>Ga0102815_10000098_pt1 | contig 60932 bp, 52 predicted proteins | sample ColrivemetaGS759_FD_79113 | JGI IMG/M metagenome (GOLD analysis project Ga0102815, IMG submission 79113) | Estuarine microbial communities from the Columbia River estuary - Ebb tide ETM metaG S.759 | ecosystem: Environmental > Aquatic > Marine > Intertidal zone > Estuary | place: USA: Columbia... | reverse complement strand
ATCCCCTGCCACCATGGCAATGGCGCCGCGAGCAACGGTACCAGCAACGGTAAGCGCCAAGCAGCAGTTCTCGCTACTGCGGCCTGGGGGCAAGGTTCTGCAAACCTTCCTGGACCCCCATGGTCGGCGCATAGCCCAGCTCTCGCCTGGCCTTGTTGTCATTGAGCACACAGTCCCGCGACATCACCATGGCAGCGTGCCGGGTTAAGGGCGGTGTTCCCCCCAGTCCAAACAGGCGCCACACCGCTTCACACAGAAACCCGACGGTATCTGCCAGCCAGGAGGGAATACTGCGATCGGGCAGGACAATCCCCTTCGAAGTCGCCATGCCACTGATCATCTGCCGCAGCGTTGAGGTTTCGTTATCCAGCACAAAATAGGCTTCACCTGATCGCCCTCTGACCAGCGCCAACTCGATTCCCTGTACCAGGTTGTCGATATGCGTCGTGGATGTACGAGCTCTGCCCTGGTTTATCCATGACCATTTGCCACTCGCATTCATTGCCTCGATCGCTGGTAACAAGGTCGTATCACCCGGCCCCCAGATAAAGCGGGGCCGCAGGACAATAGTAAAGAAATCAGCCGTGGCAGCAGTGCGGACCAGAACCTCCGCCTGTGCCTTGGTGGCGCAATACGGGTAGGGCGAATCCGGCGCTAACGGGTAGCCCTCGTCTGCCCCTGCAATGTGCTGGCCATGCACTATGCCCGCCTCGGTACCAATATGAATGAACCGTTTAACCCCGGCAGCTTGCGCCGCGGCCAGCACCGCCCTGGTCCCCTGCACGTTACCGCGGTACCAGGCATCCTTCGGCCCCCAGGCATCAACGTAGGCGGCACAGTGCAGGACAACGTCGGCATCACCGATATCTGCGGCACTAACCGTCTCCAAATCACAGCGCACGGGCTGGGCGCCCAACTGGAGAATGCGTTCATCGCTTGCCGCTCCGCGCGACATCGCGTGCACTTCATAACCCCGCTCAACCAGCTTGCGGGTAGCGGCCCCACCTACAAACCCGGATGCACCGGTGACAAATATTTTCATGGCTCAGCGGCCCCGCCTTGCGGCAATTGCTAAAACTAACCTATCTGGGCGATGGCATCGGCCAGCGCCAACAGTCGCTGGGCTTCTTCCACATGGAGGTTTTCCACCAGGCGGCCATTAAGGACAACCACACCCTTACCCTCGGCCTGCGCCGCCTGCCACACCTCGATGATCTTGCCGGCATGGGCGATTTCCTGCCCGGTGGGAGCAAACGCGGCATTGGCAGCGGCCACCTGTTTCGGGTGAATCAGGCTCTTGCCATCGAACCCAAGGTCCCTGCCCTGCTCACACAGCGCTACCAGGCCCGGCTCATCATCGAGGTCCAGCGGCACCCCGTCGATAATATCCAGGCCGTGAGCGCGAGCGGCATACACGCACACATTCAGGGCTGCCATAAAACCCAGGCGATCAGGGGTATGGCGCACGCGGGTATCCTTGGACAGGTCGGAGGTACCCATGACGATACCCTTGAGGCGCGGATGGGCGGCGGCAACTTCAGCAATATTGAGTATGCACAGGGGCGTTTCCGCCATGATCCACATATCAACAGAATCGGGACAGCCCGCCTGCTCAAATGCAGTGATGGCTTCAACCACATCCGCCGCAGTGGACACCTTGGGGATCAATACGGCATCCGGTGCTGTTTTTGAGCTCGACACTGCACGGATATCGTCCGCACCCCATTCGGTAGATAGCGCATTGATCCGCACCATAACTTCCCGATGCCCGTAACCGCCTTCATTGAGCGCAGCGACAATCTGCTCACGCGCCAGTTGCTTGGCGTCCGGTGCGACCGCGTCCTCCATGTCGAGGATAAGCCCGTCGGCAGGCAGCGATCGGGCTTTCTCTAGCGCCCTGGCATTGGATCCGGGCATATACAGTAGCGAGCGGCGGGGCTTGATTTTCATCGGGGATATTCCTCCTGGGATTAGCTGTAATCGAAGTATTTGCAGGCCGGCCAGCATACAGAAACCGGCGCGCGCCAGGCAAGGATTGATCAGGTCAGTCCGCGCCACTACGAGGGCTGGCGGCTTACTGGACAGTGGCCGGTCTGGTTGTGCCCCGGGGCTATGGAGGCTAAAATTGCCGGCTAGGCTGAATACCCGCACTGGCATTGCGCTGCGCAATGCAATCCGGTTGCTGCATCTTCCAACCCAATCTACAGGACACACCATGACTGACGTCACTCAGGCAAGCGAGGTGCTCAACGCCACCACCGCACTCATCGACCAGGCACTCAGCGCGCTGAAGGCTAAAACCTATGAGGGCGGCCGGCTGTCCAATCCCAAACTGGATGCCCACCAGCTCGCTTCCTATGAACTGTCCCTGTGCTGGGCGGAATGTTGCGCGGCGCGGTTTATGATCGATCATGCGGCCAGCGCCAACGACCCCTATACAGACCGGCTGGCCTCGCTGTTCTGTGCCGAAGTGGTTACCGCCTCCTGCGCCCGCCTGCGCGCTCGTCCGGCGGAGTTTGACCTCACCGACGCAACTGTCTCTGCGATGCTTGGCGAGCCTGCCACCGCTGCTTTCCTGGCAGCTCAACTGTCCAGCGCGAACCTCGATGCGATAGGTGCACAAGTGCTGGACCGCGGCGCCGACCTGGGGCCGGACCTGCTGGAGGAGCGCCACACCCTGATGCGCGATACTTTCCGGCGCTTCACCGATGAAGTGGTCATGCCACTTGCCGAAGAGGTGCACCGCCAGGACCTGATCATTCCAGACGCCATCCTCGAACCGCTCAAGGAGATGGGTATTTTCGGCTTGTCGATTCCGGAAAGCTTTGGCGGTCTCCAGGAAGACGACAAGGAAGACAACATCGGCATGCTCATTGTGACCGAAGAACTGTCCCGGGGCTCACTGGGCGCCGCCGGCAGTTTGATTACCCGCCCGGAGATCCTGGCACGGGCGCTGCTGAAGGGCGGCTCCGATGAGCAAAAACAACACTGGCTGCCGAAACTGGCGATGGGTGAGCCCCTCTGTGCGGTAGCGGTGACCGAACCCAACTTCGGCTCGGATGTAGCCGGGGTGCGACTCAAGGCTACCCGGGTGGAAGGCGGCTGGGCATTGAACGGCGCCAAGACCTGGTGCACCTTCGGTGGCAAGGCGGGCGTACTGATGGTACTGGCGCGCACCGATCCGGACCCTGCCCAGGGCCACCGCGGCCTGTCCATGTTCCTGCTGGAAAAGCCCAGCAGCGACGGCCATGAATTCGAGGTATCAGGCGAAACCGGCGGTAAGCTTACCGGTCGGGCCATCGCCACCATTGGCTATCGCGGTATGCATTCCTATGAACTGTTTTTTGACGACTTTTTCATCCCCGACGCCAATGTTATGGGTGGCGAGGAAGGTCTGGGCAGAGGTTTTTACCTGGCCATGGCTGGCTTTGCCGGTGGCCGCATCCAGACCGCAGCCCGCGCGGTGGGGGTAATGCGCGCCGCATTTGAGCGCTCCATTTCCTACTCGAAGGAGCGCGTGGTATTCAAGCACCCCATCGGCGACTACCAGCTGACCCGGGTCAAGCTGGCCCGGATCGCTGCCTACCTGGCGGCCTGCCGGCAGATCACCTATGGCGTGGCGCGCCTGATGGATGAGGGCGCAGGCGATATGGAGGCCAGTGGCGCTAAACTGTTTACCTGCAAGACCGCCGAGTGGGTAACCCGCGAGGCCCTGCAGATTCACGGTGGTATGGGCTATGCCGAGGAATCCCCGGTCAGCCGCTATTTCGTCGACGCCCGGGTACTGTCGATTTTTGAAGGCGCTGAGGAAACCCTGGCACTCAAAGTGATCACCCGCTCTTTGCTCGAACAGGCTTCCTGAGGAGGACCGGAATGACCATTACCCTGTCACTGACGCCCCAGCAGGAAATCGCCGCCAATATCCCGGTGGACCTGCAACGTAAACGCCAGCCCCAGTATGGTCGCTACCTGGACGAGCTTGAGCCCGGCCAGGTATTCGAGCACCCGCGCGGTTTCAGCTTTGACACTACCAATATGCTCGATTTCGCCCGTACCTACATGCAGGCCAACCCCCTGTACCTGAATACCCAATACGCCCGCGCCCACGGTTTTACCGATCTGCCAGCCAGCCCGCAGATGGTGTTCAACGTGACCCTGTCGCTGGGGGTACAGAATGATTCGGAAAAGGCCATTGCCAACCTCGGCTACTACGACGTGCAGTTCATTCGCCCGGTTTATCCCGGCGATACCCTGCGGGCTTTTACCAAAGTACTGGAGCGCAAGGACCGCGGCCCGGACAAGCCCGGCATCACGCGCATTCGCACCGTCAGCGTGAATCAACGGGACGAGGTCGTTTTGCAATATGAACGCAAGATCATGGTGGCCTGGCGCGGCGATCGCCTCCCCACCACCCCCGCTCCCGAGGTTACCGTGGCGTTTCCAGGTGACGATACCCTGGTAGTTGAGCTACCACTGGTCGGCGGCGTCATAGCCCCTGGCCTCACCGGACCCAATACCTACGTTGAAGACTTCGCTCCCGGGGACATTATCGTGCACGCCAATGGCCGCACAATCACCGAGGAGCATATGGCCCTCACCTACATGGTGGGCAACAGCCACCCCTTGCACTTCGACCGGGTATTCTCCAGCAGCCTGTCTGGCAAGATGAGCGGCGAGCCCATCGTGTACGGAGGCCTGGTGTTTGCCTGGCTGGATGGACTGGCCAGTCGTGATGTCAGTGAGCATGCCGTGTGGGAACTGGGTTTCACCGAGGGCTATCACACCCAGCCGGCCTTCGCCGGCGATACCGTTGGCGCCCTGTCCCGGATACTGGCTGTAGAAGATGCACCCGGCGCCGTGGAGTATGGCGTGGTGACCATGCAATTGATCGGCGTGAAGAATATCTCAGCCGCAGCCGCCCTGGAGCAACATGGCGCGGACCTGTTCATCAAAGAGGACAGCAAGCGCGCCCTGGGCAAAGACAAGATCCCTGACAAAATATTTGAAATCGAGCGACGCCTGCTGATCAAGCGCCGCCCCAGCTGAGGAGCCTGCCTGTGAGCCAGGACGCTAAAACACCGGACAAGCGCGATCGGCCATGGCTGATGCGCACCTATTCCGGCCATTCGTCCGCGAAGGCATCCAACGAGCTGTACCGGATGAACCTGAGCAAGGGCCAGACCGGCCTGTCGGTGGCCTTCGACCTTCCCACCCAGACCGGTTATGACTCGGACCATCCACTGGCCCGTGGTGAGGTGGGCAAGGTGGGCGTGCCCATCGACCATATCGGCGATATGGAAGCCCTGTTCGAGCAGATTCCGCTGGAGCAGATGAACACTTCTATGACCATCAACGCCACTGCACCCTGGCTATTGGCCCTGTATGTGGCGGTAGCCGAGCGCCAGGGTGTTGATCCGGCGCTGTTGCAGGGCACTACCCAGAACGACACCCTCAAAGAATACCTGTCGCGTGGCACCTACATCTTCCCGCCTGCACCCTCGGTGCGGCTGGTGACAGATATTGTTGCCTATACCGTGCAACATATCCCCAGGTGGAACCCCACCAATATCTGCAGCTACCACCTGCAGGAAGCCGGCGCTACGCCCACCCAGGAGCTGGCTTATGCCCTGTCCACCGCGATCGCCATTCTCGATGCGGTAAAAGCCTCGGGGCAAGTTGATGAGGAGGACTTCGGCAACGTCGTCGGGCGGATTTCCTTCTTCGTCAATGCCGGCATCCGCTTTGTAGAAGAAACCTGCAAGATGCGCGCCTTCAACGCGATGTGGGATACGCTGGTACAGGAGCGCTACGGTGTGGAAGACCCCAAGCAGCGGCGCTTCCGCTACGGGGTCCAGGTCAACTCACTGGGCCTGACCGAATCCCAGCCGGAAAACAACGTACAGCGTATCGTACTGGAAATGCTGGCGGTGACCCTGTCCAAAAACGCCCGCGCCCGCGCCATTCAACTGCCCGCCTGGAATGAAGCGCTGGGCCTGCCGCGCCCCTGGGACCAGCAGTGGGCCCTGCGCATGCAACAGGTGCTGGCGCTGGAAACCGATCTGCTGGAATACGGCGACCTGTTTGATGGCTCCCCGGTCATCGAGGCCAAGGTACAGGAACTGATTTCCGGTGCCGAAGCGGAGATGGAACGGGTTGCCGAACAGGGCGGTATGGTCGCCGCCATCGAGAGCGGCCACGTCAAGCGTGAGCTGGTGATGAGCCATACCCTGCGGATGCGCGCTATCGAGACTGGCGAACTGAAAATTGTCGGCGTTAACTGCTTCCAGCAAACCGCCGAGTCGCCCCTGACTGCCGGCGGGGATGCCGGCATCATGAAAGTGGATGTACAGGCCGAGCGCGACCAGATCGCATCCCTGCAGGCGTTTCGAGCCAGCCGCGACCAGGCCGCTGTGGGCCGGGCGCTGGCAGACTTGCGCGCCGCCGCTATCAGTGGCGACAACATCATGCCCAGCTCTATCGCCGCCGCCCGGGTCGGTGTTACCACCGGTGAGTGGAGCGAAGTACTGCGCGAGGTGTTCGGCGAATACCGGGCACCCACCGGTATCGATATCGCCATGGCTGGCCAGACCGAATCGCCGGCCCTGGACGCCGTGCGCGAACAGGTGCGCCAGACCGGTCAAGCACTGGGTCGGCCACTGCGCCTGCTGATCGGTAAGCCGGGGCTGGATGGCCACAGCAACGGTGCCGAGCAGATTGCGGTGAAAGGCCGGGACGCCGGTTTTGAAATTGTTTACGAGGGCATCCGCCTCACTCCCGCACAGATCGCCCGGGCCGCCCAGGAAGAAGGGGTGCACCTGATCGGCCTGTCGGTGCTGTCCGGCAGCCATATGGAACTGGTTGAGGATATTCGCGCCGAGCTTGAAAAAATCGGCGCCTCCGACCTGCCGATCATTATTGGCGGTATTATTCCCGAGTCTGACGCCGACCAACTCAAGGCACAGGGCGTGCAGGCCGTGTTCACCCCCAAGGATGTGGACATGAACGCCATCATGGCGGAGCTGGTAAACATCATCCGCCGTGACCATGGCCTGGAGGGCTTTGCGCAGGCCAGCTGATGACTGCCAGCGGAAAGGCCATAGACCCGGCGGCGCTGGCGACAGCCGTCAGGCGCGGCGAGCGCGTGGCGCTGGCCTCGGCGCTGAACCTGCTGGACGACAGGCGAGCAGCTTCACGCCGTGTTGCAGCTGAATTCATATCTCAACTGCAGTTGGGGCAATCGCAAACACAGGGACACCTGATCGGGATGACCGGCCCTCCCGGTGCCGGCAAATCTTCCCTGACCGCGGCATTGATTGCCGTGTGGCGGCGCCAGGGCCTGCGTGTGGGGATACTGGCGGTAGACCCGTCCAGCCCCATCAGTGGCGGTGCCCTGCTCGGCGACCGCCTGAGAATGAAAACCAGCGCCGGGGACGATGGCGTGTTTGTGCGCTCCCTGGCCTGTCGCGGCGAGTTCGGCGGACTCAGTGCAGAAGTCTGGCCCATGAGCCTGGTGATGATGGCGGCCTTCGACATCACCCTGATCGAAACCGTGGGCGTGGGCCAGCGCGAGATTGACGTGTCGAGGATGTGCGATACCACCTGTTTTGTCGCCCAACCCGGTTCCGGTGACAGCGTGCAGTTTTTAAAGGCGGGCATACTTGAAGTACCCCACGTACTGGTGGTGAACAAGGAAGACATGGGCGCGGTGGCGCGGCGTACCCTGGCGGAGCTGGGTACCGCCCTGAACCGCCAGCACAGTGACGGCAACTGGGAGGTGCCGGTGTTGTCGGTAAGTGCAACCCATGCCAGCGGTATCGAGTTGCTGGCTGAAACCCTGGCCCGTCACCACCAGGTGTTACTATCCGGCGGGGGGTTACCAGCCCGGCGACGGCGTTACCAGGCCCAGTGGATCCTGAAGCGTTTGCAGGATGAATTTGGCACATTCGGCATCGACAAGCTTGGCGGCAGCGATGCCATTATGCGGCAACTTGCACAACAGGATTTGTCGCTGTTTGAGCAATACCATGCGCTCAGGCACAATTTATTGAGCCTATATCAACAGACCCATGATTGAACTGACCAACAGGAGCTAACCATGCGCAGTCCCCGAGATTTCTTCCGACCCCTGGCGCTGGGCGCCCCCGAACCGCTGCGCGATATCCCGGTTCGGCCCTCACGCATGATTCACTTCTTCGATCCGAGCAATCCCAAGATGGCGGAAAAGGCCCCGGCTATCGCTGCCAAGGTCGACATTCTGCTGGGCAATATGGAAGACGCGGTGGCGATCGACAATAAAGTGGCCGCCCGAGAAGGCCTGATCAACATCGCCAAGGCCAATGACTTCGGCGACACCCAGTTATGGTGCCGGGTAAACAGCCTGGACAGCCCCTGGTTCCTGGACGATGTTACCCGCCTGGTGACCGAGATCGGCGACAAGCTCGACGTCATCATGCTGCCCAAGGTACAGGGCCCCTGGGATATCCACTACGCCGACCAGCTGATTGCCCAACTGGAAGCGCGCGCGGGTTTGAAGAAACCCATTCTGCTGCACTGTATCCTGGAAACTGCGTTGGGCGTCGCCAACGTGGAAGAGATCGCCAATGCCAGCCCGCGCATCCAGGGCATGAGCCTGGGCCCGGCTGACCTGGCCGCCTCACGGCGCATGAAAACCACTCGCATCGGCGGTGGTCACCCGGGCTACCTGGTACGCAACGACGTGGATGCCACCAACCCCGAGGCCCCACGCGGCACTCACGCCCAGGACCTGTGGCACTACACCATCGGCCGCATGGTCGACGCCTGCGTCAGTGTGGGCGCCCTCCCCTTCTACGGCCCGTTTGGTGCAATCGACGATCCGCTGGCCTGCGAAGACCAGTTCCGCAACGCCTTCCTGATGGGCTGCGTGGGGGCCTGGTCCCTGCATCCCAGCCAGATCGATATCGCCAAGCATGTATTCAGCCCACCCGCTGACGAGGTGATCTGGGCCAAGCGGGTACTGGAAGCGCTACCCGATGGTTCCGGGGCAGTGATGGTCGACGGCAAGATGCAGGACGATGCGTCCTGGAAGCAGTGCAAGGTGATGGTTGACCTGGCCAGGCTGATCGCCGAGAAAGATCCAGAGCGCAAGGCCCTGTACGGCTTTTGATTCAGCCGCCCCGGCCGGGCGGTTTAACGTCAAAATCAATGGCATTCAACTGTAGCGGGGATATCCCCGCTTTGGTGAGAAAGGCATCCCAGCGCGGATCGCTGCGCAAATTCCCGGTCCGGGGCTCGATGCTTATCCCGGTTAGCCCGGAATCGTTGTGGTCCATGACCTACTCCTCCAACATCACCCCGATCTCATTACCTTCGTATACCAGCTCGAAGGTGCGCAAACCACGGCAGGGCTCCTCAGTGGCATGCAGCAACCGGCCATCATCCATCGCGAACTGGTAGTGATGGAGCGCGCATTGAATGATGCCATTATCGATGGTGGCAACATCCATGGGGTGATTGCGATGCGGGCAGTGCGCCTCGATCAGGAATAAATCCCCACGACGCTGGATTAACAGCAATTGCAGATTATCGATCTTGAACTGCCTGCTATAGGCATCGTGGAGGTTGATCAGTTTTTCCAGCGGCTGGAAGCGCATCGCCAGGTGCTGCTACAACTGGTCCATAATCCGCCTGGCGGCGGCATAGGCAGTTGTTTCCTGGTTTTCAACCGCCTGCTCCAGCTCCGGCAGCATGGCCTTGATCTCAGGATTCTGGGCCAGCTTCAACAGCAGCATCTGGTTCACCAGCTGGTGCATCCAGGCGCGATTCTGCTGGGCGCGCTTAGCCTGGAACGCCTCGTGCTCCAGCGCCATCAAGTGATAATCCACCACCATGCCCCACACCGCATCGATGTTGATATTCTTCAGCGCAGAACAGGTCATGACCCGGGGCGTCCAGAAGCTGGTATGGCGCAGCAGGTTCATCGCACTGGTGTAATGGGTACGCGACAGCTTCGCCAGATTCTCGCTTTCACCATCGGCCTTGTTAATAACCAATGCATCCGCCAGCTCCAGAATACCCTTCTTGATACCCTGCAACTCGTCACCACCACCGGGCAGCATCAGCACCATGAAAAAATCCACCATACCCGCCACCTGGTACTCACTCTGGCCAACGCCTACAGTCTCTACCAGAATCACGTCGTAGCCGGCCGCTTCACACAGCAGCATGGATTCGCGCGTCTTCTGCGCCACGCCACCAAGAGCACCTCCAGCTGGAGAGGGCCTGATAAACGCTTCTTCGCGGCGTGACAGATGTTCCATCCGGGTCTTGTCGCCGAGAATAGAACCGCCGGCAAGCGGCGAACTGGGATCAACCGCCAGCACCGCCACCCGTTTACCCTGGGATATCAGGTATAGCCCAAAGGCCTCGATAAACGTCGACTTTCCAACCCCGGGCACGCCGGTAATGCCAATGCGAATGCTGTTACCGCTGTGCGGCAACACCTGCTCAAGAATTCCCTGAGCTTGTTCCCGATGCGAGGGCAACTTACTCTCAACCAAAGTAATCGCCTTCGCGAGAGCGCGGCGATTACCAGCGAGCAAACCTGATAAGTCGAATTCGTTCATAAAGCGAAGAGATGAAATCGAAGGGAGAGGCGTGGATGTGCCTGTATGCCTTGCAGGACCGTGTGAGGCATGGATGCCGAACCCGAGCCTACATGGATGTATTTACGGCGGGTCCTGCAAAGCATACAGGCATAGCCGCGACTCGGCAGGTAGAGGACCATGCTCAGACTAGCCGCCCCGGAAGTGCCAGCTGGCCTTCCTGGACACGCCGTAAATACATCCATGTAGGCTCGGCTGCGGCATCCATGCCGCAGACGGTCCAGGAAGGCCAGCTGGCACTTCCGTGGCTCCGTGAGGTTCTATATGCCATCAAGCTTGCGCTTTATTCACCGCGTCCAGTACATCCCGGGCTGCAAGCGGAATCGGTGTACCGGGGCCGAAGATGCATTTGACGCCAGCGTTGAACAGGAAGTCGTAATCCTGCTTGGGGATTACGCCGCCGGCGATTACCACGATATCGTCAGCGCCCTGCTTTTTAAGTTCGGCGATAAGTTCCGGCACGAGGGTCTTGTGCCCTGCGGCCAGTGATGAAGCCCCGACCACGTGCACATCGTTTTCGATGGCCTGGCGAGCAACCTCGGCAGGCGTGGAGAACATCGGCGACAGGTCGATATCGAAGCCCACGTCGGCAAATGCGGTGGCGACCACCTTGGCACCGCGATCGTGACCGTCCTGGCCCATCTTGCAGACCAGCATGCGGGGACGACGACCGTGTTGTTCAACAAAGGCGTCGATGTCCTTGCTGATGCCCTGCCAGTTCTCGTCGTCCTGGAAAGCCGAGCCGTACACACCTGAAACCGTCTGCGCCTGGGCATTGAAGCGTCCGAATTCTCGTTCCATAGCGAAAGAAATCTCCCCTACTGTGGCCCGCTTGCGTGTTGCCTCGATAGCCAGGGCCAGCAGGTTGCCCTCGCCGCTCACAGCGCTCTGGTAAATCTCTTCCAGTATAGCCTCAACCGCAGCCTCGTCGCGGCTGGCGCGGATGCTGGCCAAACGGGCGACCTGGGACTCGCGCACCACGTCGTTGTCGATCTGGAGGATATCAACATCATCCTCCTTTTCCATTTTGTACTTGTTGACGCCCACGATCACGTCTTCGCCACGATCGATACGCGCCTGCTTGCGGGCGGCCGCTTCCTCAATGCGCAGTTTGGGCATACCGGTTTCGATGGCTTTGGCCATACCGCCGGCGGACTCAACTTCCTCGATCAATTCCCAGGCCTTGTCGGCGATATCCTGGGTAAGGCTTTCCATCATGTAGGAGCCGCCCCAGGGGTCTACCACCTTGGTGATCCCTGTTTCTTCCTGGATAACCAACTGGGTATTGCGGGCAATGCGCGAAGAAAATTCAGTGGGCAGGGCGATGGCTTCGTCCAGCGCGTTGGTGTGCAGCGACTGGGTGCCACCAAATACCGCGGCCATGGCTTCGATGGTGGTGCGCACCACGTTATTGTAGGGATCCTGCTCGGTCAGCGACCAGCCGGAGGTCTGGCTGTGGGTGCGCAACATGGAGCTCTTGGGATTCTTCGGGTTGAATTCGGCGACTATTTTTGCCCACAGCATGCGCGCGGCACGCATCTTGGCAATCTCCATATAGAAGTTCATGCCAATACCCCAGAAAAACGACAGGCGTGGGGCAAAGTCGTCGATACCCAGACCCGCGGCTATAGCCGTGCGAATATATTCCTTGCCGTCCGCCAGGGTGTAGGCCAATTCCAGCGCCGCGTTCGCCCCAGCCTCCTGGATGTGGTATCCGGAAATTGAAATGGTGTTAAAGCGCGGCATGTTGCTTGAACAGTAGGCGATGATATCGCCGATAATCTTCATGCTGGGCGCAGGCGGGTAAATATAGGTGTTGCGCACCATGAACTCTTTGAGGATATCGTTCTGGATGGTGCCGGCCAGCTGCTCCTGGGGCACACCCTGCTCTTCAGCCGCGACGATATATCCGGCCAGCACGGGCAACACGGCCCCGTTCATGGTCATGGAAACTGAAACCTTGTCCAGCGGGATGGCGTCGAACAGGATTTTCATGTCCTCAACAGAGTCGATGGCGACACCGGCTTTACCGACATCGCCGGCAACCCGCGGGTGGTCGGAGTCATAGCCGCGGTGCGTAGCAAGGTCAAAGGCCACGGACACACCCTGCCCACCGGCAGCCAGGGCCTTGCGATAAAAGGCGTTGGATTCTTCAGCGGTGGAAAAGCCCGCGTACTGGCGGATGGTCCAGGGACGGCCGGCGTACATGGTGGCCTGGGGTCCCCGGATGTAAGGAGAGATGCCCGGCATGGTATCGGTATACTCCAGGCCTTCCAGGTCGGCAGCTGTGTACAGCGGCTTCACTGGAATATCCTCAGCGGTCTGCCAGGTCAAATCATCGGGGTCGCCGCCACGCAATTGCTTGCTGGCCAGTTCCCGCCAGCTCGCCGGGGTAGCATGGGCCTTGTCGTATATTTTGTCACTCATGTTGGTGTAGTCCTTGCAACGCGCTCAGTGATCTTCGGCGGGCTGGTTGATTTCAATCAGCACCCCATCGCTGCTTTTGGGGTGAATGAAGATAACCCTGGAGCCATGCGCACCCGGCGTGGGGGCATCTGCCAGGAACTGGTAGCCCTTGGCTTTCAGCCTCTCAACATCTTCCTCGATATTGTCGGAACGGAAGCACAGGTGGTGCAGGCCACCGCCCTTTTTCTCCAGGTATGCCTTAACCGGCCCCTCATCATTGAGCGGGTATACCAGTTCGATATTGGTTGGCGGCAGGGGGAAAAAGGCTGCTGTAGTTTTTGCCTCCACTACATCCTCGGTACCGCCCATGGGCAGGCCGAAATCGTCTTTGAAACGCTGGATCGCCTTCTCCAGGTCGGGTACTGCGATCGCGATGTGGTCCAGGGCGGTAATCATGCCTCGTTCTCCCTACAGCTGCTGTAAAAACTGGTTAGTGGCCTGCTTGCGGCGGGCTGCGATATCTTCCGGGGATTCCTCTACCAGAATCTCGTCCGGGGTAATCTTGAAGATCGCCTGGCCCTTCTTGATGATGGTGCCATCGGTGTCTACCAATACCTTGTCGATGGTGCCGGAGAAGGGCGCGTACACCTTGTTGAACATTTTCATCACCTCGACGATGAACAATGGATCGCCGGCGTCGAAGTGATCTCCCTCTTTCACGTACACATCGTGCTCCGGGGTCTCCCGGCCGTAGAACATGCCGCCGCTTTCCGCCAGAATTTCATCTGACTTGGACGCCGGGGGCGGCACCAGCACTTTCGACATCGCCTTCTGCAACTCAGCATCTCCCAGGCGCTCGGGGATATGCACAGTCAGATCGGGGTTTACGGTCAACTCGTAGAAACCCGTGGCCTCGGCCACGCTCGGCAGCAACGCAATGATATCCGCCCCTGCCTGGAAGCCCAGATGCGCGCTACGCACCCGGTCCCACAGGGCGGCGTCAAAGCCGGCGGGAGCCTCGACGGCGTCCAGCATTGAACACAGTTCAACCCAGTCTCCAGCACTCAGGCGGTTGTTCAGCTCATCATAAAACGCCAGCGCCTGCTGCAAGGTGTCATTGTCATGGTCCCAGATCATCGCCGCAGCCGGCGGCTTGTCTCCGGACACGTAATCCATATTCAGGAAGTGGTAGGTGTCTGCCAACAACTCCATCGGATTCTCATTCCAGCAGATCTTGCCATCGATCACGGTGTAGCAGTCGCGATTGACACTAAGCCAGCCGCTGAGCATATGCGGCTCTTCCAACAGCATCTGCAGCGGACGCAGCAGCAATGATTCTTTCAGATGCAAGGCATCTGCCAGGGCCCTGGACGCTTCGCCTTCGAGTCCGGCCAGGGCCTGCTTGCCAATTTGCGAGTAGGCAAATTGGAGATCAAGGTCTTTGGACCGCTTGCACAGCTCACCTACTGCAGTCAGGTAGGGCACGATAAAACGGGTGGTTGGCCGGGCGTTGATATTCTGGCCGATAAACCAGTTCACCAGCCCGTAGTGAAATTCCAGGTTGGTCGCCAGGTCCTGGCCTCGCATGCGGGTCTGCCGAATTGACTCCGCCATCCTCTGGTAGGTATCCAGGCGCGTATCGCCGACGGTGAGCAACAGGGCGATATTGGAATCGTAGGCGCCGGCCAGGGTGTATTTCATAAATACATCGGTATCAGGATTATGCATGCTGATACCCTGGTCGTCGCGTATCTCGCCCTCAATGGCGTCGCTCCAGGATTCGATCACACCACCAGCATGTGGCTGTAAAGCCTGGTTGGTAGCATTGAGGCGCGCCTCCACACTGTCGTTGTGGCGCAACACGCGCTCCGGTCTGGGCAGTTTGTCGCCGTGGGCTGCCAGCAACACCATTGCCTCCACCAGTGACTCCACCACGAAGCTTTCTGCGGGTTTGTCCGGGTTGATGAATTTGAGCGAGTAGCACAACTCGGTTACCCGGTGCTCTACCTGGATGCGGGTATTCATTTCCATAAAGAAATGCTTATCGCCATCGACGATACACTCGAAAGTGGAGACTGAATCCAGACCCACAGCCTCTCCAAAACGAGCCGCCTCATCTTCCATGGCCTGCAGGGTTTCCAGGTCCTTGCTCAGGACTTTTGCCTCTTCTGCCTGGCCGCTTTGCTCAGCCTGGGCTATGGCAGCCTGCAGGGATTCCACAGTCACCGACACTTCCAGCAGCTTTTGTTCGTGCATCTGCAGCGAACAATCACGGCCGCCCATTGAGATGCTCCAACTGCCGTTGCCAATCACCTGGATTTCCTGGTGACGGGTCGTTTCTATGTTGAGCTCAACCAGCACGTTCTTGTTATCACCAACGCCGGTGGTTTTCACCTCGTTGAGGATCTCCCGCACCATTTCTGCGGTGCGCTCCGCTTCACCAATACCCAGGATACGCTGGCCTTTACCGCCGCCACCACTGATGGCCTTCAGCCTTACCCGGTTCTTTGGATAATCGGCTGCCATTCTCAACACAGCTTCGGTGAGGGTTTCACACAGCTCTGCCACGGTGTACAGATCAATGCCCTTGCCATAGGAAGCAGCGAGCACCAGGTCGGCCTTGTCTTCCAGGGTGATCGCCGCATCATCGAGTACGTTCTTGTCCAGCTGCAGATCGTGTTCATCCACCAGTTTTTGCAGTGCCGCCACGTCCGGGTATTTCTTCAGGAGGGTGAGCGCTGTGCCGTTATCGATACCCGGGGTAACTGATACACCACACTTCAGGGCGGTGCGCTTTGCTTCGTCCTTAAGACCGGCATCATGCACAGTACGCGAACAAGGGCCAATAAAGTTCAGGCCTGCAGCCTCCATGGCCGCCACCATGGTCTCGTCCTCGGCCATAAAGCCGTAGCCGGCGAATATCGAGTTGTAATTATTTTCGCGGGCAATATTGATGATCTGCCTGATCCGCTGTTCGCGTTCTTCCTTGTTGGCGCCGCTGTAGTCAGGTACGCGGTGAACCCGGTCAGGGTCGGTCAGGGAGCGCAGCTCTGGCGCCAGTGCATTGCGATAAACAATGGAGTCCTTTTCCGATAACAGGATACCGAAGTGCTCAATCCCCATTTCGGTAAACACGTCCATGGCTTCTTTGCGGATCGGCCCACGACAGATAATCAGTGGTCGCATATGGCTGCAGTCGAACTGTTTAACCCAGGCCGTCGAGCTGCGCCCAAGGCGACGATCGCGGTGAATGAGCGGGTTATTCAGGTAAAATTCGTTGGACACGCCTGTCTTCCTCAGTATTTTTAGTTGCCGGGCTGGTTGCTTGCCGCCGCGAAATTAATGGAATTCGCGCTGCACGGATTGCAGGGGTCCGGGCTCATAGCGACGCAAGTAGAAGGCCATATTTTCCGCCAGCACCTGCCGCAATTCCGAAGGCATGACGATCTGTGAGATAGAGCCCAGGCTCAGCGCCTCGTTGGGATTCATTAGTTCGCGCTCATAGCGCTGGGCGAGCAGGGCTTCTTCCGACTTGACCCAACCACCCACCAACTGCCGGGCTGCATCTTCCGCCTGCTCATCCGACAGGCCGGCGGCTTTTTGCGCGGCCGTTTCGGCTACCAGCCTGGCTGCCACTTCTCCGCGGATTTTTCGCAGCTCGTCTTTGTACACATACTCAACGCCCGCAGGACCCATAACAGCAAGCCGGGTGGTAGGCAGTGCCACCACGAAATCGGCACCCACGTTATAACTGTTGAAAGCAGCGTAAGCGCCGCCGTAGGCATTGCGTATCAGCACCAGGAAACGCGGCGTGCGCAGATCCACGATCGCATCGAGCATGGCACGTCCGGCCTGGACGATACCGCCTGTTTCCTGCTCCTTGCCCGGCAGGAAGCCGGTAGTGTCCTCGAGGAAAATCATCGGGATGTTGTACAGGTTACAGAAGCGGATAAAGCGAGCATTCTTGTAAGCCGCGTCTATATCCACCTGCCCGGAGGCCACCGAAGAGTTGTTGGCAACGAAGCCAATGACATTGCCACCCATACGACCCAAGGCGCACACGGTATTGCGGGCCCGGTCCGGCTGGACTTCAAGGAAATCGCCGTGGTCGCATAATTGCTGAATGAGAATACTGACATCGATTGGCGTGTTGAAGCCGGTAGATGAGTTGAAGGCTTTCTTCAACAGGATATCGATATCCCAGGTCTTGCGGGTAATCGGGTCCGAGCTGGCCTCATGGGGCGCCAGTTCACCATTGTAACTGGGCAGGTAGTTGAGCAGTGCGCGCACTTTGCGCAGGGCAGCTACCTCGTCCTTGACCACGAAGTCGGTAACACCGGACTGGCTGTGCACACCCGGCCCACCCAGTTCATCGGGAGTTACATCTTCACCCAACACCGTTTTAACGACACCGGGGCCGGTGAGGCCAAAGAAAGTATCATTGGGCTGGATCAGGAAACTGCCCTGGCGGGGCAGGTAGGAACCACCGCCGGCATTGTAGCCGAACATACACATGATACTGGGCACGATACCGCTGATCCTGCGCAGCGCGGCGAACGCCTCCGCGTAACCGTCCAGACCACCCACCCCGGCGGGAATAAATGCGCCGGCGCTATCATTAATGCCCACCACCGGAATACGCTGCCTGGCAGCCAGTTCAAACAGGCGTGCGAGTTTGGCGCCATTAGTTGCGTCCATGGAGCCGGCACGCACGGTAAAATCATGACCGTAAAGTGCGACGTCACGACCGTTCACCTTGATGATTGCGGTCACCAGTGAGGCGCCATCGAGATTGGGACCCCAGTTCTGGTAGAGCACTGTGGGCTCGCCATCACTGAGGAAGCGAATCCGCTCCCATATGGTCATCCGGTTTTTCTGGTGTTGGCGCTGAACATTTTTCAGTCCCGCGGCCTGGTAGGGACGCTGCTGCAGATCCCAACCCGCCTTCAGGGCCTTTTCGTAGGGGCCGGGAGCGGAGGCGAGCTGCCCAGGCACCTTGAATTCCTGCTCGTCCCGTTCGGCGAAAGGATTATCCAGAGTCGCTACGACTCCTGAGGGGCTTTGATCACTCATAAGTTTAGGTCCAATCTCCAGCTGGCGAATTGTCGTGGCCGACGGCCTGTTGCATGCAAACGCGCGGTAGCGGGTAAGCGGGATATCCGGAGCTTACCGTAGTGGATATACGCGTCGCGAAAAGGCAGGCCAAGGGTGAAAACCTGCACAAAAAACAGCCGCTTACGATAAGTGCATTGCCTTTTAAAGTCAATTCGACGCACACCTTCAGCAAGCAGCCACACTCACTTGCCAGTGCCATCATTGCCCGGCAAGCTACAGTGGAGAGTATAGTCAAAATAATGATAAAACCGAGCCAGGCTATATACTCACTGCCAACATTAAGTGAGTGCGATCGTGACCTTCGATGAATCGCCGGCCAAACCGGTTTTTGGCAGTAGCCACCAGCAACAGGCAAGGATGAACGATGAACCCATCGATAACAGGTGAGCCGAATGATCTCCCGCGGCGCGCCGCGTTGTTTATCGGCACAGCGGTGCTGATCATGCTCGCCCTGCCAGGCCAGGCCGAAACCGGCTGGGGCAGCTACGGGGCGAGCCCCGGCGGTGGGCACTATGCGCCACTGGCCGAAATTACTCCGGGCAATGTCAATCAACTGGAAGTTGCCTGGCAGCACCGCTCAGGCGACTTTCGCCCGGCCCGAAAAGGCCGCGAGGGCGCAGTATTCGGGGACGTCGACGGCCCGCGACCCCAGTCCTCTTTCCAGGCCACCCCCATCTTTGCCAATGGCAGCCTGTACTACTGCACCCCGTTCAACCGGGTATTTGCCCTGGATCCCGAAACGGGAGAAGAGAGGTGGGTATACGACCCGGTAGTTAACACCGAACCGGTCGCGTTAACCAACTGCCGTGGGGTCAGTAGCTGGATTGACCCACAGGCTACCGGCAAGCACTGCGAGCATCGCATTTTCACCGGCACCCTGGATGGGCGTCTGATAGCCCTGGACGGCGCTAGCGGCAAACCCTGCGAGGATTTCGGTGACTGGGGCGAGATCGACCTCCGCGAGGGCCTGGGTAATCACCTGGTGCACGAGTACGGCATAACCTCCCCGCCGGCCATTCTCGGCGATTTGGTCATTACCGGCGCCATGGTGCTGGACAACCGCCGCATCGACGAGCCGGGCGGCGTAGTGCGCGCCTTCAATGTGCGCACTGGCGAGCTGGTGTGGTTCTGGGACCCTCTGCCACCGGGCACCGAAGCCAAGCTGGTCGACAGTGGGCAGCGCTACCAGAAAGGTACTACCAACGTCTGGTCAATCATCTCGGTTGATACCGAACGCAATCTCGTGTTCGTGCCCACCGGTAACGCCACGCCCGATTATTACGGGGGACAGCGCGGCGGCCCCGGCGACCAGGGGCTGGATTTCTACTCCAGCTCTGTGGTCGCCCTGGACGGGGCTACTGGCAAGGTGGTGTGGCACTTCCAGGCGGTGCACCACGACCTGTGGGACTATGACACTCCTTCCCAACCCACCCTGTACAACAGTGTGAGCCAGGGCCGGGAGGTAGCTGCGCTGGCGCAACCCACCAAGATGGGCCACCTGTTCCTGCTCAATCGGGAAACCGGATATCCATTATTTCCCGTGGTAGAGCGGGCGGTTGCCCAGGGGGACGTCCCCGGGGAGTATTACTCTCCCACCCAGCCATTCCCAACCCTGCCGGCCACACTTAACCCGGAGCGTGTCGCCGTCGACACGGCCTGGGGCATTACGCCCTGGGAACGCTGGGCCTGTGAGGACATCATCGCCAGTGCTCGCTGGGAAGGCATATTCACACCGCCCAGCCTGCAGGGCTCCATCACTTACCCCTTCCAGGGGGGCGGCAACAACTGGGGCTCACCCGCAGTAGATCCGCAGCGCCAGATCATCATCCTGCGCACCAATCACCTCGCCGGGATCATCCGCCTGATCCCGCAGGCTCAATGCGATGAGCATCCCAATGCTCACCCCCAGAAAGGCACACCCTATTGTGTAACCCCGGATGTGCTGCTCTCGCCCTGGGGGCTGCCCTGCACTGCCCCGCCATGGAATACCCTGGATGCCATCGACCTGGCTACCGGCGCCAAGCTGTGGAGCGTGCCGCTGGGTACCACCCGGGATATGGCGCCTTTCCCGTTCTGGTATTTCAAGGGCACGCCAGGCATAGGTGGGCCAGCGGTTACCGCCTCGGGGCTGGTATTCATCGCTGGATCGGGCGATCACTTTTTCCGGGCCTTCGACACCAGTAATGGGCAAGAGCTATGGAAAAGCCGGATGCCGGCCGGCAGCGCCGCTTCACCCATGAGCTACCAGGCGGCAAATGGCCGCCAGTATGTGGTAATTGCCGCCGGTAGCCACTGGTCGGCACCCGAGGGCGCAGCGGATTACCTGGTTGCCTATGCACTGCCACAGGCCGACAATCGCAACGACTAAGCCATACGCAAACAAATCGCTCGGGATACCGGGCGGGCACTCACAGCACGGGAAATACAATATGCAAACCATCACCGTTAACGGACATACCCGGACCCCTTCAAAGATTGTCTGCATTGGCCGCAACTATGTGGCGCATATCGCCGAGCTGGGCAACGAGATTCCCGACGCCATGGTGGTGTTCAATAAACCCAATTCCGCGATCGATACGCAACTGCGTTCCACCGCCGGCGGTGAAGCCCTGCACTACGAGGGCGAGCTGGCATTTGTTGTCTCCGGGGGGCAACTGGCAGCCGTGGGGTTTGGCCTGGACCTCACCCGCCGGGAACTGCAGTCCACATTGAAAGCCAAGGGATTGCCCTGGGAGCGAGCCAAAGCCTTTGACGGTGCCGCTGTGTTCAGCGAGTTTATGAGCCTGCCCGACAATATCGCCGCCCTCTCACTGCAACTGGATATCAATGGTGTTACCCGTCAGTCCGGTGGCGTCGAACTGATGATGTATGCCCCGGCAGTCATTCTTCGGGAACTGCAGCAGTTCATGACGCTAGAAGATGGCGACGTGATCATGACCGGCACCCCGGAAGGGGTTGGCGTGGTAGAGCCTGGCGCCTTGTTTGAAGCTCGTGTCAAAAATGGTGACAAGCTATTGCTGGAGGCCAGCTGGGTAGCTTGCTAAACACATTCTTGCAGCTTTGCAGGCACATGCCGACTGCGACCGGCAGGTAATTTCCCCGTTGTTAACTACTCGCTTTTAACGTAGTTTCTAATCAGGTCAATGAGTGGGAGATCATGCATACAATCCTGCGATTGGATGTTGCGGGCCAGCCGCGCGGCTGGATCACCGTACACGAGGCAATCTCTGCCTATGCCAAGGGCGATGTCCTGTATGGCATCGGCGCAACGTTGCCGCCTGTTTTCGGGGGTACCCAGCGACTCACCGGCCTGCGCTCCCGCATTGAATTGCAGCCCATCGTCGCTATTCAGGGCAGAGTGGTTCAGGGCTTTTGTCCTCCCTTGTGCAACCGCACACTGTTTCGCCGCGATGATCACCGCTGCCTGTATTGCGGCCAAAAATTTTCGCGCGCGGAACTGACCCGCGACCATGTCTTGCCCACCTCCCGTGGCGGCACCGACCGCTGGGAGAATGTGGTTGCCGCCTGCAAGCGTTGCAACTGGAAGAAAGACAATCTCACCCCCGAAGAGGCGCACATGCCGCTACTGGCGGTCCCCTTCAGGCCCAACCCCTTCGAATGGCACTTCCTCGCCAAGGATCGCATCCTGGCTGACCAGATGGACTACCTGTCCCGACAGTTTCACGCACAGCGGGACTGGGCAAGTTAATTTCCCCGCCAGCTTAAGGCTATAATCAAGACAATTGCCTGACCACAGGCAGTTTACCCGTCAACTCATTTTGTCACAGGAGCAGATCAGTGCCTGAGCAACATCCCCCCAGGGAAGACCTGTCCGAACATCACAGGGCCATTCACTCAATGATGCAGCAGATGGCAAAGGCCGTTATCGGCCAGGAGGAAGTGGTGCGCACCCTCACCCTGGCCCTGCTATGTAACGGCAATGTACTGCTCGAGGGCTTGCCCGGCACCGCCAAGACCCGCTCCATAAAAACCCTGTCGCAGGTACTCCAAGCCAGCCTGGGACGTATCCAGTTCACCCCCGATCTGTTGCCGTCCGATGTGACCGGCAACGAAATCTACCAGGACAACCAGGGCAGCTCCGAACTGCAGTTCCAGCCCGGGCCCATCTTTAATGAACTGGTGCTGGCAGATGAGATAAACCGGGCGCCCGCCAAGGTGCAGTCGGCGCTGCTGGAGGCAATGGAGGAGCGCCAGGTCACAGTAGCGGGCAAAACCTACAAGTTGCCCGAACTGTTTATGGTGCTTGCGACCCAGAACCCGATCGAGCAGGAGGGCACCTATCCCCTGCCCGAAGCGCAAATGGATCGTTTCCTGATGAAGATATCGGTTGATTATCCAAACGCCGATGCCGAACTGCAGATCGTTCGCCTGCTGCAGGCCGAGGAAGGTCATGAGGAAGAGACCCTGACGCTTATCTCCCAGGACCATATCTTCGCCGCCCGCAATACTATCCAGCAAATGCAGGTAAGCCCCACGGTAGAGCAATACATGGTTGACCTGGTCATGGCGTCCCGCCGTCCCGGGGCATTTGGCGACAAATTGGGCAAGTGGGTCGACACCGGCTCCAGCCCCCGCGCGACCATTGCCCTGCACCGCAGCAGTCGCGCCAGCGCCTGGCTGGACGGCAGGGATTATGTCACCCCCGAAGATGTGGCCTCGGTGCTGCACCCGATTATGCGACACCGCCTGATACTCAGCTATGACGCCCTGGCAGACAACATCAGCGCGGATAGCGTCATAGACGAACTCCTGCAGCAGGTTGCCGTGGGTTAAGACAATGGGTGACGCGCACTCCAGCGAAGATATCTACACCAACCTGCAGTCGTTGGTGCGCCTGCGCTATAGCGCCCGCGGCTTCAGCTACCTGCCCAAACAGCCGGTGCGCTCGCTGCTCAGTGGCCGCAAGCGTTCGCGGCTACGCGGTCGCGGCCTGGACTTTGATGAGCTGCGACACTATCGCCCGGGTGACGATATTCGCACCATGGACTGGCGGGTGACGAACCGCACCGGTAAGCCCCACGTCAGGGTGTATACCGAAGAGCGGGACCGGCCGGTTATCGTCATGGTCGACCAGCGTCTTTCCATGTTTTTCGGCAGCCAGAAAACCATGAAATCGGTAGTTGCTGCCGAGGTAGCCGCCCTCACCGCCTGGCGTGTGCTGGCAGCGGGCGACCGGATCGGCGCCATCCTGTTCAACGACGCCGATATCGTCGAGGTCAAACCCACCCGCAACCAACGCAGGGTCATAGGCTGGCTGGGCACCCTGGCAAGAATGAATAACGAGCTGTCGGTAGCGCCGGCGCGCGCCAACAACCCGGCAGCCCTTAATGCCGCACTGCGCCAACTGGAGCGCTCGGTCGGCCACGACTACCTGGTGGTACTGGTTTCTGATTTCTATGGATGGGATGAAGACAACCTGAAGATCATCCGCAGTATCAGCCAACATAACGACATCATCTGCTCACTGGTATTTGATCCACTGGAACGTAATATCTCCAATGCCAGCAAACTGGTGGTCAGCGATGGGAAATATCAGCTGGAAATTGACCCCACCCACGGGGACCTGGGCGAGAAGTTCGAAGCAAGCTTTGCAAGCACGGTGGCCCGGGTGCAAGGTGAACTCAGGCGCCACGACATTCCGGTACTGCCGGTGGATACCACCACCGCGGTTACCAACCAGCTGCGCGAAAAGCTGGGTGGACAGCGGATCCTGCAATGAGCGCACCACCACTGCCAGAAATCTTCGGCAATTACTCGCTTGGCGATTTCGTGGAGGTTGTCTCCCCCGCCGGCATCAGCTGGTTACCACAAACCGCCGGCTGGTTGTGGCTGGCTGCGTTCGCCCTGGCCTATGGCTTGCACCGGGGCTGGCGCTGGTTGCGACACTGGTACCGCAACCGATACCGGCGCGAAGCCACTGCAGCGCTGGCCGGGTTGGCTGAGGAAGGTACCAGCATCGCCCAAATCAATCGCCTGCTAAAGCTGACCGCGCTGGCCGTGTTCCCCCGCGAGCAAGTCGCGAGCCTGTCGGGCGCTGACTGGGTCAACTTTCTCAACAAGCACTGCCCCGCTGCGCCTTTTTCCCGACAGCAGGGCCAATGGCTCGCCCTGGGCAGCTACCGCGAACTGCAACTCGACAGCGCCGCGACCACTGGCTTGCTACAGGCCAGCGCCAGCTGGGTGAACCTGCATGAGAGCCCCCTCAATGATTGAGCTGGTGCATCCCTGGGCCTTCACTTTGCTGTTGCTACCGCTGCTGATGCGACTGCTGCCCGCCTACAGGGAAAGCAGGGATTCTGTGCGCGTACCTTTTTTTGACAAGCTGGTGGAGCTTAGCCAACAGCGTCCGCAGTCAGGTGCGATGATCCTGCCCAGGGACCGGGCCCAACACTTTCTTGTGAACTTCATGTGGCTGTGCCTGGTGGTGGCGGCGGCCAAGCCGGAGTGGGTAGGCCCACCTATTGAACAACAGAAATCCGGTCGCGACCTCATGGTCGCTGTAGATTTGTCCGGCTCAATGCAGACCCGGGATTTCACCCTGCCAAATGGAGACACCGTGGACCGGCTGGAGGCAGTCAAGCAGGTGCTGGCGGAACTGGCCGAGCAGCGCGCCTCCGACCGGCTCGGACTGATAGTCTTCGGCAGCGCCGCCTACCTGCAAACGCCATTTACCGACGACCACGCGATCTGGTCACAATTGCTCCAAGAGACCGAGATAGGTATGGCAGGTCAAAGTACCGTATTCGGCGATGCCATCGGGCTGGCAATCAAGCTGTTCAGGGAAAGTGACTCGGACAACCGGGTGCTGATTATTCTCACCGACGGCAATGACACTGGCAGCACCGTGCCGCCGGTAGACGCGGCCAAGGTCGCCGCCGCCTATGATATTCGCATCTATACCATCGCGATCGGCGATCCCGCCTCGGTAGGAGAAGATGCCCTGGATATGAACACCATTGAGCGTGTGTCAGCCGTTAGCGACGGCCGGTATTTCCAGGCTCTCGACCAGCAACAACTGCAAGATGCCTACGAGGCCATTGCCGAGTTGGAACCGGAGCTCTACGAAACGCTAAGCTTTCGCCCCAAACAGAGCCTGCACTGGCTGCCGGTGGGCATTGCACTTGTTTTATATCTCATCTATCACAGCCTGGGCGCCTGGCAAGCCTGGCGCAGACTGAGGTCGACTCGTGTTACCTGAGCCGGGCATGCTGGAGCACTTCCATTTCCTGCGGCCAGCCTGGGCTCTGGTCATACTGCCCTGGCTACTCATCGTGCTGGTCCAGAACCGGCGCGAGGCGAGCCGCGATATGTTTGGCGGGATTATCGCCCCCCATCTGCTGGAACACCTGCGCTTGCAACGCGCAGACTCCCGCTGGTTCAATCCCCGCAGCCTGACCACCGTATTAACAGCCCTGATGTTGATCGTGTTGATGGGACCGAGCTGGCGCCAGCAGCCCTCGCCACTGGCCCAGGATGAGGCCGCGCTGGTGATCATGCTGGATGTCTCCTCATCAATGCAGCAAAAGGATGTGCAACCCAGTCGCCTGCAGCGAGCCAAGCAAAAAATCGCCGACCTGCTGGCCATGCGACCCGACAAGAAAGCCGCCCTGATCGTGTATGCCGGCAGCGCCCACACCGTACTCACCCTCACCGCCGACCAGGAAATCCTCAACCAGTACCTGGCAGCAATCAGCACGGGCATGATGCCGAGGCCGGGAAAGTTTCCCGAGTACAGCCTGCCATTGGTGGATGAGGTACTGCGTGAATCCTCAGCGCCGGCCACCCTGGTACTGTTCACCGACGGTCTGGGGGCAAACAGCGAGGCCGCTTTCGCTAGCTATTTTGCCGGCTCCAGCTTCCAACTGGTGGTAGTAGGCGTGGGTACCGAGGACCCGGCGGATGGGCTGGCGCCACTGGAGCGAAGGTCATTGCAAGAGCTGGCATCTGCAAGCGATGGCACCTACCTGGACCTGAGCGTGGATGACCGCGATATGCGCCGGGTAAACCGACGCATCGACAGCCACTACGTCATCGTGGAGAACAGCGCCCTGCCCTGGCTCGATAGCGGCTATCCCCTGCTGTTTCCCGCGATGCTGTTGTTCCTGATGTGGTTCCGCAAGGGCTGGACCCTGACCTGGGGCGTGTTGCTGCTACCGCTGGTATTGGCAGGCACTCCCGCGCCGGCAGTCGCCCAGTCGCAAACTGCGGGGGACGTAAAAGAGACCTCTGCCACCCAGCTCGAAACTGCTCAGCCCAGAGCAGCCGGGGCCGGCTCGCTACTGGCAGCCGCCGGCAGTTGGTTTGCCGATCTGTGGCTGACCAGGGACCAGCAGGGGCGCCTGCTAATGCAATGGCAACACTACGATGCGGCCGCCACCCGGTTTGTAGACCCGATGTGGAAGGGTCTGGCCTATTACTACGCAGAGGACTTCATGCTGGCGGCAGAGTATTTCTCCCGCAGTGACAGCGATGACGCCCTGTTTGATGAAGCCAACGCGCGCGCCCACGCCCGCGACTATCTGCGCGCAGTAAGACGCTACGACGAATTACTGGCCCGCAATCCTGAATACCCCGGCGCGGCCAGCAATCGCCAGCGCGTGCAGGCGCTTATCGACGAGATCAATCGGCTGAGCGAGAGCCAGCAACAGGAATCCGGCGGCGCTGAAAGCAAGGAACTGGGCAGTGATGACGCCATACCAGCCGATGGCGCCGATGAAATCAGTTGGCAACAGGCTGAACTGGTGCAGCTTAGCGCAGAGGATATTCTCCAGGACCCGGCTACCAGCGATATGTGGTTGCGAGGCCTGCAGCAGGACCCCTCCCAGTTCCTCGCTATCAAGTTCAGTATGCAACTCGAGCGGGGCAGTGCTGGCCGTGGAGACAATCAATGACAGGGAAGTTGATTCTCTCGTGGCTGGCGCTGGCGCTGCTATTGACTGGCGCGGGCGGCCCAGTGGCTGCTGGCCAGATCACAGTGGCCGACTTGCAGGCTGCCGGGCGTCTGCAAGCGGCAGCCGAACTCAAGCCCACTGGCAACATCGTGCCGGGACAAAAAGTCACTCTCACCCTCACCGTCGCAACAGACCGCTGGTTCGCAGGCGGCACCCGTATTGCGATTCCCGAGGTTCCCGGTCTGGTGTTGCTGCAAACCGACCAGTTCGCCGCCAATGCCAGCGAAAATCGCCAGGGGGTAAGCTGGGTAGTCCAGCGCTGGACCCTGGAAGTCTACCCCCAGCGGGCCGGCGACTTTCGTATACCGCCCATTATGATCACTGTGAAAGTGAATGCAGGAGATGACGGCGATGTGGAGGGTGAGCTGACCAGCCCAGCTGTTGCACTGGCTGTAACCATACCCGAGGCACTGGCCCAGGCAGGGCAATGGGTCGCGGCGCCGGCGTTTACGGTCAGCCAGAGTTTCGACCGCCCCCCCGAAACACTGGAGGTGGGTGAGGCCTTTGAACGGGAAATCCGCTTTGAAGCCAGTGACGTGATGGCCATGATGTTGCCCGCTGTCAGCCCGGAGCAGTTAGCGGGTCTGGCCGCCTACCCGTCCCCACCTGTATTGGATAACAGCACTAATCGCGGCCAGACCCGGGCCACCAGGGTTCAGCGCATCAGTTATGTCGCCGAAGCAGACGGCCGCTACCAACTCCCCGCTTTGGAATATTTCTGGTGGGATACCGCCACTGCGAAACTGCAGTTGCTGGGCCTGCCAGCGGTAGATATCACGGTGGGTAGCGGCATCGCGGCCGTTACGGGCGAAACCAGCAACAAGCCCCGACTATCGCCTGCTGAACTGGCAGTGCTCGGCGGTGGCCTGCTGTTGCTGCTGGGTCTGGGCTTGCTCATCTGGAGGCTGTTGCCCAGGCTGCCAATGCAGCGAATTCGTTCAACCCTGAAGGTTTGGGGAACCGGACTACAGAATCTTCGTAAACCCGCCCTGCCCGGCCAGCTTAACCCCGATAGTACCGCTGGGGACTGAAAGGCATCCGGGTTACCACCACCGGCTGCAGCTTGCCGCGCACATCCACCGCCAGGCGGGTACCCGGCTCGCCCAGCTCCCGCTCGATATACGCCATGGCTATGGGGCCACCGACGCTGGCGCCGAAACAGGCGGAGCATACCTCGCCCACCCGCCGGCCCTGCTCATCCAACACTGTCTGGCCCTCCCGAACCGGACGCTTGCCATCCACGGTCAGGCCAACCCGACGCAGGGCTACACCCTCACTGATACGCTGCAGGATAACGTCCGCACCGGGAAACCCTCCAGGACGCTGGCCATCGGCCCGACGCGCTTTGCTGATCGACCACAGCAAGCCCGCTTGCACAGGGTCGATGTCATTACTCAATTCATGGCCATACAGGCACAAACCCGCCTCCAGCCGCAGGGAATCACGCGCGCCCAGGCCAACCGGTTCTACCAGGCCATGGCCCAACAGTCTTCGAGCCAGTGCTTCGGCACTGGTGGCAGGTACGGATATTTCGAAGCCATCTTCCCCGGTATAGCCTGAGCAGGTGACGTAGACATCCACGCCATCCAGCTGTGCACGACAGCCCTGCATGAATATCAAATCAGCCGCAGCCGGGAATACCGAGCGGATAACATCCCGCGCGGCCGGTCCCTGCAAGGCCAGCAGGGCCTGCTGCTCCAGCTCAGTGAGCTCCTGGCCCGTCAGGTGGTCGTGCAGGTGAAAAATATCCTGCTCCTTGCAGGCGGCATTGACGACCAGGAAAAAACGGTCATCTGCCCAACGGGTGATAATCAGGTCATCCAGCACGCCGCCCTGCTCATTGGTGAACAGGGCATAGGTTTGGCGGTTGATGCCCAGACCCTCGATGTCCACTGGCACCAGACTCTCCAGCATCGCCGCTGCATCCGGGCCATCAAGCACCGCCTGGCCCATATGTGACACATCGAACAGGCCGGCTGCCGCACGGGTATGGAGATGCTCCTTGATAATTCCCGAGGGATACTGCACCGGCATATCGTAGCCGGCGAAGGGGACCATCTTGGCGCCCAATTCCCGGTGCAGGGTATCAAGCGGAGTGGTTTTCAATGGCATGATTCAATCCTCAATCGCAGCCGGCTTAATGGAGGAGCCACTCTAACCAGCGCCACCTGGTGGCGCAAGGCGGGACACCGGCCACAGGCAATCTTTGGAGATAGCCCGCCCAGCAGGGATAATGGCGAAAAAGCTCAAGTGACAACAGCAATGACAAATATACATGGGGCAATCCCCGACACGATCAGCCTGATCGGAATGCCGGGAGCAGGCAAAAGCACGGTAGGGATACTGCTGGCTAAACTGGGCGGCCTGCGTTTTGCGGACACCGACCTGGATATACAGGTGCGTGAGCAGGCCACCTTGCAGGAGATCCTTGAGCGCGATGGTCACCTGCGCCTGCGGGCCATAGAGGAGGAGGTGTTGCTGGAAATCCCCCTGGAGCAGACCGTCGTCTCCACCGGCGGTAGCGTGGTTTACAGTGAACGCGCCATGGCGCGACTGCGCGCCGCCGGGCCAACCGTCTACCTGCAGACAGACCTGGCGACACTGGAACAACGAGTCGCTGCAGCGCCACCGCGCGGTATCGCCAGTAGCATGGCGCAGAGTTACGCCGAGGTCTTCGCCGAGCGCACGCCCCTGTACCGTCGCTTCGCCGACCTGACCATCGACACTGCAGGTAAAACCCCCGATGCACTTGCCGCAGAAATCCTCCTGCAACTGGGCACCCGGCACTGACGGACGCGTCCGGACGCGTCCGTTTCACAAGCTCGCAACGCACACTGCTCAATAACCCCTGTTTCAGGCATTAAAAAAGCTGGCACGAGACTTGCTCTACCTTGGTACGGCGACCCGTCGCGCAGAGTACGAACCAGGGATGGTCGGTACAGGAGTTGACTGAAGCGCATGGATTCCAGGGAAGGAGGCGGGTCGCCCACCTCCAAAAAAGCTATAAAATTACCATTCACTATAAGGATTTAGTTTATTGTCAGGGGCGCAAAAAATTGATTTACTCGCCCCATGTCAGGCGTGATCTTCCCACGGCCTGCGAGGTACTAGTCATCGGGAGGTGATTTATGAGTGAGCGTAATCAAGAGGAGATATCTGCAGAACCACTGGACGATTTTTTCGAGCCGGTTTTAGGCGATATTTCGGATGACGATTTCCAGGAGTTGGGCCCCATGTCAACAGAGAAGCAACGGCTGGCTGAAAAGCGTCGTCGTGCCGAACAGCGCCTTGAAGAGCGTCGCCTGCGTGACGAGCTGGGCTACTACGATCTGGAATTGAACGATTTCTAGAGCCGGCTGGTTCGGCTCTTTACCCTCCTTCATTCTGGATCATTCGCAGCTGCCAGCTACAGCGCTCGCAGCGTTCAGCTTCTTCTCCCCATTGTTTCTATCCATTAATCTGTACCAGCCCCGCCAAGCGATTAGCTGTTTGACCGAAATAGTGGGCAAACGTGCATCAATCCGCTACATTGCCCACTGCTTCCACTGACAGGAATCGTGCCGTTTGCGCCGTCCCATATGGTTGCTCAGCATGGACTCGGAACAGTTCAATGCCCCGCCAACCACAACCGCTTCACTGACCGCCTACTTTCGTAAGTACGGCGCGAGCTCCCCTGACACCGACATTGAGCTGGTTCACTTCCAAAGCGATGAAGATATTGCTGCCTGGCTGGGGCGCTGGCGAGCAGAGCAATTGCCCACCGCCGAACAGGCCCTGGCGGCAGGCATACAGCCGGTATTGGGCTTCAGCTTTTACACCTGGAATGCAGCGGAGTTCCTGGCCCTGGCGGCAGAGTTGAAGGTATTGCTGCCGGGATTGTTGATTATCGCTGGTGGACCGCATATACAGCAGGCCGAGGACTATCTCGGCATCGACCCGATCGATGTAATTTTCCTGGGAGAAGCTGAGGTCACTTTCCAGCAGTTCCTTGATTGCCCAAACAGCGCAGGATGGCAGGCTATCGACGGGCTCGCCTTTTTGGACGGCGGGGAAATCGTTACCACCAAAGCGCGTGCGCGTTGTGTTGACCTGGAGCAGTTTCCCTCACCACTGGATGTGCTGGAACTGACCGATGCGTGTGGCAATCCCCGTTATGCTTCCATCTCGTATGAGACCAGTCGGGGCTGCCCTTTCAAATGCGCGTTTTGCGAGTGGGGCACAGGCGCTATCAGCAGCAAGATGTACCAGTGGCCCCTGCAACGTGTGCTGCAAGACTGGGAGCGAATCGTAGCGGCCGGTATCAAGAATATCTGGCTGGCCGATTCCAATTTCGGCGCCCTCAAGCAGGATCTGCAAAAAGCCGAGGCGATCGTCGAGCTGAAACAGCGGACCGGGCTGCCCTTGTCTTTCGCCACCTCCTGGTCAAAAAAGCACAGCCGCCAGGTACAGGCAATCGCCCTGCTGCTGCACCGCAACCAATTACTGCCACACTACCAACTGGCGCTGCAAACCCTGACCCCCGAGGCGCTGCGCTTGAGTAATCGCCAGAACATGAGCTCCAACGAATACCAGCCTATCGCCAAGCGCATGGCGGAGCAGGGCGTACCCATCGCAGCCGAGCTGATCTGGGGACTGCCAGGTGACAACCTGCCGGACTTCGAGCGCAACCTGGACCAGTTGCTGGCGACTTTTCCCAATATCAATATCTTCGGTTACACCCTGCTCCCGGGTACCGAGTTTTACGAGAAGCGCCAGCAATACGCTATCGAAGCGGTACCGGTTGCAGGCTATGGCAAAGCCAAGGGAGAGTATGTGGTCGGCTGCCACAGTTTCCCCAGGGATCAGGGCGAGGAAGGCTACTTCCTGATCAGCGCTCATATCCTGCTGGTGCACGGACATATCCTGCCGCTGACAACCCGTTTACTGGCATTGCGGGGCGAGGTCCCGGTATCGCCGCTACTGCGGGATACCCTCCGGGCTATTGTCACCGGGTTGCAGGGCTGCCTGGGTGGTGTTGAACTGGCGGACCGGATGTCGATCTATGAACAACGCGACCATATCTACCTGACCGCCCTGGCCAATCGCGAGCAGGTCTACCAAATTGCAGGGATCGAGCTGGTACGACACCACCACGAGCACGACTGCGATCCCGCACCGGCCCTGCAGGCCTTGCAACTGGACCAGGCACTGTGCCCCCGCGCCGGTGGCGAGCAGTCCCTCCAGCTGGGTTTCAATTTTGATGCGGCTGCCGCACATGCCGCACTGGCATCCATGGAGTTGCCGCGACCGGTTGGCGAAGACGCTGGCAGCTGGCAGCTGGATATTTTTCACCCGGGAGGCGTGGGTGAGATCTTGCACAGCGCCGACGGCGGCAGCTGGTTGGGCGGCGCCATTACTTCCAGCTCAATAATCGAAGATAAAAGCAGTTCAGAAATCAGTTGGGTCGCGCTAGCATAGCCGGGCAGACATTCCATAATAACGTGACCACCGGTCAGTACCTGGAGTTGAAAGATATGCCGGAAGTAAAACGCGAGGTTCAGCCCATTGAAATCAACTATGTCTGCGATGCCTGCGGCCAGGGCATGATGAGCCGCTCAGGAGCGATGGACCCGATCACCGGGGAGATAGAGCACCGCTGCCTGATCTGCGATCACCAGCAGACTTTCCGATGGCTGGAATATCCCCGGATAGCTCACATCGGGCTGGACGAAAAAATCTGAGCCCGTAACTGTGCCAGCCCGGCCGGGCTGGCCTGGAAAATCCCGTGCTCGGTCACCAACGCGTCCACCAGGGCAGCCGGGGTCACGTCAAAGGCAGGGTTATGCGCCAGACTCCCGGTTCCCGACAGGACCAATTCATGTATCACACCTGTAGCATCAATCCCTGAGACAGTCAGCACCTCAGCGGTGTCCCTGTCCTCTATGGGTATCGAATCCCCATCGGCGCTAGACCAGTCGATAGTGGATTCCGGAAGGGCAACATAAAATGGCACCGCGTTGGCCCGGGCCGCCAATGCCTTGAGATAGGTACCAATCTTGTTACAAACATCCCCGTTGGCAGCCGTGCGATCACTGCCCACGATGACACAGTCAACTGCGCCCTGGCGCAGCAACCGGCCACAGGCACTGTCGGTAACAATGGTGCAGGGTACTCCGGCACGCTGTAACTCCCAGGCGGTGAGGCTCATACCCTGGTTGCGTGGCCGGGTTTCGGACACCCACACATGTACATCGATGCCGGCGGCCTGGGCCTTGTATATTGGAGCCAATGCAGTTCCCCAGGAAATGGTAGCCAACCAGCCTGCGTTGCAATGGGTCATAACATTGATGCCGCGACCCCGGTCCAGGGCCTGCAACAGGCCCAGACCGTGCTCACCGATGCGCGCGCAATTGGCAATATCCTGGTCACGCAACTCCAGGGCCCTGGCCAGGGCGGCAGTAGCACGCTCCGCAGGCGGCAGTAGCGCTACTACTGCCCGGATATTCTGCAGGGCCCAGCCCAGGTTAACCGCCGTGGGGCGGGTGGCCAGTAGCGCCGTTACCGCGCGCTCCAGGCTCTCACTTGACGCATCTTCCGCCAGCGCGCAGGCGAGCCCAAACGCAGCGGTAATTCCGATCAGCGGCGCTCCGCGAACCTGCATGGTAGAGATTGCCTGGCAATAGTCTTGCAGTGAAGTGAGCTGACGCCATCGCAGCTCGTGAGGCAGGAGGGTCTGGTCTATGATTTCAGCCCGGCAAGCTGCGGCATTCCAGCGCAGGCTACATAAATCGTCCGGGGTAAACACCGCTCACCCTCAGGCGGGCGCTGCAGCGGGGTGATGGGTCTCGTATTGCCACTCAAACACATTGAGTTCAATAAAAACAAACGCGAACAGCCACAGGACCGCATCCCAGAAATCAAGAAAATCACCGGCAACGCCCCAATAGGCTGCGGCGACAAACAAAGTGGCGTAAACCACGATCTTGAGAACCTTGTTGGCTTGCATGATGCGATTGGACAAACTGCCCCGCAACTGCAACCTGACCTCCACTTCAAGTACCACCACCACCAGTACCCAGGCAAAGGCATTGATGACGTCAACCCAGGCCAGCCATTGCGCAGCACGCAGTGTGTCTGCATCCGCCAGGATATCAAAGCCGGCGATCCGGTAAATTTCCGGTCCGGCTGCAGCACAGTTCACTGCATCCAGGGGGGCGTAGTCATCCAGGTCGAGCAGCAGGGAGTAATTGCCATCCACGAAAGCGCACATGGATGCGCCGGGCATCGAGGTTACGTCATACAGGGTAACCAGCTCTGCGTAGTAGCCCTCCAGAGAATAAAAAATAGCCAGGTAGCAAATAAACCGCAGGCCGTGTAGTAACCACCTTACCGCGCCGTGAAGTTTTTTGTCATCCAGCACGGAAGTTTCCAGTTCGAACATCAACAGCAGGACCACCCATGCAGCCGTGTCAATCGTCGCAGAGAAGGCCTGGATGAGCTGGCCCGGTTCCACACCGTCAGTAAAGGTGTACTCCAGTGCTAACAGCTCCTCCTGGAGGAACAGGTATATATTCAAGCACAGCAGGGCGTAGACAATATATTTAACGGTAGTGAAAATACGGTAACGCGCACTGCTACCAAAGTATGTGACCTGCTGTTCCACCAAGAGCGCTCCGTCAGACCTGAAGTAGCAGGTGCTCCCGCTCCCAGGAGCTGATCACCCGATTGAACTCCTCAAACTCGTCGAGCTTGACTGACGCATACGCGCCGAGAAATTTCTCGCCAATTACTTCCTCAATCTCCGGGGAGTCCTGCAGGTGACGCAACCCTTCTTCGAGGGTGCGGGCCACCTCGACCTCGTCCTCATTGGCGGTGCCTTGATGCGGTTCAGTGGCCTTGAGTTGCTGCTTCATGCCCAGGTAACCACTGAGCAGGGTGGCAGCGATAGCAAGGTAAGGATTCACATCAGCACCCGGGAAACGGTTTTCGACCCTGGTCGCAGCCCGGTCGCTATGGGGGACCCGGAAAGCGGTGGTTCTATTGTCAATTCCCCAGTTCAGGTTGATAGGCGCGGCAATATCGGGCGCCAGCCTGCGGTAGGAGTTGACGTTGGGAGCGTAGAGGCTGATCAGCTCGGGGGTATAGCGCTGCAAGCCGGCAATATAACTCAGGAATGCAGCGGTATGCTTGCCGTCTTTGTCGGCGAATATGTTCTCCCCGGTTTTGGCATCGACAATACTCTGGTGAATGTGCATCGCGCTGCCCGGCTCCCGCTGCATGGGCTTGGCCATGAAGGTGGCATACATTCCATATTTGTAGGCTGTTTCGCGCACCGTGCGTTTGAAGGTGAACACCTGGTCAGCCAGGTTCATGGCGTCGCCATGCATGAAATTGATTTCCATCTGTGCCGCACCATTTTCATGGATCAGGGTATCGACACTCAATTCCTGCGCCTCGGCGAATCGGTACATGTCTTCTACGAAGTCCTCGAATTCGGCGACCGCGTCGATGCTGTATGACAGTCTCGATGACTCGATACGCCCGGAGCGCCCCGCCGGAGGGGTCAGCACGTTATCGGGATCGAGGTTTTTGGCTACCAGGTAAAACTCGACTTCGGGGGCAACCACGGGCTTCAGGCCATCCGCTTGATACAGGTCGAGTACTTTACGAAGAATATTGCGGGTGGACAGCGGGTGCCGTTCACCGGCCATGGTATAGCAATCGTGAATAATCTGGGCAGTCGGCTCCCTGGCCCAGGGCACAACCCGCATAGTACTGGCGTCGGGCTTGAGAATCATGTCGGCATCGGTGGGCTCTACGTAATTCCAGTGCTCGTCGGAGTACTCACCCGTGACACTCTGAATCATAATACTCTCAGGCAGGCGGGGCTCACCTCGGCTCAGGAACTGGTGCGCCGGGATAAATTTGCCCCTCGCACTGCCGGTCATGTCGGGTACAAGACATTCAACTTCTGATATCTGGTGCTGCTTAAGCCAGTCTTTGATAGCACGCGTATCGGAATTCATAGATAAACCTGATTGCCTAAAAGCATCAGTATCGCAGTTGTAGAAACCGCGGTTCAAGGCTTTTCGGCTACTGCTACCCCTAACGTGTTATCCCGCTGAACATGGCTGCAGGGCTATAGTTCGCTTATGGAAAAACAAGCCCACATCAATTCCTGGTACGCCGCTACCGCCAACCAGCAACTGGATTTCCCCCCTTTACAGGGCGAAAGCACGGCAGATGTCTGTGTTATCGGCGGCGGATACACTGGTTTATCCACCGCCATCCATCTGCGCAAGCTTGGCTATAGCGTTATCCTGCTGGAGGCCAACCAGGTTGGCTGGGGCGCATCTGGCCGCAATGGTGGCCACGTGGGCATTGGCCAGCGGGCGGGGCAGGATGAGCTCGAAAAATGGGTGGGACTGGATCAGGCCAAGGCCCTGTGGAAGCTGGGCCTGGAAGCCGTTGACCTGGTTTGCGGGCTGATTGATGACAACAATATCGAGTGTGAGCTCAAAAGCGGCAACTTCCATGTCACCGCAAAATCCAGTGAACTGGCCGGGTTGCAGGAAGAGGTGGAGCACCTGCACAAGGTTTACGATTACCACAATATCCGTTACGTAGACACGGCTGAACTTCGCGAGATGACATCAGGACAGGGTTTTGTCGGCGGCCTGCTCAGCCCGGACTGCCGCCATCTTCACCCGCTGAACTTCGCGCTCGGCCTGGCCAGGGCCGCCGTCAACGCAGGTGCGACTATTCACGAGGGCAGCCGCGTAACAGCCTATTCTGAGGGGGACGAAGTTCGAGTTAAAACCGCTGGCGGCGAAGTTCGCGCCCGCTTTCTGGTACTGGCCTGCAATGGTTACCTGGAAAAACTGGAGCCGCGCACCGCCGGCCGCATCATGCCCATCAATAACTACATGCTGGCAACTGAACCCCTGCCCGAAGCGCTGGCCAGGCAATTGATTCGCGATGACACCTCCATGTCGGACAGCCTGTTTGTTATCAACTACTGGAAACTGTCCGCCGACAACCGGCTGCTGTTTGGTGGTGGCGAATCCTACTCCCGACGCTTCCCTGCGGACATCAAGGGTTTCGTGCGCAAATACATGTTGCGCATCTACCCCGAGCTGGAATCTACCCGCATCGACTATGGCTGGGGCGGCACCCTGGCTATCACCATGAACCGGATGCCGGACTTCGGCAGGCTGTCCTCCCAGGTATTCTATGCCCATGGTTTTTCCGGTCACGGTGTTCCCACCGCCGTGCTGGCAGGCAAACTGCTGGCCGAGGTGATCAGCGGATCGGCCGAACGCTTTGATGTGATGGCCAGCGTACCCTCGAAACAGTTCCCCGGGGGCACCATGCTGCGCTGGCCTGGCCTGGTCGCGGGTATGCTGTTTTACAGCCTGCGGGATCGACTCGGCTGAACCCTGCCTGCCGCGCTGATTCGCAGCGTGGCCATTGCCTCAATCATTGCTAGAATGCACAACCCTGCCCAGTGCACTCAAACCCAAGGACCGTTGTGACATTAATCGCCCAGGCCATGCCAGCCAGTGACAGCTGGCAGCAACAGCTTCGCAATACGGTCGACACCGCCGAAGAGCTACTGGACGCCCTGGACTTACTGCCGGAAGACGTCGGCTACTCAGCCGCAGCCTGCCGCCAGTTCGCGCTGAAGGTCCCGATGGCCTTCGTACGCCGTATGCAGCCCGGCAACCCGCTGGATCCTTTGCTATTGCAGGTACTGGCCTCTGGCGACGAGTTGCTGGAAGTGGTCGGTTTTGAGCAGGATCCGGTTGGAGAAACCGGGCAGGTCAACCCGCACAGGGGCGTTATCCACAAATACCAGGGACGGGCACTGCTGATTGTCAGCAGCGGCTGCGCGATCAATTGCCGCTACTGCTTCCGACGTCATTTCCCCTATGCAGACAACCAGAATAGCCGCCAGCAATGGCAGGATGCTCTTGCCTACATCGCCGCCGACCCCGGGATTAACGAGGTCATACTCAGCGGCGGTGACCCCCTGCTACCCAGCGACAAGTACCTGGACGACCTGGTCACGCAGATTGCCGACATCCCGCAGGTCCGTCGGTTGCGGATACACACGCGCCTGCCAGTGGTCTTACCCGCGAGAGTGACACCCGGGCTGATTGACGCTATCTGCGCACCCGGCGTACATACCGTGATGGTCATTCACTGCAACCATCCCAATGAAATCGATGCTGAAGTCCAGGAATCCCTCGCAGTGCTGGCCGGGAGCGGCATTACCCTGCTAAACCAATCGGTGTTGCTGGCCGGCATCAATGACGATGCCGATACGCTTTGCGCACTCAGCGAGCGCCTGTTTACCGCCGGCGTTCTACCCTATTACCTGCATTTGCTGGATAAAGTGCGCGGCGCAGCGCACTTCGATGTATCCGAGCAACGTGCGAGGGAAATAATGTCGGTGGTTACCGCCAGACTGCCCGGCTACCTGGTGCCGAAACTGGTGCGAGAAGTGGCTGGAATGGAGGCAAAGCAGGGGATACCGCTGGCTTGAGTTGACCGGGATACACCTTTTGAGATTTGGTCGGTGTGAGAGGATTCGAACCTCCGACCCCTTCGTCCCGAACGAAGTGCGCTACCAGGCTGCGCCACACACCGAATGCTGAGCGGGCGGTACTATACCAAAAGCGTTTGCCGCAACCAATGCCTGAAAAGGCTGCTGATAGCCGCGGGCACCAGGCTCCTCAATATATCCCTGCCCAATGTGCCAGCCACTGGCTGAAGAGACTCAAGCCCAGCACCACGACCACCAGCAACACCAGCAGCCGCATCGGCCTAAATGGCTTACGCTCCACCGAATTTATGCCGCGACTGATAAAGCCATCAACTCGCGCCTGGTCTTCGGGGTACAGGCGGTTCTGGTGGCTGCTATCCAATTTTTGAGAAGTTTCTTCAGTCATAAATAAAAAAAACAGGGGAAGAATGATGGTTGTCATTCTCCCCCTCAAAGACGGGAAAGTCACCCCTTGAAGGGCGATTCCCGAGCAGCAACTGTTTACAGGTCGAACATGGCCTCGGGCATCTGCATCAGGTTCTCAGCACCGGACAGCATCAACTGCTTGTGGGACAGCGTACGCGGCAGCAGGCGGTCGAAGTAAAAACGCGCGGTCATCAGCTTGGCCTCATAGAACTCACTGTCGGCAGGAGAAGCCGCCAACCTGGTGCGGGCCAGCACCGCCGTGCGGGCCCAGAAATACGCCAGGGTGATGTAGCCGCTGTACATCAGGTAATCCACGGCGGCGGCACCGGCTTCATCCGGGTTCGCCATAGCGGATTCACCGATCTTCATTGACAGGTTCAGCCACTCATCCTTATAGGCCCGCAATATATCGATAAACTGGGCATCTTCCGGAGCGCTGTTGGCATCGCAAAACTCTTCGATCAGGGTGGTAAAATTCATCAGCAACTTGCCGCCGCTGCCGAGTACTTTACGCGCCAGCAGGTCCAGTGCCTGGATACCGGTAGTCCCTTCATACAGCATGGAAATCCGTGCATCGCGCACGATTTGCTCCATGCCCCACTCCTTGATGAAACCATGGCCGCCGTATACCTGCACGCCGATATTGGCCGCTTCGTACCCGGTTTCGGTTACAAATGCCTTGCCAATCGGGGTCAGGAAAGCCATCAGGTCATCGGCCTTCTTGGCTTCTTCCTCAGTACCTGCATCAACGATATCGCCGAGCTGGGCCAGGTAGTACAGAAACGCACGGCTGCCTTCCACAAACGCCTTCTGGGTCAACAGCATGCGACGGACATTGGGATGGACAATGATCGGGTCAGCCGGGCCATCGGGGTTCTTGGGGCCGGTGAGGCTGCGCATCGCCAGACGCTCCCTGGCGTATGACAGGGCGCCCTGGAAAGCCAGCTGGCCGTGCGCCAGGCCCTGGATGGCGGTACCGATTCGCGCAGTGTTCATAAAGGTGAACATACAGTTCAGGCCCTTATTGGGCGGGCCGATCAGGTAGCCGGTGGCGCCGTCGAAATTCATCACGCAAGTGGCGGAGGCCTTGATACCCATTTTCTTTTCGATGGACGCGCAGTGCACCGCATTGTGGTCGCCCATACTGCCATCTTCCTTAACCTTGAACTTGGGCACGATAAACAGGGATATCCCCTTGGTTCCCGCGGGAGCATCCGGCAGGCGCGCGAGCACGATATGAACGATGTTTTCCGCCATGTCGTGGTCGCCGGCACTGATAAAAATCTTGGTACCGGTAATAGCGTAGGAGCCATCGGCCTGGGGTTCGGCCTTGGTCCGCAGCAGACCAAGGTCACTGCCACACTGGGCTTCGGTCAGGCACATGGTGCCGGTCCACGTACCCTCGACCAGCTTGGTAAGGTATTTCTGCTTCTGTTCGGCATCGCCATGAGCTTCGATGGTCTTTACCGCACCGTGGCTCAGGCCGGGATACATCAGCCATGACCAGTTGGCGGTTCCGGCCATTTCGTTGATGACGATACCCAACAAATTGGGCATGCCCTGGCCACCGGATTCCACATCGGCGCTCAGGGCTGGCCAGCCGTTTGCCACATATTGGTGGTAGGCGTCCGCGAATCCGGCGGGGGTTTTAACGCCCTCCTTACTCCAGTGACAGCCCTCCTCGTCGCCCGACTGGTTCAGCGGTGAGAGCACATTTTCGGAAAACTTCGCCCCCTCTTCGATGATGGCGCTCATTAGATCGGCGGTCGCTTCTTCATAGCCCGGCAGGGTCTGGTGAAGCTTTTCCGACTCCAGAAGCTCATTAATAACGAAGCTGATGTCGCGCAAAGGCGCCTTGTAAGCGGGCATAGTCATTACCTCCAGGTTGATCCGGCCTATCAAAAAAAGCAGCGCGCACGGGCGTGCGCTATGAGGCCATGTGTTCAGTGCTCACATTTTGCGCCTATCACCGCCGAAGTCAAATAAATTTTTTGCCGCTCAATTCCCGGCCCACCCACCAATTGGGTATATCACCCGGGCATAAAATACCCGCAGCCGGGCGCGATCAGGCCAGTAAAGCCCGCAAATCCAGGTATTTGGCCGCCTGGGCAGGGTCAAAAGGGGTTAGCAGGGGAACTTCTCCCAACAGCGGCGCCGGCAGCAGGCGGCGCAAAGTGTCCAGATTTTCCTCGTGGCAGGCCATGCGCTCACCCCCCTGGTTGGCAACCCAGCCAACCAGGTGCAGCCCATCACGACGAATTGCCTCTGCGGTCAGCAAGGCGTGATTGATACACCCAAGGCGCATGCCCACCACCAGTATCACCCCCACGCGCAGTGCAACCGCTACATCTGCCAGGGTTTCCCGCGGGCCGATAGGCACACGCCAGCCGCCAGCCCCCTCTACCAGCACAAAATCAGCTCCACCGAGCATGACCCCGCGGCACAGCCCCGCCAGGCGCCCAGCCTGTAACACCCTGCCCTGATGCTGGGCGGCAATATGCGGTGCAACAGCCTCTGCCAGCGCAACGGGATTCACCTGCTGATAGTCCAGCGGTTCGGTCATGGATGCCATCAATTGCAGGGCATCCTCATTGTGGCCATGTTCATCGCAGCCGGCGGCAACGGGTTTTATCGCCGCGGTGCGCAGACCTGCCTGGCCCGCAGCCACAAGCAGGGCACAACTGATGGCAGTTTTGCCCACCTCGGTATCGGTACCGGTAACAAACCAGGTTTTACTCATGCTTTTTCCAATTGGCCAAAAATGACATCATAGGTTGCCGGCAGCATGCCATCCTCACGCCAGTGCTCGTAGGCAGCAAGCATGCCCTGCAAGGTGGCGCGAGTCGTCAGGCCTACCGGCCGATCACTGTTCATATTGTGGGCACCCAGAGTCTTCAGTTCAGATAAAAGCTCGCGTACCTGCTGATATTCCATGCGGAATATTTCCCCCTGCAGGCCCAGGCTAATCCCGGGCAGACGCTCGGTCGCGGCCTGTAACTCCGAGATCGGCAGGAAACTGTTCACGTGCTGGTGCTGATCTACAGCAGCCCAGGACGCCCGCAATTCCCAAAGGGTATCAGGCCCCAGCGACGTGAACACGCAACGGCCCCCGGGCCGCAACACGCGCGCCAGCTCGGCAAACAGGTGGTGAGGCCGATGACACCACTGGATGGCAAGGCTGCTGAAAATCAGGTCCACCGAGTTGGAGGCCAGCGGCAGAGCCTCGGCATCCGCCACCAGCCACAGTCCTGCATCGGGCAACCGGGCTCGGGCGAAATCAACCATCCCCTGGGCCAGGTCAAGCCCAATATACTGGGCCCCCGGGAAACGACGCTTCAACTCCGGGCAGAAAAAACCGGTGCCACAGCCCAAATCAAGCAAAGTGGCCGGCTCAGACTGAACGGACTCGAGCCTGCGCATCAGGCGGCTGCCTACATCCCGCTGCAGCCCGGCAACCGAATCATAATGGCAGGCGGCGCGGCTGAATGAATTCGCCACATCGCGCTTGGCCAGGGTGCCTCCCGCATTTTTTGCCGGCTGTAACACAGCTGATTTATCGAGAAATTCCTGTATCGCATCAGCCAACAAAGCCGGACACTCCAGGGGCAGCAAATGCCCTTGCTCCGCGACCTTCACCACACTGGCGCTGCGGCTGCCAGCCAGCGCACTGTCCAGGGTCTCAGCTAGCGCGCTGGGCACCAGGACATCCAGCTCACCCAGGATATGCAGTTGGGGCTGGCTGAGGCTGGCCGGCACTTCCCGCTGATCGAGATCGGCCAGCCAGCGCAGGCCGGTAGCAAGGTTATTGTGGGGCTGGTAGCGGCGCAGCTCGTGTAGCTGCCGCATCAGTGAACGCGGCCGACGCGACCCTGCGGCCTGTAGGCTGTCAAAGCGTTTCAGGCCCGCTTCGGGGTCTGCCACCAAGTTGCCGAGAAATTCATCAACTACGGACGGCTTCATCCCCGGCCAATCAGACCTCTCCAGGAAACTCGGGTTGCTGCACAGGGTAACCAGCGCGCTCACCCTGCTTGGATAGCGGTGGGCTATCTCCATTGCCAGTTGCCCGCCCAATGACCAACCCACATAAACTGCCGTGACAGGTGCGCAGGCCATTATATTTTCCAGCACCTGCTCCAGCAGCGGCTCCGGGTCGGGCTGACAGTGCGGCGCGCAGCCAGGCAGGTCCAGCAAGGTAACATTGGCCCAGCTGCGAACCTGCGCCAGCAGCGGGCGCCAGATTTCCCGATTGCTGCCCCAACCGTGCAACAACACCAGTTCCTGCCTGGCAGCAGCGGTAGCGGGCAGGTATTCGCTATCCATGCAAACCCTTGGGCTCTTGCCAGCACAGGGCTAACTGCTCCAGCAACGTATCGACCTGCTCCTCGCTATGGGCGGCACTCAGGGTAACGCGCAACCGTGAGGTACCGGCAGGGACGGTAGGAGGACGAATGGCGCCTATCAACAAGCCCCTCTGCCGCAAGCGATCGCTGATCGCGGTGGCCTGGGTTGCAGACCCAATCAGCAGTGGTTGTATGGCGCTGACCGAAGCCATTACCGGGAGATCCAACTGGGCGGCCCCGCGGCGGAAGCGATCAATCAGCTCGGCGAGGTGTTGTCGGCGCCAGGACTCCTCGTGTAGCAATTGGAGAGCCACGAGGCTGGCAGCGGCCACTGCCGGGGGCAACGCAGTGGTGTAGATGTAATTGCGTGCCTGCTGGATCAAGCCCTCGATCAGCAGCTCACTGCCGGCAACAAAAGCGCCCGCCGTACCCAGTGCCTTACCGAGGGTGGCCATCAGCACCGGCACAGAATCAGGGCCAAGCCCGGCCGCCTCAACGCTACCGGCACCGGTGGGGCCCATTACCCCAAAGCCGTGGGCGTCATCGACCATTAACCAGGCGTCCCGGGCGCGACACACGCCAGCCAGTTCAGGTAACGGCGCAGTATCCCCATCCATGCTGAATACGCCGTCCACCACCACCAGCTTGAGACCATCTACCGGCTCCATCTTGCGCTCCAGCGCCGCCACATCGCTGTGGGGGAAACGCCGGAAGCGAGCCCCGCTGTAAAGACCTCCGTCCAACAAAGACGCATGATTCAGGCGATCCTGGAATACATGGTCACCCTTATGCAGCAAACTGGTCAGCACACCGGTATTGGCCATGTAACCACTGGAGAAGAGCAGGGCGCGAGGCCGGCCGGTGAAGTCAGCAAGCGCCTCTTCCAGGGCATGATGAGGAGAGCTGTGGCCACAGACCAGGTGAGAGGCCCCACTGCCGACACCATAGCGAGCGGCGGCGGCGCGGAAACCTTCGATCACCCGTGGGTGCGCTGCAAGCCCCAGGTAATCGTTGCTGCAAAAGTTCAGGTATTGCCTGCCACCAAGAATAACCAGCGGACCCTGCGCTGAGTCCAGGGTAAGGCGGCGGCGGTACAGTCCCTGCTCGCGGCGTTGGGTCAGCTCTTCCCCGAGGCGCTGCTCAAAGGAATCCATAACCGCGGGCTAGTGGCCCTCCCGCGCAGTGGCAGGCGTGCCGACCGGGGAGGCAGCGTCGTAAAATCGGGGGTTAGGTGTTTCTGGGGCCTGTTCTATCTGCCGCTGCTCCGGGGTAATACCCAGTCTGGCAAACAGGGCCATGTCACTGTTGGATTCCGGATTGGGCGTGGTAAGCAGTTTCTCCCCGTAGAAAATGGAGTTGGCTCCCGCGAAATATGCCAGCGCATGCATTTGCTCGTTCATGCTTTCGCGGCCAGCCGACAGGCGCACATGGGAGGCAGGCATCATGATCCGGGCCACAGCGATAGTGCGAATAAATTCAAAGGGATCCAGGTCTTCCTGATCAGCAAGCGGAGTACCCTCCACCCGCACCAGCATATTGATGGGTACACTTTCGGGATGCCGGGGCAGGTTGGCCAGTTGCTGCAACAATCCGGCGCGATCTCCGGCCTGCTCACCCATGCCCACGATGCCGCCACTGCACACCTTCATGCCAGCACCGCGCACATGGTCCAGGGTTTCCAGTCGGTCCTGATAGGTCCGGGTTGTAATCACGTCGCCGTAATACTCCGGAGAGGTATCCAGGTTGTGGTTGTAATAGTCCAGGCCGGCATCGGCCAGTTCATCCGCCTGTTGCTGGGTGAGCATGCCCAGGGTCATGCAGCTTTCCAGGCCGAGTTCACGCACCCCCTTCACCATGGCGATCACATAGGGCATATCCCGCTGCTTGGGACTGCGCCAGGCAGCACCCATACAAAAACGCGAGGCGCCGCTGGATTTCGCCGCCCGGGCCTGTTCCAGAACTTTCTCTACTTCCATTAATTTCTCTACCTCCAGGCCCGTGTCATAGCGGGTGCTCTGGGGGCAGTAGGCACAATCCTCGGGACAGGCGCCGGTTTTGATGGAAAGTAATGTGCTCACCTGAACCTGGTTGGGGTCAAAATACCTGCGATGGATGCTCTGGGCCTGAAACAACAGGTCGTTGAAGGGCAGGGCATACAGGGCCTCCACCTCCTTACGGGACCAGTCGTGGCGAATATCTTCCACCTGGCTGGCAGCACGAGAGAGGCCGGGATTCGCAGCAAGAGACATAGGGGACCTGATAATGAAGGGGATTAAGGGACAGTAATGATAGCGACGATGGCTTTGCTGTCAACCTTTAGGAGCGTCAATGGTTAACAAGCTGTTCACCTCTCTTGCAGAGGGTTTATTCCCCAGTTACTGCATCCTGTGCGGCCTGCGCAGCTATCGACCCCTGCCGCTGTGCAGTCATTGCCAAAAGGCCCTGCCCGGCAACGACAGCTGCTGTTACCGCTGCGCCATACCCCTGCCCGGGGCGGGACACACGAGGCGCTGGTGCGGCCAATGCCTGAATGCGCCACCCGCATTCGACCGCGTAGTGGCGCCGTGGCTGTATGGCGAGCAATTGGCCCACCTCATCCACCGCTGGAAATACCAGGGTGATCGGCTGCTCACTGTCCTGCTGGCCTCGTTGTGGCTGCAGCAGGTCGCAGACCTGGAACCGGTTGATGTGCTGATCCCAGTCCCCTTGCACTGGCGTCGGCAATGGCAACGAGGCTATAACCAGGCGGATCTGCTGGCGCGGCAATTGCGCCGCGACGACCCGCGGATACACGCGGCTGCACTTGATAAACCCGGCGTTCGGCGCCACCGCCCGACGCTGGCCCAATCCGGCATCGACGCCAGACAGCGAACCCGCAATCTGCGCGGCGCCTTTACAGTGTTTCGTCGCTATGACAATCTCCGCGTTGCCATTGTTGATGACGTACTGACCACCGGTGCAACAGCCTCTTCACTGGCTGGTGCGCTCCGGGATGCGGGCGCCCTGGGGGTGGAGGTGTGGTGCCTGGCGCGCACCCCCGCGCCAGGCAGCCAAGGTCCGTGGGGGCCCAACACAGGGAAGCCAGTCCAGAGTGAGCGCCGAGCGAACATCGTCCATCCCGGGTAAAGCCAGACCATCCTGTGCGCTACTGCGCATACTGCTGTTGCTCAGCATCAGTGGCCCGCTATGGGCCGCAACGCCTGTCAGGGTGGCAGTCGCCGCCAACTTCAAACCCACTCTGGAGCAGATTAATCGGCAATTCGAGTCTGCAACCGGCTATGCGGTGTCACTCAGCTCAGGCTCCACCGGGGTGCTGTACAGCCAGATCTTGCATGGCGCGCCCTATGACCTGTTTTTCGCGGCAGACGCCGGGTCGGCGACCAAACTCAAAGCCTCACCCAGGGGTGCCGGCCTGGAGGCACCGTTTTGCTATGCCAGAGGGCGCCTGGTGCTCGCCGGGGGCAATGGCCAATTTAGCCAACTGGCCAATCCAGGCCTCAGCGTGGCGATCGCCAACCCGGCTACCGCGCCCTACGGGGCTGCCGCCATGCAGGTGCTGGCGCGTGAAGAATTCAGCGCGGGTGCAAGCCGCAAACTGGTGCGCGGTGCCAACTCCCTGCAGGCTTACCAATTCTGGTATAGCGGCAGCGTTGCCCTGGGGCTATTGCCCAGGGCACTGGTACCCGCAGGTGCCCTCATCCCACAGGCCTGGCACCCCCCGCTTGAGCAGTACGCGCTGGTGCTGACACCAACGGCGTCCAACCTGGCTCTGGCTGCCTACCTGAACTGGATCAGAAGTGATACGGTGCGCGCACTCATCACCGCAGCGGGCTACGAATCTTGTCTTTAAGCAGCGTCGAGTTGGACGCCATCTACCTGACAATGGCATTGGCCACGCTGACCACCCTGATCCTGTTACTGGTGGGCACGCCGCTGGCCTGGTGGTTATCGCGCCGGCGAGGCAACCTGCCCGCGCTGGTGGAAGCCCTGGTGGCCATGCCCCTGATCCTGCCGCCAACGGTACTGGGCTTTTACCTGCTGTTAATGCTCGCACCCGATACCGGCCTGGGGCGACTGTGGTTACAGCTGACTGGTACCCAGCTCGCATTCAGTTTCAATGCCCTGGTTATCGGCTCGGTAATCTACTCCCTGCCGTTCGTAGTACAGCCGCTGCAATCCGCCTTCCAGCGTGTACCCGAATCACTATTGCAAGCCGCTGCAACCCTGGGGGCCAGGCCACTGGACCAGTTTCGCTCCCTGGTAGTTCCGCTTTCCAGGCGCAGTTTTATTACCGCCGCCAGCCTGGGCTTTGCCCATACTGTGGGTGAGTTCGGAGTCGTTCTGATGATTGGCGGCAATATTCCCGGCGAAACCCAGGTGCTGTCCATTGCCTTGTACGACCAGGTGGAGTCACTGCAGTTCGACCAGGCTCACCGCCTGGCCGCAGGGCTGGTGATTTTTTCACTGCTGCTGTTATTCCTGCTCTACCGCAGTAATCGGCAGGACAGCTGGCGGGTGCAAGCATGAGCAGCCTGCAATTACGCCTCAGCTGTGAGGGTGAACAGGATTTCAGGCTGGAACTGGACTGCCAGCTTCCGGCCCGCGGTATTACCGCAATTTATGGCCCCAGCGGCAGTGGCAAAAGCACGCTGCTCGATTGCATCGCCGGACTGAGGCAGGCGAGCAGCGGCAGCCTTGTGCGATTTGAGCAGCAAAGCTGGCAGGAGGGCGAACATTTCACACCCGCATGGCAACGACCTATTGCCTACGTGTTCCAGGATGCGCGCCTGTTCCCGCATCTCAGCGTGCGCCAGAACCTGGATTACGGTAGGCGCCGTCGTCAACAGCAAGCGGGCATCGCGGTGGAGCAGGTCACTGCCTGGCTTGAGCTCGAACAGTTGCTGGAGCGCTTCCCCGCCGCACTGTCGGCCGGACAGAAGCAGCGAGTGGCCATTGGCCGGGCATTGTTGTGCGCACCACGCCTGCTCCTGCTGGATGAGCCCCTGGCCAACCTCGATCACGCCGCCAGCCAGCAGTGCATGCAATACCTGCAACGGCTCGAACAGGAGCTGGACCTGCCGATGCTCTATGTCAGCCATGATATCGAGGAGGTCAGTCAGATGGCAGACCACCTGGTGCTGCTGGAACACGGCCGTATGGTCGAACAGGGTTCCCTGCTGGAGCTGTGCGGCCGCCTGGACACCCGACTGTCCCGGGAAGAGCAGGCCGCCGCCATCCTGGTCGGGACCATTACCGGCCACGACGATACTTTTGGTCTAACCGAGCTCGACGTAGAGGGCCAGCGGCTATACGTCGGCCAACTGCAGGGCAGCGCCGGACAAGGGCGCAGATTACGCATACCCGCAAGGGATGTCAGCGTGTGTCGACAACGGCCGCACCAGACCAGCATCCTCAATATTCTCCCGGTCACCCTCGAACAGATCGAGGAGAATGATGGCGCCCGGGTGCTCTTGCGCCTGGCCCTGGGCTCACAGCACCTGCTGGCACGCATCACCAGAAAATCCGCCACTGAGCTACAACTGCGGCAAGGTGATACCCTGTTCGCCCAAATCAAAAGCGCAGCCCTGCTCATGGAAGCAGTAGACCATCATGAATGAACATCCCTATGACCGGCTCAGCCCCGATCTGGTAATCACCGCGGTGGAGTCGGCTGGCTATCTTAGCGATGCCAGGCTACTGGCCCTGAACAGCTACGAAAACCGGGTGTACCAGGTGGGGATCGAGGATGGCGTGCCACTGATTGCCAAGTTTTATCGACCGGAACGCTGGACCGACGCCCAGATTCTGGAGGAACACGCCTTTAGCCTGGAGCTGGAAGCAGCCGAGATTTCGGTGGTGGCCCCGATGGTGGACGCGCAGGGCAACACGCTGCACGAATTTGACGGCTTCAGGTTTGCCTTGTTTACCCGCCGTGGCGGCTATCCCCCGGAACTTGATAACTTTGACAACCTGCTGGTACTGGGTCGCACCCTGGGCCGGATTCACGCGGTGGGCAGGGCCGGAAAATTCAGCCACCGCCAACACATCGGCGTGGAGCGTATGCTGACCCAGAGCAGGGAGTTCCTGCTCGATAGCTTCATCCCCAGGGATCTGGTGCCAGCCTACAGCACCCTGACGGCCGACCTCGAACAGGCGGTGTCGGCGATTTACCGGGATGTGAAGGAGACCGACATGATCCGTATTCACGGCGACTGTCACGTCGGTAATATTCTATGGCGCGACGATACTGCACACTTCGTCGATCTCGATGACTGCTGCACTGCACCGGCAGTTCAGGACTTGTGGATGTTTCTCAGCGGCGACCGGCCTTTCCGGCAGTTGCAAGTGTCTGAGCTGATTGAAGGCTATTCGGAGTTCTGTGATTTCGATCCACGGCAATTGCGATGGATCGAAGCGCTGCGCACCATGCGCCTCACGCACTACGCCGCCTGGCTGGCGCGGCGCTGGTCAGACCCGGCCTTCCCCCACAGTTTTACCTGGTTCAATACCGAGCGTTACTGGTCGGATCACATCCTGGAGTTACGGGAACAACTGTGGGCATTACAGGAAGAGCCGCTACAGTTGTTGTAAGTGCCTGGACAAGCGCTAATTACTCTCAGCCGCACTTACTGCAGGCCCGGCTTGCCGCTAGTGTTGTGAGGCCGGATAAACGACCGACCACAACCAGCGCCAAAAACTGTTCCCGGCCAAAACCTCTTTGTTGATCGCATCAAAAAACCGCTCCAACTCCGCCGGATCAGCAAAATAATCCATACGCGTGGTAAAGCCCCGCCCGGGGTCGAGCTCCTTGATGACTTTAGCGGGGCTGCCCGCGACAACAACATTGGCCGGTACATCCCGGGTTACCACCGCCCGGGCCGCCACCACGCTATTCTCACCAATAGTGACGCCCTTCAGCACCGTGGAATGGTCGCCAAGCCAGACGTTATCGCCGATGTGTACGGGAGTGGGCTCCTCTGAACGCACGGTGCGGTCGTAAATAGTGTGCCAGTCCGAGTCGGTGACGTAGCTGCCATTGGCCATCATGACCCCGTTGCCGATGATAATCTCATCACTGGCACTGATCCGAGAACCGGGGCTCATCAGCACACAGTCTCCAATTTGCACCCTGCCATGGCCATGTTCGCGCCCCCACACGCCCACCTCAACCCGCTGACCCGGTTCTCCGATAGCGGTAAAACAGCGCCCAATGGTGATGTTGTTACCGGAGATGTTCACATACCAGGGCTTCATGATGGTGTGGTAAGGCCCGAGGGACTGGCATTGCGGCCGCAGGAAGTATTCGGCATACCATTGCCGGAAGTTCAGGTAACTTCGCTTGAGCCAATAGGGTCGCAGATCTTCACGCATACTGATGCCTTTCCTTAATGACCGGATTTTATTGCAACTGGATGTGGCCATTATCGCGGGGTTATCATCGCAGCGGCAGTGACCAACATCAAATCAGCGGTAAATATCCACTACAACCCGGGACACAGGCGAATCTTGCAAGCAAATTCACGCCAGGTAAGCAGTAATCAGGACTTTCTCCACCCCGGTCTGGCGGTGCTGGTGAGCAAACATCTCGCCAGCTCTTCCCGCAAGCCGGTGGCAGACCATAACCTGGCGGCTTTTCGCCTGCTCACTGATGAACTGGCGGCACGCCCCCGGCCGCTGGTGCTCGACTCTTTCTGTGGGACAGGGCACAGCACCGCCACCCTGGCGTCCCGCCATCCGGACCACCTCGTGGTGGGTATCGACAAATCGTCCCAGCGGCTGGGCAAACACCCGGCGCAAGTCAGCGGCAACTATCTGCTTATACATGCACAGTGTGAGGATGTCTGGCAGCTGCTGGTGGAGGTCGATGCACAAATCGATTATCACTACCTGCTCTATCCCAACCCCTGGCCCAAAGCCAAACATCTGCAAAGACGAGTACATGGCAGCGCCAGCTTTCCAATGCTACTGCAACTGGGAGGCATGATTGAACTGCGCAGCAACTGGCAGGTCTACGTAGAGGAGTTCGGAGTCGCCATGCACCTGGCGGGTTACCCCGGGCATATAAGTCGGGTTCCCCCACAGCCCGCCATCAGTCTGTTCGAGCGCAAATATGCAGACAGTGGCCACGATTTATGGGCCTTTCGTGGAAGGGTCCGCGGCGCTACCGGGCCTAGCGGTCGATGAAGTGACGAACGTTTCGTTATGGGCTACAGTGGTGGGTCTAGTCCGAGGTATTGAATGACTGCCACCAAGAAAGATCCCCTGTGGGACCGCATCCGCGAGGAGACCGCCCACCACGCCAGCGATGAACCAATCCTCGCCAGCTTCCTGCACGCCACGATCCTGAATCACAATGAGCTGGAACGGGCACTGAGTTTTCACCTGGCCAATCAGCTGGGCAACCCGACCGCATCCTCTTTATTGCTGCGCGAGGTAATGCTGCAGGCACTAAAAGCCGACACCGGCATCCAGGAAGCGATTCGCGCCGATCTGCAAGCAGTGCTGGACAGGGATTCAGCCTGCCATGAACTCTACATCCCGTTCCTGTATTTCAAGGGCTTTCACGCCTTGCAAACATACCGGGTAGCCCATTGGCTGTGGCAACAGGGGCGGGAGTCGCTCGCCCTGTTTTTCCAGAACCGCATGTCGGCTGAGTTCGGGGTGGACATCCATCCCGCGGCGCGTCTGGGCAAGGGCATCATGCTCGACCACGCCACTGGACTGGTGATTGGAGAAACTGCGGTGGTTGGAAATAACGTCTCGATCCTGCAGTCAGTGACGCTGGGGGGAACGGGCAAAGATGAGGGTGATCGCCATCCAAAAATCGGCGACGGTGTGCTGATTAGTGCCGGCGCTAAAATACTGGGCAATATTCGCGTTGGCGAGGGCGCCAAGGTCGGCGCTGGCAGCGTGGTGCTCGAAGATGTTCCCGCACACACCACAGTAGCGGGTGTGCCGGCCAAAGTCGTTGGCCGCCCGGCCTCCGATCAACCGGCGCTGGAAATGGAACACGATTTTTGCTGCGACGAAGCCGCGGCACTGCACGGCTCCGGCTAATAAGTCCCACAGCGCAGGCGTTTAGTCCTTGCGGTGATACTGGGGTGAAAATTCCTGCACAGCATCCACAAACGCTGTCACGTTGTCCGGATCGACACCGGGCGTGATGCCGTGACCCAAGTTGAAGATGTGCCCGGTGCCATGGCCGTAGGCCGCGAGAATGGTCGCCACCTCTTCCCTGATGCGCTCTGGCGAGGCGTACAACATACTGGGGTCCATATTGCCCTGCAGGGCGACCCGGTCACCTATCAGCTGGCGCGCTACCGCGATATCGGTCGTCCAGTCGATACCGACAGCCTGGGCGCCACAATCTGCTATAGCGTTCAACCACTGCCCGCCACCCTTGGTAAAGACAATAACCGGCACGGGGCGACTCTCGCTTTCCGCCGGCAGGCGGGACAGTATGCGCTGCATGTATTTCAAGGAGAATTCCTTGTAACCGGCTGCGCTCAGGCTGCCACCCCAGGTATCAAAAATCTGCAGTGCCTGGGCGCCTGCCCGCACCTGGGCGGCGAGATAATCTGCCACCGCGTCCGCCAGCAGGGACAATAACTGGTGCATGAGTTCCGGCTGGTTGTAGGCCATGGCTTTGACCCGGGCAAAATCTTTAGAGGATCCGCCCTTAACCATATAGGTCGCAAGCGTCCACGGGCTGCCGGAGAAACCAATCAGCGGCACCTGGCCATTTAACTCCTTGCGTATGGTGCTCACCGCATTCATCACGTAACCCAGGTCGTCATCGGCCACAAAGGCGTTGAGCCCGGCAAGATCTGCTTCACTGCGCACAGTTTTTCGAAACCGGGGGCCCTCACCTTCTTCAAAGTACAGACCCAGGCCCAGGGCATCTGGAATGGTGAGAATATCGGAAAACAGGATAGCGGCGTCCATCGGGTATCGACGCAGGGGCTGCATGGTGACTTCACAAGCAAGCTCGGCATTTTTGCACAGGTCCAGGAACGAGCCCGCCTGTTGCCGGGTTGCCCGATACTCGGGCAGGTAACGCCCCGCCTGGCGCATCATCCATACCGGTGTGCGGTCTACCGGCTGGCGCAGCAGGGCGCGCAGGAACCGGTCGTTCTTGAGTTCTGTCATCTGTCGCTGACCTTTTTCTCGGGGTTAAACTTCAAGGTAATCGAGAATGCCCTCGGCTGCCTGGCGGCCTTCCCAGATGGCGGTAACCACCAGGTCAGAACCGCGCACCATGTCGCCACCGGCAAAGATTTTGGGATTGCTGGTCTGGAACTTGAACTGCTGGAATTCCTCGGCGACTACACCGTTCCAGTCATTGGTCTGCACCTTGGTCTCCTCCAGCCAGTCAGGCGGACTGGGCTGGAAACCGAACGCGATAATAATCGCGTCTGCTTCCAGCACTTCCTCACTGCCAGGCACCGGCTTGGGACTGCGGCGACCATCGGCATCTGCCTTGCCGAGCTTGGTCTTAACCATTTTTATACCGCAGGCCTGGCCAAAATATTCCACCACCTCGATGGGTTGGCGGTTGTATAGAAATTCCACCCCCTCTTCCCGGGCGTTTTTGACCTCCCGACGGGAGCCAGGCATATTCTGGCGGTCGCGGCGGTAGGCGCAAATAACCTTCTCTGCCTGCTGGCGCACCGCGGTGCGCACACAATCCATGGCAGTGTCACCCCCACCAAGCACAACTACCCGCTTGCCCTTGAGGTTTACGTAGGCCTCGGGGTCCTGTTCAAATCCCAGGTTGTGGTTCACGTTACCAATGAGATAAGGCAGCGCCTCGTAAACACCGGGCAAGTCTTCGCCCGGGAAATTGCCTTTCATGTAGGTGTAGGTACCCATGCCCATGAACACAGCATCGTAGCTGTCGAGAATCTCACTGATGGTGACATCCTTGCCAACCTCGGTATTCATGCGGAACTCGATCCCCATGCCCTCGAATACCTCGCGCCGGCGGGTCATGACCTCCTTTTCGAGCTTGAATTCGGGAATACCAAACGTCAGCAGGCCACCGATTTCGGGGTAGCGATCGAATACCACGGGGGCAACGCCATTGCGCACCAGTACATCGGCGCAACCCAGGCCAGCTGGGCCGGCGCCTATAATGGCGACCTTCTTGCCCGTGGCAACCACCTTTGACATATCCGGCCGCCAGCCCATGGCCAGTGCGGTATCGGTAATGTATTTCTCGGAGGCACCGATGGTGACCGCACCAAAGCCGTCATTGAGGGTGCAGGCACCCTCGCACAATCTATCCTGCGGGCAAACACGGCCGCAGACTTCGGGCAGGGTGTTGGTCTGGTGGCTGAGCTCGGCGGCTTCGAACAAATTCCCCTCGGTGACCAGCTTCAGCCAGTTGGGAATAAAATTGTGCACTGGGCACTTCCACTCGCAGTAGGGGTTTCCGCACTCCAGGCAACGGTGGGATTGATCGGCAACCTGCTCCTGGGTATAGGGCTGGTAAATCTCCACATACTCGGTCTTGCGGGTTTGCAGGCTTTTCTTGTCAGGATCGGCACGCCCGACTTCGACGAACTGAAAATTATTTGCTAAACGGTCACTCATAGTTATTTCCCGGCTCCCGGCCATTAGTCAGTGTTGCGCAAACGCGACAACAGTCGATCCAGGTCCGCCGCCTTGGGCTTGACCAGCCAGAATTTACCAACAAAGTCTTCAAAGTTTTCCAACAGGTAGCCGCCCCATTCAGAGTTCGTCTCCCTGGAAAATTCGCGAATCGTTGCCCGCAAGTGATTGCGATAAGGCTCCATGTACTCGGCGCTGACCCTGTGAATTTCTACCAGTTCACTGTTGTACTTGTCGATAAAACTGCGATCGCGGTCCAATACAAAGGCAAAGCCACCGGTCATACCCGCACCGAAATTAACCCCGGTCGGGCCCAGCACGGTGATGGTGCCACCGGTCATGTATTCACAGCAATGGTCTCCAACGCCTTCGACCACGGCGTGGGCCCCGCTGTTGCGCACACCGAAGCGCTCGCCGGCAATTCCGGCGGCAAACAGGCGGCCTCCGGTAGCGCCATACAGGCAAGTGTTGCCGATGATGACTGAATCCTGGGACTTGAACAGGCTGTTACGTGGCGGATATACCACCAGCTTACCGCCGGCCATACCCTTGCCAACATAATCGTTGGAGTCCCCTTCAAGGTACATGTGCAGGCCACCGGCATTCCAGACGCCAAAACTCTGGCCAGCGGTACCGGTCAGGCGCAGTACAATGGGGTTGGACTCCATACCCACATTGCCATAGCGACGGGCTATCTCGCCTGACAGGCGGGCGCCTATAGAGCGATCACAGTTGGTCAACTGGAATTCAAATTCGCCGCCGGTTTTGGCTTCAATAGCGGGCAGGGTCGCCGCGACCATCTTTTCCGCCTTCTCCCCCTTGTCGAAGGGATCATTGGAAGCAACCTGGCAAAACTCCGGCTGGTTCTCGGCTTCGGCCGCCTTGTGCAACAGGCAGCTGAGGTCCAGCCTGGCATGCTTGTCGGTGCTGCCGGGCAGGCACTCCAGCAAATCGGTGCGACCAATCAGCGCCTCCAGCGAAGGCACACCCAGCCGCGCCAGCCATTCACGGGTCTCGGTGGCGATGAAAGTGAAGAAGTTCATCACCATTTCCACCGTACCGTTGAAGTGGTCATCCCGCAGTTTCTGGTTCTGTGTTGCTACCCCGGTCGCGCAATTATTGAGGTGACAGATACGTAAGTACTTACACCCAAGTGCGACCATAGGTGCAGTACCGAAGCCGAAGCTCTCTGCGCCAAGAATGGCTGCCTTGATAACATCCAGACCGGTTTTCAAGCCACCGTCTGCCTGCAGCCGAATCACGCCGCGCAGGTGATTGCCGCGCAGGGTTTGCTGGACCTCGGCCAGGCCCAGCTCAAACGGTGAGCCGGCGTAGCGGATAGAGGTCAGCGGGCTGGCAGCGGTACCGCCGTCATAGCCGGAGATCGTAATCAGGTCGGCATAAGCCTTGGCCACGCCTGCTGCGATGGTGCCCACGCCGGGTTCGGATACCAGTTTTACCGACACCAGTGCCTGGGGGTTGACCTGTTTGAGGTCAAATATCAGCTGGGCCAGATCCTCGATAGAGTAAATATCATGGTGGGGTGGCGGCGAAATAAGGGTAACGCCAGGCACGGAATAACGCAGCCGAGCGATAAGTTCGTTCACCTTGCCGCCGGGTAACTGGCCGCCTTCTCCGGGCTTGGCACCCTGGGCCACCTTGATCTGCAGCACCTCGGCGTTCACCAGGTAGTGTGGCGTGACGCCAAACCGCCCCGAGGCTATCTGTTTGATTTTGGAAACACGCTCCGTACCGAAGCGTTCCGGGTCTTCGCCACCTTCACCCGAATTAGAGCGCGCGCCGAGCCGGTTCATAGCGGTCGCAAGCGCCTGGTGCGCTTCCGGACTCAGGGCCCCCAGCGACATACCTGCCGAATCGAAGCGTGGCAGAATGTTCTCAATGGGCTCAACTTGCTCGAGGCTCAGGGGCTGGCTTGCCTCCACCGGCTTCAGCAAATCGCGAATCGTCGCCACCGGGCGTTCGTTCACCAATGACGCGTAACGCTGGTAGACCGCGTAATCGCCGCTGGCGACGGCCTGTTGCAGGGTCATGACCACGTCAGGGTTGAAGGCATGGTACTCCTGACCGTGAACGTACTTGAGCAAACCGCCCTGCTCGATGGTTTTTCGATAGGACCAGGCCCGGCTTGCCAATAATTTCTGGTCATGCTCCAGCTGCTCGAAGCCGCTGCCCTGGATACGAGAGCTGACGCCGCAGAAGGCCAGATCGACCACCTCGTCAGCAAGGCCAACCGCCTCAAACAACTGGGCGCCGCGATAGGAACTGACGGCGGATATGCCCATTTTGGACATGATTTTCAGCAGGCCCTTGTTGATACCTTTGCGGTAATTCTTGTAACAACTGCTGGGTTCACCGAGCATCTCCCCGCTGCGGATCAACTCTTCAAGCACGCTGTAGGCAAGATAGGGGTAGACGGCGGTTGCACCGAAGCCCAGCAAACAGGCTATCTGGTGGGAGTCCCTGGCGCTGGCAGTCTCGACAATAATGTTGGCGTCGACCCGCAGACCGGTCTTGATCAGGTGATGATGAACAGCCCCCGCGGAGAGCAGGCTGTGTATTGGCAGGCGCTCCTTGCTGATGCTGCGGTCGGACAACAACAGTATGGTGACGCCCTCGCGCACCGCACTGGCTGCCCCGGCAACCACTTGCTCAATGGCCTGCTTCAGGTCCAGCTTGGCGGGGTCATAGGTGCAATCAATGCGCCTGGACAGGAAACCCGGCCGTTCCAGCTGCATCAGGGTGGTAAATTTCCCCTGGGACAGTACCGGAGAGGACAGAATGACGCGATCCGCGTGATCGGGTCCTTCCAGGAAAATGTTTTTCTCACCACCCAGGTCGGTCTCCAGCGACATCACGATGGTTTCCCGCAGGGGGTCTATCGGCGGATTGGTTACCTGGGCAAATTTCTGGCGGAAGTAGTCGTATAGTGCACGCTGCTGACGTGACAGCACTGCCATCGGTGTGTCGTCACCCATGGAACCCACGGCCTCGTTACCCGATTCTGCCAGCGGTCGCAGTACCTGGTCACGTTCTTCATAACTGACCTGGAACATTTTCATGTAGTTATCCAGCTGCGCGGCTTCAATGCCTGCGGCAACCTCTCCACCCAGGGTACCTTCGATACGCTGGGCTTTTTCCTTGAGCCAGCGCTTATAGGGCTGGCGCGACTTCAGGCGATTATCGATTTCCTCGGTCTGCAGTAATTCACCGGTGTGGGTATCGACCATCAGGATCTGGCCCGGCCCCACCCGACCCTTGGCAAGGACATCTTCATTCTTGTAAGCGTGGGTACCCACTTCCGAGGCCAGGGTGATGAACCCGTCCTTGGTCTTGACCCAGCGCGCCGGGCGCAGGCCATTGCGATCCAGCAGGCACACTGCGTAGCGGCCATCGGTGAGCACGATGCCGGCAGGGCCGTCCCAGGGCTCCATATGCATGGAGTTATATTCGTGGAACGCCTTCAGGTCAGGATCCATGGACTCGATGTTCTGCCAGGCAGGTGGAATCAGCATGCGCAGCGCGCGCGGCAAGTCCACTCCACCAGTGACCAGCACATCCAGCATGTTATCCAGGCTTGAGGAATCGGAGCCAGTGCGGTTTACCAGCGGGGCAATGTCCTTGATATTCGGTAATTTGTCGGTTTCAAACCGGGCGGTACGCGCATCGGCCCAATTGCGATTGCCCTCGATGGTGTTGATCTCACCGTTGTGGGCGAGCAGGCGAAATGGCTGGGCCAGTGGCCAGCGCGGACTGGTGTTGGTGGAGAACCGCTGGTGAAACACACAGATGGCCGTTTCCAGGCGCTCGTCGTCAAGGTCGAGATAGAAATGCGGCAAATCAACCGGCATCATCAGGCCCTTGTAGGCAATAACCCGGCCGGAGAGGCTGCAAATATAGAAGTCAGGATCGCCGCTGTTGGCGATTTCCGCTTTCCTGCGGGCGACGAATAACTTGGTGCTCAATTCATCAGCAGAGACACCCTGGGCGTCAACGAAGACCTGCTCTATAGCAGGCAGGGTAGCCAGTGCGATCCGGCCACAGACCGAGCTGTCGGTGGGCACTATTCGCCAGCCAACCACACGCAGACCCTGGTCTGTAATCGCCTGTTCGGTAGCGGCGCGAGCCGCAGCCGCCCGGCCGGGATCGGTGCTGAGAAATATCTGGCCAATGCCGTAGTTATCGCCCAGCTCAGTGTCCAGACACTCCGCAGCGAGGGTGCGCATGAAGCGGTCCGGCATCTGCATGAGCAGGCCACAGCCGTCCCCGGTCTTGCCATCTGCCGCAATACCGCCCCTGTGGGTCATACAGGTCAGGGACTCGATAGCCGTCAGTAACAGACGATGACTGGCGTCACCGGCGGTATGTGCGATCAATCCGAACCCGCAATTATCGCGGAACTCATCAGGTCTAAAAAGGCCTGCGCTCATAGTCAGTCCAAAATAAGTAGTAATATCAATGCATTGCGCGCGGAACACCCGGAGCCTCGGCAGCATCCGGGCAAAATGGGGGAAATCATTTTACACAGATGACCGGTGGTGAACAAACTCCCTTAAATCGATGATTCAGGCCCTGAAAGCCTGCTCTTCCAACAGCTCTACCAGCTCTGCCTCGCTGGCATCGTCAATAATACAGGCGCTGCCCAGAGCCTCGAGCAGCACCAGGCGCATGCGCCCGTCGACCACCTTCTTGTCGCGACCCATCAGTTCCAGAAATTGCTGCGGGTCCATCCCGGCGGGGATATGTACCGGCAGGTTCATAGCAAGCAGCAGCTCCCGGAATGTCTCCACTTCTGCCCGATCCAGCCAACCGCGCCGGGCTGACATCTCCATCGCCAGCAGCATCCCCACGGCAATCGCTTCGCCATGCAGCCAGCTGCCATATCCCTGTGCCGTTTCTATCGCATGACCGAAGGTGTGGCCCAGGTTGAGAATGGCACGCACACCGCCCTCGCGCTCATCGGCAGCCACGATCGCGGCCTTGCTGACGCAGCTGCGCTCTATCGCCTCCGCCAGCGCCGCCTCTTCGCGGGCCAACAACTTTGGCATGCTCGCCTGCAACCACCGATAGAACGGCTCGTCGCAAATCAGCCCATACTTCACCACTTCAGCCAGCCCGGCGGCAAGTTCGCGAGCGGGGAGGGTCTGTAGCGTGTTGGTATCGATCAACACCGCCTGGGGCTGGTAAAAAGCACCGATCATATTTTTGCCCAGCGGATGATTGACGCCGGTCTTGCCCCCAACAGATGAATCCACCTGGGCGAGCATCGTGGTGGGTAGCTGGATAAAATTGACACCACGCAGGTAGCAGGCGGCAGCAAAGCCGGTAATATCGCCGATCACCCCGCCACCCAGTGCCACAAAAGTGCAACTGCGATTCTGCCGGGCGGCCATCACCTGGTCGAACACCGATGACAGGGTTGCCAGCGTTTTATACTGCTCGCCATCAGGCAGGATAACCTCAGTAATGTGCTTGTCCGTGCCCAGGGCTGCCCTGACGCGCTCCATGTAGAGCGGCGCAACGCTTTCATTACTGACAATCACCACCTGGGCTCCGCTGACATGCCGCAGCAGCAACTGCGGGTCTGCCAACAGATCGCGGCCAATATAAACGGGGTAGCTGCGCTCCCCCAACTCCACATGCAGGGTATGCATCAACAGGGACACAGTGTTTCCTCAAATCGGGGCTTGGAAAGGCGCCTATAATACAGCGAGTAAAGTGCGGCTGTCTTGAGCGGGGTCAAATTAGCTACTGCAGGTCACGCACCAGCCGCTGGGCTACTGTCCTGGGGCTGCAGCCGTCGGTCTCGATGATGTGGTCGGATATCTCCCGGTACAGGGGATCGCGTATTGCCATAAGGCCGCGCAGCACT
>Ga0102815_10000090_pt1 | contig 64385 bp, 56 predicted proteins | sample ColrivemetaGS759_FD_79113 | JGI IMG/M metagenome (GOLD analysis project Ga0102815, IMG submission 79113) | Estuarine microbial communities from the Columbia River estuary - Ebb tide ETM metaG S.759 | ecosystem: Environmental > Aquatic > Marine > Intertidal zone > Estuary | place: USA: Columbia... | reverse complement strand
TAATGTTAAACCAGAAGAGTGGAACGAAGTAGAAAGATATATATTTAAGAATAGAAAATACTTTTGTGGTATTTCCTTGCTTCCTATTTCTGGAGACAAGGACTATCCCCAAGCGCCATTCACCACAGTGTACTTACCAAGCGAACAGGTTGCTCACTATGGGGATGCTTCCCTGTTTGTAAGCGGTCTTATCGAAGTTGCGCTAACCCTCTGGGAAGACAATCTGTGGACAGCCTGCGACAGTCTTCTTGGAGTAGGAGAAAAGCTTAAAGGTAACGGTAAGAAAGAATGGGGAGACAGATGCAAGAAGTTTGCTGATAAATACTTTAAGGGAGATCTAAGACAATTGACATATTGCATGAAAGATGTGTATAATTGGAAGGAGTGGGTTGATATCAACCGCGAATACAAAGATGTTGATTTTACAAATGTTATAGAAGAAACAAATAATGTAAAACCAGAACAGGAACTTGCCTGCGCTGGTGGAAAATGCGATATCCTTTAAGGAGTTATAATGAGAATCGAGATAATTAGATTAGAACTACAAACAGACCCCTTGGGTTTAGGTTACAGTGATATGGACGATAGCGCCGCCGCCCTGTCTTTAAATGCAAAAACCAGAAGTAAACTACAACCAATAGGCTCTGCCGAACTTTTGGCTTGGTCCGCTAATAGTGCAAGACTACAAAAAATCAAAACCGCCGCAGAATCGGGCGCAGATGATACAATCAAATCCGTTGCTCAGGCGGCATACCTTATGATTACTAGAAGTGACACAACGTTAGATCTTAATCTTGCAGATCGCGCTGCGCTGCTTGACGCTCTTGTTTCTTACAGCGTTCTTACGGTAGACGACAAAACAAGTCTTGAGTCACTCGCAACTGCTGCTATCAGCAGAGGCGAAGAGCTTGGCGCTGGGTTTGTTCGTGCTGGCGATATTATTCAAGCTAAACTATAAAGGAGATTTAATAATGGCTTTACCAGATAGTGCAAAAATTACCATAGGTACACCAATTGTTGTGGCCGACTCAACAGATTATGTCGATAATCAAGGTATGGGTGCTAGGACAAATCAAATAGACTTAACCAGCTTGGCTGCTGGTGCTGCTCGTCAAAGCGATAAGTTGGATTTTACGGCGAATATGGATTTAGAATATATACTAGGCTCTTCTGTGGAGTGGGCAACCGCGCCCGCCGCTGGCGAAACTGTGGATTTTTATATTTCTTGGAGTAATAGCGGTACTGCCGCGACTAATAACTCTGGTGGTGTTAGCGGGTCAGATTCAGCTTATACCGGATATAGTAGCAACTTGGCAGATTCGCTCAAACAACTTCAGTATCTTGGGTCTATGGTCGCTACGGTGCAAGCGACTACAACCGTACAAATTGATACTAGCATCAGCACCTTGACACCAAGAGCTAGATATGGTACACTTGTTGTGGTAAATAATTCCGCAGCAGACGCTCTTATGAATGACGCAGTAGAAATGGCCGTTAGAATTACTCCGCTTGTTACACAAATTCAGGACTAAGAACTTGAAGTTTTTAAGAAGATTGACAGAACCGAGTTTTAAAGCTGGCTACGCCCAAAGCCCCAGCGAAAGCGCCCATCCGAATCTTTGGGATGGGCTGGCTGGGGCATGGATGCCTTCGCTTGGGGTTACGGGGAATACGCTGAAGGATGTTAGTGGTAATCGTAACGATGGAACGCTGACTAACATGGATACTGCTACTGACTGGGTGGCTACTTCTAAGGGGCTGGCTTTAGATTTTGATGGGTCGGATAGAATTGTAGTACCCCATACTCAAAAAGTTGACGTAAGAAAGCAGCTTACGATTTCAGTTCTGTGTAACCCTACAATAAATAGAAGTACTTGGGTTGCATTAGCTTACAAGAATGTTCCTGTCGGAGATGGTTCTTATCATATCGGAATTGATCCTTCAAATAATTTGCAAGGTGGAGTAAAGGATTCAAATTGGAAGACCGTCCAAACTTCAGCGTCGGTAAATGCTGGATCATGGCATCATGTGTCGATGTCTATTGATGAAAACTTGCAGCAAATAACTTTTTATCATAACGGCGAAATCGTTTACCAGTCTGCATGGACTTGGGTTATGTCTGGCAATTCTTATCCGCTCACAATATCGCAAAATGGCACAGGTGAGGGTTTTATTGGTCGCACGGCAAGCGTCTCCATCTACAACCGCGCCCTACGCCCAGACGAAATCCAAACCCTTTACGTTGACTCGCTCGCTCCATTCCGCAAGAAGCAACAAATTGCCTTTAATGCGCACCCTTTGACACTCTTAGAGAAAATAAGATCTGCATCAAAACCAACAACCCCCATTTCTATAAAGGTTAAACACAACGAAGAGCCAAGCTATAAGGCGGGCTATGCGAAAAACGCGGGAGAAAGTGAAAATCCTCATTTGTGGAAAGGTCTTGTGGGTGCTTGGATGCCTAGTTTGGGGGTGACTGGTGACACGCTCAGGGATGTTAGTGGTAATGGGAATGATGGCACACTGACTAACATGGATGCTGCTAGTGATTGGGTGGGAACTAAATATGGGTCTGGATTAAGATTTACTGGAACTAACATGGCTGGCGATTTCAGACCCACCCAAAATTATGTGTCGATTGGGTACGATTTTGGAATCATGCAAGATATTTCCGCTTCGTTTTGGATCAAACCTAACTCATTAGCCAAACGAGGCATTTGCGCGAATGACGTTCCAACTAATCCCAAATTTGCAATAACTTTGCTGGGTGATGGCAGGTTAGAGGTTTACCGTGGCAGTAATACGCAAAGCACACAGTCATTAGAAGTGGATAAATGGCAGCATGTGCTAGTTGAATCTGTTGATGGCGTTACTTCTTATTACTTCGGTGCAAGATTCGACAGGTCACAATCACAGGGTGCCGGGGCGAGTGCTGGAAACGCATTTGTGATTGGTGCGAATTATTGGGGTGGTGTTGAGGCAGACATCGCAAATTTTACAATCTACAACCGCGCCCTATTCCCAGACGAAATCCAAACCCTTTACGTTGACTCGCTAGCGCCATTTAGACGTAAAAAATCACCAATTGGCTATCAACCAATTAAAGAAGTAAAAGGACTAATCAGAACTTAGGAGAAAATATGAATATCCACCCAGACGAATTAGCTAGAGAAAAACAATTGCAAGAACATCAAAAGAGAACCTGCTTTCCTAAATATATAAAACCTTGGAACGGGCATCCTTTACAGTTTGTAAAGCTAAACGAAGACGCTATCGCCCCAACAAAGGCAAACGAATCTGATGCGGGATTTGATTTATACGCTTCTCACGGGGCGATATTAGAAAAGCATACTCATAAATTAATCAAAACTGGAATTGCGATGCAAATTCCTACCGGTTATGTGGGATTGATCTGGCCTAGATCTGGAATGGCCTATAAATACGGTATAGATGTTTTCGCTGGCGTTATTGATAGTGGATACCGTGGAGATGTTGGCGTTATCCTTTTTAATTCTCAGTATAGTGATTACCACATAAAGCCGGGAGATAGAGTGGCGCAACTTGTGCTGCAAAAAGTAGAAAACTTTGAGCTTGTAGAAGTGTCCGACCTAAACAATACAGACCGTAGTGAAGACGGTTTTGGAAGCACTGGTGCATAATGACAACTTTACCATTTAATGATCCAAACGGAAGAATATTCTATGCCTGTCAAGCCGTGCTTGTTAATAGTCAAGATGGATACGGGACAGACCCTTCTGTTTTCAAAAGACGAGGGAGAAATACTGAAGAATCGGTGGACGACGAAGATATCAAAGAGTCTATCTTCCTAGAGGGCGTTCAGGCTGTTGGGGTAAATGGAGATTTTCCTTCTCAGTCTTTACTAGATGTAGGAAAGGTGGGTAGGCAATATCATTATTATAGTCAGCAAAATTTTGAATTAACAATAGAAAGAAAAATAGACGAAAATCAAGATTTTTTTTATTCATTGAATCCCAGCAGTTATACTGACTATCAAAACTCTCACATATTACATAAAGATAATTTAGGAGACAAGGGGTTTAAAGACCAAGACAACAAGGTTTTACGTCAGTTTGATATAACTATTTTATATACGCCTGATAAATTTCGATATATGGGTTCAGATTTAGACAAAAGTCTTATACCTCCAAACCCTACTCCAGACGTAGACGCAGACAAAGTTATGTCAATAACTTATCAAAGTTGTTTACTTTCCGGTATAGATTATAACATAAGTTTAGACGGTGTTACTGAGTCTATAACACTGCGTACAAAACAACTTAAATATAATAAAGGTCTTTCAACTCTTAGTGATTACAAGTTTTCAAATCGTTCAACGAATAGCACTGGCTCTGCTCAAAGGTATACAACGATGCCTCACAGCGGAGTGGCTGTGAACAGTGCGAACCAATACGCCATAAAAACTCTTAAAAAAGAAAATCTAGACATACTAAAGCAAGACGAAGATAGAAAGTCAATACTTCCCGCAGAGGTTAAAAGTATGTTTGAGGCGGGGAATACAGATTCTATCTATAGAGGCGACGATGGACAGATGAGACCTCTAAAGATATTGGGAATTAGCAGCATAAATATTAATGTTGCCATAGATTATAACGAGTTATCGGATACAGGGTTTTGGAGGGGGTCAGAAATAGATAAGGAGTATGAGCAAAATAAATATACCCAAGTAAATTTGCCTATACAAGTGACTTCTTCTTTTACTGGCTACGCTAGGCGAGCCTTAGAATATAACGACCTTATGTGGACAAGTAGCGAAGATAATGTTTTTGTTAGAAATAGCGATTTAAACTTTGCCGCCTCTGGTGTAATGAATACCGATACGGGTTTAAGTGGCGGAGGTGGGCCTTTTAGGGAGGGGATAGACACAGTTAATGAACCCCCTAAAGGCCAAAATAAAACTCTTTACAATAAATCAGACAGGATCATACGTCTTGTCTTTCAAACGATTGATGTTCCGGCAATGGCGTTTAAATATCATATAATGGATCTAGGCGCAAAAAATTATTTAACCAGCATAGCAACAACCGGAGGTGAAGCAGGGGGAGGCGGAAATGTAGAGACAACCATTTCGTATCAAAACGATTTCAGTGATATAGTTTTAGTTAAGGATACTCAGGTTAGGAATTTAATAAACGAAGAATTGTTCTAGCTAGTAAGGTTTTAAATGAAAAGAAGAACTAAAAAACAGAGTAGCTCACCCCAAAAAGTAAAAACAATAGAAGCAAAAACGGAGAATCAAAAAGAGTATATAAGGTCCATAATAGAAAATGACGTTGTTTTTTGTAGCGGCCCTTCTGGATCGGGTAAGTCTTATATAGCCGCAGGAATAGCTTCTGAACATCTCCACAAGGGGGAAATAGATCAGGTATTGATAACGAGACCCCTTGTGTGTACCGGAAAAGAACTAGGAAGTCTTCCGGGAGACTTGTTAGACAAAATAGCCCCCTATCTTTTACCTATGCAAGAAAACTTCAGGAACTTCTTGGGTCGGGCGTATTACGGGATGTACTATAATGAAGGAAGAATAAAATATCAACCATTAGAAGTTATGAGGGGGTCTACTTTTCATAATACATATATGATATTAGACGAAGCTCAAAACTGTACATTTGAACAAATAAAAATGTTTATAACCCGAATGGGTCAAGGGAGTAAAGTGCTGATAAACGGAGATACTAGGCAGTGCGATCTTTCTAAAAGCGGTCTTTGGGACTGCATAGAAAAGCTTGATGGTGTTGATGGCGTCGGAATCTCTACGCTAACAAGAGAAGACATTCAAAGGAATGGTATTCTTGGAAGAATATTAACAGCTATGGAAAATTAGCGTGTAATATTAGCTTCTACCCTCTAGAATATAGAGTCAACTTACTATACGGAGGAACGAATGCCACTTTATGATTTTGAATGCAAGCAGTGTAAATACTACGATGAGATTAGACAAGCTCATGACGCTCCATCTATATTGGAGTGTCCTTGTTGTAGTAAAAAGACTTTAAAAAAAGTTTTTATAAATCCGCCATCAATATCCATCAGGGGTGAGCCAAATACAATTGCTCAGTTAGCAGATAAAAACACTAGAAATATGGGACACTACGAAAAGCAGGAGAAGTCTGCAAAAGATAATAAGAAGAACAACAGCGAAGCGCAGAAGAGAAGGAATATCAACAGAAAAATTAATGGTATGACGGATAAAGAAAAAGTCAAATGGATAAAAGAAGGTGATTGATGAATGAATTTGAAATATCGGACAATATAACAAATCGAAGAAGCTTCCCCCATCATGCTACCATAACGATGAAAATTGACATTAGAAAAATGTATGAAGATGGTAGTCTTGACGATCAAGTTATGGGTAATCGTTTATTGTCAAAATATGAAATTTCTAACAAGGCGCAGATTTGTATTTCTGGAACATCAGAAGCAGAATGCATAAGAAAATTAAAAAACAAATTGGAGAAATTAAATGACTAGAGGTGAAAAAGAAGATGTTTCTGATCTTAATTTACCGGAACCTCAAGAGGCCCAGAAATCATACTTTGGAAAACACGCAGATGTATCTTTGGATACAAAAGAAGCTTTTGCATACGTCAGTACAGTTGACAATTCAAGTTCTCACTATATACTTTATGACAGGGCTGAAATAATTGATCCCTATAACGATAGATTTACAAGATCGTCTTCTAAAACTAGGAGGTTTAAAAAGGTCTCAGAAACGTGTTTTAATTTTTATATGAAGTATTTAAAAACTAGAAATACTTTACATTTCACAAGAGCTAGAAGATTAGTAATGGAGAAGTAAAATGAAGAAGGGTAGACTTTCAAAAAAAGAAAAAGAATATATTTCTAAAAACCACGACAGCATGAACACTGCAAATATGGCAGATAAAATGGATAGGTCTGTTCACATGGTGGATAAATATGTTGAAAAACTAAGCCTTGAACCAGTAGTAAAAGACAAAATAGACAAGTCTGAAAAACCGGTAACAGAAATTATTTCCCCCGCGATAGATTCATCATCTCTTTACGTGAGAGATAGTAATAAGACCGCAACAATAATGACAGAAGCCGCTTCAGCCGCAGGAGACGAGAGTAGAAAAAAACCCTCTACTCCACAAAGGTATAAGTCGGTTATTCATAAAATAAAGGAAGGATAAAATGATTTGTACACATAGGGACGGATATATGAGATCATTAACAATGGAACAGTTGATGATTAGTTGGATTACTACGCTATCTAGTGGCGATAGAGTTTATGGAGATTACGAAAGACCAGAAATGCAAAATCCGTGGAGCAGGCTAACTGATCACTGCGCAGATAACAATGTGTTTCCTGTAAAAATAGAGCTTCATATGTTTGGCGCTCCTGCAAAGGTTTTCTTTGAAAATGAACAAGGGTTAGATGGTGTGTCTGTAATGCGAGGAATAGCAAAGGATCAAGCTATGGATGGTAGTCATTCTACGTCATTTCAGACATTAACTGTTTGTCTGTTAAAAGACGACTGCTCAGGTGTGGATGTCGCGAAATATAGCTGGCCCTACAATGAATTTGAAAAGTATAGATCTGTTAGGTCTGTAACAGAAGATAATATTAAGTATATGATATTTAAAAATGAATCAGAAAAAATCAAACATCCAGAAGTACAGAAGCATATCAACAAGGCAGCCCTGTAACGCAGCGCAATACTGTGCTGAATTAGTCTGCATCAGAAAAAGAGAGCGAGACAACAAGGGGAGTCTTGAGTTTAAGTTTTGGAATAAGTCACAAAAAGAAGAATATGAAACCCAAATCAGGTTAGCGTCTAAACTAATTAAAAAATACGGAGACAAATCTCTAGTATCTTATTTAAATGGCCCAAGTGGTAGAAACGTTTACTCCTTGGGCTTTTTGCACAGTTCTAAAAAGTTTGTTTTAATCACTAAGTTTGTAGAAGCGGGCGTTGCAAAACGATCCGAAGAGGTTAAAATAGAAGCAGAGAAACCAAAAAAGGTTATAGAAATATCAGAAGATGTAGAGTACAAGCCAAGAACAAAGAAGAAAAAGAAAACATTAATGTCAAAACTTAGGGATACCGATGGCAAAAAAGAAAACTCCTGAATATTTGAAAAGTCAAATAAAAGAATACGGAAACATAATCAAAACAGGCACAGAGGTGCTTAAAGAAAAGAGCGACTACAAAGTAATTTCTATCAGTCCCGCTATTGATATAGCGCTAGGCGGTGGGGTTAGAGAGGGCTGTTGGGTTACTCTTACAGGCGATCCTAAAAGTGGTAAAACAACAACCGCTATGCAGATCGCTACCAACTGTCAAAAGGAGGGTAGACCAGTCATCTATCTAGATGCGGAAGGTCGTCTTAAAGATATGAATTTTCAGGTAAACGATTTCGACCCTGAGAAAATAGAGGTTATTGCACCAGAAGATAAACCTTTACCGGCAGAAGAGTTCTTAGAAATGGCCTACAAAATGATGAGCCATCCAGACTATCAGGGAGCGATTCTGATAATTGATTCTATATCTTCTTTGATTCCCGCTAAAGAATTAGATGGAGACTTTAGTCCGGGGCGGGCGGGGCTACCAAAGATTTTGTCCATCTTTACAAAAAAGATTGGACAACTTCTACCAAGGCAACGAGGACTTGTTATTGCCATAACTCACTATATCGCAAACACAGGGGGGTTTGGTAAGGCAAAACTTTCTGATGGCGGTAACAAAATTCAATATCAAGCAGATACTAGAATGGAAATTGCGGGTGGTGGTGAAAAAATCTCCGCAGTAAAACCTTGGGAAGATGCTAGCAAGAATAGAATTGGTCAAGTAGTAAACTGGAAAATTATTTGTTCTTCGATGGGACCGCCGGGAGGACAGGTGCAAAGCTATATTAGATATGGTCATGGTATCGACTCAACCCAAGAGGTTCTTCAGTTGTCGCTAGACTTGGGTTTTATTGACAGGTCTGGAGCTTGGTTCTCTTGCCCATTCTTAGAAACAAATAAAGAACTTGCTAAAGAGGTTGATCCAGATGTTGATGTAGAAGATGCTGAAAAACTTACTAAAGCTTTTAAGTTTCAGGGTCAAGACAAGGTTTATAGCTTTTTAAACAGAAACCCTAAACTAGTAAAGTCTCTAGAGTCGATGATAAAAGAGGTCTTGGCTTGAAAGTAATAGGCTTAGACAGCCGAGAGTACAAATGGAACCCTAAGTCTGGAGGTGGAAAGAGATCTAAACTCCACCAAAAGGCGAAGGGTCTGCTTGACTCTTGCTATCCGTATGATAGAATACTAGAAGAGGTTAGTCTTCCGGGGACAAAAACCATAAGAAATAAAAACCTACGTGCTGACTTCTATATACCTAATAGAAATTTGGTTGTAGAAGTTCACGGCGAGCAGCACTTTCGTTTTAATGCTTTTCATTTTAAAGACAAGTTGTCATTTTTTAAAGCGCAGGCAAGGGACAGAAATAAAGCAGACTGGTGTAAATTAAATGAAATACGGTTAGTTCAGTTAAACTACAACGAGGACATAGATGAGTGGCGAAACAAGATTGAATGAGTTTCTACAAGCGATTGAAGATTGGAAAAGCTCTAAGTATTTAGCTACAGTAGACCCTCCAGAAGAAGCTTCTATCGCCCTAAACGCTAGTTCTGAGACGATGAAATCTTGGAGCGCAGAAGTATGTAACATATATTCTTTTAAGCTTTATGCTTACGCAGAGTATGTTGAAACAGAAAAGACTAGAGAAAAAAACACTTTAGAGTGGGCAGAGTCTTCTATTTGGTTTATAATAGGTAGCGTAATGAATCAATACGGGGGTCAATATTCAAAATGGCAAGAAAAGTATTACTCTGCAATAAAAGAAAACCCTCTTGCATCCGAGATACTAAAGATTAAAAACCATGCAGAGGCTAGAGTTAGAACACTAGAGGGTAAAAACAGTAGAGTTATTAAGATGGCAGAAATATTAGCAAATATGGCTAGGAGAAAATAATGAGCGAAGATATTATAAAAACGCTGGTAAGTATAATGACCCCAGAGCAAAAGGCTGAATTAATTAGCAAGCTCCAAGATCCAGATTTACCTCTCGATAACACGGCGTATCAGCAAAAGGGAAAGCAGGTTATTTTAAAAGAACAGTCCAAGCCACCTAAAAGTACGGCAGTGGATGTGGATGATTTTACAATGACAAACGATAAGGAAGGTCCAAACTCTACACAGGTGGAAGTTAAGAAAAGGGTTAACTTATTTAGCGATGATGGAACGGAGCATAAAGACTCTTTAAACAAAACCCCAGAAGTAACCCCCACAGAAAGAAAAAGACAACCAGTAAAAAAAATACCACAAACATGTTCAGGATGCTCTTCCGTGGTGCAGGTTCACCCTACTCATAAAAGAGAAAACTTCATCTGTGACAAATGCTTGGGGTCAAGGTCTAGATGACAAAGAAAAAGTTAGAAGATCTAGCGTCGGAAAGAGCCGTACTTGCGGCTCTTTGTCAATATGGATTAGATTGCTATCTAGAAATAGACTTTGTAGACGCTGATCATTTTACAAGTGACATGAATCAGCTTTTATATCACTGTATATATAAGTCTGTTTCAGAAAACTCTAAGGTAGAATTGGCATCTATACTTTCTGCCGCAAACAGTCTTGGGGTAAGTGAATCTATAAACAACAAAGAAGAGATGTCGTTTATAAGGTCTTTGTTTAATTTTCCTATACATAAAGAAAATGCAAAGTCTCACGCTGTAAAGATAGCAAAACTTAAATTAGCAAGAGATTTAAAGAAAACACTCAAGGCTTGCGAAAAAGAGCTAGACGCTACTAATGGCGATGAAGATATAATGGATCTTATATCCAAAGTAGAAGCGCCTATATTAGACGCTACTGCCGATATATATCAATCATCCAATAAGAAGACTGAAATTATTGGTGAAGATATTGATGATTATATTGAATACCTTTCTGAAAACGTATCTGAAAACGTAGGAATACCAACAGGGTTTCCTAGGTATGATGCAGCGATTGGCGGTGGATTAAGAAGAAAGTGTGTTGATCTCGTCGCCGCACGTCCCAAGGTGGGTAAGTCCATGTTTGGAGACGCTGTAGCGATGAATGTTTCTAGGCTGGGCATTCCTGTGTTGATGCTAGATACAGAGATGAGCAAGGAAGACCATCTTAACAGAATGCTTGCAAATCTTAGTGGTGTAGATATTAATAAGATTTCTACTGGTAAGTTTACAGAAAACCCGCTAGAAAAAGAAAAGGTTGAAAAAGCCGCGCAAGAACTCAAAGAAATACCGTATCACTATATAAGTATAGCTGGTCAGTCTTTTGAAAACATATTAGCGTTGATGAGGAAGTGGATTTATCAGCACGTTGGCTTTGACGAGTCGGGTGTTACTAATGACTGTCTTGTAGTTTATGATTATCTAAAGCTGATGGGGTCTGAAGGTATCAGTAGCTCAATGCAGGAATACCAAGTGCTTGGTTTTCAAATAACCCAGCTACATAACTTTATGGTTAAGTATGATGTACCCTGTTTGAGTTTTGTGCAGTTAAATAGAGATGGTATAACCAAGGAGTCTACCGATGTGGTATCAGGCTCAGACAGGCTTATATGGCTTTGTACGAGTTTTTCTATATTTAAGATGAAGTCAGAAGAAGAGGTCGCGGAAGACAAGATAGAAAACGGAAACAGGAAACTGGTTCCGGTTGTGGCTAGACATGGCTGCGGTCTTGACGACGGTGACTATATTAGTATGAATATGTTTGGAAGTATTGGTAAATTAGCAGAAGGTCAAACCAGAAATGAGCTTCATAATAATGCAAGAGCAAGAGAAGAAGGTTTTGAAATAAATGAAGAAATTGACACAGAATCAGATATTGACAGTGTGTGATAAGCTGGCAGAGCATATTCCTGAGATTCTAGAACATTTTGATATTGAAGGATTAGAGTACCCAAATAGGTATTCGTTTCCATGTCCTATTCACGGCGGGGATAGTCCAGAGGGCTGTAGCGTATTTACAGACGGAGACTCTGCCGTTGGTAACTGGCGATGTTGGACAAATCAATGCGAACAAGACTACCAAAGTAATATATTTGGATTTATAAGAGGAGTACTATCAAATAAAGATGGTAAAGACGTTTCCTTAAATGCAACGTATAACTTTTGTCTAGAGTTTCTTAAACTTGATGATTCGCAACTAGAAACCAAAGACCGTCAACCAAACAAAGAAGTTAAATTACTAGAAATATTTGAAAGAAAGATTGAAAGAAAACCCACTACAATATCTAGGGAACAGATACAGTCTACTATAAATATACCGGCAGAATACTATGTCAATAGAGGGTATAGAGAAGAAACCTTAAAAACTTTTGATATAGGCACATGTTTTGCAGAAAATAAGCCAATGTCTGGAAGAGTTGTTGTTCCTATTTACGATGAAGACTATAACTATGTAGGGTGTGTTGGGAGGTCTATTAACGACGAACTAAAGCCTAAGTGGTTACACAGTAAAGGGTTTAAGAAAAACGTTCTTTATGGATTCAACATTGCTCAGAAATTCATGGGAAGCAAAGGCGTTCTTTTTATACTAGAAGGACAGGGCGATGTTTTAAGAATGTATGAAGCAGGATTTAAAAATTCAGTTGGTATTTTTGGTTCTAGTATAAGTGATGACCAGCTATTAACATTAGAAAAAAGCGGCGCTTTAAACTTGGTGATACTCACAGACTATGACGAAGCTGGAAAAAAAGCCGCGAGCCAAATTGTCAAAAAATGCGGAAGAAGATTTAATTACTACAGACCGCAAATTTCTAAAAAGGACATTGGTGAAATGACCACAGAACAAATTCATGAAGAACTTAACCCTCAATTGGAGAAGGATAACTTAATATGACCACTAGAATTTTAGCGTTTGCTGGCAATAAGCAGTCTGGTAAAACGACATGCAGTAATTTTATACACGGTTATCAACTTAGATCTAATAATATAGTTAACGCATTTAATGTAACAGATAAAGGTGATCTTGTTGTTGATACAGAATTTATCGACTCTAAAGGAGAAAAGGAACAGGGACACGCTTTACTAGACGTAAAAAGAATAGATCTGGAGTTTGCTGAATGGGCAGTGTATAATATGTGGCCCTATGTAAAAAGCTATTCTTTTGCAGACCCCCTTAAAAATATCGCAACAGAGTTATTCGATATTAAGGAAGAGAATATTAAGGGTACTGACATACAGAAGAATGCTAAAATACCTATCCTTTGGGAGTCCATGCCCGGAATCATAAGCTGTCCTAAGTTGGCTAAAAATCCTCAGATAAAAAAACTTATTGATGATGGAACCTTTATGTATCACAAAAAGGGGAAAATGACAGGCCGGGAATTCTTGCAGTTTTTTGGATCAGAAGTATGTAGAAAGATTTACGAAGAAATTTGGGTTTCTAGGCTGGTCAAAGATGTAGAGTCGGAGGGTTCGCTACTGGCGGTAGTTGATGATTGCCGGTATCCAAATGAAGCGGAGGCCATTCAGAATGCTGGCGGTAAAGTTATTAAATTAACAAGATCAAACCATGAAGATTCTCATAAAAGCGAAAACGCATTTGATAAAGATTATGAATTCGATGCTGTTATTGATAATCAAAACATGTCTATACAAGAAGCTCACGTAGAACTTGTAAAGACTATTGAAGATTGGGGATGGTTAGGATCTCCGATACCAGAGATTCCAGAATCAGAACCCGTTCTTGTGGGCGGCATCCACCAATTTAGAGAGTCAGAATGATAGTAACATATATAAGATCTTCCAGCTATGGAAATTACGATTTCTGTCAAATGCAGTATTTTATGACTTATGTATTAGGATACAGGTCGGAGTCGGGGAAAAAAGCGCAACTTGGTACGGCATGTCATAAGGTGATGGAATGTTTAGCGTCATGCACAAAAGAGCTACAGGACAACGCAGACAAAAAAGAGTTGTTAATTATAGACGATGCTATTGGTGAAGTTGAATTCACACCAAGAAAACTAAAGACTAAGAAGTTTGTCGCAGATCTTTTGAGTCGCAGTTATGACCACTACGGGTCTACAGATAGCCATAAGTATTACCCTGCTGATTTTAAGTTTTGCGAAAAGCAAATTGATACAGCACTAACCTTTAACGATGGTCAATTTGATCCAAGGAAAAGAGATATAGTTGACACAGAGCCAACTTTTGATATTGCTATAGAAGAAGACTGGGCTAAATATAAATATGAAATGCCGGACGGAACAACCGTAGAAGGTAATCTAGCGATCAAAGGAACGATTGACTTAGTTACAAAAATAGACGATAATATAATTGAAGTCGTAGATTGGAAAACGGGACAAAGAAAGAATTGGGCAACAGGAGAAGTTAAAACTTATGAAAAACTTCTTGACGATGCACAGTTGTTGCTGTATAATTATGCTATATCAAAACTTTACCCGGATTATGATCAAGCCATCATGTCTATCTTCTTCACTAGAGACGGTGGTCCTTTTAGTATGTGTTTTGATAAGAGGGATCAAGATAGATTTTTAGAAATGTTAAGAAAAAGATTTGAAGAGATTAAAGAGAACGTCAAACCAAGGCCGATTAGTTACAGTAGGAGGGATTTTAGATGTCAAAAACTTTGTCACTTCTACAAGAACGATTGGCCGGGAACTAATACCACCATGTGCGAGCATGTGGAACAAAGGCTGCATACTATAGGCCACAAAGAAACAGTAAAAGAGTGTACTAATGAAGGTTTTAACATAGGATATTACGAGGCTCCGGGATAATGGCAGAATTAATTGATTTAAATAACGAGTTTGATTTAGGTAACATGTTTACTCTAAAGGTTGCTAGAAAACTTAGCGATATTCTAGATAGTAGATATAGGATTATAGTAAAGTATGACGCGCAAGAACTTCCAGAATATGATGATGATAAGTTAAATATCTTAATAGCAACCTCTAGAGAAAACCACCAAATTCCAGAAGGTTTTTTTAGAGAAGATGTATTCTTGATATTTCAAAACTATCATGCCCTTGACAGGTGGGATAACTGCTTAGATACGCCGGTAACTTTTCCTATGCCACTAGGTCCATTTAACGATTGCTACCATGACATTGAGATAAAGCCTATATCGCAAAGAAAGTACGACTTTACTTTTGTGGGACAAATACCTCACACCGGCACTAGGGATTGTTTCAAGAGAGGCTTAGACAAGCTGGTGGAAGAGTCTGGAGATAAGTTTAAATACAAAATTGAATTTACAGATGGGTTTAGTAAGGGCTTAAAACCCAAAGAGTACATGGAGCTTTTAGCTGATTCTAAATTGTCGCTGTGTCCGGGGGGAGCATACAGCATGGAGACATTTAGATTTTTTGAATCCACGCTAATGGGGGCCATTCCAATTGTTGATCGGCTACCTAAGTTTTGGTATTATGAGCAATCATCATTCTTTAAGGGCGCTTGGCACGATCTTGACAACACTCTATCAAAGTCTTTAAACTTTCTACAAAATTCTGGCTGTAGGGGTTTACTTGAAGGTTTAGCAGTGTATAATAACGAAGTGATGGATGTAGACAATTTGGCCTTTAAAATGAAGTCTACAGTAAATCAAAGACATAAAAATCTAGAGCCTTCTAAAGAATACCTTAATCAATTAAGAGAGTTTTTGAAAAATGAGTTGGATTCCGATCAACTGCAAAACGCACTTTAGTTTACAGCAGGGTTTTTGTAAAACAGATAAGCTGGCAAAAAGATGCGCTGAGTACGGCTACACCGCCTGCGGTATAGCCGATCTTGGCACTGTCTCTGGTGCTGTAGAGTTTCACCAAGAGTGTAAAAAGCAAGGCGTAAAACCCATCATTGGATGCGAGTTCGACGGGTTCATACTCTATGCAAAAAACAAAGATGGCTGGTTTGACTTGGTTAAATATGTATCAAATCAAAACGTAGAAGTTTTAAAAGAGATAGCAGAGAATGGCAACGTTCTATGTGTGACTCCAAAGAAAAATGGATTTGCTAAGATATTTAAGTCCAATCATATCAAAATAGATTACGCTCAGGAGGCTATCTATTATGTAGATAAAGACGATGCAGATTGTCATAGAATTATGTTGTGTAGCAAGCTTAAAAAGACTCTTGCCAAACTAGAAGGCGTGGAGCATGAGTTCTCAGAATTTTTCGACGGAGACGATAGATGGTATCTACCAGATATGACAGACTTATCAGTAGGTCACGAAATTGAAAAAAGATGCGAAGAATATGAACTAACAGGACCGCCAATGCTGCCAGACTTTGATTGTCCAAAGGGGTTTGATCAAAACGAATACCTAAAAGAACTATGTCGTCATGGCTGGAAGAAGAAGTTAATTCCATCTAAGAAAGTCTATTTAGATGTAGACAAAGAAGAATATCTTGATAGAGTTAAAACAGAATTAGAAGTCATTTTTAAAGCTGGACTGTCTGGATATTTTTTGATTGTACAAGACATTGTAAACCATGTCAAAGATAAAGGATGGATCGCTGGACCCGGAAGAGGCTCTGCTGCTGGATGTTTAGTTTCTTATCTACTGGGAATTACAGAGGTAGACCCGATAGAGTACGGACTAATCTTTGAGAGGTTCTATAACGAAGGAAGAAATACAGATGATTATATTTCTTTGCCGGATATTGATGTAGACGTTCCTGCGGAGCATAGAGACGAAGTTATTGACTATATCAAGGAAAAGTATGGCGAGGAAAACGTTTCTCAAATGATTACATTTGGCAGGCTGCAAGGAAGGTCTGCGTTAAAAGAAGTTTTAAGAATTAATGATGCTGTATCATTTTCCGAAATGAACGAGATAACGGATTGTATTCCAGACGAAGCGCTCATATCCGACCAATTAGAGTTGATGGATAAGGAAGATAGGTCTATCATAAGGTGGGCTTTAGAAAATGAATCAGAAGATCTAAAGGGTTGGTGTAAGATAGGCGAGGAAGGAAAGCTGGAAGGAGATCTAGCTAAGTTTTTTGAACAGGCTATTAATATTGAAGGTACAAATAAATCTCAGGGCAAACACCCCGCTGGTGTAATCATATCAAAGTTTAAACTTAAAGACGTATGTCCTATGGTGAAAGATGCTACTGGTAAAAACATAGTTGGATTTGAAATGAACGATCTAGAGTCGCAAGGACATGTTAAATTTGACATTTTAGCCATTGATCTATTAAGTAAAATCATGGAAATAACAAACAAGGGAGAATAAAATGAACGCTACAGCAGAAGATTATAAGTCCGTAATATTTTCTGGTTGCTCTATTGAATCAAACAAGGTTCATATTTGCAACCTAAGAAACTACAATAAAAGACTTGTTGCAGATAATGAATATCAAGTTTGGTCTGATAAACATAAAGAATACAAGCTATACAAAAACATAGATGACGCTGTTAATAAATTTATAGAACTAAAAGGAAAACGAGCATGAATTATAGAGACATAATAGTATTTGACTTTGAGACCGGTGGCAGGAATCCTTACACTTGTCAACCAACTCAGATTGCCGCTGTAGCGATTCATGCTAGAAAGCTAGAACTCCAGCCGGGAGGAACCTTTAACAGCGAGATTAGGCCAATCATAGACGATGACAAGGCTATTAAGGCGGGCGTTGATCCGCTTGAAGAGGAAGCTCTAAAGATAACGAGAAAAACAAGAGATGAATTAGCCAAAGCACCACTGCCCAAAACTGTTTGGCGTAAATTCTCGCAGTTTTGTGACAAGTACAACTTTAAGAAAACAAGTTACTATGCCCCAATAGCTGCGGGTTATAATATCAATGGCTACGATATGCCTATCGTTGAACGCATGTGTCAACAATACGGACCTACCCATGCAAAGAATGGAAGACAGGGAATCTTTAACCCTATCTATACAATTGATGTCATGCAACATATCTACTGCTGGTTTGAAAACAATCAAGAAGTTAAAAAGTATAACATGGATTACATGCGCGACTACTTTGGTATGAGTCAAGCTAGCAAGGACAACGCTCACGATGCCTTGCAAGATGTAAAAGATACCGCTAATCTGATGATTAAATTTATGAAGTTACAAAGGACGTTGTTAAAGAAGGTAAAGTTTGAAAAGACATTTGCCAACGGGGAAATTTATGTTTGATATCAACGATTTTAACGATGATAATGTTTGGGATTTGATTTGCGAAGGACGTACCAAGGGTGTTTTTCAACTTGAGTCTAACCTCGGAAGGCACTGGGCTAAGAAGGTTAGTCCAAGGAGTATAAACGAATTAGCCGCTTTACTTAGTCTAATTAGGCCGGGGTGCTTGAAGGCGTATAAAGACGGTAAAAGCATGACTCAGCATTATGCTGATAGAAAAGCTAATCTAGATCCCGTTGTTTACGAGCATGAATCTATTGAGCCTATCCTTAAAGAGACCTATGGAGTTCTTGTTTACCAAGAGCAGTCTATGATGATGGCTCAAAAACTAGCTGGCTTTGATCTGAAAGAGGCTGATGGACTAAGGAAGGCTATCGGTAAAAAGAAGGCTGACTTGATGGAGCAGGTTAAGAAGTCTTTTTTAGAGGGTGCGGAGAAACAGGGGATTGTAAACAAAGAAATTGCGGAAGAGATTTTCTCTTGGATCGAGAAGTCTAACCGCTATGCCTTTAATAAATCTCACGCCGTCTCGTATGCGATCAACGCATACTGGAGCGCTTACTGCAAAAACTATCGTATGCTTGACTTTTATACGTCCTACCTTAACAGGTCGGATAGGAAACCTAAGCCACAGATTGAAATCAAGCAACTTGTAATGGATGCGAAGTTTGAGGGTATAGATGTGTATCCACCAAGACTCCAGCATATGCATACAAACTTTACAGATATTGATAATAAAATATACTTCGGTATGCGACATATCAAAAACGTAGGAACCAGAGAGTGCGAAAAGATAGAAGAACTTCTTTCACAAAAAGATATATCAAAATATACTTGGATGGATGTTCTTGTTAAGATTATTAATGGTTGCAAGCTTAACAAAAGGGCTGTGGTGTCTTTGATTTCCGTAGGAGCTTTCAACGGTGTCAATAATTCTAGGTATCGGCAAGAGATGCTGTATGAGTTTGACAGTTGGAAAAACCTTTCGGCCAGAGAGCAAAAGTATATAGAAGAAAATTACAATAGCAAAAACTCTCTTAGTGATAATATAGAGGGTTTGATTAATAATCTTAAAATAAGCTCAAGAAGAGTAGATACCGTAAAAGATATTAAAAAGTCTTTAGATAACCCATTTTATGATCTCGCAGATAGCGCAGCAACTATTGCGGATCAAGAGTTTAAATTCCTTGGCTGTTCCATTACCTGCTCCAAAACAGACTATGCGATAAGTAGTCAAAATTTTATGTGCAAAGATGTGTCTAAAGGTGCTATAAAAGGGAAAGTAATGCTTGCTGTTCACATAAACTCTCTAAGAGAATACAAAACAAAGAAGGGGAAAACCCCCGGACAGCTAATGGCTTTTCTAGCAGTTGAAGATTCTAGTGGCGAGCTTGATTCTGTCACTGTTTTTCCAGAGGTTTACAAGGAACACAAAGACGTTCTTATCGAAGGTAATACCGTTTTAATAAACGGAGAGATATCAAAAAAAGACAACACCTCTGTAATCATAAATAAAGCAAGTCAAATATAATAACAATAAACGAGTTATCTTAATGAAGAAAAAAATACTTTTTTGCTCAGAAGCCTCTTGGTACGCAACAGGATATTCTGTGTACACCAAAGAAGTTTTATCTAGACTGTGTCAGATAGAGGATTTCGAGGTGGCCGAGCTAGGATGTTATGCAGAAAGTTCAGACGCGCAGGATAAAAACATTCCTTGGAAATTTTATGGAAACAAACCTTCTCCAAACAGCCCTGAATTTGAGTCATATAAGAGCAACCCAAGCGCCCAGTTTGGAGAGCAGTCTTTTAATTCTGTGTTATTAGACTTTAAACCAGATATCGTAATGGATATTAGAGATTGGTGGATGATAGAATATCAGCAAAGATCTCCTTTCAGAGACTTTTTTCATTGGTCGATTATGCCTACTGTGGACGCAGAGCCGCAGGCTGACCAGTGGATTAATACGTATTCTTCTGCGGATTCCGTGTTTGCATATTCTGAATTTGGTAGAGACACTATGCTTAAACAATGCGATAGTATAAAGTTTGTTGACATAGCATCGCCAGCGGCTAGCAATAGCTTTACACCAGCACCGAATAAGCGCGACCATAAAATTAATATGGGCATTTCTCCAGACTCTTTCATTGTAGGAACGGTCATGAGAAACCAAAGAAGAAAGCTGTATCCAGATTTAATGGAGTCGTTTAGAAGATTTCTAGACCAAACCCAAGATCCAAACGCTTTCCTTTATTGTCACACATACTACCCAGATGTTGGTTGGGATCTACCTAATCTAATTTATGAAAATGGATTGTCTGGTAGAGTCTTGATGACATACAAGTGTAAATCCTGTAAAAATATATCTGTTGATTTCTTCAAGGATGCCGTTAGCGCCTGTGATAAATGTAAATCATTCTCCAATGCCATAGTGGGAATATCTAATCCCATAGACGAAAAAGAGCTTTCTGATATATACAATTGTTTTGATATTTACGTTCAGTATGCTAATAGCGAAGGGTTCGGTATGCCCCAGCTAGAGGCTGCCAACTGCGGGCTACCCGTTATTTCTACTCACTACTCAGCTATGGAGTCTGTTGTTAAAAATATTGGTGGATATGGGGTTATACCTAAGCAATACTATGTAGAATGTGAAACAGGGTGCAAGAGGGCTATACCAGATAACGATTCGTTCGTTGGTCTTTTGACTCAGCTTCATAGTGAAAAAGATAAGTTAAAACAGTTAGGGTCTCAAGTTAGAGACAGGGCGTTAGAAAACTATAGCTGGGACAAGACCGCCGATGCTTGGGCTAAACATTTTAACGCAGTAGAAAAAAAAGACCCAGCGACTACGTGGTATTCTCCGCTAAATGCGCCAGAGCCAGAAATAAACATGTTACAAAATCCAGAATCTATGGCGCATTCTGTAAATCATATATTTACTAATGTGTTACATAAGCCAGAATGGATAGGTGGTTATTTATGGAAGAGGGTTTTGAGAGACGTAACCTTCGGCTATAGGTGCGAAAACATGGATAAACAGTTCTATTTTAACGAATCTCATAAAAAAACCAACACTTCAAATGCTCCGTTCTGCCTAGAGGACGCATATAAAGAAATGATAAACTTTAGAAAGCAATTAAATAACTGGGAACACTCCAGAGTGCAACGTAACCAACAGGAGATGGAAAATAAATGAAAGTCTTATATATAGGAAATTATAAAGACGGCACAGGTTGGGCGAACGCTTGTATAAATAATATATTGGCTTTAGACGCTGCGGGAATAGAGGTTGTTCCTAGAGCCATAACTTTTAACAAAGCAGACGGAGAGTGTCCAAAAAGAGTTTTAGAACTAGAGGGAAATTCTGAATCTGGTTGCGACACATGTATTCAACATACGCTTCCCCATTTATACTCGTACAATTCTAAGTTTAAAAATATAGGATTTTTAGCTACAGAAACTAGTAACTTTATAGAAAGTTCTTGGCAGCATCATGCGAATCTTATGGATGAGATATGGGTTCCTACCAAGTCTTGCAAGTCTGCCTGTGTTCATAGTGGTGTTAATAAACCTGTAAAAGTCGCGCCTCACTCCCTAGACCTCACGCCCTACCAGTCTGAAAAATATAGGCAAGACGGTCCAAAAGTTGATAATCTTGTAAACACATTCAATTTCGCCTTTGTCGGTGAATTTGTAGAAAGGAAAAACTTACAAGCAATAGCTAGAGCTTTTCATTCAGAATTTGATTACGACGAACCCGTAAATCTATATGTAAAAACTTCTGCGCAGTCGTTAGAATATGTTCAAAATTATTTCGAGCAAGTGAGAAATGGTTTAAAAATAAGAAAGAAATACAAAGAAGAAATTGTTATATGCGGAAGCTTACCAAAAGAAAACTACATATCAGTATTGTCTCAGTGCCACTCTTTTGTTATGCCTAGTCGCGGAGAGGGTTTTTGTATTCCAGCGCTAGAGGCGATGGCGATGGGCATTCCTGTAATCTACACAAAGGGAACAGGCATGGACGACTTCTGCTCAGGTTCTGCGGTAAAATCTTCAGAGGTTCCGTGCTTTGGCGCTATGTCAACACTAGATTATTTATACACCTCTAATGAAAAATGGAGAGAGGTAGATATTGAAGACTTGATGGTATGTATGCGAAATGCATTTATGAGGTGGAAAACAAAGTGGGCTACAGAAGATAGTCACCAAGCCTTAAAGGGTGCTGAAAAATTTTCTCATAAAGAGGTAGGATTAAAATTAAAGGAGATACTAAATGACCGCTAGTGCAAGCCAGAGAGCCATAAGATCAATAATGCGTAAATGTGATCCTGAAAGAAAGCTAAACATATTAACATTCGCCACGCACGAAAGATATGAAGAAAATCTTTGTAAAACTGGTCATAACTTTTATTCATTAGCGATTGGCAAGACTTGGGATACAGACTATGCTCCGGTTCCAGACAACTATCATATCATCAATACTATACCGGACTACGTTGATTTTGATCTAATCTTGACACATACTTCATGTGACAGAATGTTTCAGGCACATCAACACTTAACCGGTTTAGATATTTCTAGCGGCAATAAAACAGGCATCCCCATTCTTAGGCATACCCATGTTCTTCCTGACGTTAGGTTTGACGTAGCTGCTCAGATTGCAGCGTTTCAACAGTATCCAAGAGACAAAGACTCATTTATATCTGAATACAACATGGGCGCTTGGGGTATGGTTAGCGGAACTTCTACTGGGGTTGTAGAACATGGCGTAAACACAGACTTTTGGAATGATGGAAGGTTAAAAAGGGATGCCGTCTGCCTTTCTGTTGTGAATGATTGGCCCAATAGAGATTGGTGTTGCGGATTTAACCTTTGGAAGCAGACAGTTCAGGGTCTGCCTGTAAAAGTCTATGGTAAAAGTCCGGGGTTTTCTGAGCCTGCAAACTCTACAGAACACTTGAGAGAAATTTATCAATCTTCAAGAATATTCTATAATACCTCTTTACACTCCCCTGTTCCCAGTGTATTATTAGAAGCTATGGCTTGTGGTTGCGCTATTGTTTCTACCTCCAACTGCATGATACCAGAAATAATCGAGAACGGCAAGAATGGACTAATTTCAAATGACCCCAAAGAACTGCGCAGCTTCTTAGAGCTTCTTCTTAAAGATGAAAACTTAGCAAAAGAACTAGGTGGCAACGCTAGAAAAACCATAGTTGAAAAATATAATCTCGAAAGATTTGTTGATAGCTGGAACAATCTACTACACTCTACAGTAAATGAATACAGGAACATATAATGAAAATTTATCTATCTACCAAACCGCCCTCAGACATGTCATTCAAACACTGCTCAAATCTAGCTGCGTTAGAGGGCATGGCTTTAGATGGCGAAGTAACGAGTCTAACAATAGATTGTTTTCTTTCTTCGTTTTCTTTTCAGGAAGTCAAAGAAGCGGTGCAAGAAATACTAAAAAAATGTAGAATGAAGTGTGAGGTTAATATTATAGAAATGGATTCTAATGTAATATTTAGGCTTTACACAAGGGGAGAGATACAGCTAGACTATTTAAACAACTTGTTTTTTAATAGTCCGAAAAAAAGCGTCCTTAATACAGACACTATACAGTCCTGCATTCCTGATAATTTTTCCATAGAAGAAAAGTCAATATCTAGCCAAGGATTTTCAAGCATTAAAATTAGGAGAGTAGTATGAAACCGGAAACACACTGTGAAGGATGCGTATTTGCCGTAGAAAGAGACGGTAAGCAATCAGGATGTCAATTATACAGATCTGAAAAACTGGGGATAAAAGATAACGATGAAGACTTCTATACGCTAGAAAGGTACTGCAACACCTTTCGCCCAGAAGAGTGGCTAACAACGCTATCTTTAAAAGACCACAAGAATAGACATCAAGTAGTACTAAAAGAAATAGTCTCTAGGGTTGGATTTTTTGTTGTTTTAGATACATCTAAAGAAAACGCCATACAAGACCTGCAAATAACCATAGAGGACATAAAAAACCAAACACTGCACAGGGCTAGGTACGTGGTGGTTGTAACAGATAAAACTGAATACAATGAAGAAATTCAAAAGATGCTCGTAGAGAATTTTGACCACGACAAAACACTGCATCACCTAATAAAAGTTTCTCACATACCAGAAAAAAAGATGCTTTTAATTGATGAATGCTTTAAACACGCTAAAAACGGATGGGTTTATACCACAACTTCCGGGCAGCGGGTTGATCAAGAGTTGATAGAGAAAATAAACCAAAGAGTAAATATAGATATGAAAAGACTATCTATAGTAAAGCCATACGAAGGTTTTAATGGACTATTGTTTTCAACTCCGCTTTTTAAATTTTTAAACGGAAATAATAAAACCGCTTATGAAACAGAAGATGGCGAACTTGGATTTGACGATAGACCCTTTTTAGAAAAGGTTGAAGACATGAAAGACGAAACTGGCGAAACTCTTATTACTTGGGAGGAATTTAATGCTTCCTAAAATTGCTATTATCTGTGCTAACTATAACTACGGACGGTTTATTATTGAAGGCATGGAAAGTATAAAAAAACAACACTACAAAGGCGAGATAAGGCTTTACATTGTAGACGATGGGTCTTCTGACGATTCATGGGAAAAAATATCAGAATTTGCAGAGAAAGATCCTGACTTTGTTTTTGCTCAAAGAATACAAAACTCAGGCGCTAGTGTGGCCCGTAACACAGCGTTAGCTGCCGCTTGGGAATGGGCTGATATATTTGGCATCCTAGATGCTGATGACTCCTATAAGCTGAACAAGGTTGAAAAACTAGTAGAAAAGCTAATGGAATACCCAGAAGTTGGCGTTGCTTATGGAGACTATGATATTCATAGAAACTATAGCGATAAACACTATGTAAAATATGAAGCTAAAGACTCATATTGCAGACGAGGATTATCTCAAAGTTGCATGATCCATAGTAACGCGCTTATCAAAAAAGAGTATTTAGAAAAGGTTGTGCTTCCTAATGGAGAAATCTTTGATAGTAGATTACATGGTCCCGCTAGCCGGGGTTTTATAGGATGTACAGAAGACTACGACCTATGGCTAAGGCTGTCTCATTACTGTGTGATCTGCCATGTGCCAGAGTCTCTTTCTATAGTAAACGAAAGTGGTCAAAATCAATCTATGAAAATGACACCGGAAATCTTTCAACAACAAGCTCAGATCTTAGGTAGTAGATAGTGGCAAGATTTACAAGAGAAATAACAACCAGAGTAAAAAGTAAAAATAACAAAGACGATATGGCTGTTATAATACTTTCTGCCGGTGTTGGAAGTAGGATAAAATCAAACGAGCCTAGAAGCTTAATAAAAATAGGCAGCAAAACCCTAATAGAGCATCAGATAGATTTAATAAACAACAATTTAGTAAACCATGAAATTATTGGAGCATTTGGTTATGCTATAGAAAAAATTATAAAGAAGATACATGGAAAAATAAGGGTTGTAGAAAATCAAGTTTATGAAGATACAAATAACTCAGAAAGTCTTAGGCTTGCTGTAAACAATACTAATAAAAATAATATAATGTTTTTTCATGGGGACTTATATTTTAACGATTCTATATTTAAAAACATAGATTTTAAAAAATCTTTTTTAGTTATAGATAGAAAAGATATGATGAAATCTAAAGAGATAGGGGTCACTATACAAAACAATAAAGCCACAATATTGTCATATGGACTTCCTACAAAGTGGTGTCAAACAGCATTTATCACAGGTAGGGAGTTGAAGATATTAAGGAGTATTTTATCAAAACTTCAAGGCAGTCAGAAAAAAATGCTGTCTTTTGAGATAATAAATAAAATGATTTCTATGGGAGCGAATTTTGAATGTTATGAACCAAACGATATGTCTATAGTAGAAATAGACTGCATAAAGGACTTAAAGAATGAAAATTTTAATCTGTAGCGATGGTCGTCACGCACACTACTTCCAAAGAATGGCTTGGGCAAACGCTTTCGCCGCCGTGGGGTATCAAGTTATGCTGTGGGACTGCAAGACCGTCCCGGCTTTTGACATATTTGATCAGTTTGAACCCGATGTGTTTTTGGGGCAGGCTTATAACCTAGACGAAGCTTTAATAAAGTGTATATATGAAAGACCACACCTGAAGGTGGGTCTACGTGCTGGAGACTGGGGAGACCAAGAAAAAGAAGTAGACAAGTCTAGGTACAACATTTTGTTCTGCTCCAAGAAAGAAAAAGAACTACTTAAAAAACTCAAAGACGAAACGGGAAAACCAGACTTTGTACATATTCATTATAATGATGCCGACATTAAAAGAACTCATAACTATTTTGAAACCATCGGAATCAAACCTGTGTCGTTGATGATGTGTGCAGATACAGCGGTTTACGGAGACGCTCAGGTTGATCAAAGGCTAACATGTGATATAGGCTTTGTGGGTGGCTATTGGCCTTACAAGGGGCAAGTGATTGACCGCTATCTTACTCCACTATTACATCCTCTTGACCGTTACAAGGTAAAAATATTTGGAAACCAGCCTTGGGGGGTAAATCAATACTGCGGACTCATAGACGATGGCGATGTCAAAAACCTTTTTAAGTCTGCGAAGATATGTCCAAATCTTAGCGAGCCTCACGCACAGGTATACGGCATAGATGTAAATGAAAGAATATTTAAGATTCTATATGCGGGCGGCTTCTGTATTAGCGATAATGTAGAAGCATACAAGATGTTTGGTGATGGTATTGTAATTGCAGATTCTCCAGATGACTTTAGAGATAAGATTGAATACTATGCAAGCACTGATAAAGGGACGATAGATAGATCTTTTATTATTAAAAATGGTCAGGATTTTGTTACCGAAAACCATACTGGCTTTCATAGGATTTCAACAATCATGGAAGCTGTTGGATACAGCGATGTAGCTGGGGAGATTTTGAAAGCTTACAAGGATAAATTAAATGAGCAAAAGTAAAGTTATTATTACGGGCGGCAGTGGTTTTCTTGGTAAGGCTGTAAACAAAACACTAAAAGACAATTTGTTCTATGACGTTGTGTCTCTTGGTGGTAAAAGAGATTACGATCTAACAAACCAAAAACAGGTTGACTATCTATATAAAGAACATGAACCAGATATAATTGTTCATTTAGCGGCTAAGGTTGGGGGAATAGGTGCCAACAAAGGTAATCCGGGCCTTTTTCTTTATGAAAATCTGGTCATGGGTATGAATCTTATAGAAACCGCCAGAAAGTATGGAAAGCTTAAAAAGTTTGTAATGATTGGAACGGTTTGTGCGTATCCTAAATTTACACCTGTGCCTTTTAAAGAAGAAGATCTTTGGAACGGATATCCAGAAGAAACTAACGCGCCATACGGAATCGCTAAAAAAACCCTAACGGAAATGCTAATTGCCTATAATGACCAGTACGGTCTTAACTGCACAAACTTAATTCCTGTCAATATGTACGGACCCAATGATCATTTTGACCCCGCGATCAGTCATGTTATCCCCGCTATTATCTTAAAAATAGATAAAGCTATTGATAAAAAAGAAGGCGCTGTTGAGCTATGGGGTACTGGAAAAGCCAGTAGAGAGTTTCTATACATAAACGACTGTGCGGAAGCTATTAAAAAAGCAGTAGAAATAGACACTACCCCACATCCAATAAACATAGGAACAGGCTCTGAGTGTACAATTAAAGACTTAGCCAATAAAATCGGAAGGATGATGAACTACGAAGGATACGTAGGATTTAATACAAATAGCCTAGACGGACAACCTAGGAGGTGTTTAGATACGTCTAAAGCAAGTAAGGTATTGGGATTTGAAGCTAAAACAGATCTTGATAGAGGGTTGCATGATACAATAAGTTGGTACTACAAAAATAAGGAAAAGTTTGTTGATTACTTCGATCATATTCAGTAAAAATAGGCCACTTCAGCTTGACCTATGTTTAAAGAGCATAAAAAAGAACTTCAAGCAATCTACTAAGAATATTGTTATTTGCAATAACGACGAAGAGTTTGATGAAGCTCATCACACTTTAAAAAGCGAGCATTCAGATGTTATGTTTTGGAATCAGTCGGACTCTTTATTTCATGACATAAATAGAATGGTTAAACTCCCGCTCAATGATTATATTTGCTTTTTTGTGGACGACTGTATCTGTTTTAACAAAGTGGATTTACCACAAGACATATTTAATATTCCAGAAATTTGTTGCTTTTCTTTGCGGTTGGGTAAAAATATTTCACAAAGGATGCACGACAACAAGGCTTATCCAGATGAACCATATAGCCACGGGCTTGACTCAACCGAAAAATATATGTTTTGGAATAAAACCTCTTACTGCTACGGTTCGTATTGGTCTTATTCTCACTCTGTTGACGGACATATATTTAAAAAGTCAGATATGCAAAAAATAACGTCTGAACTATGGGAGTTGTCTGAGTTTAAAAACTGGAAACAAACACCAAATGAATTTGAATCTGCTATACAGAGATTTTGGCCTTTAAGCCCGCCCGTAATGGTGTGTCCGGTAGAAAGTTGTGTAGTAAATAGCCCAAATAACAAAGTTCAAAAAAGTCACGACAATAGATCTGGAGATGTTTTTGACTACGATGAAAAAAAACTGCTTGAAAAATACAATAGTGGTCTTAGAATAGACATAGAAGAAACCTGCGCTTATTTAAGACTACCATTTAATAAGATTAAATCCCCCCATACAGAAATTGATATTTTAAAAGGCTTAAAATGAATTACGACTTAATTATACCGTGTCATCCTAAAGACTATTTTAAGTTAAAATATTGCATTAGTTCCTGTGTAGAATTTTTAAATCCCAAACCTCAAAACATTTACATAGTTTCTCCAAATGAATTTTCTTTTACATCCCCGTCCATACCTATACACTCTATCCAAGACGAGTTTGCGATAAGAACTGATATAAATGATATTAATTTTCAAAGAAAAAACTGGATATATCAACAATTCATAAAACTAGGACAGGACTTTACTAAAAATGATATGTATCTATGTGTTGATAGCGATCTCTTCTTTAATAAGCCTATAGAATTATTCGATGAAGACAAGCCCAAGTTCTTTATAAGCGATAGAGAACAGCACCACCAGCCCTACTTTAACTTCATGAAAATATCTCATGATTTAGATAGACAGGTAGATCATACTTTTATTAATGACTTTATGATGTTTGACAGAAGTGTTTGCCACGAAATTATTGGTAACGATCTAAGTAACTTGTCGCCACTCCTAGGATTCTGTAATAAAAATCTTTCAGACGACTGCCTCCTTTCTGAGTTTGAACTATATGGAAACTATGTTTCTAAGCACTATCCTGATTTGTATGCAAAACAAAATACAAAAACAAAAATGTTCGGAAGACATGTAAATCAACCTTGGAACGAAAGCGAGATTGATCAATACGTAAAATATATGAAAGATACTGACTACGACTTATTCACCATGCATACTTGGACATAATATGAGAATTGTAAATACATTTATTTCTGAAACAAACGAAATACCTAAATATACAGAACACTCTCTTAGGCAAGCTAGGAAATTCAACCCTTCCATTCCTATAGATTTTATATCTCCGTCTCCCGCTGAATATTTTGAAGAATTAAACATTAACTGGATTAACCAGTCAGGTATAAATAGCGAAGAGCTAAAAAGATTTAAAGAGGTTTCTTGGTTTGACAGACACGGAACACCCAATACAACACATCCTAGCCCGGAAGGGTTTTGGCAAAAAACAGCAGAAAGAATATTTTACCTTCAGGCTTATATAAAACAAAATAACCTAAATGAAATATTTCACTTTGAAAATGACGTTTTGTTGTACGATAGTATAAATGAAATACAAACTACAGATAAATTAACCGTAACACCAATGTCTAGTAGTCATACCACTTTCGCTTTTACTTTTATACCTACGGCAGAAGAGATAACTAAACTTTGCTGCTTTTTTAATAACGCCCTTTCTTTCGGAGAGAACAATTTATTATCTTTAGGGTATGACCACATAAGCGAAATGTCTCTTTTAAATATGTCACTTAAAAATAACTTGGTTAGCGTGTTTCCCGTCGTACCCGCAGAAGATCAAAAATACGTATTTGATCCGGGGTCGTATGGTCAGCACTTAGGAGGCACAAACAATGGACACGCAGAGGGGTTTATAGATCCGTCTCACGTCATAGGGGCATATATAAAAACGGGTAAAATAGAAACTAAATTTGAAGAATGTCCGTATGTAAAATTTAAATACTCAAAAGATTGGTGTAAGGTTTTTAATCTACATGTCCACAGTAAAAACTTAGAGAGGTTTGTATGATTGAAGACTTTATAAGCGGAGATAAGTTTAAACAATTTTGTGATTTTGATTTTAGAAATCCTAAATTTAGATCAGACAAAAAATCTTATGTTATATACTCCGATCTAGACCGCTATGTAGACGCTATAAGCTTTGCCTCTCAGCATAGGGATAGGAATTTTGTTCTTGTTTCTCATAATGGAGACAAGACCGTAAATCATACGGGTCTACCGTTAAATATAAAGGCTTGGTATACTCAAAACCTAAACTTTGCTCACGATAGAGTTTTCGCTCTGCCTATAGGATTAGAAAATCCCCAGTGGCACCCCGGTAAAATTCCTCAGATGCTACGTATGACAGAGTCTTCAAAGCGAGTGAGCAAGGGGTTTTGCCAATTTAATCCAGACACATATCCCAAAGAGAGAAAAGACCTAGTACAAGACCTACAAAACAACCAGATAGAGGTAGATTCATACGAATGTATAAACGGTGAAAAATTCTTTCAATACTTATTTAATTTGAAGATTTATAAATACTGCTTTTGTCCGCGAGGAAACGGAATTGACACACATAGAATTTGGGAAGCTTTATATATGGGGTGTGTGCCAGTTGTAAAAAGACATATAACGCATGAGTTTTATGGAGATAAACTTCCTATAATGTTTGTAGATGAATGGCAAGATTTTAAAGATGTTGAATTTAAAATAAGTAGTTTTCAAAACCCCATTTTAACAATGAAATACTGGAAAAATAAAATATGTCAAAGCCTTTAACAATCGACTTCCGCAATATGTGGGGAGGATTCTTTAAGCACGACAACCTGATAACAAATACCCTGTCGCTAGAATATGAAGTCTCTGTAGACGAGCAAAATCCAGACATAGTGGTTTGTCAGGTGTGTCCCAAGAGCCACGGCGCTCCCGATCCCCAATCGCTTACCCAGTCGTTAAAAGGTAAGTCTAAAATAATCTATTGGCTAGTAGAGTCTATAGATAGAACGGGAGATCCCGACTATTCAAGCTGTGACTTTTCTTTTTCTTCCTGTCAACACCAAGATCAGAGAAACGTAAGGGTTCCGCTTTGGTCTATGTATGTTAACTGGTTTAAAGACAAGCAAGAAAGCTATATAGAGGAAAGAAATCAATCATTTCTAGTTTCGCCAACCAAGCTATTGCAGGCAAGAGATCATTCTCAGAAGAATAAGTTTTGTTGTATATTGACAAATAACGACATGGGCATGAGAAAAGAGGTTTATCCAGCATTTATAGGGCTTGGGATAGAGAACGGATTGCTAGTAGAAAGTAGGGGGCGATACTTAACAAATATGCCAGCTATATTAGATGGCGAAAAAGATAAGCTAGAATATATAGATGCATTTAAGTTTAACCTTTGCTACGATAACGGAGAGGCCGCCGGTTGGGTTACTGAAAAACTAATTCACCCAATATATCAGGGATCTATACCTATCTACTGGGGATGTAGTAACGTTGCTTCAGAGTTTAATCAGGATAGATTTATCCACGCAAGAAACTTTGACAATCTACAGTCTATGTGGGACAAAGTTATGGAAATAAACTATAATAGAGACTTATTCTTAGATATTCAGTCACAGCCCTGTTTTCCAAACAACACAATTCCTGATTGCGCCAATCCAGAATTTTTGATAGAAGAATTTAAGAAAGTGGTGGAAGCATGACAATAAAACTATGTTCTGACATAATAGACAAACAAGATATAAACAACTTGATATCTTGGCTAGAGACTATGCCGAGGCTGACAAAAGGCCAAAAAACGTTAGAGTTTGAACAGATGTTTTCTTCCTACGTTGGGTGTGAGCATTCTATTTTTTGCAACTCAGGGTCTTCTGCGAACCTACTCATCACTTCTGCTCTAATGCAAAGCGGCATGATGAAAAATGATAAAATTATAGTACCTCAAGTATCTTGGTCTACAACCGTGTTTCCGGCTATGCAGCTAGGTCTGAAGCCGATAATGTGTGATTGTAACCTTTCAAACCTAGGTATTGATCTAGATCATTTTGAATGGCTGGTTAAAAACCATAAACCCGCCGCCGTTATATTGGTGCATGTCTTAGGGCTAGAATCAAATATAGAAAAGGTGACGCAAATATGTGAGGATCATAATGTTATACTAGTGGAGGATACTTGCGAAAGCTTGGGTTCTTCTGTAGCCGGAAAGAAACTTGGAAATTTTGGGCTAGCTAGTTCTTTTTCTTTTTACTTTGGGCATCATATATCAACAATTGAAGGAGGTATGGTTTGCACAAATGATAAAGAGTTTGCAGATATTATTAAAATGATAAGAAGTCATGGGTGGGATAGGGATTTAGATGAAGAGGCAAAACTTAAATACAAGAAACAGTACGGCGTTAAAGAGTTTGACTCTTTGTATAAGTTTTATTATCAGGGTTTTAATCTTAGGTCTACTGATTTGCAGGCGGTCATTGGTATAAATCAAATGTCTAAAATAGACAACATATCAAACGTAAGACAAAGAAACTATAATCATTACCTAAAGTCTATAAAAAGTGAACTATGGAAACCTCACTCACGACAGGAGGTGGTTTCTAATATGGGATATCCATTAATTGTTGGAAATAGAGAGGATTTATCTAGCGCTTTAGACGATAATGGTGTAGAATGTAGACCACTAGTCTCTGGAAGCATGGGCGCTCAACCAGCTTGGAAAAAAGAGTACGGAGAACTGACTATGCAGAACGCATCTGTAGTAAATAACAATGGTATGTATGTCCCCAATCATCAAGACTTAACAATTCAAGATATTGACAAAGTTTGCAAAATAATTAACGACACAGGAAATCCGCATGTCTGAAATAATCAATCTAATACCAAACAATCCAGATGTACACGTTTATTCTAGAGCCGTAGAGTTATTGTCTGAAAAGCTGGAAGAAGACTACTCTTTCATAATAAACGTCTGGGATCACGAAATGCCAAAAGATACTAAGTATCCTAAGATTCTTGTATCGACCTCTGATGAGGCTCATAAGATGCCTAGCCAAGCCTATGATGGCAGCTATGTGCATGTGTTTAAGCAATATCAACCCATGATAAACACAGACGACCCCCTTTCTATAATAACTTCTGACAAAGTTACCGCCATACCCTTGTGCGAGCTAGATGGTATAGAAGATAAACAAATACCAATCTTGGAAAGAGAATACGACTGGTCTTGGATGGGGCAATTTGACCCCTACAGAAGAGTAGAATTTAGGAATTCTATAACACAACTAGAAAAAAACGAAAAGTTAAAAAACAAAGTTTTGTGGTATGAGGGATGGAACAATGGAGAATCTACAGAATCTTACTGTGACGTTTTAAATCAGACAAAGATTATGCCCGTTCCTCGCGGTTCAGGCAGTCTAGAGTCATTTAGATTTTTTGAAGCTGCTAGATGTGGCTGTATACCCGTTTGCACTCAGCAGCCTCATGTAGATTTTTATAACGTTGCTCCTTATTTTTCAATTTCTTCTTGGTCTCACTTTGGAGAATTTGTAGAAAACATGAAACAAAGACAAAGCGAGATGGAATACCTGTCTGAACAGGTTAAAAACTGGCACAAATACTTCTGCTCCCCTCAAGGGCTTGCCGACTTTATGTACAAGAGGATTAAAAATGTATAAAACATATGTCATGCACTATAAGCCACTACGAGACAGAAAGGAATTTATACTAAAGCAACTGTCTTCAAAGGGTATAGAAAATTTTGAATTTATAACGGATTTTGATAAAGATGTTTTGACAGAAAAAATCATAGAAGATTACTACCTAGAAGATGAAGAAAAACACTTCAAAGAGTGCCAAGTCTCTATGAGACAAGGAGAAAAATACCAATTCCAAAAAATGAAGTACGCCAGCATATCCCTTTGTATAAAGCATGTTGAGGCTTTTGAAAAAACAAAACAGCAAGAAGAAGATTTCGCACTATTTCTAGAAGATGATTGTAGATTTCATCAAGATTCTATATCTTTAGAAGAAATAATATCAAAAGCGCCACAAGACTGGGATGCCATAGTAATAGGTGGCCCATTTAAACATGATATATGCCAATACAACTTCATAGTCGGAGATGACAATTCAGCCTACTTAAAAGCTAAACATCCCGCGACTAATACGACTAGTAGTATACTCTACAGAAAGTCTACAGCAGAAAAAATAATGCCGTATGTGAAACCCTTTTCACTACCTATTGATTGGCAGCTTAACTTTGCTTTCTGGAAAGCTAAATTAAACGTGTATCACATTTATCCATATATATCCACACAGGGAGACTTTAAGAGTACCGCAAATGATTAATGTTAAATATGTAGGAAGGCTTGGAAACAACATGTTTCAGTATTCTCTAGGTAGGATACTAGCAGAGTCTATGGGTTTGAGACTTAATTCACCGCCCATTCCAGAGTTCTCCAGAACTTTTGAACTAGTAAACCCAGAGCGAATAGAACCCTATGAGCCAATTGTTTTTAATGACCACGTTTTAAGAATAAATGATGAGCCTGTATCTGTAGAAGATATAGTTAATCTGAAAGATAAAGCCGTATACCTCGATGGATGGTTTCAAAGATACGAATATTACAAGCCCTATAAACAAAAAATTAGAGAATGGCTGGACATAGAAGATATAGACGTAGGACAGACGGATAACGATGCGATTGTTCACTTACGTATGGGCGATTGTATAACGGGAGACTTAGCAAAAGACCCATATGTGATGCCTCATGGGTACTTTAACAAAGCTCTAGAGATTATGGATTTTGATAATCTTTTCATATGCTCAGATCCAGAGACTTTAAATCATCCACTATTTAAAAAATACATGGAGAATTTTAAAGAATACTGTCCCACACTACTATGTGGAGATAAAATAGAAGATTTTAGAGCCATAAAATCGTTTGATAAAATAGTCATGTCTCAAAGTACATTTTCTTGGTGGGGTGCATTCTTATCAAACGCTTCTCAAATATTTGTTCCGGTTCCAGAGCCGGGACCGCACACCAACGAATGGAGCCTAGAGAGCAGAAACGTTGCCGTTTTTGTAGATGACGAAGATAGATACAGCTACTTAAAGCAGTATGGGACAGAGTGGAAACTAGTAAACCTTAAAGATATACCGGAGACATAAAATGGAAAACAATTTTTATAACAAAGAGTATTGGTACGATAATTCACAAGAGCATTCAGACGTAGATAACTATGGAGAAAATTACTACGCTTACAAAATATATAAAAACTTAATACTAAAACTTAAAGACATACCAGATACAGGATATATTGTTCTACTAGGAACAAACAGATGTGTATCGTTTAATTTACTATGTGACCACTTCGGAAAAGATAGGTGTATCGGTTTTGATATTCACAATCCCACAAATCACCCGCGCGTTAAAATTAAAGACTGCACAAAATTATCAGAACTAGACAATATACCCATAGCATTTTGCCACAACGACTTGGGAAGTTTTCCAAAAACTCCAAAATTAAAAATACATGGGCAAAATTGGGCTGCCGCAAATATAATTAATGGAGGATATTTTTTAGGAAGGAATAATTTAAATGCTGCTAAATTTAAATCAGAAGAGTTTATGAAAGACTTAGGATTTGAAAACAAGCAATTTAAGGATATTGTAAATGATTACGATATGACAGACTTTGAAGAATCTTGCATAGAGGGACACATGATCTCAAGGAGAACCGTATGAGCATAATAAAAGACTACAATCTAGATAAATACAACTTCTGTGAAGAGGTAAAGAATATTTTTTATGTTGATGAATTAAAAAATCTACACATAGAAAGAAGCGATTTATTACCTCAAGATAAATTAAACTTTGACAATGAGACAAAAACAGACTTTCATTCCACCTTTTACGGGGGTTTAAAGTCTAAAAAAGGAAAGGCTATAAAAGATATTTACAATAGCTTCATTTCCGAGATTGTTGCACCTATGTTTAATAGAAGTTTCGTGTATCAGGCTTTTCCAAGCTTTAGGGTCCACATACCCAACGACCAAGCTGTGCATAAATGGCACTATGATTCTGACGAAAACCACAACCACCCCGATTGGGAGATAAACTTTCAGCTAGCGCTTACTAATATGTACGAAAGTAACGCTATGTGGATAGAATCGGTTCCGGGGCTTAGAGACTTTAAACCTTTGGAAATGAATCTTGGGCAATTCGCAATTTTTTATGGCAATCAGTGCGCTCATGGGAATAAGGAGAATACAACTGGTAACACAAGGGTTAGTATGGATTTTAGGGTTATCCCATATGAAAAATATGATGAATCTAAAGCAAAGAATTCCGCTACCGCAAATACAAAATTTGTTATTGGAGAATATTATAGGCTGTATAAATAATGTACACTAAAACACAAGATGTAATAGAACTACTAGAGAAGCAAGGTTACAGTATAAGTGACCCTTGGGATATCGTGGAAGCTTTTGAAGACAAGGTCGCAAAATACGCAGGCAGTAAGTATGCGGTAGCTACAGACAGTTGTACCAATAGTATATTTCTATGCTTAAAGTATCTGCAAGCAACCGGCAAAGTGGAAGTCCCGAAGAAGACATATTTATCTGTACCTCAAAGTGTTATCCACGCAGGATGTGAGGTTGAATTTACTGATCTTGAGTGGTCTGGAGCCTATAGACTAAACCCATATCCAATTGTAGACAGCGCCACGAAGTTTACTAAAGGTATGTATATTGAAGATTCGTATCAATGTCTGTCTTTTCACATTAGAAAAATACTACCCATTGCTAAAGGTGGTATGATATTGACAAACGACAAGAGTGCTGTAGAGTGGCTTAAACTAGCAGAGTACGAAGGAAGAGATAGGCGTGTCCCTCACGACGAAATGCCGCCCCCAGCCATGCTGGGATGGAATATGTACATGCCCCCTGAGCAGGCCGCTAGGGGCATAGAACTGTTTGAACAAGCTAAAGACTTTAACGAAGACTCTGGCGGTTCTTGGAAATATAAAGACATATCACACTATAAATACTAATAGGAATTTTAATGATAAATGTATCAGCTTTAATAGGAGACTTAGGACCATCACAAAAGTCTTTTTATCTAATAAAAGCCTTTAACGAGCTTTCTAGAAATCCAAACCTATCCTGTACGGCTTTTGTTTTAAAGATATCGCCGCCATATACAAAACCTCTTTTTTCATGCTCCAGCGTTTCGTTTCTTTCTAACTATAACGGTGTATGTTTAGCCACTAACCTAGAAGAAGCTCAAATTCTTCTTAAATCAAACAACAATTCTAAAAAATATCTTTACCTGTGGGATATGGAATGGATTAAAAGACCAATGAACTACTCTCAGGTCTGCGATATACTGCTAGATGATAGACTAAGTATTATATCAAGAAGCGACTCGCACTCCTGCATGATAGAAAACTACTGTAATAAACCTCCAATAGCCACCATACAAGATTGGAACCCGTCCCAAATTTTAGAAATACTGGAAAAAACCCATGCCTAATATAGATGAATCTTACGTATTAAAAAAGTATCAAGATAATAGTAGCACATACTCCATAGCAAAAGAACTGAACACATATCCAAAAAAGATAGAAAGGATATTGAAAAAGAATGGAGTAACAATGAGAACCCGATCCGAGGCTCAGGCTAATGCTATAAAAACAGGACGAAGCAAACACCCAACAAAAGGAGAAAAGCGATCAGAAGAAGACAAGAACAAGATTAGCAGGGGTAAGGAATTAAGCTGGAAAAATACTTCTGACGAAGATAGAGAGAAGTTTTCAAAGCAAGCAAAGGACAGATGGGAAAAGATTCCGGCAGATAAGAAAAGAGAAATGATGGAGAAGGCTGGTCGCGCCCTTAGAATTGCGGCTATAGAAGGCTCCAAGGCCGAGAAGTTCTTAGAAAGAAAGCTTAACGAGATGGGCTATGATGTAGTGCTTCACAAGAAAGATCTTATTGAGGGCAATTTTGAAATTGACTTGTTTTTGCCTCAGTTAAACACTATAATAGAGATAGATGGGCCACAACACTTTCTCCCAGTGTTTGGAGAAAAGAAGCTACAGGAAGTTATTAAGTTTGATTCTATCAAGAATGGACTTCTGGTTTCTAAGGGGTTTTGTGTTGTGAGAGTTAAATATCTTTGTAAGAATATGTCTCGCGCCGTAGAGAGAAGATTGTGGGATTTGGTATCGGAACAGGTTGGAAAACTACAGGAAAAGTTTCCTCCTAAGAATAAACGTTTCATTGAATTGGAGATAGGACATGAGTGATAATTTAAGTACAGATCTATTTGACAAAGAAGCACTTGAGAAAGAAAAGGACGCAGAAGCAACAGGCCCGGATATGACCATGCCCGCATATGGATGTGACGAGTGGCACGACTATGTCATGAGTAAGTTTCACAAGTCGGAGATGTACAATGGAAACCCTCTCACCACCGGCCTGCGCAGAGTCGCAGAGGAACTACTGGGAGACATACTGGTGAGTAGACCAGTTCAAGTAATAGCGTCTGACGATCCCAACGGTCCCGGTAGGGCTACTGTTGTGTTTGAGGTCGTTATTGACTGGATGGGTTCAGGGCAGCTTAGAACTTATGGAGATGCGGCTGACTGCTGGCATGGTAACTCAGATGACCTATTTTGCGCTCATCCCGCTGCCACGGCTAGCACCAAGGCAGAGGGAAGATGTTTGAGAAAGGCTCTTAAAGTACGCTGTGTGGCGGCAGAAGAGATCCCAAGAAACAAAGACGTTGTAGCTATCGTGCGGCAGTCTATCGCATCTAAGCCAACTACAGGAGAGTGGAACGAAGAAGATCCTATTAGCGTTCCTCAAGTTAATTTTATTGATGGGAAGTGTAAACAATTAGACATCGACGTTGTTGAATTTATCAACTCTGGAGAAGGAAGTTACAAGAACATAGGAGAAGTAAGTAAGAAAACAGCATCTAAGATGCTAGCGATATTGAACGACTATCAGAACAAAGCTAAACCTACCCCTGCTAAAATTGTAGGGTATAACTCAAACTGGAGAGAATGATGAAGTTAAATTACAAGTTAGGAAACCTTAGCGTAGAATTTGAATGCGATACCCCTAAAGAGGTGTTTAATCAACTTTCTATTTTCCAAGAGGTTTTTGGAGAAACTAAATGCGGCAAATGCGGATCTGAAAATCTTAGATTTGTAGTTAGAGTCGTAGACGATAACCCGTATTACGAAATTAGGTGCATGGACTGCGGCGCAAAACTAGCGTTTGGGGCCAATAAGAAAGGTGGCGGCCTGTTTCCAAGGAGAAAAGACGCTGAAGGAAACTGGCTTCCAGACAAAGGTTGGACTAAATGGAACGCTAAAACCAAGCAGGTAGAATAATTTAGGATTCACTTTATCGTTATGACTAGATCATAATTCACAGTATAGTCCTATAAAAAAACCCCGCCGTGATTGGCGGGGTTTTTTGTCTCTAGGTACAAGTGACAAACCCTACAGATACTCTAAAGCTACATAAAGACCAAATTGCTCCTTGGAGCCAATCGCAAGAGGACTAGCCGAAAGCGCAACACACCAAGTGTGGTGAGTATGAACCCCCGTGCCGCCAAATGTATACTTTTTACCATTTGTAGAATCTCCGTCCATCGTTCCGATTCCGGGATGGTAGATTGAGTTTTGCTTAGTGGAGTCTATGTATTGGGACCACTTAGGCCAAACCAAACCGTAGTTAGTTCCGTCTGGAGTTCCCGCAGGCGAACCCGCGATTTCTTGAAGACCCTTTTGACCACTTCCGGGAGAGTCTAGCAAAGGAACAATAATTCCCGTTCCACCGGCAGTTTCGTCGTCACCAACAGCAACTCCATTTCCAACTCTACTGTCGCCATTTACGACAGCGGCGGTATCTAGACCGTTGTAGAACTTCGTACCAAGACTATTCTCATAGAAATTTTGAGCAGAAACTAATTGAGCGGGCCAAGGCTCTCCCCACCAAAAAGCGTCCCCACTTCCACAGTGATTTGAAGCCACTCCGTCAGCCCCTTGAGAAACCGGATTTGCTCCATTCCAGTTCACAACTTCCGCCACCTTTGTGTTCACGCCGCTGGCCGGGCTATTGATATTAGTTCTATCGTAAATTCTTAGCTGGCAATTTTGGGTTTTTACAGGGGTCGTGTGACCAAACCTAATACCAAGAGTTGTTTGATAGCTCACTACACCACTCAGGCCAACGTTGAAAGTTGAAGCGCCAGCACTGCCTACAACACACTGACCACTAGGAAATACAGAACTTCTGTATTTAACGTTGTTTGTCTGCCCCTTGGTTTCGCTACCGTCACCATTTGAAACAAACGTACCGTCTTGATATGCACCAATCTGCACAGAAGATCCAGCCGTTGCTCCAAAAAATCCGAGTCCAGAACCCGATAAGGTTTCTGTATCTGGAACCATTTGGTTGCTGTAATTTACCTGAAAGTCTATAATCGCCATTTGAAATTCTCCTTGATTAAGGTTTGTCTATATAAGATACACAATTATTAGTAAAATTAGGTTTTTTTCTTTCCGCAAGATTTGCATCCTCCAGATTGATTTTGGTTTAAAGCGCCCCATTTTCCGATAGGGCAAGACTCTGATGCCCAGCTAGTCTTTATACTAAGAAAACAGCCGCACTGACCACAAGAAGGATTATCTTGTGGAGGTAGTAAAAAATCACATCCAGCACACATTCTCATTCTATGCTGCTTGACATTTTCGGAAACATGCTCAAATCCTGAAGCGACGTGTTTAATAGATGCTCTTGTGAAATTTTCTGCTTTTTTAATAAAGTTTGGAGGTTTGTTGTTTTCGTTCATTTTATATATCCTAGTATGTATCTGTTATGTCGCCTATTATAAAGAAGTATTCATTCAATGGAACGGTTTTAATTGTTTTTATATATCCAAGCTGGGGAAATCTTACAGGACCGAATAACGATGCATCTCCCAAAGATCCCGAAAAACCTCTAGGTTCAAAAGATAGAACTTCAGAATTTTCATTTATCTTTTTATAGTTATCGCTTGTGCCAAATCCGGGCATTTCACTGCCTTCCGTAATTACAAACGGGGATTTGTACCCAAAAGACTTGTCGTTTTGATTTTCAGTAAAATCAAAAGACCCGACTTTAGGAAGCGTAGGAACAGAAGGTTTACCGTAACGGCGTTGCAAGGTGTAAATATCCATCCCTAAGCTAGCCTGCAACACCGATACAACATCCTCAATAAGCACAGACCTTTCTGGAATAAAGTTGCCACCCGGAGGAATTGGTAGTCCCTGCGAATATAATCCACAAGCGCTACCAGAAACCGCCCTCCTAAAATTCTCTTTAGTTACCGTAGTATATCCTGCGTTACCATTAATTCCATTTAGATGCTCATACAACATATTTGAAATTGTATCAAACTGAAGCGAAAATCCAAACCGCTCTTCAAAGAATCTTACCACGGTTTTTATAGTTTCTCTAAGGTTTTCTAAAAATATACCGCCATTTTTATCTGCATAAAAACTTGAAACATACCCATCTTTCTGAACCCCATCAGGAGGATTACCCATCAAAGTGGGCCTAGCCTTATCTAACCCGGCAGGCCAATTAAAATATACAAGCCCTTCAATCTTGCTAACCAAAGTTAAAATGGAGGTATAGGTATTATCTGATTCTGGTATGGTATCTAAAATACTACCTATATCAGAAATATCCTTGTCAGATAAAAATATACTATTGTGCCTGTTTCTCCACCCATCAAAACTATTTCCCTTCAAAATATCTCTACTATCAAGGCCAAATCTGAAAGGCTTGTACTCAAGAGATGTCGTTATGTGCGCCACAGGAGAGGCTTCATTATTAGCCAATTCCCAACCGCTTAGTAAGTTACAATAATCAAAAAACAGACGAGGAAGTTTTTTACATTTGTCTATTTTAGACTTTTCAACTATTTTCCTATAGTAAAGTCTTGGTGTTGCTTGGTTGGTTTCTGTGACAATACCGAAGTATGTAATAACAGATCCGCAAGAACCTCTAGCGATATCTTCTAAAAAATATTCTCCACTAAATCTATCAGAGTCATTGGTCGTATATGTAGCATGATAAGCAAACGGCCCTGCTGTGTCTCCTTCTGCGACTTCTATATCTTGAGGAGGATCACCACTTATTCTTCCGTGTCCAGTAACAGAAGAGCAAGCCGGTCTTGCAATTTCAAAACTCTGCTCACTACAGAGATCGCACGACGGCTGAACTATTAAGGGTCTGATGTCAAACTCGTTTACATCACGATCAAACCCACCTTTATCTTCAACAGATTCAAAATCAACATCAAAAGTTCTTACAATATTTGTAAAGGGCTGAGTAAAATAGCTAGCGTCATTTAATAAAACCTCAGCATCCACCGTTACCAATGACGCATCCGCGAATGTGTCATCGACTATTAAGCTAACTATCTTCGTAAGCTCAGTAAATCTTGGAATAAGAGCATCAGAAAATAAGCTAGATGCAGGAGTTGTTGTTTGGTTGCAAGTCGTAGCAATTCCAAAATCCCATGTATTAACAAGACCTAGCCATTCATCTTTATTTTGAGCAGAAACTGCACCCTCTACCGTGTATCCGTTTTCACCCCCGTTATACCAAAAAAATGGATCATTTGGACCCGCTCTTTCAATTCTGTCAGACGTATATGTAGAAGAATATAAGCCCCCATCCAAGAATAATTTAACACCATCTCTTATCTCATACTCTCCGGTAGATTTCTTAAAAGTGAACCCCTGAGCAGATTCAAGTGGGCCAATGTTTTCTCCTTTTTGATTGATATAGAAATAAGAACCTTCTTCATATGTGACCGTAGAGACAATGCCCGCTAAGACCTGCCCTTCTTCAGCCTCTTCTCCTTCGCTAACATACAACTGTTCAATCTGCCCCTTTACAGGAGATACAATGTTTTCAATAATGTCAACAGTTGCCAGCTTCTGGTTTTTAGAAAGTTCTTCGCCTATCGTTATATTTAGAGTAATTCTTCCGCTCACTTCAGAAACAACCTCCCTTGTGGTGCTTCCAACTTCACCAATCATAACAACATCGCCAGCCTTAACGATGTCCCCATTGTTAACTTTTATTTCTGTTATACTTCCTGCAAAAAAGTCCCATTTAATTTCTTCTACATCGGTAATTATTTCAAAAAGGTTGTCACCAGCATCTACTAACTGACCTACAAAATTATCTTTGTTGTATATTTTTGAAACTGTTGCATCTTTGGGGGCAACAACAGACGTAAAAGAATGCCCTTCTTCTTCAGGGTCCAAAGGAACAGTTACATCAACTCCAATCTTGTACCAATATTTATCAACATCTGTATCTTTTATCAATGAAACTATTTGTTCTACATAGGGATGGTTCAGCTTGGTTTTATTTAAGAGCATGTTAACAACTGGTATATACTGTTGATATAGCAAGGTCGCATATTTATTTTGAATAGCCCACGTAGCTTGCGACATATCAAACTTAGTAAAACCAAGATTATTAGATCTATCAGGAGATGTGTTATCGTCGAAATATCGCCTATAGAAAAGCATATCGTTTTCAAACTTTCCAGAGCAGCCGTCTTCTCCATCGCTAGCGTTTGCTCTGAATCTAAGGCCAGCACCAGCACTATAAAAAGGCAGGAAAGACGAATCTTCTCCCTGAACGGTCATTGAATACTCGCTTTCGCCAGATGTTATTTCAGTCAAGAAAGCATTTATGATTTGAGAAGCTTTTCTTCCGTATCCTAAATCTAGACCACCATATGCTGCTCCAACAATAAAATCTTTATGATTTTCTATATTGAAAGAATACGGATATGAAGCTCCCGTGCTTTTATCAACTTCAGAAAAAACATCTCCAGCTTCAGACCAGCTAACCTCAGAAAGTGATATTTGGTGATTTTCTCCATATTTATTCTCAACGGAGTTGGCAGAAGTACCTATGATATCAAGAACCCTATTTTGACTTTCGCTAAAAAGACCGCCCGCATCAACATGATAAGTATCGCTACCCATTGAAAATATTCTTCTAGTTTCCTCAAGGGGTTTTTCAACACTAAGCGGGTTTTCAGGAGTTTTTTTACGAGTGACAATCTGCCACGTACTGTTGTATCCATCCTGAACACCCACAGCTTCATAAACCTTGATACTGGGATTTTCATTAGTTGGCCCTATTGTAATCGAGTTTGAGCCAATCCGGGTTGTGTGACCAAGCGGATTATTACCAGCATAGTCAACAGCGATATGAGGAATCCCAATTCTACCAGCGTCACAAAGAATGATACTGCGGTCAATAGATATAACACCATCTTCGGGCAAGTCAAAATACTTATTTTCAACAGCGGGATATCTTGGTAATGTCGAAAAACATGCCGCATATACAATCTGTTGTTCGGGAATATAGGTCGCTAGAACAATATCCACACAACTTTCAAACTGAAAAGACCCTCCCCACTCCGCCGCTTCTCTTTCGTGATTTAAAATAGTAACGCATCCATAATCAGCGCGAGATAGCTTAGAACGATCTCCAACGTCCCAGTCGCTTTCTAAAAGCTTCCATTCAAAATTATGTTCCATAGCAAGACACTCTTTAGGACAGCTATCGTTTATGTCTTCTCTTGCAAGCTTTAAAGGATAAAATTCGTGTTGTCTTAGCTTAAATCTAAACTTGGCAGCACTAAATTTTCCATAATGAGGAACGGCGTCGTATGCATGTATTTCATTAGGAGAAAATAACTCTAGATCCGAATCTACATCTACTAGAGCGCTCCCGGACTCTATGGCGCAACCCCTAATATAAAGACTAGTTAAATAATTGTTTCTAGAAAAACCTCCTCCGGGAGAAATTGACCCAAATCGGTCCACGGGCAGGATGGGCGGTCTGTATTTTTTATCCACGTTCATAACTGATTTATTAAAAACATATCCCCCTACAGCGCTAGACACAAGCTTTTTAGGGTCACATGTAACACCTTGGAGCGTACCTTGCCGAAGTCCGCTACTGGTGTTAAAAACCGGAAAACTGGTTCTTATGCAATATTGATCGTCTATGTCAGTAATCCAACAGCTATGATCCCCAAAACAATCAGGAGATTTGTATTGACCGAATGATGTTTGATTGTGGGGAAGTCCCGCAAGGGGATAATCAAATCCAAAACTTGGACGATTAGAAGCTGCTAAAAACTCTCTTACAATATAGTCCTTACCCATAAACGTAGAAGAGCCTTCAAGCACTCTGTATTTCAATCTGTAAATATACTTTGCTTGGTCAGACGTAGGCTTAAAAGTATAACTCCAATGTGTTCTTTCGGAGTGGCCGTTTCCCTCATTTAAAACAAAGTCTCTGGGGCTGGTTAAGAGTTTACTTTTAGAGTTTGAAACTAAGCCTGTAGCGTAAGATCCCAACTTTTCATCTGGCAATATGTCAACACCTATTGGACCTATATCAACAAGAGGTAGCCCAACCACTTTAGGATCTATAACATCAAGATTAACCACATCTCCAAAGTCGCCAGCGGTGGCCCTTCCTGTTGGGGGCGAGTTGTATTGTTGCATCAGGGCTATATGGTGGATGTTAGTAAAATTCTCGTAATTTGCAACAAGTTCTAGATCTCTATCGTAAGAAAGTTCATAAAGAACCTGCAAATAAGTTTCAGCAACTCCTGATTTTAAATTGCTTGTTTTGGGTTTAAATAATTCAAGCTCTATTTTTCCACCAGAAACAAAATAGTTTGGCCCAGATAAAAATGAATCAAAATCAAATCTAGTGTCCATAAATGATTTTTTAGAAACATATTCCCCATCTTCTGTTCTGGTATAAAGAGTCCTCCATTCTTCAAAATTAGAGGAATTTAGTAAAAAATTAGGACGTAAAATCTCGTTACAGGCAGTGTCTTCAGAACGCGGAGTTGTTTCAAGATCAAAAGAAATGTATTCTGCTTCAAGCCTGCTGTCACCTCCCATAAAACGATTAAAAGTTTGAGTTTTTGGAGGCGGTTCTTTGGCAGCAGATCTCACTTTTGATTCGCACCCAGACAGTGTTATCTGTTCTTCTATTCTTTCTGTTTTATATTCTCCACCGTTCATTGGATTTTCTGGATCGGTAGGAATAAATGTTGTTTTTGTTTCTTTAAAAAACTGAGGAGCATTATATAAATCCGCACCACTTATTCTTCTAAGCTCAATAAGAGCCTGATTGCAAATAAAATCGCCCGTCCCGACGTTTGGACAATCTATCAATAGAACATAAGAACCATTAGAATCAATTTTGCCGTAAGGTATTTGTACATCTTTTCCATAACCGTCATTATTAACATTGGCCGTGCTTCCCGAACTAATTGCTGAAACTTGCATTGAGTTATATGCTGTATATGGAAATGTTTTTAAAGATCTAAAAGCACCACCTTCAAACTGATCCTCATGATCATCTCTTAAATTTACATCCTGTTCTCTATATTCTATTTTCGCAATTCCGTCTATAGTAGAAAACCCCGTATATACACGATCAATATCTGGATCATCAATTTTTTCAGATATTTCTGCTCCATTAAACACTTTATCAATAACAGTTGTTTCATATTCAAACATACCATTGCCAAACACTGCGTCAAACTCTTCTACACTGTTTGGCATTGACTCATCTTCTGCCAGCTTATAAATATCAACCCCTATTCCATCTGTTTCTAAATTTTCAGACCTTTCTTCAAAACTACTTGGAAGAAAAGAGGCGGGAACAATACGGCTAAAGTCTACTTCTGACAAATCTTCAATATCTTCAGAACAAGATTTTATAATCTCACCAAATTCAAAAATATCTCCGCTCGGATCATACGAGTAATCGAAAGCCTCTGGCCTAAAGTATATACTGTCTATAAAATTATGACCAAAAGAATTTACCTTGCCCCAGTCGTAAACGTCATCTATTTCAAAACGAAGCGCAACTTTTCTTTTTGTAGTATACTCAATTCTATATATGTACCGCCTACTACCCTTTTGGAAAAAGTATGAATCTTCACCTTTAAGGTTGTAAAATTTTCCAGTATCATCCTGAAAAGAAAAAGTTTCTTCTTTTATAAGTTTTTCTGGCTCTCTTTGGCTTGGTCTCCAGCTATTAACGGACCTATGCACCTTGGCCTCGACTTCTACAAAGCTTTTCATTTCTGAATTAATATAGCGATCCACATCAAAAAACACGGTTTCTTGATCACAGTTAAGCTTACCACAACAACAATTAGTTCCCATTTATTACTCCGTACAGCTAACCCAAAGTGGTGTCCATTCATAATTTAATCTAGCGACTACAATAAATACATTTGCCCCAGCCGTTGCGGTCAAGTTAACATCTCTATTGTAACAGGTTATAATTTCTCCTAAGTCTTCAAGCGCTCCTTCGCCCTTCTCTTCTCCTGTTTTTCTTAACACGTTGACAGTGAAATTACTTGGCGACAGCACAGAAGGCGCGGCAGTTATGTCTGTAGCAAGAGTTCCGCATAATATTTCTGGGCCGCCTGACCAAACCTTTCTTTCTTTATCCCACAAAAATCTTATAGGGCCACTTTTCATAAGCTTAGGATTTGTTTGAAAGTTTGGATCATGACTTCTAAGATCTCCATCAATATTAGGAACAGGATTATATGCTATATCCCATCCCCAACCTTGACCAGTCATAGGTAACTTATAAGCCATATACCTTACTCTATTAACTGACTTTCTTTCTGACTCTTCCATCTTTTCAGGATTAAGATCCGACGTAGGATCGTCATCAATAGCAGAAACAATAGCGCTGTCATGATTGTTATTCATCATTTCACTGCCGTCATCTCCATGCACCGCTGTTGAAAATACAGGATCTGCTTCTTCCCCAGAAGGCAAAACGCCACCAACAGGCTCATCTGTAACTTCTACTTTTTCTAAAGATGACATTTCTTCATTTTCTGAATCTTTATTTTTTCTTGTTTCAACCGGAACCATTTTGGCGTCTTCTGAATTTCCCGCCATTCTGTTAAATTTCTCAGGATTATTCGCGGCCTGAGCAGCAGCGTCACTAATATTTATACTAGATACTTCTGACGTTCCAGCGAAATTTCCTCCGGGTGGAAATATTTGAGCGAGACTAAAACCCATGTTAGGACGATTTTGCCTTTTAGCCAACTGCTCCATTCTAGACTCCTGCTTTATAGGAAGGAATGGTCTTTTTGTTATCTTGTCTCGCTCTCTTTTTGCAAGCTCTAGGCTGGCTTTGTTGATTCTTGAAATTCTATCAACATTATATTTAGCTAGCTTACCAAACTGAGGGGTCCAAGTGTTAAATTTATAAGTAGTTTTAAAGCCGCTAGTGTCAATTGTAAACGACATATCTGTAACATAAGGGCCGCCTCCCGCAAATCTTTCTGCTATATTGTAAGCAGGAAACTCTGCTAATTCTACATATCCAGTTTCTGAAGCCGCCAATGCCGCAGTGCCAACTTGAGCAAGAGATTCGCCAGCCTCGTTCATACCAGCTACAGAACCAAAGGTTTCTGGCACAAGACTTTCTTCAGATATCACCTCGGACTTACCAGCCAAGCTTCCGCCACGCCACGGACCCCAAACATATCTATTACTTTGTTGAGAAACACCAAAAGAAAAAGGAGGAACCACCTTGGGGGGAATTGCTATTTGGGTATTAGGCTTTCCGGGTCCAATATAATTTTCTGGCGGAATATCAATGTCAAAAAATCGCTTGGCTAACACCGTCAAACCAAAATCTGGTGTAGTGATATCATCATATTCTTTTATTTGTTGCCCAGCGTTCATAACGACAAAAGGCTTATCTCCTGCCCCAAAATTAAAAAAGTAAGCGCTTTTTTCTATACTACATCCCGCACTAGCCACCCCTTGCCCAATGTTGTCAAGCCTGTCAAAATTCTGAGTAAACATATTTCCAGTATAGCCAGCATACTGACTACCCAAAACACTAAAGTCTCTGTTACCGCTATAACTCCACTCTACATAAGTCTTAGTCCTTCCTGAGCTATCAAAGAAAGCAACATCACTAAACCTATTAGCGGGATCAAAAGAAGAATCCAGAGCCTCCCAAGAGGTTTCGTATTTTTGATCTTCTGTTATAAATCTAAGATTATTGTCAATACCCCCCGGTTCTTCCGGCATACGTAAAGCAAACATTTTTCCATAAAAGCTGCTTGCAACGTTCTGTACAGCCGCCCAAATTTTCTCAGTGTAATCTTTAGCCTCTCTTGCATAACTGTTAGCGAAGTCTGTATCGTACCCCTTTTTAGCGGTGGTCAAAGATGTAGACGCTAAACTCATAGCGCCCCTGTTACCAGCGGCCAAAGCCCGCAAAGTTCCTTCATCAATATCTATATCAACACACCAAGGGTCGTCTTCGTATTTCCCATTTGCAACAGACTCAAAAACTTTAAACGTTTGCCAAGAGTCTCTACCTCCGGTAGCCATCCTTAATTCAAAAACCGTAGCCTCGTAGCTAGAAAAATAACTAAAAGGATCTACCCATACAGGGATCTTGTTATCGTCTAAATAGCTCAATCCAGTAGGGTTCATTTGAAAATCAAACATATATTTACTATCTTGCTTTTTTGCCCAGATAGGATAGCTGTTTGTATCAGTACGTCTTGTCACAAGCCTGCTTGCAGGGCCGCCCAAAACTATTTTTTGAGTAGTGTCGTCTGTCAATTCTTCACCAATAGAAGAACTCATAAGAACGCCCCCGGACTTAAAGCTCTCAACTAATGAACGAACGACTCCGCCCGTGGGAGGTTGCCCCTTATCTATGCTTTTAACCTTTATTATAGGGTCTATTAGTTCAAAACCTCCCTGAACAGGATTACCGTCTTCGTCTACTATAGTTTCAGGATCTTTTGCGACGACTGTGATAAAATAGTCATGCTGAACCAAGTCGCCAACGTCAGATATAAGGCTGTTTATACTTTGAGAAACGCCAGAAAACCTATAGTATTCTGGAGCTATTGCGGATATTTCACTTAAATCTATCTTATAATATTCTTGAGGACCAAAAGCGCATTTATGGGCAAAGCTAGCGCCTTCATTTTCGTCAGGACACGATAACTTTTCTAAAGTTCTCAATAGCTTGTTGGCCGGAAATCCTACGCTATTTGAGTCCGAGCCTCCAAAATTTCCACGAACACCGTCTTCTCTGGTAAAGCTATAATTTTCAAAATGCCCCAGAGCATTATAAACATTGTTAACTTCTGTTGTTATATTGGGGTTTACGCTAGAGGGTCTAAACCTATTGTATTTTTCTCCAAAGTCAAAATTATATTCTGTGCCTTCAAAACTATCCATTATAACATGAACGCCGTCTAACAATTTAGCGGGAGACTCTAGCAGCACCTTGTAGGTCTTCCCTCCCGTGGTGTTTGAATAAGTCCACCTAGTGAAGATTCCTCCGAAATAAAATCCGGCATACTGAAAAAAGCAAGCAGTCCCCACCGGAGGCGGTTTCCAAGTAAGATCATTATTAGGATCTTCCACTAAAACCAAATCGCAAGTACTACTATTTCCACCCCACCCCACAGAAGAACTAACGCTTTGAACAGAGCATCCAAACATTTCAGGAGCTTTAAGTGGACCGCTAATCCTTTCATGCACAGGATAAACAACGATTTTGACAAGTGTTTCTGGATTCCAGTTATTTATATCGTCAGGAACGAAAGTAATGGTAACATTTTCTGATTTTTTAAGCTCTGTGCCTTCCGGGGGATTAAATTGAAAAGAACCCACTATCTCCTGACCTCCGTTCTTCGCTTTAACCCCAACTCCCCCCGTAGCCTCGTCAAAATCTAATTTTTGAGGAAACTCTTCAAAACGTCCTTTTGGAAGAAGTATTTTTTCGTAAAGACCGTTTTTAAAAATAGGACATTCAATTACAGCATCGCCCTTTAAGACTTTAAATTCGACCTCTAGTAGAACTTCTTCTTGCGTTATATTTCCGTCTGCATCTCTCACTTCGGAAAGGGGAAGACTTTTATAGTTATCTTCATCACTGGGAGTAAAAGTAGCCGTGACCTTTTGAGAAACGTCTGCCGCATTTAATTCCGTATCTAAAGCGGGCGTATAAACAAAAGTTCCCTCAGTGCTGGCTATTGCGTTAAGCTGTTCAGTAGACAGTGTCGGACCATCCCCCTCGCTATCCAATCCATAAGTTATATCGGGGGGATTGTTCCAAACTACTAGGGGCGTAGCTTTTTCTACAGTCAAAGAAGCTGTCCCGGCTATATCAGATCCCAAAGCGCTATCTTCTGGGTCAAACGTAGCAGTTAAAGTATAGCTTCCAGCGCCTAGCTTTAACCCAGTCGTCAGGCTGCCACTAGCCGTGCCAGAGTATGTATAAACATATGTTCCGTCAGGAGAATAATCGTCACCATCAGCATCTTGATATATAGCGCGAGCAGAAAATATTGACTCCTCAATAGTTTCTCCATAGACTATGATACCGACATTTGATTCCCATTTTATTTCAGGCACTATATATCTCCATTAAATTCCCAAGTTTCTGATTTATTGTACGATCTTGTCTGCGGGTTCCAAGACTCTGTAGAAGAAGTTAGGAAAGCATTTCCAATAGGTCTATAGGGGGCTATAGCCACTGAGCCATCCGGTTTACCCAACCCTCTTTCCATAACTGCATCAACAGTAATTGTTCTATTACTAACTTGCGTAGTTCCTATATCTTGAATTATTGGGCCAGCCGCTCTTCCTATAACCTGTAGAGAGGCTATTAATTTTTGCTCACCCTTGTCGTTGCCGTAGTTTATCGAGACCCCTTCTGTGACGGCACCCGGAATTTTAGGCAGGTCGAAGTCATTAAAAGACACACTATATGTTATAGTGCCTGAAACCTTATTATGACCTATACTTTCGCTAAGTTTACGGCTTGTATTAAGACTAAATTTCCCCCCAGAATCTTTATAAACTTCATCAGCTAAATTCGGCAATAACATTCTAACTGCATTAAAGCCTGACGCAGCACCCGCATACTTATCTATTTTTGTGTTAGAAGATTCTAGACTATTTAACCCTTGAAACGTAGCGCTTACCGAAACAGTCGCACCCTGTCCATCGGGAGTATTTTCAAAATTAAAATCTAAGCTGTGAGTAGACCTAAATTCATCTTGAGACAACACCCAAGTGTCTGTTACGCTATAGCTCCCCACATTCTGATCAGAAGAAACGGACCTAACATGATTATACCCTCTGTATTTTATATCTCCGCTCTTCAAATTAAAACCAAGCTCATCCGGCTTTCCGGGCATATTCATTTCTATAGGAAGAAACTTACTACTAAAGAAAGTTTCATCACCCATTAAATCTTCTGCTATTTCCACTCTAGGATCTACGGCAAGATCAAGCCTACTCTTGACCCATAAAACAGCCTGCCTAAAAGCCTCGCCGTCTGTGGCGATAGATCCAGATTGATACTTCTTTAAACCCGTAGCAGAAACAGTGTGGCTAAGAGTGTATGTTTTATGAAGATTGTCATTTGTGGAATTGGGGCTATCCGCCTTATAAAAAAATCCGTCTGCCTCGGCAAGTTCCCAACTTTCATCCACAGAAGATAATTTATAGCTAGGCTTAACTGGTCTACCTGTAGAGCCGGTATTAGTATTATTAGAATCATCTTCATAAGCCTCAAAAACAAACGAATATTCTAGAGTTTGAACACCAGCACTTTCTTCACTTTGCTCCGGTAAGTCAACGCTCATAAGTTTAGCGTCATCAAAAACCATAACGTTAGAAAGACCGCCATAAGGACTTATTTCAAGTTTACCAGTACCCTGATTAGGAAAACTCTCTCTTAATAGCTGCATAGAAGTTAAAGCTTCGCCCATCACACGGCTTTGCCTTTGACCTTTTACAGTTATATCCTGAGCGCTATCTGTAGACTGTATAATAGCCGTTCCCGTTACACTTATAGAGAATTTAGTACCCATATATGTGCCGTCACCAGTAGAAAGATTTTCCCTAGCGATAGAATACCTAGGCATTGGACCTATAAGGCCACCCGCACCTGCTGGCATCCCAGAAACGCCACCGATAACAATCTCTCTTGAATCTTGATTAGATGTATAAAGTATCATTCCGAAAATCCTCTTGTAAAGATATTTAAATTATTACTTTCTGGGGTCTTTGTTACAAGGTTCATCCCGCTATTATGAATATTAGCACCGTCAACATAAAGATCTTGAACCCCAGAAGATATTCTGCTATCTATGAATAAGCTAGCAGCGTTTGCAACCGGCCTCTGTATAAATATAGGAACTACACCACTTTGTATAGTATTACTAGAGATGGTTAGAGAAACTTCTTGATTAACCTTAGTAAACACATTCCCTGTATTATTCCCATTCATCACCATAGTTATAGAGCCACTCTCTATAAACGACCCATTATCGCTAACGACAGGAACAAGGGTTTTAACTACCATAGAAACAGCGTTGACTCCACTGGCGCTATCTGGAGCATTTAGATAAAAGCCTACATCGCTAGCAAAGGTGTTCTCAAACATGCCGGATATAGATAAAGACGCCTCGTTCTGATACAATAAAGATCCGGGCGTATAGTTAGACCCTTCCGGTATTGTCTGTAGGAATAGGGGCGATAGGCTATCCGAGTTAATCTCTTTACCAACAAACAAAGTGGTATTATTTATATCTGAAACATTTATAGAACCTTGAACAAAAGTTGAAACATTTCCGATATTAGATGCGGCGCTAGGTATAGTTATCAGTGATGCATTATTGTTAAGCTCTCGATTCCTAACAAACAGATTAGCCTGACCATCAAAATTACTAACGATACCGTCAATATTGAGAGTAAAATAAGGATTGTCAACCGTTTCTGTACTTAAACTCATGGTTTTAAAGAAAGATAAATTATTGACAAACAACGGAGACAGCCCGCTGTTAGGAACTCTTGGAGAAAGCATGGTAAGCGGAGCTAAACCGCTTGGCCCAAAGCCTAAATTATAAAGCGAAGTAGAGCCACTACTAGAAAACGGACCCTTTATAAACAAAGTCCCATTAGGAGATCTATCCAAGTTGACAACTGAAATCTTCTGCACCCTTATGGACTTATTAGCAACGTCAGAAGCAGATCCTGAATTTAGCTTTAAGGAAAACTCTCTAACAACCAAAAGCTTGTCTTGTGATCTAGCCTTGAATTTTTTTATAGAAACTATTCTAGACCAGCGATAAATATTATCTTCAGAAAAACCGCTTAATCCACCAGCATCGTAAGGGTTTATTTCAGACTTAATAGAGCTAGGGACAAAACTCAAAATACCATCAGAATTTTCATAACTAAGACCAAACACAGAATTATTTCTAAGATTATAAATAGTACTGTCGTTTTGATATTTACTAAATCCTAAGTCTATATCCTGAGATAGTGTAGCATCAGACCAAGACAAAACATCTTCTTTTCCTAGTATCACAACATTAGAACCAAAACTGTCGCCAGAAGATATATTAGACCCGTCAGGAAGCGATACATCGGAAGCAGAATAACTCTTAACCAAACTAGGAGTGGAAGATATATCAAACGAATACACTTTGCCCGCATTAACAATCTCCGCTCCGTCTCCTCCCGGCTCAGAAACAACCAGAACACCTTCACTGTAATCAAAATCATAACCGAAGAGAGCAGACTGCCCAGTGGAAAGTTGACCACCCCTGTATGAAGACAGATTGGAAAGAATGTTATCAGACGTAAAGCCCTTTGAGTATACAGCGCCATGATAAGCCCAAGACTGGCTTGCAGCAGACCTCTTGTATATATATACAGCGCCCATAGCATTAGGCGTATGAGAATCTTCTAAAGTATTAAACATGTATGGGTCAAATAACGTTGCGCCAACAAGCATAATCTTATTACTTGTATTATGCTCATCAAAGATCTTTACAGGATAACCAAATCCTGTTTTTCTCTGTTCTTGAACCACATAAGCGGCATTAGTAGCATAATATGAGGAATCTGAAAGATCAGAAAACTTAACAACTCTCTCAGAAGTAGAGTAATCATCGCTAGCTAAAGATCTCCATACCTCACCACCAGAACCTTGAGAAATGCCCCTTCTGTCAAAGTAAAGATCCTGATAATCAAAAGCCACATTATAACCAGAGTTTTGCTTGTCTGTATCTTCTCCCGTTTCCTGAAAAATTAAGAAGCTATAGTCTTTACTACTGCTAAACCCGGTTTCAAGGTCTTGATATCCGGTAATTCTAAAAATAGTTATTACATTGAAAGTGGTAGAATAAACGGTTAGATCTTTTCTGTAGTCAACCCTAATCCTGAAAGATATGGCGCATTTATTGTTTAAAGACAATTTAAGATCGTTTACAGAGATTTGACTATTTTCTAATACAATATCAGACTTAGCAAACTCTTTGTCGTGAATGCTTTTTACTTGCTCGTAAAGATCGTTCCTTAATTCATAAAATGCATCTAATACACCACCGGTGGGTTCATTGGCTTGGGCAGCAGAGTCCGCAGGATAAAATCTTATAATTCCATTTTTATTTTTTTCTCCCTGTTGGCTAACGCTTCCGTCTTCATTGACGGTATACATATCCAACTGAATACTTTTACCAATTATACAAGCCTTTGCCAAGTAATCATCATTTAAATCATAGGCTTCATTTTTAATAGTAGAGTTGCCCGCTCCTACCGCGTCCTGCCTGTTGTTATCTTCGTAAAATGGCTTGATTAAATTTTGCCCACCCAAGGTAGAGTTTACCAAAGCCGGATCTCTAGACTCTAACCCATCTACAATCACAGGAGATCTAAGGGCGGCAGACATAAACCAAAGACCGTCTTTAGAGGAACGATCATACCGCATTCTGTTTTTAGTATAAAGACCTTGATTGATAGGGTTGCACACTACGGAGTTTGATTCATATGTTCTACCAGATAAAGTTTTTGATATAACATCCTCTTTACCTTCTCCAAAAATACCACCCCTGTCAAACAACTCACTAGAAAGTGAAGCTGCAACCGTAGTATTCGTGTCTCTATTAGAATTAGCAGTATCTAATAACCCTTCATTGTAAAGAGTCGCTTGACCCGAAGCGAATTGCTGCGACTTTATGAAAAGATCAGAAAAATTTTCATGTACATCAAATTGATCGCCAGTAAACAAGTTAAACCCTTGAACTCCAGAAGCTTTAGAAGCTATGCTTAGGTTCATAACGCCAGTTGCTTCAGGATGTTTTACAATAAACAGCGGCATTGCACCACTATTTATAGGATTCATGGTCAAAGTTGTAAATTTATTCTCTGGAACAGAAGCTACCGTATAAAGATTGGAGAAACCATCATCAAAGAACATACCAGACGAACTTAGAGTAGCGCCCTTACTAATGTTTGCGTGAGACTGAATGTTTAATGGGATCGTTCCTGTATTTAAAATAGGACCAACCGTAAACAAGTTGCCAGAAGCCGTAACGGGAGGGGCGATGGTCAGAGTGATATCGCCAGTTACATCTGGAGCGTCAGTAAACAGAGTGGCAACCGCAGAGGGAGCGATTTCAAAAGTAAAAAGCGACATATCCTTGTTATCTAACAAAGCCCTCAAGAAAAGATCCTTGCCTCTTTTGAACCCATGCACACCCGTCCAAAGTGACGCAGCATTATTAAGCTCAGTAAAACCCGTCACCACAAGATCTACATCGCCATTATCAATCTCATGAACCTTTGGAATAGCAAGGTCAATATAGCCTTTTTCTGTAGGATTAGAATTTATAAAAAGACTTAAATATTCTGGAGACTGAAAATCAAATCCACCAAACAAAGTATTTGAATCATAAAAACTTTCTCCTATCACATAACCAGTAGGAGGGCTTACGTATTCTAAGTTACCAGTGTCAGAATCTAAATATATATTTGAGCTTGTACCTCTGTAAGAATTAAACACACTCTCAGTATTCACAACCTGTAAAGACTTAGAAAATGAACCATCTTTAACGCTAGAAGAATCTGAAGAAGCAAAAGATTCACCAATAGCAATTATAGGGTTAAACTTTTTAAGACTCGTACTTCCAAATCTTTTGTCGTTAAACCCATAAGCAAGTTCTTTACCTTCAAATCTATCCCTGTTAGCTTCTGGCACAGGAACTAATTTATTAGCGCCAAACTGAGAATAAATTTTAACCTCGCCACCATCTACATATACTTCTCTAACACTGTCTCTTTCTTCTTCGTCGTATCTGAAAACGGCTATCTTGTGGAAAGCGTTTCTATATCTTCTGCTAACAAGTCTTTTCTTAGAAATTGAAGCATCTAAATTTCTAACCTTAGCCCTAAGCTCATAATTGAGTTGATTTAACCCCAGATCTGTATACTCTACCTCTGCACCATTCGCCGTTTCTTTATAAAAGTTTACATCAAAAGCATATGGGTATCTGGCATCTGGAAAGTTTCTTCCATTTGCATCTGCCGCATGTATATATCTAATTGGCCCAACATCAAAATTTAAAGAAGGCTCTTCATGTTGAGTTTGACCCGTAGTAATATCAAAACTTTCAACGTTTGTCAATACAAACCCTACTGCCAAAGTGTAAGTTATATTTTCAGCACCTTCGTAAATATTAGCCGTATCATTAAAGCTTCCAGCTACAGTAGTGGGCCTGTCATTTGCGGCATCTTTTACCAAGCCACCCTTTATTACAAAATCCCTAATATCTTGAGCAGATAATGTAACAGAGTATCCAGTTGAGTTAGCTTCCGGTAAGAATATTTTAGCGTATGGCAAAACGTGTTTTCTTTCTTGCGCAGAAAGATGCTGATATACATCAGGAGCTATCCAAGCGGGATCACCAGCATCACCGCCGCCTCTTGATCCAGCGGTAAGATCATAATATTCTCCAAGGTTTATATTTCCACCGTAAAGATATCCAAGCGTTTGCCTTTCTGGAAACTCCATAGTTCCTGTTTTGATGAACGAACCCGGAAGTCTACCGTAGAAAAACAAATCCTGAGCGCCACCTCTGTAATAACCGGGATACATGTCTGAATAGTATTCGTTATCTGGACCAGCGTCCCATCTCGGCCTACTCCAAAGTCCGTTTTCGTATCTAGGATAAGTTGTTGATCCGCTTCCATTTGTGGCTGGACCGTTTTCTATAACTGTAGACCTAGGGTCTTTACTATACAAAACCAATCTCGGAATTATATTGTTGGTGTCCTCACTATTTGAGTTGGTTTCAAAGGCGCTGAATATATCTTCTTCCAATATATCAAAATTAATTGTTACATCTTCAACCATATCCAAACTATCCAGAGGCAGATTAAAGAAAAGCAATGGAGTTTTATTAGTTCTAAACTCAGATACGTCCCCACCAGAATTTGCACAGTCATATTCTGTGGTGGATTGAGGAATATAGTTGTAGCTAAGTGAGGTAGTAGATTTTAACTTCTTAATAGACGTATCTTCACTAACTCCTAGATAAATAGGAACCCTAGCGCTGTATGGCTCTGAGATAGAAAGTGAATCATTTTGAGAATAATCTCTATCAAAAACCGAATACTCTAAAACATCTTTAAGTATTATCTTTTTGCCAGCTAAGTCGTACCTATTAGTAAGATCAATATCCCACGCAGAAGTTGACAACGAGTTGTTGTCGTGATTAAAACCATTCTTAATAGGTATTAAGTAAGGTAATAAATATTGTGCGCTTTTGAAATACTCAGAATAATAATCTTCCCTAGAGTCATCTATAGCTGGAAGAATTTTTTGAGATTCCTCAAAAGTAGAAACATTTCTCAACATTTCATAAACAAAGAGTTGATCTATAAAATGTCCATCTAAACCAGAAACTCCAGCTATTAAATTACCACCTTCGTCTGTTTGACTTAACGCATTACTTACAAACAACTTATCTTGATATTTAAAATCTAAACCAAAACCTTCTCCTACGTAAGTGGCGCTAGATACAGTTTCATCTAATTTTTCTAAATCAAACGGTTTTGATATTGACTTTGAGGGCTTGAACTTTCCATCAAAAGTAAACAAATGAATGATAGAGTTACCTTCTGCAAGATTTTGCTCACTCCAAACTATATAGTCATCATTCCAAATAATTTTACTACAAGACAACTCAGAAGAAGTTATAACTTCTGCCATCCCCGTCCCGCCAGCGGTTCCGGGCATGAGCTTACTGTACTCTATTTCAAAGTCAGTTCCGGGCTTAGAGTTTTTAAATATCGCCTCGCCAGTAGCAAACCTTCCGCCCCTAGAACCGCCAGAGTTAAATGGCATGTAATCAACATTACGATAAACGTTAGAGCTATCTTTGTATAAAAAGTGAGCAGTAATTTGTCCTAGTTCGCTAGTAGTTTCTTCGACTGTTAAATTAGCGTTTGACGCAAGCACTGGCTGTTCAGCCGCATTAGTCATATCTACTTGAGATTTACTTCTTGAGGCAGAAAGAATAACTGTCTTGGGGCTTGCTGCTGGGTAGGTAGTTGGATCTAAATCGCCCAAGTCTAGAGAGATATCATTTTTTATTGCTACAGACTTACCAAAACTATCAACCCAAGGAAATACTGCCCAGTATTGAATTACAGATGGATCTCCAAACAAGTCATCGTTTGGATCTCCAAATCGGTCAATCATTTTTAAACCAGAACCTTCTCCAAATCTTGTTAAAACACTTTCTCCAAAAAAAGAAGTAGAAGGAATGGTTTTTCTATCAGTCACTAGGTTTCTGTCTAAGACATTATTAAAATTAGAACCGCCCGCACTTTCTTGTCTAGAATATCTATTGGCTATATTTTGACCATCCCAATGAACAAGCAGGCTTCTCAACCAGTATCTAGAAGAAAGCCTCTTAGTGCCACCGGAATTTCTTGCTAAAGTTCCTAAAGTTTCATTAAAATCAGAAATATTAGCGAAGCTCACAGCTACAGAATTTCCCTCGTCACTTATACCCATAGCCGGATCTTGATAAAATCTGTAATTACGCACTCTATACAAAGATTCAAAAGTACTCCAAGGATTATATTCTATGCCAACAGTATCATTCTTTCCGTAGTTGGATATAGAGTTACCGCCACCAAACACAGTATCTTCATGTGCTATATCACTAATCTTACCATATTGATCTATTGTGATTGATATTAAGTGAGTTCTGCCGTATGGTAGATAGTAAGGTAGTACCTTTGGCTTAAACGTTTGTTGTAACTCTGAGCCATTCCATCGCATAGAAGGTTTTTCAAAAAGCTGCTCTTGAGGTATTTGCCCAAACAAATCCACAGAAACATCAGAGCCTCTTTCTCCTACTGCCAAGGTATAAACCTTACTAGTGCCAGAATTATGAGAAAATTTTAAATCCATACTAGAACCAAATCTCATTCCGGGGTATGGAGATCGTATGTCTTCACCCTCTTTGGAAGCGTCTGGTAAAACAAAATGAGACAAATCATCTTGACAATTGTATGGAAAAAAGTCCTGCATACCCCTTTTGGGATCGTCTATAGGTGTTGTATAGCTTTCAGAAAAAACAACAGGGATATTATCTTCTAAGTCTTTACCTAAATTAGTATTGACCCAACTTCCAAGCGGGCCGATTCCCGCGCGGGCAAATTGAGAATCACCAAGACCATCCGAGCCGTAATTGGAAAATTTTCCCATTTCTAAATTTATAGTTTTAGAAGTCTCTTTGCCAGTATAATTATTTTTCCTAGATAGTGTACCTTCACTAGAAGCCGGGCTAGAGCTTTCAAAAAACGATTTTATTCTTTTGCTAGTAAAGAACGAGTCTTTTGGAGCTAAGAAGTTAGTAGAAAGTCTGTCGGTATGAGAATAGCCATTTCTTCCCGTAGGAGAAAACATCGTGCCATAATAATCCCAAGACTGTCCCAGCGAACCAAAATTGTTGGATATACAGGTCCAAACAACACCATCTGTTGTTTTTAAGTTGAGTGTAGAAGTAGGCTCTCGAAAAAACTGATCATCATAAATTTCAAAGGTGTTGTCATCCACTCTTTTAATAAACTTATTACCATTTAAAGGATGTATGTCAGCAACGCCGTTTTGACCACCATCAAATACAGCAGAGGAAATTTTAATAACATCGTTTGTGTTTAGATTATGACCCGTAGAGCTTGCAGAGTTATCAACTAAGGAAGATATTATACCCCTTTTCCTAGCGTAGATATCAACCTTTCCACACTTGCGGACTGGCTGAAACTTCATAATTTTTACTTCATGTACTTCAAGACTTTTTGATCTAACACCATTTTCCGCTCCGTCTGTAGTGTTTTTAAAAGTCTCAAAATCATCAAAAATTCCGTCAAAGGTTTCGTTCTGCCCCCAGTTGTCTTGTATAGAAAACTGAATACCAACTTTTACAGATTCTTTTATTAGTCTTTTACCGTTTATAGTCCTGATATTCTCAGGTTGACCAATCACTAAATAATAGTAACCAACAATTCTATCGTTTAGAAATTTTAAATCTTGATCGCCTTCAAATTGCTCATTTATAGCACGATTGAAGCCGGTAACTTCAGGATAGCCAGCCTGCTTCCAATCTCTAAAGTTTTTTAATTTACAATTAGTGATTCTGGGACTAGGATTAGTTTGACCGATCTTTCTTACTGGATCATAAAATTCAATATCTTTAGAATTTAAATAATCCCTTTTTATTGTTTCTGTTTGCCCGCTTGAGTTTTTAGCAGTAAATTCAGCACCACCTTCTACAGCACCACCAAACATAAAGTACATATTTTTAGGTAGCTTACTTTCTCCAGTGCCGTTTTTCGCAAGTGTTACCTTTACTATTGCGCTTGAGTATGAATCGAAATCGGAAGTAAAGTTATGTGCATCCGGCTCATCGGTAAAAGATTCCGAATCCGTACTGTAAACTTTATCAAAATCAAAATGCAGGGCTTGGGTTTCAAAACCTAAAGTTCCAACCCTTCTAATTGAGGTTATAACGGCATCATCACCGGCCTCAGTACCACTGCCCCCGCCGCCGCTCGGTACATAACCGTTGTAAGTCTCACTACTCACATTTAGGAAACCTATAGAGCAGCCGCCGCTAGCCATGTAGGAATCTGAAGCGTAAGACAACAATATAGCATCTGTACAATCTTTTCCAGCAGAGCTAGAAGGGGTAAGATCAAAAACGAAAAAACCGCTGTAAGTTTCACTACCTCCCCCGGAAAAACAATAATGAGTTCCCGTTACAGGAATACTGACCTGCGTGTTTGCACAACCTCCACCAGTACAAGAACAAGCGTTCTGAACCTTGGTTCCAGTTATAGTACCTCCCCAGCCGCCATCGTTTGGTACAACTGCGTTTAGCGTCCAAGTCGAGGTTGAGGGGGTGTATGTTACTGTGATGTCTCCAGTAGGACTAGATCCTTCAAAGTTTGAGGCCCACGATCCGCTTGATGTCCAACTAGCAGTCCCCGTTCCGTCATCAGTACCAGTCCCCGGATCTTTTCCGCCCGCTCCGGGGGCAAACTGCTCTACGTTAAAAAATTGCCTCAAAGCCTGTGGGCGATCTCTTCGTCCGTCTGTAGATGGTCCAGCAAGCACTATATCTTTTCTGTGGATGTCTGTATATTCATCCTGAGCAACAAACGCTATATCATCTAGAATTTTAATATCGTTAGGAGTCCAAGTATCAGTAAACTCTACTTTTCTTCTACCGCCCGCTATGTCTGTAGCAAACCCTAGCGAATCATCTGCATTAACTCTCGATCTTGAGGGAATCTGCTCCATAGTGCTAAATTTTAAAGATGTAGGCTGGGAGTCATCAAACCTAGCAAAGTTTTTAGCTTCTATAGAATTGGCAATACTTTCCCAATTGGTAAAGTGTTCTATGCCTTGGGCGGTAGTTTTAATCCCTAAAGGCATAGCTTTATTCTGACCATCTTTAACTCCATCCGAATCGGACTTCATAAATAAAGATGTTCCTTGCTGATTTTTATTTGATTTAAAATAATCTTGCATTTTATATCCTATTAAGGTCTAGCCTCTGGGTTATCTAAAGCTTTCTTTACTTCATCTGCTACTAGTCCACCAATACTATCGGTTATTTGTTGAGCTATTGCACCACCATCTACGCCGGGAAGATTAATTTGACCATCAACTGTGACAGTATGCTGCATTTCAAAAAATCCAAATCTTTCATTTAAACTTTCTAAGTTGGTAGAAAGCTTTGTTATGGATGCTGTAATTTTGTCAAAGGTTTGAGAAATTTGTGTTAAATCTATTCCCCCTGTGGCACTTCCTCCATCTTGAAGATACTGAGTACCTCCAACCATACCCCCTTTATTAAATCCTTTAACCTGACCGCGATTTAACGCCTTCATAGTGCCTACGCCGTGCTGTCTTACGGCTCCCGCACTCATTACAAACTCGCCCGGAGTTAACATAGCAGGAACTGTATCGCCGCCAGAAATACCTCCACCAGCAGCCCTAAACCTTGCCCCACCTCTGAATTGTTGCTGTTGTTGGTACTTCATGACTTTTTGATACTGCTGGAACTGCTGGAACTGCTGCATGGCTTGTGGAGAACCCATCATATTGGGGTTGTTTTTAAATGCCTGCGTTATACCTCTTCCCGTTCCAGCGCCCGCGCCGCCCGATGGCGTAAAGTTTTGAGACTTTGCGAATCTTTGCGCTGCTGCTGGGCCATTTGTTCTTAAAATTCTTTCGTATCTTGCTTGATTAGCTTGTTGGTCTGTTGTGCCGGATAATCCAGATTTTACT
>Ga0102815_10000089_pt1 | contig 64515 bp, 55 predicted proteins | sample ColrivemetaGS759_FD_79113 | JGI IMG/M metagenome (GOLD analysis project Ga0102815, IMG submission 79113) | Estuarine microbial communities from the Columbia River estuary - Ebb tide ETM metaG S.759 | ecosystem: Environmental > Aquatic > Marine > Intertidal zone > Estuary | place: USA: Columbia... | reverse complement strand
TGCCATGTCAGCCAACGGTGCAACATCACCAGTAGTTCTTGGAAATACGGCAGGTACATATGTAGTAACGAATGTTACGGATGCCAACTGTACGAATACAGCATCAGGAACACAGACCATTACCGTGAACCCAATCCCTGGGGCACCGACAGCAGGAAATGACAGTACGTACTGTTCAAGCTGGACATTGGCACCAATGACTGCCACTGGAGGAACAGGAACAATGACCTGGTATGATGAAGCAGCTCTTACAAGCGTGATTACAACAGGAGGGTCGTTAGTTCCGGACAATACAATAGGAACGACGGCTTATTACGTCACAGAAACGGAGAATGGCTGTGAAGGACCTGCAAGTATGGTAACGATCACCATTGAGAACTGTAATTATGTAATTCCAACAGCCTTCACACCAAACGCAGATGGAGTGCATGACGACTGGGAGATCTTTGGTATTGATCTTACCTACCCGAACAACGTGGTGAGGATCTACAACCGTTGGGGAGGCTTGTTGTTTGAACACGACTCTTCAGTTGATGGTCCATACGACTCGAACAGGTGGAAGGGTGAGTACAATGGTGAGGCATTACCAGTTGGCTCATACTACTACATTATCGAGTTGAATGATGAAGACAAGAGCGTTGAATCAGGAGCGGTAAGTATCTTGTTGGCGAAATAAGGGCTTAGGAATTCATTTTATTTTGGATCGTCCATCCAATTAAATATGCTCTTTTTTTGGCCATTTCGGCTTTATCACCTTGAAATAATTCGTCAACGGTCGAATTGAAGAGATGGATCCAATGATCAAAATGTTCCTTTTTTAAAGGCATACGCAAGTGCTTGTCTGTGACATTTGTGGTATATCCAGCTTTATCTAGCAAGACGAATTCCCAGAAAGAGACCATTTTAGGGAGATGTTCTTTAAAATTCAATTGTTCGAAAAAAGGCTTCAGTAAATCATCATCCAATACTTTACCATAGAAGTCATTGACCAACTTCTCAATATCGCCTTTATTTGAAATGTCAGTCATTATTCTTTGAACCAACCTGAGTATTTCACATAATTATCAGCGATACGCTGTACTTCTCCCTGAAATAATTCCTGTGATAAGGTTTTTACTTTTTTGGCAGGTACACCCGCGTATACCGACCAGGATTCCACTCTGGTATTTTCTAATAGAACAGCCCCAGCTGCAATGATACAGTTCGATTCGATATAGCAATTGTCCATAACGATCGCTCCCATTCCAATCAATACATTGTCCTCAACAGTACATCCATGTACAAGAGCATTATGTCCGATGGAAACGTTGTTGCCCAGATTGACCTTCGTTTTTTCATAGGTACAATGGATTACAGCTCCATCCTGAACATTTACTTTGTTCCCCATTCGAATGGAGTTTACATCTCCTCTAACAACTGCACTGAACCATACTGAACATTGGTCGCCCATAACAACATCTCCCACGATCGTTGCATTTTCTGCAAACCAACAGTCTTCTCCATGAATAGGAGTTATTCCTTTGCACGATTTTATTAAAGCCATTTATTCACGATTTGAATATCAGATAAAGATAATAATGAGCGTTTAAATTGATCAAAGATATTTATACGCCTCTCTTCTGGCGACTGAACCGAGTTCTTTGTCCTTAAGATAGTCACGAACAGATTGGGGATCAAATTTTGAATATTGTCTTAATGTCCACCCAATCGCTTTTTGAATGAAAAATTGCTTGTCCGGCAAATACTGATCGATCAAAGAGTAAAGAAGTGCCTTGTTGGTATTCTTTCCATATTTCAACTGAAACAAAAGACATGCTCTTCTTACCCACATGTCTTCATCATTTCGCCAGTTGGAAATTATCGACTCAATTTCTTCAGGAAATAGATTGAAGTATTTACCCATAAAATTTGAAGCCAATCCATCGACAGTATCCCACCAACTTTTCGTTGTGATGAGGTGATAGATCAGCTCAATATCTTCCCTGGAATATTCTTTTTTTGACCAAGTATTGATATAATCCAATGCGACATATTGACATTCTCTTTGAGGCTGACACCACAGGTCCAAAACAAATTTTCTTTTTTGTTCTGGACCCGAAGTATTTATATTTTCAGAAAAAAATCTCTTTTGGATTTCCTTTCTTTTTTTAGATTGAATTCCAAAATAATCGAAATGGTCCTTCATGTAAGCTTTCATCACAACGGCCTTTTCATCGTTCCGAGAACTATGCATTTGGAGGATTAATTCATCGATCATTTATAGAATTATAAATCTAATTGATAAACTTCCGAAAGACTATGGTTGTCTTTAAGATTAACCCCTAGATCTTTAATTATACCATCTTTGATATCATACACCCATCCATGAAGGTGAATTTGTTGACCTTTTTCCCAAGCGCCTTGAATAATTGAAGTTTTAGCAAGGTCCATTACTTGTTCAACAACGTTTAATTCTACGAAACGATCAAATCGTTCCTTTTCATCTGTCATTAAGGTTAGTTCCTCATGGTGAAATCTGTAAACGTCTTTTATATGTCTGATCCAGTTGTCAATCAAACCGAAATGTTTGTTGGTCATTGCTGCAGCAACACCACCACAGCCATAGTGACCACAAACGATAACATGTTTAACTTTTAGAACGTTTACGGCGTAATCAAGTACTGATAGCATATTCATGTCCGTGTGGACAACCATATTGGCAATGTTTCGGTGTACAAATACTTCACCGGGCTGTGCCCCTATGATCTCATTTGCAGGAACACGGCTATCCGCGCAACCAATCCACAATAATGGGGGTTGTTGTCCATCTGCTAATCTGTTAAAGAAGTCTGGATCTTTATCCAATTGGTTTTTAACCCATTCTTTATTATTGTCGAGTAGTTTTTTATAAAATGCTTCCATGGTAATAAAGTTATTTAAAGTTGATTCCTTTATGGAATATTAATAGCGGTTACGTTTATTTTTTTCTCTTTGGATGTTACATCAATGAAATCTCTTAATAATTCAATTACATCCAGGTCAATTTCTTTGCATTTCGACCCATCAATGATAACAGAACTTTCTTCTTGAACGTTTGATAATTCGACCATTATGCTGGCTTTGTTCAGAAAACTAACTTCTTCAGAAAGAACGATCGTTCGAACATGTTGACCATCTTTTGTTTCTTCGATCGGTTTGTAATTATTTCTGAAATTACGTTTTAGAATAAAGAAAATCGAGAAGACCATCCCAATTCCGATGCCTTTCAAAAGGTCAGTAAGCAAAACACCTATAATCGTCGCTACAAAAGGAATGAACTGATCAAGGCCCAGTTTATACATTGTTTTGAATAGATCAATCTTTGCAAGTTTATATCCGATCATTATAAGGATAGCGGCCAATGAAGCTAAAGGGATCAGGTTCAATAGTTTTGGGATAAACATTACCGACAAAAGCAATAAGATCCCATGAAATATTGTACTCACTTTTGTCTTCGCATTGGAATTAATATTGGCGCTACTTCGAACGATTACCTGAGTAACGGGTAATCCTCCTATCAACCCAGAAACCAGGTTTCCAATACCTTGCGCTTTTAGTTCTTTATTCGTTGGAGTTATGTTTTTATCAGGATCCATTTTATCCGTCGCCTCAACACTGAGCAAAGTCTCCAAACTTCCAACAAGAGCAATTGTAAATCCTATGACGTATACGTTCGGATTCTTCCAGGAATGAAAGTCCGGAAACGAGAAAAATGACGTAAACTCCATTATTGAGCTGGCTACAGGTAGTGAAACCAAGTGTTTTCCTGTGATTTCAAAATTGTTTCCTACCGAACCCAGAATCACATTTCCTGCAATTCCAAAGATCACTGCAACAAGGGCTCCGGGAATAATCTTAAATATGTTTTTTGACTTGAAATACGGTCGTTCAAAAAGAATGAGGATTGCCAATGAGATTAAACTGATGATGATTGCACCAGGATGCAAGGCATTCACAGCATAAAGTAATTCTGAAAAGGTGTTATGGCCATCTTTTTGAAAAAATGCTTCATCTCCCATAAAATCAGCATCATATCCAAGGGCATGAGGGATTTCTTTAAGAATTAGCATAATACCGATAGAGGCAAGCATTCCTTTAATAACTGCTGATGGGAAATAGTTTCCGATGATCCCTGCACCAATGAATCCTGCAATCAATTGAATTACTCCTGAGATCATTACGGCCAGAAGAAATGATTCAAAGCTTCCCAACGTAATAATAGATGCGGAAACGATAGTGATCAATCCAGCAGCAGGACCAGAAACACCTAAACGTGAACCACTAAAAATACCAACGATGATTCCACCGATCACCCCTGCGATGATTCCCGAAAATATATTAGGTAGACCTTCAATTCCTTCAACTTTTGTTGATGCAAGACCAACACCAAGACAAAGGGGAAGAGCAACAAGGAAAACAACAAGTCCGGCAGGAAGGTCATTCCGCCAATTTTTAAAAAGATTATTCATGTAGATTAAGTTTAATTATTGAATTGTCAAATCATTAAACTTTACATTCGGGAGGTGCAATCAGTTGTTTGAAATAAATTTCTGAAATAGTTTCTTTTTGAAAAGACACCAACGTTTTATCAATTAGTACCGCTATATTTTGTTTAGAGGCGATCTTTTCCTCTTCGTCTTCAATCTCCTCATTAACTGAGGTATTAACGTCCTCGTCTAATTCAATGACGTCCGTAGGGTTGTCAGAATTTGCAAAAACAGTTTCATACGCCTCACGAATGGTCGTCTTTGAGTTTAAACCACTTGTGATCATAAATCCCATTTGCCACAAGAAGATCACGATAAGAGAAACTGCTATTGCTTTGACCTTTTTCAGAGTTACTGAATTACATTAAGTTTTTTACCAACTTTGATAAAAGCGTTGATAGCTTTATCAAGATCCTCCTTGCTATGAGCTGCTGAGATCTGTGTACGGATCCTTGCTTGTCCTTTTGCAACAACAGGATAGAAGAAGCCAATCGCATAAACTCCTTCCTTTAAAAGTTCATCAGCAAATTGCTGAGACAGAGCTGCATCATAAAGCATGATTGGAACGATAGGAGAATCTCCGGGCTTAATATCGAAGCCTGCTGCGATGATCCTTTCTTTAAAATATTTAGTGTTGTCTTCTAACTCATCGCGTAATTGAGTCGTTGAGCTTAGAATGTCAAACACTTTATTGGCAGCCCCAACAATTGATGGAGCCAACGAATTCGAGAACAAATAAGGTCTTGAACGTTGTCTTAACATTTCGATGACCTCTTTTCTACCGGTAGTATAACCCCCCATAGCGCCACCCAGTGCTTTACCAAGAGTTCCTGTAACAATATCAACACGTCCCATTACGTCGCAATATTCTGGAACTCCTCGTCCAGTTTTACCAATGAACCCTGCAGAATGGCATTCGTCCGTCATTACTAAAGCATCGTATTTATCGGCAAGATCACAGATCTGATCCAGTTTGGCAATATCTCCGTCCATTGAGAAAACACCATCGGTTACAATGATCCTGAAACGCTGATCCTGTGCCTTTTTTAATTGCTCTTCAAGGTCTGCCATATCGGAATGCTTGTATCGATATCTGTGCGCTTTACATAGACGAATACCATCAATGATCGAAGCATGGTTCAATTCATCTGAAATTATCGCATCTTCCTCGGAAAACAATGGTTCAAAAACTCCTCCATTCGCATCGAATGCTGCGGCGTATAAAATGGTATCTTCTGTACCATAAAAACGCGCGATCTTTTGCTCAAGTTCTTTATGAATGTCTTGAGTTCCACAAATGAATCGAACAGAGGACATACCGAAACCGTGTGTATCAAGGGTATCTTTGGCTGCTTGAATTACTTCAGGATGAGAAGAAAGCCCCAGATAATTATTTGCACACATGATCACAACTTCATCTCCTGAACTTACTGTAACGTTCGCTCCTTGTGGAGATGTAATAATTCTTTCACGCTTAAAAATACCAGCACTTTCAATTTCTTTCAATTCATGCTGAAGGTGGGTTTTCATCTTACCGTACATCCTGATTGTTTTTTGGTAAAGATAAAAAAAGTGGGGCTATTCGATCAGAAATTCCACTTCATATTTCGGTCATCCAATAATGTGAAGGAGACTTTCCATGTAGGGGTAGGATCGATGTGATTTCCGTCGGACAAAACACCGTAGATCCCCAGTCTTAGTCTTCGTTTGGAAAATTTGAAATTTCTTTCAAGTCCTGCAAGAAGTTCGTAATGCTGGTAATCAAATTCTTTCACATACAAAGCACCGAAACCAGCGACCATTCCAATTCTGGTCTTTTTCATGAAGGGGATCTTATTGACGATGGCTCCGTTATCATGATGAACAAAATGGAACTCGTAAAAAATATCTCTGGACGGTAGAGATGTGTCAAACCCCTGAAAGCTGTACAATGGATTCGAGAAGATAAAAGGGTCACTTCTTCTCTGAAATTTAAAGTCGGCATCCTTCAGGTTCTTGGCACTTAAGAATTTACCAGTTAATAAGTGATAACTCGAAGTTCCAAATGTGCTGATCTTGAAGGTTTGAGTCATACCAATTCGGGCGTATTCGTGATCAACATCACTGCCAAAAACGCTAGGAACGCCTCTTTCATAATTGAGATAAAATGTGGGGTAGCGTGAGCCAAGCAATACCTTTCGGTTCGGTTCCCTCATGTATTTCTGTTTAGGAGTATAACTGAACGTCACTGTTCCAATTAATGCTTGGTAGGACTCGAATTCTGTCGGATCATTGTTCGGAATAGCCTCGTCAAATAACGTAAAAAACTTGTATCCGTCTAAGCTCCTGCGCTCTGCAAAATTCACGTCCAGATCCATGTAGAATCCATTGAAAAGTTCACGATCATTCCCAATATTCAGCATAGTGGTTTCAATGAAATTGGATCGTTTATAAATTTGAGTAATAGCATCATAACTTCGCACCGCATCAAAGTCATGTGAAAATGAAATCCGGGCCGTTCCGAAATGAAATGGATCATACCTGTATTTTAATCGGGTGCGACCTTTGATGTCCTGGTTGAAAAAACCATAAGAAACCTCAGTATATAATTCTATAAAGCGTTCATTAGGCCATTTTTTGAAGTAATCAAACCAAGGTGATACTCTTGGGCCGGCAATATACATGGGACGAATTAGCGCCGCAGCTGATGAAAAGATCCACTGATAGCGTTTTTCTCGATTTCGGTGTTCGATTCCCCACCAGGCGATCTTCAGTAAAGTGATCCTATTGAAAACACTGTCAATAGAATCCAGGTATTCCTTACGATTATACCAGTCGTTGATACTGTCTCTTGCGATGATATATGCTCTTTCTTCATCAGTCAGATCAACCGTTCTTTTTTGTGCCCAGTAACTCGTGTCTTTATCATACGCTTCTTGCTCAGTTACTGCGACCTCTGAATTGAAGAATCGTTTCGCAAAAGCAGGCTTATAGTTGTAATTCGAAAAGGTTGCTATCGTTTTGCATTCCGATGATTCATCCTTATACTTTACTCCGTAGTTCAATGTTTGACTTTTCAAAAGGCACAATGTGTCCCCAGGATGTTCGAATTCCTGCTGAATGGAGAAGTAATCATAGATCAATAGATTACCTTTTTCCATTGTAAAATCAAGTTTCTTGACCAACCAAAGAGAGTCGATCACCCAGATATATCCTTCAAGAGTGGATGTTGAAGAATTCCGGGCTATGATCTTTATTTTATGGATTTTCTGACCATTTTCTTCATATTGTTCTTCCAGTCTGTATTTGTAGGAGAGGATTCCCGGACCCGATATTGGCGAACTCACAGGTGTTTGATGCAGGTCATCAAGGTGTAGCAGATTTTCAAAGAAGTTAAAATTGGATTTGACCGTTGTGGTATAGTACAATAATCTGTCATTACCCCTTTTTTCGTATCCATTCCTGAATTCTTTCACATCATTGGGCGGCGAAAAATTTCGTGACAACTGAACTTCAACCAAATTCATATTATTGGCTAGTTCATCTCTTTTTTTCTTTTCGATCTCAAAGGGGTCTTCGATTCCGGAAGGATCGGTTGTTGATGTTTCCTCGTCCTTGTTTTTATTTTTCGTTTCTTTTTTGTCGATCTTCTCGCTCGCCTTGATGTATACATCTACGGAATGTGGGTAATTCCATGGATTGATCAGATCTCGTTTTTCTACAACCTTCAGCATGATGTCTCGACCAGGATTTGATTTTTTTACACTGATCTCAACATCCTCCAGGTCCTGAAATTTGGTGGGTAAGAGTTGAAAATTTCGCTGGACCTCTAAATCCGAGACAGTGATGTATCCTTCTCTTGTATCATATCCTGTGGCTGAGAATACAAGAAAATATTCTCCAGGAAAAAGCCTCATTTCATAGTATCCATTTGCGTCTGCAATGGTTCTCAGTTGAGGATCGTTCTTGACGAAGATCTTTGCGAATGGGATCGGAATATTGCGCTCGTCGAATACTGTACCACTCACCAATTGCTGAGTCATCCCAAGAATAGGGAATAGGGTAAAACAGAAAATGACGAAAAATAATCTCATTTCAAAAGGTGATAACTCACGCAAGATTAAAAGTAACGAAACCAATTACAACAATTCATTGAATTTGGTTCAAAGACAAATAGTGTTGAAGAGTTGAAAATGAAAAGGATAAGCGGTAGGCGTTATTTCTCTTGTTGCTTTTTATTCATGTATTCAACATGTTTTTCCATTCTTCTCATCATCCATTTTTTAAAGAAATACATGGAGAGAGAGGTGACCACGAAAATATAGTAGAAAACCCATTTTTTCCATCCGTCTGTGTAACACATGTAAGTGGTAAACAAAAAGATCATTAGCGCGGCGAAGAGCCAGAAATAAAGCATGATCTTGTTATACGTATTCATAAGTCCAATTATTTATCGTCAAAGTTAAACTTTCCGTAGGGTTTCATGAACTCGTAATACGTGAAATCCTGTTTTGTCGTGATCCCTTTTCCAAACAATACGCCTTTGGGAGACCTTACCGTCACATCCGAAGAGGTGTAGATTGATGAATCTTTCTGATTCCAGTAGAGAATTTCAGTTTCCAATTGTTGTTTTTTCTCGTGGTTGTATAATCGGACCGAATCCTTTACGAAAAATAGTCCTTCATTGAAATTAACTTCGCCATACAAAGCACTAAGCGTAGAAACAACCTTTCCGTCGTTCGAGAAAAAATTGACTTTTAATCCGTCCTTTAGTTTGGTGATATGCTCCGGACGAGTGAATGTCTCAGCATGTTTTGCAAAGATCTCTACTCTGGCATATCCAGAGTCTGTGTAAAATACTTTCAGGTCTTTTGTTACTTCCTCAGGTGCCTTTGGATCATAGGTAACCTTTTGGATCGATTCAAGGTCATTTACGCACGAAAAAAGAATTCCTGCCAGCAATAAGCCGGCAGGAATCTGATAAGGGATGGAAATATGTTTAGAAAAACTCAACTTATTTCGAAACTGTAACGCCCCAGCAAGATAAAGTTACACTACTTACACCTGCCTCGAACCAATCACTTTCTGTAGGTCCGGCTGCGCGATATTTTGCCGCCGCAGAAGAATCTCCTGCTCTGTCAGCAACCTGAGCCGCATACAGATAATTTGCTTTTCTTTCGAAAGTACTGCTTCCACAACCGTTTGCCATATTTGCAACACATTGTGCAGCAATTTTTAGAGCAGAAGAACGATTCTTTCCTGAAATGCCTTGAGCAGTGTTGAAAGCTGTTTTGTAGCTATTCTGATCGTGGTACTGGATCTCCAGGATCGTGTACTCGATCTCATCTTTTTTATCGTCGTCTGAAGTCAATCCTTTTGCTTCTTTCAATGTAGAAATTGCTTCGCTGTACTTCTTTTTAGATCTCAAAAGTTTCGCTTTCCCAAGAACTGCATCTATGTTCGATGGATCTATCGAGATCAATGTATCCATCAACATTTCATATTCTTTGCTGTCTGTACAGCCTTTTGCTTCTAATAGACTAATAAAGTTGTTTACAGATGCCTTTTTTACGTCCTTATCTTGTGAGAAAGACCCCATAAATCCTTTTAAATCTGGCAGGATATCATCACAACTCTTCACCAATGCATTGAAGTAAGTAGTCAGGTTTTCCTGAGCTTTTACAGACATGTTCGCTTCACTTACCAGCTTAGAGAGAAAGAAATATTCAGTAATCAATTTACTCTTTATTTCTGCTTTTTTATCAGCAGCAGCTTCTGTATATACTACGTACAAGTTATAGTAGTAATAAGATACATGACCTTCGTTTGCTGAAGTTCCAGTCTTGTGGATCCCTCTGTCAAAAAGTTCATTTGCTTTAATACGATTTGGCTTCGAAGCCTGAATCATATATGTTGCTCTGATCAGATCATTCTCTTCTTCGTAATGTCCCGCAGTCTCCATACGATCATACACTCCAACAACTGTGTCGATGTATGCTGTTTTTCTTGCTTTGTCAGATTCAGTTGCAATCGCATTTCTCAAAGATCCTACAAGACGATTGTAGTTATCTTTATCATATCCGCCACAGATCTGCTCACCTTTGATGTAATAAGCTGAAGCTCCCTGATAGTTTTTGATCTTTAATTCTTCTCCTGCAAGAAAACGCATTCTAAGACATTCTCTTTCCTGATCTGTTTCTTGAGCTGTTATTTGAAAAGCAGCTGCTAGTAGTACTGTGCTTAATAATAGTTTAGCAATTTTCATTTTAACGTATGTTTAATCCAGTTTTCGTTTTCTGAACCATCTGTCGTAGAAGGATGGTGAAATAATTACTCCAAAATTCATTCCTACAAATGACTCGTTCAATCCATCCTCTAAACCGTTTCCTCGTTTCCCGATCGTTACCGAGAGATTGATCGATGAAAGTGCCTGTTGAGCTAGGATCGGCAACCCAATCCCAAATGTTGTGCCAAATTCACTGATTCGCGACGAATTTTCATAATAGGGAAGCGTAGATGTGTAAAAACCAACACGATACCTCATTCTTTCTATGAAATTAGTCGTCACTGCATTCTCAATGAATTTGATCTCAGGCGTAAATTGTATACCTCCTGATATCTTAGTCGTTTTGACATAATTGAACTCCTCGGTTACATCATTGAATGTACTTGAGAATTTTGTCCAGTCATTAGAAGAATAATTGAAATGGATCTGCCATTCAGAATTTCTTGAGCGATTACTGTTATCCAAAGCATCTTTTCTGATCAAATAAGAGAATCCTACGGAATAAGCAGGGGATAAATTCAATGAACCTTCAACATTTGTCGTGTCGTAAAGCAATGAATAGGTGTTGGGATTTGTCACATTTCCAGCTGCAAATAACTGTCGATCCAAATATCCCTTTGCTTTTTGCATGGGTTCCATTGTGGCTCCGATCTTGAAAGAGTGAACTTTGTTGATCGTTTGGTGCAAATAGGCTCCCAATTCGTAGTGAAATGACTTGAATCGATAAGAAGTTTTCTCGACACCACCAGAAAACGAATTAAATTGAACAAGGTAACTTTTTCTTTGGTTGGTTGAAGATCCAAAAAGATAACCAAGGTTTGCTCCGACTGAAAGATGAGTTCCTTTAAATTTTAACACAGTTGAACTAAGTCCTAAAAAAGCCTCGTTTACACCTCCATTCCCATCATAGATGTAGTGAACAGAATCTGTTCCTACGGAAACCTGATCGTGGATTTCATATCCTCTACGGCTGAATGGTCTTAATCCAAAGGCCAAACCAAAGTGATTTCTCATTGGAATTGCAAGCACGAAATGATCGACCATTCCGAATCCATTCGTAACACTATTCGTTCCCTGAGTATAAGAGGAAACTCTTCCTTCCAATCCCAAAGAAAATAAGGGTTGTCCTTTGCTTAGACTATTGTAGGAAGCAGGATTTCTGTAGTTCAAATAGGTTGAATCAAAAAATGCAACCGAAGATTGCCCCATGGCACCACTTATTGCATCTCCGCTTGTATACCTTTCACCATAACCGTAAGAGCTAAACGGTGAATGAGTTGTCAGCTGAGCACTTACCGAGCAAGCAAGCAACAAAAAAACACTTAATATCGATCTATGCATTCAGCTTATATAATTGATATATCCCCTTCAGGGTCAAATTTTCGTCCACAAAGATGTTATTTTTTCCTCCGAAATCAAAGTATTGAGCATCTCCGCCGGTCACAAAAAAAGTTAAGCCCTTGTAACTCTGCTCATAACGTTCGATCATGCCGTTTATTTCGGACAGTAATCCATTGACTACCCCGCTGTGAATACTCGAAGTCGTAGAATCGCCGGTTAACATGGACTTTGCTTTGAAATCCAACAAAGGAAGTGCTGCAGTAAAGTTATTTAGCGCCTTGTAGCGGAGGTCAATGCCCGGGCTTATTGATCCCCCGATGTATTTCCCTTCGATTACGGCATCAAACTTTACACAAGTACCAATATCAATGGAAATCGATGATTGATCTTTTTTTAATGCGTGAATGGCAACAGCATTACACCATCTGTCGACGCCGAGGGTGGCCATTGATTTGTATACCGAACTCAGGTCGGATTTTATCGATGTATTTATTAGAGTGGCATTCGGTAATAATGAAAGTAAATCCTTGGTGTCCTGTTCAATCAAGACAGAACAAAGCGCAGATTTATTGATCTCAGAAAACTCTTTATTAAGTAAGGATTCTTTGAATTCAGCAAAGCTTGTTCGATTTACAGAGTATACTTGATCATCAATGAAAATTGCGACTTTCACAGAAGTATTTCCTGCATCAATAACAAGTATTTTGCTGGTTTCAGGCATTTTCTTCAGTATCTGTATTGAGCCCCAAATTCGTCAGGGGTTTTCTTTTGAACGCGGCTTTCCGGTCAAACAAATATCTATACGTTGCCATTTCCCTGTATTTATTGGCTCCCAATCCTTTAACGATTGAAATCATTTTAGGATTGAAATCTCCGATCCAAGTAATGACAAGATCTTTATAGTGGCCTTCTTTTTGGATCGTATCTGCCATGTATTGAAAGATCATTCCTTCCACTCCTTTGCCTTGGAAATCGGGATCGATGCCGAATACCATACCAAAACAACGTCTTACGGTTCTTCTCTTTTTGTGATAAAGGAATTTCAGTTTACCCCACCAATTCAGGTTTCCATTGACGTATCTGAAGATTTGATTGATTTCCGGCAATTGAATATACATTCCGATTGGTTTCCCGTCGTAATATGCGAAGAAAACTATTTCCGGGTCTACTACAGGTTTTAAGCCTTTAAAAATTGATACAGCTTGGGACTTAGACATCTCTGAGAATCCCGTTTGGCGATTTGCCCAAGCTCTGTTGTAAACCATTCTAAATTCTTCAGCATAGGATTCAAAACGCGACATATCAAGACTTTCTACCTTAAAGAGAGGATCACTTAGCAGATTTTTTGCTCTTTCTGCGAATTTATCTTGTAGCGGATCAGAGATCTTGCGGAAAAAGATCTCTTGTTTGAAATAGATCTGGAACCCGTAATTCTCAAAGAACTTTAAATAGTATTCCGGATTATAATTTTGAAAATAATACGGTGGTTCATTAAAGTTTTCAATGATCAGTCCCCAGTATTGATGATTCTCCCCAAAGTTAATGGGACCATCCATCTGAGTCATGCCTTTCGATTCCAACCAGTTTTTTGCTGTATCGAACAAAAGGAAAGCGGCATTTTGATCATCAATGCATTCAAAAAAACCACAACCGGCAGGGTGCTCTTTGCTGCTACCATTGACCCAGGCTGCAATGCGCCCGATCACTTCGTTGTTGTCGTTGAATAATAACCATCTTTTAGCCTCACCTTTTCGCCACATCTTGTTTTTCTTCGGATCGAAGATCTTGTCGACATCCTGTTTTAGATGAGGTACCCAATTAGGATCATTTTTATAGATCTTAAATGGCAGTTGATGAAATGCTTTGACGTCTTTTTCGGAAGTTACTTCTTGGATTCTCATGGTATTACACTTGCAACAAAGGTAATCATCAAAAAAAAACTGAAGAAAATATTATTTGTAATAAGAATATATTAAATTTGCCCCCACTAATTATGGATGGTGATGTAGCTCAGTTGGTAGAGCAAAGGACTGAAAATCCTTGTGTCGGCGGTTCGATTCCGTCCATCACCACCAGAAGGCGATCAGCAATGATCGCCTTTATTTTTTGATAAACTTTTGAGTAAGTGGTTGACCTTCAGAATATATTGAAAGTAGGTAGGTTCCTGCTGTCAATTCCGAAATGTCAATTTGAAAACTGGTTGTTGCGTTAGTCTTGTGCGACACTATTTCTCGGCCAGAAAGGTCATGCACCGAGTATCTGTCAATAAAAGAAATAGTTTTCACACTTACTTTTTCTTGGGCTGGATTCGGCCAAATCTCAAATGAATCGAATTTTTCTTCTACACCGACATCACAGATTCCAGGTAAATTTTGATCGATCCATGTTGCTCGCTGTTGGATGTAATCTTTAAGGAATTGCACATCTTCTTCATAAGTTTGGCCTACAAATGAATTCCAGTTGACATATACTCCTATGATCGGCCAACGTTGAAAATTTCGGAACCTTGCCTCTGCCGCAAGATTCACAATCGAATCAATCATGAGGTGAATTGAGTCCGTATGCAAAGGCCCAGAACGCAATTCTTCCCAACGGCATTTTAATCCATTCCGGTATGAGGGAGCATCCAACAGGCGTTCCCACCAGAAAGGAATTGCTGTTGTGAAATCACAGATCTCATCGAAATTGTATTGCCATCCAGTTGTTAGATCGGCATCACAGTAATCGGCATTTCCATACGACAGATTGAAATCCCACATCGGACCGGCGATCAGTTTTCCGTTTTTAAATCCGTCATCACGATCTTTGTACATGAAGGAGCTTGACCTGTATCCATCCACCGTTCGGCCAATTTCTTGCAAGATGAAGAAATCATAAAAGGATTCTGCATCAATGTATTTCGAATAGCCTTCAATCGGGTCATCGAATAAAGGACCATTTACCGTATTTTCAAAATCGCTGAGGAAATTTTGCATATAGGAGACTTGGACAGGCACCAATTCATCGAACTCTGGGTCATGAAACTGGAAAAGAACCTCATTATTGAAATTGCTGGACCAGCTAAATCCAACTTCTCCGGTCAATTTATCAACCTTAACAATGTACCCTCCGGTTAGAGGTAAACCCAATGTTTCCCAGGTTTCGAGCTTGTCTATATTGACGCGATCATTGTCAACTTTTATTCTCTCCATCAAGATATATAGTCCTTTATAATCGCCATCAATGATCAATTCGCAATATCTCGATCGAGATGCGTAATGGCCCATTTTTCTGGACAAGTTATATGTCAGGACATTTCTGGCGAGGGTTTTGTCGGGGTAGGGTCCATATAGAATCCAGTCGTTTTCTGTCGGTAATCCAAGTAATGGGTAATTCAATTTAATCCCAAATTGATCCTGGGTTTCAAATCCATAATTTTTCTTGGGATATTGTTGAGAAGTAGATCCTCTTATTTCGATGGAGATTTTATTATCATAATGATTGAATGGGTCGGTGAGGTAGTTTCTAACGCCTACTCCATTATCAATGATTCCCATATCACAAAAAGTTCTTGTGACGTCATTGATTGTTTCGCCTGGAGGTGTGTTGATCACTACGATCGGAAGATCGGAATCAGTGAATGTTACTTGCGAACTGATTGAAAACGTAAAAAAAAGAAAAAGATAAGTTAGCTTTCTTAACATCTTTAGGGGTTATAGTACTTTTCAGTTATTGATTCAAAAGGTAAGGCAAAAAGATAAGTATCCCAACAATTGCAGCAAAAACGCAAGCGATTAGAACAGCACCCGCGGAAATGTCTTTTATGGTTTTGATGTGGGCATTTTCTTCCATGGAATAGAGGTTGCATAATCTTTCGATGGATGTGTTGATGACTTCCAGCCCAAGTACAAGTCCCGAAACTGAAAAGATATTTATCCAGTCTTGTCGGTCAATTTTAAAGTAGATCCCAAGAAGAATTGTTACAAGTAGCATTCCAAGCTCAACCAAAAAATTCCGCTCTCTAAGCATCGCACGGATACCATTGAAAGCGAATACAAAGCCTTTGACAAATTTCTTCACAGGCAAATTTACATCATTGTCGATCAATTTTGAAATTAAGCGTATTTTTGCATCAGTTCATTGCATAAACTTATGAAGAAAGGTGGAGGGACTGGCCCGATGAAACCTTGGCAACCTATTCTGGCAACGGAAAAAGGTGCCAAATCCGATCCCTGTTCAAAAGGGAAAAGATAAGTTGGTGGTACTTTGTACTTCTCTTTTTTCATAGTGTAATGAGTAGATATGACTATGAAAACAATTCAGGAAATTTTAAAAGAAAGGATCCTCATTTTAGATGGGGCAATGGGTACAATGATCCAACGCTATCAGCTGGAAGAGGATGACTTTAGGGAAGGTTGGTTTGAAAATCATCCGCACTCATTGAAAGGGAACAATGACTTGTTGTCTTTAACTCGTCCGGAGATCATCAAAGAGATCCATCGGAAATATTTTGAAGCGGGAGCAGATATTGCCGAAACAAATACCTTTTCCGGGACAACTATTGCGCAAGCTGATTATGCATTGGAACATGCCGTGTATGACATTAATTATCATTCAGCAAAAATTGCAAGAGAGGTTGCAGATGAGTTTACTCGTTCTAATCCGGATAAACCACGTTATGTTGCTGGATCAATAGGACCGACCAATAGAACGGCTTCTATTTCTCCGGATGTAAATGATCCAGGTTTTAGAGCGATTTCCTTCGATGACCTAGTACTTGCATATAAGGAACAGGTCAAGGCACTTATTGATGGAGGTGTGGATCTGCTTCTTGTGGAGACCATTTTCGACACCTTAAATGCCAAGGCAGCTTTATTTGCGATTGATGAGGTGTATGAGGAGCTGAATATTGAATTACCGATCATGGTATCAGGAACGATTACAGATCAGAGCGGTAGAACCTTAACTGGTCAGACTACGGAAGCATTTTTGATATCGGTTTCACACATGCCATTATTGACCGTAGGATTGAATTGTGCTTTGGGAGCTTCAATGATGAGACCTTATCTACAGGTTCTGGATAAAAAGACAGCGTTTGGTGTTAGTGCTCATCCCAATGCAGGTTTACCAAATGAATTCGGTCAGTATGACGAAACTCCAGAAATGATGGCAGTTCAGATCAAAGAATTTCTTGATGAAGGATTGATCAATATCATTGGAGGGTGCTGCGGTACCACACCTGATCATATTAAAGCAATTGCTGAATTGGCGAAAAATTACTCACCCAGATCAACAACAAATGTCTGAGACAAAAGCAACATTGAAACTATCAGGACTAGAGCCTTTGATCGTTACTCCGGAAAGCAATTTTGTGAATGTCGGTGAACGAACGAATGTAACGGGATCAAGAGCTTTTCTTCGAATGATCAAAGAAGGGGACTATGAGTCTGCATTATCTGTCGCTCGCGAGCAAGTGGAAGGTGGAGCTCAGATCATTGATGTCAACATGGATGAAGGAATGATCGATGGGGTGGAAGCGATGGTCAAGTTTTTAAACCTGATCGCCTCTGAGCCGGATATTGCCAGAGTGCCAGTCATGATCGATAGCTCAAAATGGGAGATCATAGAAGCAGGATTAAAATGCATTCAAGGCAAAGGAGTCGTGAATTCAATTTCGTTGAAAGAGGGTGAGGCCAATTTCATTTCGCAGGCAAAAAAGATCAAAAGATACGGTGCGGCTGTGATCGTAATGGCTTTTGATGAAAACGGACAGGCAGATTCATATGAAAGAAGAATCGAGATCTGCAAAAGATCCTATGATATATTGGTTAATGTTGTCAAGTTTCCAAAGGAAGACATCATTTTTGATCCAAATATTTTTCCTGTTGCCACCGGGATGGAAGAGCATAATAACAATGCTCTTGATTTCTTTAGAGCAACCAAATGGATCAGAGAAAATTTACCCGGAGCACACGTAAGTGGAGGAGTTTCCAATGTATCCTTTTCATTTAGGGGTAACGATGTGGTTAGGGAGGCAATGCACTCTGCTTTCTTGTATCATGGAATTCAACATGGAATGGACATGGGGATTGTCAATCCGTCGATGCTTGAGGTTTATGATAACATCAACAAAGAGCTATTAGAGTATGTTGAGGATGTACTTCTCAATCGAAGAAGTGATGCAACCGAGCGATTGCTTGAGTATGCTGAGACGGTGAAAGGGGATGGGAAAAAGAGGGAGGCTGATCTTTCATGGAGAGAACAATCGGTGCAAGGAAGATTATCATATGCCTTGGTGAAAGGCATTGTAGAATTCATCGACCAGGACGTAGAAGAATGTAGGCATCAGTTTCAACGACCGATAGAGGTGATCGAAGGTCCTTTGATGGATGGAATGAACATTGTTGGTGATCTGTTTGGAAGCGGCAAGATGTTTTTACCTCAGGTAGTAAAGTCTGCCAGGGTAATGAAAAAAGCCGTAGCCTATTTACTCCCATATATTGAGGAAGAAAAACAGGAGGGGAATTCATCTTCTGGAAAGATCCTCATGGCTACCGTGAAAGGAGATGTGCATGATATCGGAAAGAATATAGTGGGTGTGGTTTTAGGATGTAACAACTATGAAGTGATCGACCTTGGAGTAATGGTTCCCTTTGAACGGATCATTGCAGAGGCTAAAAAACATAATGTCGATGTGATCGGATTAAGCGGTTTGATTACCCCATCTTTGGACGAAATGGTTACAGTGGCAAAGGAAATGGAAAAAGAGGGGATGAATATTCCTTTATTGATCGGTGGGGCCACTACATCTAAAGTGCATACCGCTGTTAAGATACAGCAGAATTATCTGAAAGGGGAAACGATCCATGTTCTGGATGCATCAAGAGCTGTGACGGTAGTTGAAAGTTTACTTGGGCCTAAAAAAACTGATTTTATACACGAGCTGCGTTTGGAATATGATCGTGTTAGACAACATCATGAAAAACACAGAGCGGCTAAAGAATTGATCACGATCGAAGCTGCCCGAACAAATAAGTATAAAATAGATTTTAATCCTCAAGATTTAAAGAAACCCAACAGGATGGGATTGACCCATTACGAGGGTTACCCCTTGAGTGAGCTACTGAATTATATTGACTGGACTCCTTTTTTCCAGACATGGGAGCTTTATGGGAAATATCCAGCAATTCTTGAAGATAAGGTTGTTGGAGTAGAGGCAACAAAACTTTTCAAGGATGCGCAGGCAATGCTTGGAAGGATCGTTTCCGAAAAATGGCTGGAGGCACGCGCTGTAGTGGGCTTGTTTCCTGCTAATTCAATTGGAGATGATATAGAGATCTACGCTGATGAAGATCGAAGTTCTCTCCTTCATGTACAACGAACGCTGAGACAACAAACAAAGAAAGCTCAGGGAGTTCCTAATCTTGCATTGGCGGATTTTATTGCTCCAAAAGAATCCGGGATCAATGATTACATAGGAGGTTTTGTGGTAACGACCGGTATTGGTCTTGACGAAAAAGTTATTGAATTTGAAAAAGACCATGACGATTATAACGCCATTCTTCTAAAGGCTCTAGCAGACAGACTGGCTGAAGCTTTTGCAGAAAAAATGCATGAGATCGTCCGGAAAGAGCTTTGGGGATATGTGAAAGATGAGTCATTATCAAATGATGAATTGATCAAAGAAACCTACAGAGGTATACGACCGGCTCCAGGTTATCCTGCGTGTCCGGATCATACCGAAAAAGTAGGTTTGTTCTCAATTTTGAAGGCACATGAGTTAACGGGTGTAACTTTGACAGATAGTCTTGCTATGTATCCTGTTTCTTCTGTCTCGGGGTGGTATTTTGCTAATGAGCAATCAAAGTATTTTGGTTTGGGTAAGATCAATTCAGAGCAGGTAAAAGATCTCGCGGAAAGAAAGGGATATTCGTTGGATGAAATGGAGCGATGGTTAAGTTCCGTAATGCTATAAAACAAAAGCGACTCCTTTGGGGGGAGTCGCTTTTCTAACCTAACCTAACCACTATTCACTGAAAAAGACTTCTAGTCAGATTGATGACGTTTTGATCATCAATCACAAGACAAATTTATATCCAGTTCAGACGGAAATAAAATCAAAAAAGAACAACTATTGCAGTTTCTTTTATCCTATGCATGCATACCAATTGTTTTGAGATTGAATAGTTGTCACATATTTTCTATTCATAGAAAGAAAATTGGGTTTCGTAGAAAATGAGCCCGTTTTATCCTTGGAATCCTAAGTTGAAAAAATATTTTTTTGTTTTCGACCAATTCTTAGATTGGCCCGATTAACGGTATAATTTAAAAGAGGTAAAATATAGAATAGACTGAATTCAAATAAGATTCTTACATCTTGTTTATCAGATACTTTACAAAATGAATTATTAGAAAGCTAACTTAAAGGTTACTGGTCATTTTCCAGTTCAATTTCTTGTATACCCATACTTTAAATTGGTAAGTAAGGAGATACAGAGATGGGATGATAACCAATGTTAAAAATGTCGCAAATGTCAATCCATAAATGATTGTCCAGGACATAGGAGCAAAGAATAGATTATTATCTCCTCCAATGAACACATTTGCATCATATGAGGTAAAGAACCCAAGGAAGTCAATGTTCAAACCAACTGCCATTGGTATCAATCCAAGTATGGTAGTTATTGCTGTAAGTAGAACTGGACGTAATCTCGTTTTTCCACCTTGAATTGCAGCTTTCACGATCTCATCATATGGCAGCATTTGATCTTCATCCATTTCAAGCTCTTCTCTTCTTTTCTTACGAAGCATGTTGGTGTAATCGATCAATACAATTGCATTGTTAACAACCACACCGGCCAGAGAAATGATTCCGATCATGGTCATCATGATCACAAAGTTTTGTCTTGATATCACAAGACCGAGTAGTACTCCGATTAACGAAAGTAATACGGTGAACATGATCACACCTGGAGCACTATACGAATTGAATTGAGCTACGATAATTACAAGGATCAGGAATACGGCGATTAAAAGTGCTTTGCTCAAAAATGCCATTTCTTTGGCTTGCTCATCTTGCTGACCGGCAAATTTATACGACAATTTATCGCTCAACTCTCCCTTGTCTTCATAAGATTCCATCTGTTTTTTAAGGATCTGAACAACTTCATTGGCATTGAACCCCTCCGTCACATTGGATGTTACTGCTACCAAAGGAACCTGGTCCTTTCTGATCACAGCAGAAAAGGAAGCTTCCTCTTGCGGATTTTGAATAACAGAACGCACCGGAATATTCATTAATTGACCCTTGTTGTTACGGAAGATCAAACGCTGATCCATTAAAGCGTCAAAGTTCTCTCTGCTGTTTTGATTAAAACGCACGACAATATCATACGATTCTTCATCCTTTGTGTACGTAGTGATGTCCTGTCCGAGCAATGCTTTACGCATCGCCATACCCACTTGATATGTGGAGGCATTTAATTTTCGAACTTGATCACGATCAACTTTGATTGGAATCTCCGGACGATTTGCTTCAACGTTGAGTTTAAGTTTTTCTACACCTGGTACTGCTTTTCGATCTAAAAAGATCCTGAGCTTTTCAGCTTCAGCAATAAGTTCTTTGTAATCCATTCTCCCGGTTACTTCGATGTTGATCGGAGCTCCTTGTGGTGGACCCATTTCATCTTTCGCCGCAGTAATATCGATATCTGCAGTGAATCGTCCTTTGATGGCATCCTGAATGCGTTTTAGCACATCGGACGTTTTCTTTCCGTTACGGTATTGAAATTCAACAAAGTTGACTGTTACTCTCCCTTTGTGAGGCGTATTACCCATTGCAACTCCTTGCTGAGGGTCACTAGTTCCTTCTCCAACCTGAGAAATGATCGACTGAATGAATCGCTCATTTTCTGGAATTCCTTTCTTGATATCCGACTGGATGTCCTCTTTTAAAAGATTATTCAACAGTTCCTCAACTTCAAGTGTGGTTCGGTTGGCTACCTTGATGTCCGTACCAATTGGATGAGAGATGAAAATATTGACATAATTTGGCTCGTTCGCAGGGAAGAAATCTACTTTAGGAGGGAATACCCCCATCAGAACAAACGACAAGAAGAATAACCCAATTGTACCTAAAAGGAATTTCCTTGGTCCTTTACCTGTCAACGCATAAGTCAGAAAACGCTCGTAAAACGCTTCAAGTTTTGGTAAGAATCCATTCTGAAAACGCACAGTTCCCGGATAAAATACATATGCGTTCAATAAGCCAAGGATGGCCGCAAGAAGGAATAAATTACCCCAGGTAATAGAACCAAGGATGATCAGAAGTACGCCTATAATAGTGAGAAATGCAGAGACTTTCAGAACCTTTGACTTGTTAGGAACATCCTGAGTTACTTTCATGTAGGCCACTGCTAAAACTGGATTGATCACCAATGCTACAAATAAAGAAGATCCAAGGACGATAATCAGTGTAATCGGCAAAAACTTCATGAATTCACCCATGATTCCTGGCCACAATGCAAGAGGAATGAAAGCTGCAAGTGTTGTGGCTGTAGAAGCTATGATCGGCCAGGCAACTTCACCGACACCCATGATCACTGCTTGTTTCGGCTTATACCCTTCATCCATGTGTCTGTAGATATTCTCCACGATCACAATACCATTGTCTACAAGCATTCCCAAGGCCAATACCAGAGAAAAAAGTACCATCAGGTTCAATGTTACTCCCATTGATGAAAGTATCAGGAACGACATTAACATACTTAATGGAATGGCCACGCCCACAAATAAGGCATTGCGGATTCCAAGAAAGAATAGAAGGACTCCAACAACGAGAATGATTCCGAAAATAATCGAGTTTTCAAGGTTCGAAACCATGTCTCGAGTATTGTTCGATTGATCATTGGTCACCGTAACACTAATACTCTTTGGGATCGTTCCGTCTTTTTTCGCTTCTTCCAATAATTGGTCCATTTTCTCACTCGCTTCAAGAAGGTTTTGTCCACCTTGTTTTTTAACATCGAGCATAACAACCGGGTCACCAAATTCTCTTGCGTAAGACGTGGTGTCCGCATTTCCAAAAAAGACATCAGCTACATCCTCAAGATGTACCGGCATGAAGTCATCTTGTTTTACGATGATCTTCTTTAGGTCATTTTCGTTTTTGAATTCGCCTTCAATTCGGATCGTTTTTCTCACATCATCCATCAGGATCTCACCTGAAGGAATGGTTTGATGCTCTGAGCTTACCGCATTCTGAATGTCGTCTAAGGTTACATTGACAGATTGAGCCTTGATAGGGTCAACCTCGATCCTCATTTCTTGCTCCTGGACACCTCTGATATCGACTTCTGAAATCTCAGGAAGATCTTCGATTCTTTTTTCAAGAATCTCAGCAATTTCCTTCAAAAGGATAGCATTTTCACCTCTTAAGTTGATATTCCTGATTGGCATCTGTGCAGGATCCATCTCAAAGATGTTCGGCTCGACAGGTAAAGCAGGGAAATCGGGTTTCGTTCTTGCTTTATCGACAGCATCCTTGACCTTCTGAAGGGCCTGATCAACCTTCATCTTGAAGTCGAACTTCACACGAATAGTTGTATATCCATGAACTGAATTGGAGTTGATCTCGTCCACTAATTTGATGCCTCCAAGCTCTTTCTCAATCGATTCTGCGATCTTTTCAGACATGTATTTCGGAGAAGATCCTGGTTTTGCAATTCCGATGTAAATTTCTGGGATTTGCAGCTCAGGGAAATTTTCCTTAGGCATAGATGTGTATGCCATAAGACCACCAAGAAGAATGATCATGGTGATCAGGAATACGGTTTTACGATTGTTGACCGATAAGGTCGACAATCCAAATCCTTTGGTTTCTTTTTCCATTTTCGTTTTTCTTATTTGGATCGAACTATATCTTTCTCTGTTATTCCCTTCGCACCTTCCACAACGATCTTACTTCCATCTTGTATTTTACTATTAGTAGAGATCATCGCCTCACCATTGTACCTTTCAATCACTTTGATATATACCTTTTTAACACTGTATTCCGTTCCGGATACCACCGTTGCTACGTATACAAAATCTTTGTTTTCCTGTGATTTCATGATCGCTCTTGATGGGATCACTGTCGCTTTTGCAACATCTAGATCGGTAATACTGATCTTTGCAAGCATGTTTGGCAGCAGGTCTTTGTTATTCTTAACAGTAGACATTACTCTGAACGTTCTGTTCGTTGGTTCAATGTAATTTCCAATGTACGTAACGTTAAGTGTGATACTGGTATCGTTGAAGTTCGGGAAATGTACATTCATTTCTGTGCCGATCTTGATCTTTGAGAAGTGTTTCTCAGAGATTTCCGTCGTAATATCAACTTGGCTGTTATTTACCAGTCGAACCAGAGGAGCTTGAGGTCCAGCCATTTGACCTACTTTACCATAGATCTTATCTACTGTGCCTGCAAATGGTGCTTTGATCATCATTTTTCCGCGCTGCACATTTAAGGAGTTCAATCTAGATTTCAATGAATTGACCTGGTTCAAGGCAGTTTTATAGTCAAACTCAGAACCCACTCCACGCTTATTCAATTCTTCCTGTTTCGCGAGCATATACTCTGCGTATTCCAGTTGGGTCTTGATCTCTTCTGCATTTGAACTTAAGATGGCTCCATCGAGCACAGCAAGCACTTGTCCTGCTGATACCTTATCTCCTGCTTTTACATTCATTTGGGTGATCAAACCGCCCATTTCGGCGTTAAGCAAAACGTCTTTGTCGGTCTCCACATTACCCTGAACCTCGATCTTATGAATGAAGTTTTTAATGCGAGAATCCTCTAATTTGACAAGCGGAAGATAGGTTTTCTCTTCAGTGGTTTCTGATTCAGTCGATGAACACGAGTGTAGTGATATACTAATGACGGCTGAGGATAAAATAAAAAGGATGTTTCTTTTCATGGGATTATTTGTTTGAGTCGAGGATCTGATTATATAATTTGTCTAAGTTGAGTTTCGCATTGAACACATCGAGCATAGCAGCTGTATACTCGCTTTGGGCAATGAGATATTGGTTGTATTTCTGATTAACAGTGATGCTGTTTTCCTTACCGATCTGTTCTTTAGCGATGGTATTGAAATAGATCGATTTGGTAAGTCGAACATTTTCCATTTGCAACTCTAGTTTCTGTTGTGCAGAAAGTAAAGAGTTCTTTGTCTGTATTTCCTGCATCTTTAGAGATTGCTCAAGGATCTTCAAACTATTTTCATCTTTAAGAAGTCTGATCTGTGCTTGTTGTAGCTTGGCTTTGCCTAATCCGCTGGAAAATATCGGAATATTCAACTGAAGGCCCCAAAGTGTCTGGGGATACCATTTGTCATCGGCAAAGAAATTGAACTCATTGCGATAGGCATTATACGTCTGCTGGAAGAAGGCATTAAGAGACGGTAAATGTGTAAAACGTTCATTTTTCAGATTGAATTGAGAAAGCGTGATCGCATCATTCTGGATCTGATAATTTAAGTTGTTCGTTGTACTGCTTCCTTCAGAGATCGATTTTTTCGTTAATAAACTTACAGTGTTATCTGTGAGCACAATATTCTGCTCAAGAGGATAATTCATGGCAAATTTTAATAGAGCAAGCGCATTGTCATATTGTAGTTTTGCATTGACCTGCGCATTTTTTGTGGTCAATAGAGCATATTCAAGTTGATCCATGTCCTGTTTTACCATCATGCCTAATTCAAGGAATGTACGTTGCTTGTCAACAAGATTTTTAGTAAGGATCACCATAGAATCGATGAACTCCACGTTCTCCTTAGCTACTGCACAGATCTGATAAGCATTGATCACGTTGAAGACAACATCTTCATTGGTTTGTCTGGAAATATTTTCCTGCATTGTAACGAAGAACTTTGAAACTTGAAGTCCAACAAGGTATGACCCGTTGAAGACCATTTGAGTTGCTTGTAAAGTCCCGCTTGCATTGTAGGTAGTTCCAGCCTTGAAGCTAACCAAGGTGCCTGGTTGTCCGATGAAAGCTCCATCTACTACCTGAACCGGTAGATTAATGAAATTGTTGAATGATCCACTCATGTTGACCTGAGGTAATCCAATCGCAATGGTTTCCTTCTTCTTTTGAATGGAATTGTCCAGTTCCAGACTGGCATTCCGGATTCTGAGATTATTGGCTAGGGCATAGGATTTCGCTTCTTCAAGGGAGAATGACGTCTGGCCCAAACTGGTTAACGACATGAAAAATGTCGCTAACAGCAGATACATTGATCTATTCATTTGTTTCTTTTTTTATACGTTGTTTTAAATATTCAATTCCTTCATCACTGGCCATCCCTCGAATATGGAATCTGATCGTTTCAATAAATACTTTATCGAAAGAGAACTCCGGCCAGGGAAATACTTCTTCATTCATGATCAGGTCAGTAGAGCCCACATAGAGTCTTGCAACGATCTCCGGATTTAAATTGCTTCGATAGACTCCCTCATTGATACCTCTAAGGATATTTTTGTGGATCATGTTAAAAATGAAATTCCATTTGTGCTTTCGCATGAGTTCCCAACCTTCAGGGTGATGTTTTTTTAAGTCGAGAAAAACCACGGGATTAATTTGTCCTACTTGCTCATGCACGAACTTCGACAAATTGAAAAGCTCATCAATTGCATTTTCAGACTCCTCGTTTGATCTTTTACAATATTGTTTATCTAGTTCAATCTTTGCTGAAAGTATAGTAACGACAAGTTCATTTTTATCCTGAAAATACTTGTAAAGCGTCTTCTTTGAGATGCCAAGTTCTCTGGCAACGTCATCCATTGTTATGCTCTTTATGCCATATCGCATAAAGATCTGTGATGAGCGCTCAATGATCTCTAATTTTTTTGCATCCATGCTGCAAAATTAATAGTTAAAAAACAATGGAAACTAAAAATGTAACAAAAGTTTCCAAAGTTTCATAAAAAATGATCTTATCTTCGCTTCATGATCAAGATCTATACAGATGGTTCTGCTAAAGGTAATCCCGGACCTGGGGGATATGGTGTGATCTTGCGCTTTAATGGTCAGGAAAAGGAATTGTGTCAAGGCTATCGTCTAACGACAAATAACCGCATGGAATTGCTTGCCTTGATCGTGGCTCTGGAGCAGTTGAAAACAAATATGCACCCTGTAAGGGTTCATTCTGATTCGAAATATGTCATAGATGCTATAGAAAAAGGATGGGTTTTTGGATGGAAACAAAAGGATTTCAAAGGAAAGAAGAACAAGGATCTTTGGTTAAGGTATCTGAAGCTTCACCCTAAATTTAATATTTCATTTGAATGGGTTAAAGGGCATAACGGTCATCCTGAAAACGAAAGATGTGATCAGTTGGCCGTTCAATGTGCAGAAAATGGTCCGCACCTTATCGATGAAGAGTTTGAAAGGAATTCAGAATCGAATGAATTGTTTTAATGTTGCGCAGGTTTAAGCTGACAAGCTTTGATAAATGTATAGATCAAAGGATGTGGTAATTCCCTGGTCGATGAGATTTGAGGGCAAAAACTACACACCAAAAAGAAATCATGTTTTTTCAACGTTATGATCTCAGGATCCTCAAATTGATTGTAGGCTTCAATGTCAACATATTCTTCAGTTAACATTTGAATCAATTGAGGATACAATGAGTATCGAGAAGAAGTCAGCTCAACATTACTATGATTCTCATACAAATGGATCATCTGTTTCGAATGAGGAGTGATCATGATCCTTTCAAATGAATTCCCATCGACAAGATTATCGGAGATCAACTTTTCCCCATTCGGGTTCAGTTGATAGGTATTTACAAGTACTTCGATGAACGACCGATACGCTTCACCTGTGATCATGGTTGGAACGCTCAATCTGTTAAGTGTTCTGATAATGCCGTGTACAAAAAATGGATTTGTAAAAGGACCGGGAGCAAACCAGACACCATCAAATTCTTCAAGTTGGTCTTTGCTTAATTGTGCGGCCTCATTGATCTTTATCCAGTAATAATTGATGTCTGTTTCAAGAAAACGGCCTGAGTGATCGATCGCCAGGTTGGTTGCCTGGTGAGAATTATAAGTGAAGTTGTAATCACCTATGATCGCTATTTTCAAATGACTACTCACGCCACAAATAAAATAAGCCGTTCTTATGGAACGGCTCTTCAGTATTTAAATTAACGTTTAAACCAGCCTTTGAACGCTGCATTCTGGATCTGTATAGAATCCCATAGCATTGTACCTGGGTCTTGGTAGTATACGTAACAATTAAAGTTGCAAGTGAATTTGGAATAATCACCGGTTTCATCAGATTCCTGACTAATTCCTGTAAATGAAGCATTTTGTGCGTTCACACTGTTGTCATGACTAACCCATGTTCTACCGGCTGCATCTCTATAGCTTACTTCAATACCGCTCACAGCGACATTTGAAAAATTAGGTGTCAGATTGCTTGTAAAAAAGTCATTAAACAATGCAAGAGTTGGATCACTTGTAGTAGATGCATCCCAGGCAACACTTCCCATGCCTATTTTAAAGCTTACAGGAGATGCTGCTGAAGAGATCTCTGAGTAATAAACCGCAGTCGACCACTGAGGAGCAGGTAATAAATATTTCGCTTTGGTTGGAGTACAATCATACCCATCAATAAATTGCATCAGATGTACATCTGTACCATTGACAACACCATCAAAACTGCATTTAAGATCAACAGTCGGAGTAGGTGCTGGAATTACTTCGTGTTCAATACATGATGTCAAAGCAAGACCTCCAAAAAGAAGAGCAGCGATACTGAATTTAAGCTTGTTCATAGTTTTGCAATTTAGCCGTGTTAGCCTTTAACAAGTTACAGGCTGAAAATGTTACAGCTAAAGTACGAAAAAAAAGCAAAACGGTTGCCTTTTAAAGTCTAAGCTCGGATCAATTTATAATCTTTACTTTCTTCAACAAAGTCGAAGCTCATAGTGTTTTGGATCTGATCGGTCGTCAACTTATAAAAGATGTCACCGTTTGGATGATCTTCCACATTTAGAAATGTGTAGATGTCCAGATCAGGATTCAACTTTTGAAGTGTATTTAATATTTTATTGAAAACACTTGATTTTAGTCGAATGAGCGAGTCGTACGTAAGATTGTTTTGCACAACCAGTGAGCGCAATGTCAATTCTTGGCTTCCTGCATAAAACTCGATCGATTGGATGCTAACTGTTTTCATAACTTTTATATTTTACCGTTTACAGGATCAAAGTTGCAATAGAAGAACGTAAATGATTTACGATCTATAATTCGTTGCTCCTTTCAAGCATAAATACTTCAGATTTTACTTATTTTCGGAACAAATAATCAGACATGAAATACGATCGAATAGACAACCAACTCTATATCAAGAACAGAAGCAAGTTCGTTCAAAGAATGAAAGCAAACACACTTGCTGTATTCAATTCAAACGACATTTTTCCGATCAGTGCTGATAGTACCATGCCATTTCAGCAACATAGAGACATTCTTTATCTTTCTGGTGTTGACCAGGAAGAATCGATTCTTGTATTATTCCCTGATTCAAAGAATAATGCACACAAAGAAGTTTTGTTCTTGAAAGAGACAAGCGATCTGATAGCTGTATGGGAAGGTGAAAAGTTAACAAAGCAGGCAGCATTTGAGGTTTCAGGGATCAAGACGGTATATTGGTTGGAGCAATTTCCGGTAATCTTTAAACAAATGATGGCCGAAGCTGAAGGGATCTACCTGAATACAAATGAACATTTAAGGGCGTCTACTGAGGTTGAGACGAGAGAAGATCGATTCATTAAGAAAGTTAAAGTTGATTATCCATCCCATCAGGTTCATAAAAGCGCACCTATCATGCACAAGATAAGATCGGTGAAAGAAGACATCGAGCTTGAATTGATGCAAAGAGCATGTAAGATTACCGAAGCGGGTGTCAGAAGACTATTGAAATTCATTAAGCCAGGAGTTTGGGAATACGAGATTGAAGCTGAACTTGCTCATGAATTCCTGATCAATCGTTCAAAAGGGTTTGCCTATACACCGATTGTTGCTTCGGGCAAAAATGCTTGTGTTCTTCATTATATCGAGAACAATAAACAGTGTTTGGATGGCGATGTGATCCTACTTGATGTTGGAGCAGAGTATGCGAATTATGCCTCTGATCTGACGAGATGTTTACCGGTTAACCGAAAATTTACACCGCGTCAAAAAGATGTCTACAATGCCGTTTTGAGAGTTAAAAAGGGAGCAGAGGCAATGCTTGTTCCTGGAACTATGATGGCTGAATATCATAAAGAAGTCGGTAAGCTCATGGAATCAGAATTACTTGGTTTAGGACTGATCGATAAAACGGATGTTCAGAATCAAAATCCTGATTGGCCTGCATATAAAAAGTACTTTATGCATGGAACTTCTCATTTCCTGGGATTAGATACACATGATGTTGGGCTTTGGAATGAGCCAATTTCCGCAGGCATGGTGTTTACTTGTGAACCAGGAATATACATCCCTGCTGAGGGATTAGGAATTCGTTTGGAAGATGACCTTGTTGTTCAGGAAGTTGGGAAGCCATTTAATTTGATGAAGGATATTCCGCTGGAAGCAGACGAGATCGAAACGCTGATGAACGAAAAATAAGATGACCTTTTTGAACAATCGGGTAATTGGTAAAGGTAGACCGGTTGTCTTTTTACACGGATTTCTGGAATCTCTTATTATGTGGGATTATTTGCCTTTGGAGAACTTAGGTGTTCAAGTAATTCTGATCGATCTTCCTGGGCATGGCAAGTCGTATCTTGCGGAAAATGCTCAGCCATCAATTTCATATATGGCCGAGCAGGTGAGGCTGACGCTCAACACCTTGAAATTAGAAGAATATGAGGTTGTCGGTCATTCGATGGGAGGATATGTAGCCCTGGAACTAGCTAGATGTGATGAGCGTTGTAAAAAGATCGTTCTGTTGAATTCAAATTTTTGGAGTGATAGTGAAGCTAAAAGGATGGATAGACTTCGAGTGGCAGAGATCGTTCAACACATGAAGTCATTGTTTTTAAATGAAGCGATTCCGAATCTTTTTATAGATCCCACTGCACAAAAGGATCAGGTGGATCAGCTGATCAAAGAAGCGAATGCGATGGATTCTGCTTCGATTGCTTATGCATCAATTGCCATGTCAGAGCGCGAAGATTACTCTGCGGAAGTGAATAATGAGAAATTCGACCTCTATGTGATACAGGGTGAAAAAGACACTATTGTTCCTCATGAATTGATGAATGAAAAACTCACTGTAAAAGAGAAAACGAAGGTCATTTCAGAATGCGGACACATGTGTCATATTGAAGCACCTGATCAGGTGATGGAAGCCCTTTCGATATTTTTGAAATAAAAAACGGAAACATTTAGTTTCCGTTATCATTGAATATCCAGATAAACTGGCGGGTAGAATGTGTAAAATGTATCATAAGCTATCAGGTTACATTCTAAAGTTAAGGTTCATTAAGATATTTGAGAATTTAAAAATGTAAAGCGTATAGGTCGTTTATTTTAATGTTTCCTTTTGGTTGTGAAATGTCTGATTGACATTGTTAAGCATTACCTTTTTTAAAGGCAAGTAAAATAATACTATTATATTCGGTTAAATCGTAATCCCTAAAACTATTAGCCATGAAACTTAGAGCCATTGTTGTTGATGATGAGGAGTTCGCAAGAAAGAACTTGATCATGTTGTTGGAAGAGTTCTGTCCGGATATTGAAGTGATTGGCGAAGCGTCACGAAAGAGTCAGGCGAAGGCGATCATAGAGGCAAGTAAACCTGATGTGGTTTTTTTGGATATAAGGATGCCTTCGGGTTCAGAGGGTTTTGAATTGCTCGATGAACTTGAAGAAAAGGATTTCTTTGTTGTTTTTGTTACAGCCTTTAAGGATTACGCTGTCAAAGCTTTCAATGCGAATGCCGTTTACTACATACTCAAACCTATCGATATTGAGGAATTGCAGACGGCAGTTGATAAATTGAAAGATGCAAAGAAGAATGCCAAGGAGGATCCGGAATATCTTCCTACTTACTTCAAAGCACTTCAGAATTTGTCAGATTCATTGGTAAAGAACAAACCATCCAACAGAATCGCGATCTCTCATACGAAAGGTTTAAAGATCGTTGAAGATGATGCGATTTCACATCTTGAAGCCAGTGGCAATTGCACTACGATCTATTTTAAAGATGGAACCAGGTATTTGGATACACGTACGCTGAAAACCTATGAGTCGATCCTGAATCCCGCAAAATTCTTTAGAATTCATAAGTCGCATATCATCAATCTGAATTTATTGTCAGAATATGTGAATGAAGACGGGCATTTTGCTGTACTAAAAGGAGGACTTCGAATTCCTGTTGCAAGAAACCGGGTTACTGATTTTGTTAAAATGTTAAAAGAATCATGATCCTAAGATTTCTCTGGGCAGTTCTCTTATTACTTTCTTCTCAGGCAGTCGGACAACGTTACTCTTTCATGAGTTTTAATACGGCTCAGGGTTTGCCGCAATCCCAGGTGAGTTCTATCATTCAGGATGAGCAGGGATATTTGTGGGTCGGAACTTTGGGAGGTCTCGCAAAGTTCAATGGCAAAGAATTTGAAACCTTCACCACTGAAACCGGATTACTGAACAATCGGATCACCTTTTTAACCATCATTGACAACGTGTTGTGGATCGGTCACGAAGGAGGGATTACGACAATGGATGGAGAAAAGATTCGTAAATATCCGTTTGAAATAAATGATAGCAAGATCAACGTTTCTGATATTATCAAGTTCGGATCTGATTATGTAATTGGTTCAAATGGTGCAGGTTTGTTCAAACTTTCGAATGGGAAACTCCAAAAACTTGAAATTAGAGGAGAAGATGAACAACGGATAAGAGATCTCGAGCTGTTAGATCAGCAACTTTTCATCGGGACAAGAAATGGTCTTTTGGTGACAAGGGATTTAAAAGTATTTAAGAAGTCAGAGGGCCTCTCAGGTTATAGTATTTCCTCCGTAAAGCGAAATTCAGGGAAGTTTTACGTTTCCACATTCCGAGATGGGATTTTTGAATATGATCAAAAGTTGGATTCAATAAAACTTATCAATCTTCCTTCTTCTGATATCGCTGTTCGATCGCTTGTTTTTGATTCAAAGGGTCATAGTTGGTACTTCAGTACCAATGGAATTGTTCGTTTTAGAAATGACACAGATGAATTGGTGTTAAAAGAAGCCAATGGACTTCCAATGGAATCCATACAGGTAATGTATGAAGACAAGGATCGTAACTTCTGGCTTGGGACTGAAGGAAAGGGGTTGATCCGATATACAGGTGAACGATTTGTATATTACAACAAGAGTTCTGGTATGAACTCAGACCTCATTGTATCTGTCGATCAGGCATCGAATGGAGATCTTTGGTTAGGGTCTTTTGATAAGGGCTTGATTATTCTTAACCGGAAAGGAGAGTTTAGAAACCTCTTATTGAATGATGCAACGATTTGGTGTCTACTGATGGACGTTGATGGTTTGAACTGGGCTGGAGGAACTAACGGTTTAACTTCATTTCAGGGAGAAAAACCAAAGAAGACATATTACTTTGAAGATGGTGCTCCCGGAGATAAGATAACGTCGTTGTATGCGATATCAAAAAACGTTTTCTACGTTGGAGGGAGCGATGGTGTGTCGATCTATCGATCCGGAAAATTGACTAGATTGAAATCTTCAAACATCGGAACGGTTAGAAGCTTTTGTAAGGTGAAAGGAGAAGTCTTTTGCGGAACTGACAAAGGAGTTTACAAGATCAGAGGAAATAAACTTATCTCCGTTGGCAATTTTTATAAAACTGCCTTTTCAATGGTGAAGGATTCGAAAGAAAGACTTTGGATCGGGACATTAGAGGGTCTTTACCTGTACGATGGGGAGAAATTCAAGAATATTATTTACGCAAAATCGCCTGCTTCAAATTATATCAACTTTCTCTCAATTGACGGTGAGATAATTTATGTTGGGACGAATAACGGTTTGTTTCAATTGAGCAACATTTTGTCGGATGAAATTAAGATTCAGAAATTTGGTATTGGTGAAGGGGTTTCTGATCTGGAAACCAATTTAAACTCGTCATTCATTGACAACAAACACAGACTCTGGTTTGGGACGGCTTCAGGACTGGTATGTCACAGGCCCGACAAAGGAACTGAGATCTTCGCTTCTCCTCGCTTGGTTTTGAAAAAACTTCTCCTGAATTATCAGGATTTTGAATACGAAAAGTACAGCGTAGAGATAGATCATCACGGTATTCCGGTTTATCTTGATCTGCCATACAACAAAAACAACATCACATTTGAGTTGGATGGAATTTCATTAGCCAATTATCAAGGTTTGAAATTCCAGTATAAGCTTGAAGGGATCGACGAAAACTGGTCGCCTCTTGTCCCAACAGCTTCAATAACCTACTCTGCACTTCCTGAAGGAGATTATGTATTTATCGCGAGAGCAATTGATTCAAGAGGGAATCAATCTGATGAGGTGCGATTTTCCTTCACCGTAAGAGCACCATTTTACAGGACCTGGTGGTTTATTTTGTTGACTGCAGCCTCTATTGGACTTCTGTTGTTTGCTTATTTGCGATTCCGTTTGAAAATGGAACGTGAGGCCAATGAGAAGGAGCGTCTTGAGTATCGCTCCAGGTTACTTGCTCTTGAACAGCGGTCCTTGAATGCAAGTATGAACAGGCACTTCATATTCAATTCGCTGAATTCAATTCAGTACTTTATAAATACCCAGGATAAACTTTCGGCAAATAAATTCCTGACCAATTTTGCGAAATTGATACGCAAGAATCTGGATTCGTCAGAAGAAGGAAATGTGGTAACTCTGGCTCAGGAGCTCGATCGCCTTGAATTATACCTTTCACTTGAAAGTATGAGATTCAAAGACAGATTTGAATACATCATTGATTGCGACGAGGAGATTGATAAAGAAAATATCAGGATCCCTGCCATGATCCTTCAACCTTTCGTAGAGAATAGTATCATCCACGGAATCCTACCAAATGAAGATAAAAAAGGAGAGATCAAGGTTGAGATTCATGAGTACGATGGACAGCTGATCATTCGAATTACAGACAACGGTGTTGGAATCGAAAATAGTATTCGTCAAAAACAGGATATTGAAGGTGATCATAAATCGCAAGGAATGGAAATTACGTCCAAAAGAATTGAGCTTCTTAATCACCTGTCTCAGAACAAATTCGAGATTCAAGGGCCATTTCAAATGGAGGATGAATACCGTTCAATCAAAGGAACGGGGGTTATACTCAAAATAAGCCTCGAAAATTTGGAAGATTGATTTTAATGTCATATGTTTGTTAATGTAAGATACGTGTGATGAAGAGAATTTTATACATAGCGGCGGTTTTTTCAGGGTTGGTCCTGGTGTCTTGCGGTAAGCAAAATATCCAACCAAACATGACAAATGAACAGGGAATACCTGTTTGGAGAAGTGTTTCGGATAATTCTAGTGATCCTGAAGGTACGGTTGATGACGGTTCAATTACAGATCCAAACAACGATCGAGATGAAAATGGAAGAAGAAAAGGTTCTTCGAACTAATTCGAAGATATAAATGTTAAAATCCCGCTAGATGCGGGATTTTTTATTTCTATACTATTCCAAACGCTAGTTTAAATCAATAAAATATACACTTCAATCGATTATCGAGTAAAACTTATTCTATTGTTATACTTTAGTTTCACTGCTTAACTTGTGAACTTATTTATACATGTCTACCAAGGTCAAGGAATCATTGTTTGAACTGATTCGTTCTCTGACGAAATCTGAGAAACGGTATTTTAAACTACTTGCATCACGACATACTATCGGTGATGAGAACAATTATGTTCGATTATTCGATGCGATAGATAGACAAGAGGAGTACGACGAAGAATCACTTTTCAAAGAGTTCAAAGGGGAAGCAATGCTGAATAAATTCTCCATAACCAAAAAGAGACTATACGATCAAATTATTTCAGCTTTAGATGGATATCATTCGAGTACATCCCTCGATGCTCAATTATATAAAGGTTTACACTCAGTGGAGATCCTGTATAATAAATCACTTTATGATCAGGCAGGAAGAATGATCCGAAGTCTTGAAAAGCAGGCCATGAAGAATGAGAAGTTCGCGGTTCTTCAGGAAATTAACAGATGGAAGAAGAAACTACTCGAAAATCAAGGGCATCAAGAAGGTCAACAAGAGGAATTAATTGAGATCTCAAAATTAGACAATGACCTGCAACATTCCTCTGCTACATACAATCGGCTATGGATGATCAAGGCGAAATTGTTTACACAGTTGCATACGAAAGGTGTCGCTCGAAATCAGGATGAAATTGAATTTTTTAAGGGATTAAAGACCGATATGCCTGATATCAGAGATGTTCATGCATTTGATATTCAGAGCTTGTATAATCACGTAATGAGTGCAATACATTATGGTTTAAGAGAGACAAAGCTATCTTCAGAATACATTAATAGGAACATTGAATTATATCAGAAAACTCCGAATAAGATCTCTGAGTTTTTTAATTTTTATCTGTCTCTTTTGACCAATGCGATCTATTTGAATGAATCTTTGGGAGAAAGAATGATAGCAAGTCAATACTTGCAGGACCTTAAGCGATTGACCGACGCAATGAAGGATAAGATCAATGAAGATCAAAAGATCAAACTGTTCGGAAGTGTACACAGTGTAGAATTATCGATCTTGTGCCGAAGAGGTGATTTTTCTAAAGCTCAAAGTTTATTGCCTTCTATCGAATCGGGATTAATTCTTTTTCAGGATAAACTAACTCCCTCCAGGGTGTCATACATGCAATTCAAAGGAGCAACTGTGTGCTTTGCCCTAGGCAATTATAATGATGCCTTGAGATGGATCAACAAGATTCGCAATAACAATTCATTGGATTCATCTGAGGATGTTCTTGCGTTTACGGCATTATTGGAAATTTTGATCCATCTTGAAATGGATCATAAAACGTTACTTCCGTATTCGTTAAAGAATACCTTGAGATTCTTGAAGTCAAGGAATAGATTGCATGAGGTTGAACAGGTATTTCTGAGTTTCATTTCCAAACGGATCAAGATACAAGACACTTTTGAGATCAATGAACTCTGGGAAAAGTTGTTGCATGATCTTGAAAAGCTGGATAGCAATGAATTGCAAAATGCAGCTCTTGAATACTTTGATTTTTGCGCCTGGGCTAGATCAAAAGTGGAGAAAAGGCCTTACGATCAAGTTATAAGAGAAAAACAAGGGGCACGACTAAGGAAAGTGAGTTAATCTTTAAGATGATCCCAACCCTGCGCTTTTAAAGGTACCGCAGCTCCATTTTTATCGATGAAATAAATGCCATCCGATGCATTTGTCATATGACCGATCACCGTGAGGTGTGGATTACCTTTGATCTTCTCGTAGTCATTTTGGTCGATCGTGAACAATAACTCATAATCCTCTCCGCCATTCAAAGCACAAGTTACTGGATCAATATTGAAATCGATCGCAGCTATGGACGTCTGACCATCGATTGGAATCTTCTCATCATAAACATGACATCCAACATTACTTTGATTACACAAGTGTAAGATCTCAGAAGCAAGGCCATCTGAAATATCGATCATTGAAGTAGGTTGAACATCAAGTTCTTTGAGATATTTGATCACATCTATTCTGGCTTCAGGTTTTAATTGACGCTGAATGATATAGTCATGACCATCAAGATCCGGTTGAATGTCGGGGTTGGCTACAAAAACTTCTTTTTCTCTTTCCAGGATCTGAAGTCCCATGTATGCTGCGCCAAGATCACCCGTTACGACAAGCAGATCGAACTCTTTCGCTCCATTACGGTAAATAACATTTTCTTTGCCCGCTTTACCAAGTACAGTTATTGTTAGGATCAGACCGGATTGGGAAGAGGTAGTGTCTCCCCCTATGAGATCAACTCCGTAATGATCACAAGCAATTTTGATCCCATCGTACAATTCTTCCAGAGCTTCTAAAGGAAATCGATTCGATACTGCCAGAGAAACGGTGATCTGCTCTGCTTTTCCATTCATCGCACAGATGTCAGAAACGTTAACCGAAACAGCCTTGTATCCCAGATGCTTCAGTGGCATGTACATCAAATTGAAATGAATTCCTTCGATCAGCGTATCTGTTGAGACAAGTTGAACATCAGTGTTATTCATACTGATCACTGCAGCATCGTCACCGACACCTTTGATCGAACTAGGGTTCTTTAATTCGAATTTACTGGTCAGTTTTTCGATCAACCCAAATTCTCCCAATTCACTTAACTCTGTTCTTTTGTCGCTCATTCCCAAAATTTGGACAAAGATAAGGCTTAGTTTAAGAAGAATGTGACTCTGATCGCTTAACATTCTTCATTGATTCGATAACTTTACAGCATGTCTCAATCCGTTGTTAAAAGTTTATTGGCCAGAGGTGAGCGTATTAGCGACCCCAAAGTGCAACTGAAGTACTTGTCTGATTTCCCAGGGAAATCATTTGATATGGCTTTAAAAGAGTCCAACGATTATCCCTTAAAGGCAGGAAACATCGAAACCCTGCAGATCAATTTAGGGAAGATGTGTAATCAGGTTTGCGAACATTGTCATGTTGATGCTGGGCCTGACAGAAAAGAGATCATGACCAAAGAAACCATGAATGCGTGTTTAAAGGTTATTGATGATGTAGGTGTGAAGATCATTGATCTCACAGGGGGAGCCCCAGAGATGAATCCTGATTTTGAATGGTTGGTAAAAGAGCTGTCAAAAAGAAAGGTAAAGGTCTTGGTCCGTTCAAACTTAACAATCATTGTTTCGAATAAAAAGTATCATCACCTACCTGTTTTCTTCAAGGAAAATGGGGTTAAAGTGATCTCATCACTACCATGTTATACTGAAAAAAATACTGATGCTCAAAGGGGGAAGGGAGTCTTCTATAAGAGTATTGAAGCATTACATCTTTTGAACGAGGTCGGTTATGGTAAAGAAGGAACTGAATTGGAGCTTGATCTGGTTTACAATCCAGGTGGACCCTCCTTACCTCCCGATCAGTTAAGCTTGGAGAAAGATTACAAACAAAGGTTGAAGGAGGATTTTGCAATAGATTTTAATCATCTCTTGACCATTACAAATCTGCCAATTTCCCGCTTTTTGGAGTCATTGCTGCGCTCCGAACGATATGAGGAATACATGAATAAACTTGTTGAAGCCTATAATCCAGCAGCAGTAAAAGGACTAATGTGCTTATCTACCATTTCTGTAGGTTGGGATGGACAGTTATATGATTGTGATTTTAATCAGATGCTTGAACTAGGAGTGGCTTCACCTGTTAAAACGATCAACGAGCTTGTGGGACAGGATATTCAAAATAGAAGAATCGTAACCGCTAACCATTGTTTTGGTTGCACTGCTGGCTCCGGTTCGGGTTGTGGTGGAGCGATCGTATGACTAGAAATGCATTGATCATATTTCAGAAAAATTTTGTTCTCGGCAATGTAAAAACGAGGATCGCAAAAGATATTGGGGAAGAAGAAGCACTTCGTCTTTATAAATGGCTGGTCACAAAAACACTGGAGAATTGTGCTGAAATTGAATCCGAAAAGTTCATTTACTACTCTGATAATTTAGAGGATACCCCAAATGAATATGAAGGCAAGGTTCAGATTGGTAATGATCTTGGTGAACGGATGAGTAATGCATTCTCAGAAGTTTTTAGATGTGGGTATGATCGTGTGGTAATAATTGGCACCGACTGCCATTCGTTGAATAATGAAATAATTCAAGATGCCTTTGCTGCTTTAGAAGAGCATGATTATGTGATTGGTCCTTCAGAGGATGGGGGATATTATCTACTGGGTATGAAAAAGTTTTCGAATGTACCTTTCGAAAGAATGACCTGGAGTCACAGGGATGTTTTAACAGAAACATTGAAAAGAATTGGTACGGATTCGGTCAAACAGTTGAGAGTGTTGAATGATATAGATAACAAAGAAGATCTGCTAAAAAGCGGTTTGGGATTGTTGGTCAATGAAGTTTTAATGTTAACGATTTAAGGTATGAGTAACTATCTGGAAACGACAAAAAATGTGTACAAAGAGGCTGCGTTAAAACCGGATGTTGGACTTTGCTGTACAACCACACCTGTTTGGGTTTTACCGGAATTGAATATGCCGAAGATCATGCTCGAAATGAATTATGGGTGCGGTAGTACAGTGAATCCTAGGGATCTGATAAATGATCCAACCATATTGTATGTAGGTGTTGGTGGAGGGATGGAAGTATTCCAGTTTGCCTATTTTAATCGGAGAAAAGGTGGTGTCATAGGTATAGATGTTGTCGATGAAATGCTCGAAGCCTGTCGAAAAAATCTAAATGAAGCAGAAAACTTGAACTCTTGGTTTCATGGTCATTTTGTAGAACTAAAAAAAGGGTCAGCTTTAGATCTGCCCATTGAGGATAGCACCGTGGATGTTGCTGCTCAAAACTGTTTATTCAATATTTTCGAAAAGGAAGATCTTATTCTGGCCCTAAAGGAGATGTATAGAGTATTGAAACCTCATGGCCGTTTGATCTTGTCAGATCCTGTAACGGAAGACGAAATACCTGAAGAATTAAAGAAAGATGAGCGATTAAGAGCATTGTGCCTTAGTGGGTCTCTGTCATTGAAAGAATACATCGACTTGATAGCTTCCGTTGGATTTGGAACAATCGAGATTCGTGCTAAAAGACCTTATCGCATCCTCGATCCCAAAAATTATAATACGGATCGCTTGATCTACCTTGAAAGTGTTGAGGTTTGTGCAATTAAAGATCCAATGCCAGAGGATGGACCTTGTGTATTCACCGGTAAGACGGCTATCTATTATGGTGATCAAGAATATTTTGACGACAAAAACGGACATGTCTTAATACCAAATCAGCCACTTGCCATTTGTGACAAGACAGCCCGCGCGCTAGAGGATTTAGGAAGAAATGACATTTTTATTTCCAATTCGACTTATTTCTATGATGGAGGTGGATGTTGCTAAGCACAGGTGTTGCATGAAGTAAGTTTGAATTAAAGTCATAACTTGTGGCTGTCTATTCATCAATAAAAGTCATTCCTCAATGAAAAATCTAGTTACCCTTATAATCATCACGCTTTGTTTTTTCTCAAGATCCCAGACTTTTTCTTCGCCTGAAAGCGTTGAATTCGATCAGGTGAATCAGAGATGGTTAGTTGGTCAGAATGGATCTGGAAAGATCAATATTTTTGAGCCCTCAACAGGCACTTTGATTCCTTTTGCTGCAAACATTCCTTCAGGTCCTCATGGGATTGAAATTTTAGGAAATACCGTTTATTGTTGTGATGGATCCACCATCAAAGGATTTGATCTTTCTACCGGGATTCAGTCTGTGAACATCGCTATTGCTGGCTCGACTTTTCTTAACGGTCTTACGACTGACGGGGCTAATTATCTCTTTGCGACAGATTTTTCGGGCAAGAAAATTTACCGTGTTCATCCAGCTTCAGGTAATTACAATGTTATGCAATCGACAGTTAAGACACCTAATGGAATTTACTATGATGGAGCGAATGATCGATGCGTGTACGTTACCTGGGGAGCGAATGCTGAAATTCAAGCCATTAGTCTGATTGATTCTACAATTTCAACCCTAAAGGCGACCAGCTTGGGAAGTATGGATGGTATAACCCGAGACATCGATGGGAACTGGTATTTCACCACTTGGAGCAATAATTCACTAAATAGAATTGATCCAACTTTTACAAATTCTCCGGTGGTGGTAATGAGTGGATTAAGCAGTCCGGCTGACATTGACATTAATTTGGCAGGAGATTCAATTGGCATTCCAAATTCTGGCACTGCAAACAATGTTGTTTTTTATACGATACAAAATTCTTCCGGATTGGTGAATTTAGAGGGTAAAGATCCCTTCAAAGTGTATCCTGTTCCTTCTGTTGGGGAGAACATTACCATTCTTTTAGAAGAGCCTGTTCACCAAGGAAGAATTTCACTCATCAATGGAGAAGGCAAGGTGATAAGTGAAAGTGAAGTCAACGGACACATATTTATCTTGGAAACAACGCATCTAGACAAAGGATCCTATTTTCTTTCATTGGTTAGTAGTGACAAAAATGTCATTTACACCAATAAAATCATCATCCAATAGGCATTACTGCATATTTCATGGTTTTTCGATTCAAGCATGAAATCGATTATTCAAATCATCCATTGTTGGGGAAAGAATTTGTCGCCGAAAAAATAGAAAATTCGAAGGCCTTTCAGATCTGTCCAATTCAATGAAGTGAAACAAAAGAGTCGTTTTTTACGAATAAGAAGATCAATCGTCTCACAGAATGCAATTGGAACTGCTAAGATATTTGAGCATAATGAACTTTTTAAAAGGCACATCTGTCAAGTTGGTAGGGGTGTTTCTATTGGTGGGTTTGTACTCGTCTGCTCAGGATTCAACAGATCGTGAAGATTTCCCCTTGAATTTTCCATTGGTAATTTCTTACCAGAACAATAGTGCTGAATTGAGTCACATTAACCGTCTCCGTCTGCAGATCCTTGCAGATTATATGCGGGAGAATTCCAAAGTAAAAATTGTGATCGAAGGACATGTTTGTTGTGGACCAGCCCCAAAAATGTCAAAGAAAAGAGCAAAGTCGGTCTATAAGATGCTAAAGAAATATGGAGCTCCAAAAGATCAAATGACATATGTCGGTAAATCTTTTGATGAACCTATTGTCTTGAAAGAGCGTTCGGAGCAAGATAAAGATCTGAACAGAAGAGTTGAAATAGAGCTGATTAGCCACTGATAGAAAAGAAAAAAGCTCCACATTTCTGTGAAGCTTTTGTTGGCCCACTAGGGCTCGAACCTAGACTCTTCTGAACCAAAATCAGACGTGTTGCCAGTTACACCATGGGCCAGTTGCGGGTGCAAAGTTAACGCGTGAAAATTAATTTCAAAGAATTTTAATCAAAAAAATAAAGTTCCACCTCTTTTTGAACATTCGACTGTTGTTCATTTTTGGCATTTTTTCACTTTTTGAAGGTCAATGCCAACTTAGATATGTTTAAATTCGCAACACTAACCGACAGAACCATTCAATTTCGGGCTGTCAGCTATTAAATCATATCGGATGACGTACAAAAAATGGAACATGTTATTGGGGTGGCTTGTATTTGCTATCGCAACTGCCGTTTATTTCATAACATTGGAAGACACAGTGAGTTTGTGGGACTGCGGTGAATACATCACTGCGGCTTACAAGCTGGAAGTTGGTCACCCTCCAGGTGCTCCTTTATTCATGGTGTTGGGACGCTTGTTCTCCTTTTTTGCTGATCCTGCAGATGTTGCAGTTTGGATCAACAGACTCTCTGCTTTGTCCAGCTCATTGACCATTCTTTTCATGTTCTGGTCATTGACCTTGCTTTTGAAAAAGCTGGCTCTCCGATCGAAAGAAGCGTTAACATGTGGTGATATGGTCGCGATCTTCGGAAGTGCAGCAGTAGGCTCACTTGCTTATGCGTTCTCAGATTCATTCTGGTTTTCAGCAGTAGAAGGGGAAGTTTACGCGATGTCTTCACTGTTCACAGCAGCAATATTCTGGGCAATCCTGAAATGGGATGAGGAAATGGCTGAAATGCAAAAAGAGACCCTATCTCCGGAATTTGCGCCTAATCGCTGGTTGCTATTGATCATGTTCCTTTTAGGGCTTGCGATCGGGGTTCACCTTTTGGGGATTCTTGTTGTGCCAGCAATGGCATTCATGATCTATTTCCGTTTCTGGAAAGAGGTCACTTTCGGAGGTTTTATCATAACAGGCTTGTTGGGAATTGTCGTTCTAGGATTTATTCAGGAGGGAGTAATTCCAGGATCAATTTCTTTGGCATCTTCTTTTGAAGTTGCTTTCAGAAATTCATTAGGGTTACCTTTCTATTCAGGTACGATCTTCTTCTTTGGATTGTTGGTCGCGGCCTGTGTATGGGCGATCCGCTATGCTCGTAAGCATAAAAAGTCGATCCTTTATAACGCCACAATGGGATTGATCCTGTTAATGATCGGGTATGGTTCATTCGCTGTGATCGTTATCCGTTCTAATGCAAATACACCGTTGGACGAGAATGATCCCGAAAACCTTGTAACGCTTCATGCCTACTTAAAGCGTGAGCAATATGGATCTGCGCCGTTATTGTACGGGCCACACTGGAACTCGCAGGAAAATGATCCTTCTGCATACGACAGTCGTTCACCTTTTTATCTGCGTCGTTTCGTTGTTGAAAAGGGAGATAAAGTCCTGAAAGCATTCAGAAAAGAATCTGATGCGAATGCATTTGCTAAGGAGAACGGAGGAGAAGTAAGTGAAAAATACTTTGAATCCAATGCTGGAGAGCGCGAAAACAGTGTGCCAACGTATGCTCAAAACACCTTCTTCCCAAGAATGTACTGGGGAATGGAAGCAGCACGTATCGATGGATATCAGAAATGGTCAGGCTATGATGCGAATGATGGAACCATGACCGAAAAAGGAAAAGACGGTAAGCGATTACCAACCTTTGGAGAAAACTTAACTTACTTCTTCAGATATCAGGTCAATTTCATGTATTGGAGATACTTCATGTGGAACTTTGCTGGTAGACAGAATGATATCCAGGGACATGGAGATGATATGCGTGGAAACTGGCTGTCAGGATTCAGTATGGTTGATGAGGCAAGACTTGGTGCTCAGGGAGCAGATGCCCCTTATTATACAGGAGAGAATCCAACGAACAACAACTTTTTCTTCCTACCGCTGATCATCGCTTTGATCGGATTGTTCTTCCATTTTTATGCGGCACCTAAAGATGCATTTATCGTATTCCTGGCCTTCATGTTTACCGGTATCGCGATTGTCGTTTATCTGAATCAAAAACCAATGGAGCCGCGTGAAAGAGATTATGCCTATGCAGCTTCATTCTATTTCTTTGCCTTCTGGATAGGAATAGGGGTCTATGCGCTGTACGAAGCATTTACTTCTTGGGTGAAGAAAGATCTTCAGAAACTTTTGTTTACTGCTGGAGGTGGCTTACTACTTGCCTTAATTATTGATATGAGCAGTGAAGTGTCAATGCCAAACACAATGTCATGGTTGATCATAAGTGCGATCGGTATCGGAGCAATTGGCTTGATGATGGGGCTGCGAAAAGTTTTAAAAGGAGAAGTTCAGGGAGCAGTAGTGGCCACCTTGCTTGGACTCTTTGTTCCTGTGATCATGGGAATGCAGGGATGGGATGATCACGACAGAAGCTTGAAGACTTCTGCAAGAGATCTAGCATTCAACTATCTTGAATCTTGTACTCAGAATGGTATCATCTTTACGAATGGAGATAATGATACTTTCCCTCTTTGGTATCTTCAGGAAGTGGAAGGAGAACGCACAGATGTTAGAGTATGTAACCTATCGTTAATGCAGACGGACTGGTATACCGAACAAATGATGATGCGTGCTTATGACTCAGACCCACTGCCGATCAAATTCAAGGAAGATCAGATCATGATGTATGCAGGGAATACGGACCAGGTACTCTTTACAAACATGTTTGAATTGTTCTACTTGAATGCAAGTGACGAAATGATCAAGAAAGTGATCGAGCTAAGAGTGAAGAACAATAGAGCTACTGCTACGACAGCTGTCAATAATTTCAGTGCTCAAATCGGGGAAGTACTAAACGGTATTTCTTCTCCTCAGCCAAATGTGATCGGACGTCTTGAGGAGATCAAGATCGAACTTTCAACAGGAGTAGGAGCGAATCTCGTCGAATCGATCTACTCGAAGTATCGTAACGGATTTGAAATACTAAGCGGTTTACAAAGCGGTCTGGTAACTTTACCAGGGAACCAGGGACAAAGACTTCAGCAATCGTTAATGGATATGGAGACGAACTGGGATTATACAGACCTTGATGATGCAATGGCGTTCGTTCGCGACGACAAGAACTTGTTGAATTACGATGCTCGAAGAAAAGTCAGAGTATTTCCTAGTACAGGTTTCATTTTGAAAGTGGATAAAGACAATGCTGTTAAATCAGGAATCATTTCTGCAGATCAGAAAAAGGATTGTTTGAGTGAATTGAGATTCGACTTCAATTTCAGAGATGTAAGAGCGATTACCAGAGAGCAGGTAATGATGCTTGATATCCTTGCAAACAACGACTGGAAGCGAGGTATATTCTTCTCATCTCCAGGTGGTTCAGATGTTTCATTGGCCTTGTATTACAAAGGATACATCAAACAAAATGGTATGGCATTCGAATTATCACCTTTGAACGATGTAAGAAGTCGATTCAGCGCTGATAAAATGTATAAGAACCTCATGGAAGTATACTCGTACGGAGCAATGAATAATCCGGACGTTCTTTCTGATTATTATACACGACGCCATACATCTCAGTACAGACTTCACTTCGCCTCTCTGGCAGATTATTACCTGAACAAAGCAGATGAGGAGGTAGAGGCGATGGTAAATGCTGAAAGAAACATTGAGATCCTCAAAAATGCAGGTCAAATGGATCGAGTTGCTGAAATAGAGAAATCAATGGTAGGAGCACCAACCCGTATAAAAACGAATCGTAAAAAAGCAGCTGATCTTTTAAAGAGATCCTTGGAAGTAATGCCAGCTACGATTGTGATAGACTATGGTGAACCGAGCTTAAGCAGAGACAAATACAGAGCGACAGGAGTTGAGATATCTGCTCATCAGGATGGTATTCTACACGATTATGTTGGCATGCTGTATCGTGCAGGAGATAAAAAAGCAGCTGAAGAACTAGGTAAGGAAGTCGCAAGACAACTTGAGACGGTATTCAACTTCTTTGAGAAATCAGACGCTTATTTTGCTGGTAATCCGGAGAACCAGGGAGATCTGTTCGCAGCTATGGACTCATACTTCAAAATGCTTGTTGTAGCAGCTGATGAAGAAGTAGGTAATCCAAAAGGAGAGTTTGCTACTAGACTTAAGTCGACAATTGATCGCATGTACAACAAAACAATGCCGGCGATCTATAAAGCGTTGGAGGAAAAGGCCAAGGACAACGGAGAAGCTGTAAGAAGAGGAACGAAAGCAGGAAGATATGCCTCAATGTTGTTCCAGCTGCAGGATCAGTTCGAAGCTATGGGTGCTCATTATGGGTATTTGGAGGTTGCCACTAAAGGTCCTGAGCCAGGAGGTGCTCCTTCAGAACTGGAGATGCAGCAGTTGATGCAACAGATGGCAATTCCAGACTCGGTGATCAAATAATAAAATGAAGATCTTTAAAACCCCAGTAGTTTTCAGGTGGATGTTTCCATTGAGAACCTGGGGTTTTTCTACTTCTGAAAAGGTTGTCTATTTAACCTTCGATGACGGGCCTGATCCGAGAATTACTCCTTACGTACTAGATACTCTAAAGGAGGAAGAAATAAAGGCCACCTTCTTTTGTGTCGGAGAAAATGTTCGTTTGTACCCCGATCTTTATCAAACAGTGTTATCGGAAGGACATTCCGTGGGAAATCACACGATGCGCCATGAGAAGGGAACCGAAGTGTCCAACAAGAAGTATTTCGATTCGATAGAAGAATGTGCAAACCTTGTTCAGTCGGATCTTTTTCGCCCACCATACGGCAGAGCGACCTGGAATCAAAGCAGGATGCTATCCAAAAAGTATCGTATCATTATGTGGAGCTGGTTATCCTATGATTATGATCGATCAGTTAGTGTTGAAGAGATCCTTGAAAATGCAAAGACCATAAAGAATGGTGATATCCTGGTACTTCATGATAATGTAAAAGTAGAGGATAGAATCAGGCAATTACTTCCAGTACTGATCAAAGACCTCAAAGAAAGGGGGTTTGCTTTTCAGGCGATCACTTTCGCTTGAACACAGGAACTGTAGAACATGGCTCGCCATACATGATACTCTTCACTACTGGCTGAATACATTTCATAAGTTCGACCATTGCAAAATCCGGGTAAGGAATATCAGAACAACCTTTAATGATCACTCGACCATCTTTCATGGAAGTGGTGTCGATCTTTTTAACGTTACTGACGATCAGACTTTTTATCAGTTCCTCTTTCGAACCAATGATCCATTCATGCGCAATGCCGCTTAGATTTGAAGCAATTAGCATATATGCCCATGTAGGAATGATCGCGTCAGCAGAACAGTGAACAAAAACAGCTTTCCCATGGTAAGTGTTCCAGTCGTGATCCTTTACCCAGGTCCTAAATTCCTTTTCCTTAAGGATCAATCCCTGCCACAGCACTGATGAAATATCGATCCCAACGATCTCAATCCTTGGTTTTACGTCAGCAAGGTCAAGTTGGATCAATCCACTTTCTTTCACCTTATTTTTGATCTCATTCATGCTGTAAAAGTAAAGAATATCAATGTAGTCTATATATTTGTCCAAATCTATTTTATGAAGCACTTACTGTTTTGTCTTTTCGCGTTGTTATTGTTTTCTTGTTCTGATCGTTCAGATGCATTGGTCGGTAAATGGATGCTTGAAGAAATCGATTATTCTGAACACTTTAAAGGAGTTCCAGATGAAGTAAAAGGGATTATAGAGCAGCGAATGGCAAGCGAATTTGAAAGGATCAAAGGCAGAACTTTTTTTGTATTCACTGAGGAGCAAAAATTGGAGCTTCATGCTCCGAATTTTCTGGATAAAATGACTGTAAGCAAAGGAGAATATCGAATGAGTGGAATGCAGGATTCCGTGTATTTTGATATCGAAATTCCGGAAAGTTACATGATCGTGCAATTGGATGATGAAAGGTTGGTGCTCAAAACGAATGAGATGCCCAAACGTACGCTTCATCTAAAGAAATCAAAGAAATAAGACAAGTTGTCAGTCTTTTTCTGAGGGCATGGATTTTGACTTCAAGCCCCCATGCGTAAGACCAGATTACCTTTTGGTTCGCCCGTTGAGGCAATAGTATATCCAACATTACTATTAATTGTTATGTGGCTTGTCTTTTGGGCAGAACACCTTTTCTTATTCCCATTTCACAAATTAGGAGTATTGCCGAGAACATTGGAAGGATTGAAGGGGATTGTATTTATGCCTTTTATCCATTCTGATCGGGAGATTCAACATATTTTCAATAATTCAGTCCCCATTTTTATTCTTTTAGCTGCGCTCATTTATTTCTATAGAAGTATTGCTCTCCGTGTCTTTGTGATCAGCTGGTTAATGACTGGCTTTCTGGTTTGGATCTATGCAGAGAATAAAGGTGCTTACCACATAGGAATGAGTGGGGTGATTTATGCCTTGGCTGGTTTTCTATTTGCTTCAGGAGTATTGAGGAAATATTTGCCACTGCAGGGAATCTCTTTGTTCGTTGTCTTTGTTTATGGTAGTTTGATATGGGGAATTTTTCCAATGCAACAAAGTGTATCTTGGGAGGGACACTTCATGGGGTTGGTTGTTGGATTGATCCTCGCGGTTTTTTATAGGAAGGAAGGTCCTCAGCGACCTAAATATCAGTTTGAAATCGAAAAAGAAATGGGCATTGAACCTCCTGATCTGGAAGGAATCTGGCTGGAGAAAGTAAGAAGAGCGAGAGAAGAAGAGGAGCGTTTAAAAGACCAAAAGGATCAGGATCAAGTAAAAGTGATCTATCATTTTAAAAGACAAGATGGTCCGGATCAACCACATTCGGACGAAAATCATCCGAAATAACTGCTGCACCTCTGCAAACCTGATCCCAGGAATCCAAACTAAAGGCAAGACAGACGTATTGGCAAGTTCTCATCATGAAATGGTCGTCAATAAAGTAGGAAACGATCTCAGAAATGCCATCGTTGTGTCCTATAAACATCAAGTCCTGATTTGATTTTTCCTCCCACAGGATTTCCAGAAACTTTTCATATCCGCATAAATAGAGGTCATCATAAAAATGGACCTTCCCAAGATCGCACATACTTTGAATGATCTCATTGGTCTGTTTTGTTCTTTTCGCTGATGACACGAAGCACTTTGAAAAATTAGCTTTTTTAAGCGCCAGGTAATTTCCCAGAACGTTTGCCTGAATCACTCCTTTAGGGTGTAAGCATCGGTCAAAGTCCTTTCCTGATTCAGAATTGACTTCTGTTTTGGCATGTCTGATCAGATGAAGAAAAATTGTTGAATGTTCAGCCAACGTTTATTTGTATTTGTGCGTTATACAAATATAAGGACATTCATTGTCAGATTCCTTTCAAATGAAGGATTTGGAAAAAGAGTGGTATATTGCATAATAACCTCAACATAAGACAATTGCATAAGACCATAAATATCACCACAGATTTGCTTCAGGCCTGTGTACGTGATGATCGCAAAGCGATCAAGGTCTTATATGAACATTGCTTTAAGATGTTCATGCCTGTCTGTTGCCGTTATCATAACAATGAGGAAGATGCAAGATCCTCATTGAACATTGGCTTCATGAAGATTTTGAAGAATCTAGAAGGTACCGATGAGAATTTGAATTTTGTCGCATGGTCAAAAAGAATCATGGTGAATACCTTGATCGATGAATACAGAAAGAGGCGCAATTATCAATCAAGAGTTAGTGGAAAGGAAACGGAGAGGGAGTTAGATCTTGAAGCAGATAATGTGAATAATGATGCTGAATCTAATATTGGATTTGAAAACATCATGAAACTGGTAAATGAATTGCCGGAGGTCAGTGCAAAAGTGTTCAACCTCTATGTGATTGATGGTTACAACCACAAGGAGATAGGTGACATGCTGAATATGTCAGAAGGAACTTCAAAATGGCACCTTTCTACGGCAAGGAAGATACTTAGAGAAAAACTAGAACAAATAGAAACAAGAACAACAAGAAGATTGGTGATATGAGTTGGACGGATGAGGATATAGATAGACTTTTTTCGGATGCGACAGATCATAGCTCAGTTGAATTCAAGGAAGAATTCTGGAATGATATTGAAAAGGAGCTGCCGATTCAACGTAAAAACAATGGGTTATACTTCCTGGGAGGATTAGTTGCTGTATTGTTGATGATGGTTCCTGCGCAGATCAAAAATGTGCACGTTGAATCTTTTAATGCACAAGAAGAATCTAATCACAAGGGGACGATCATTACTGAAATAGAAAAAGGTGAGAATGCTAAGACAAATAGATCTCAGATTGCAAGCAGCGAGTTTGACGAAGTAACGGAAAATCATGGAGTGAAATTGGCAATTACCAATCAACGAAAGGTTGAGTCAAATTTGATTGAAAATGGAACTATGAATGCATCGAATACTTTTGAAATTTCAAATTCATCGATTTCCTTTGATCAAGGAATAGCTGCCAATACAGAAAGAAATTCAAATTTGGAGAAACTTGATCTAAAGGAATTCTCGCATGACCAGGCTGAATTTGAGCATCGAAATTATTCATTAGAACCATTGAAAAAAGGACACTTTTTTGTTGAGTTGAATGCCGGTATAGCCGAGTCGCCAATGATGTATACCGAGGGAGGTAACAACTTTATGAAAACGACCTCGATCCAGGCAGGTTATTCATTCGGAATGGGAAAATTTGGAGTTTCTGTTGGTGCAGGAATGACCAACTACTTCATGGATAATGTTTTGATTAAGGAGCGAACTAAAGTATACGGATATTCTTCGAACATGGTTGAGAGACAATATGACTTTAATCGTGTCATGGCTCTTTCGATCCCAGCTAAATTGGATTATTCTTTTGGTCGTCATCATGCAGGTATAAATGCTCAGTTTAATGTTCCTTTAAGCTGTAAGATCGAGAAATCACAGCTCGTGGACGGAGTAGTTGAATCGAGTTCAGAGGGGTATGTTGGTGCATTTTTATTTTCACCGATTTGGATGCAAGCTGGGATTAGCTATTCATACAACCTAAGTCCAAACTGGGAGATTGGAACCTCATTCAATGTTCAGTTGAATGAACAAGTTCAGTCATTAAGGATGAAAGGCGAAAGAAATTCATTCCCCGTTTCTGGAACGGTTTCATTAAAACACATTTTAAATTGGTAATTGTGAAAGGTTTTAAGACAATATTTTTCTTGTTGTTAATAGTTGGTTTTTCTTCCTGTAAAAAGGAAACAATTGAAGACCCTATTCCAGAACAGACTCCTGTCTTTACTGCTAATGGGAGTTTGAATGGAAATAGTTTCGAGATCATTGCCGGAGAGGAGAATGCTACCATGCAAACCATGACTCGATTGGAAAATGGAGTAAAGTTATATACCGGGATTCTTGGAAATAACAATGAAAGTATTGAGTTTGGGATCCACGAAGGGAATATTGATTTAGCTTCTATTTCTAATCTTAATCACTTTTCTGGGTCACTTCAATTTGCAAGAATCCCATCTGAACCGCTATTAATGCTTTCCAAAGAATTATTGCCGAATGCTATGATGATCAACCAGATTAAATGGTATGTGAATGGTGTATTTGCAGGAATTGATGATGTCGAGATCATTTACCCAGGAAAATATAACATTTGTGCTGAGGTGGTCTTTTTTGATGGAATGCAGTCGACCTTGTGTAATGAAATGATCGCAGGGTATCATTTGAATGCCAGTTATAAACTGACTCATTATCTCAATCAAACCGGTAATTTAAAGGTATGGTTAGATGAGGCCACGGAACCGATTAGTTCTGTAGAATGGCTGGTTGATGATGTTCTTTATTGTCCGGGTGAAATGTTGAACATTGGTGAAATTGGACTTAAGTCGTATAAGATCACGTCACGGGTAACCTTTACAAACGGCGTGGTAAGAACGAGATCAATACTAGTGGATGGAAGTTTGTCAGGTAAATTCATAGAAGACTTTAGCATTTTTGAAAACGAGATCATTAATGAAGTGTTTTGGGATTACACAGTATCGATCAAGTTTAAAAAGGATGGTATAACCTACAGTACAGCAGAGGCTGATAATTCCAATGCTACCATCATTGTAAATGATATGAATTATTTTGGGTTGAACAGTTCAGGCAATCAAGTCTTTAAGTGCAATGCTTCAGTGAATTGTTTTGTGACCGATCCTTCAAATGGAAGTCAGATACCCTTAAACTTCAATACTCAGTTAGGGGTAGAAATAAAAGATTAAGGTCGTACCTTTGCCCCACCTAACTGATCATATGAGGACACTTGCTTTTATCGGCCTGCTTTTTATAATATTGAAAGGTAATACCCAAATTTCGCTGACTTCTTCTGATTTTGCGACTGGTGGTGACACTGTCAGGATGAGTCAAACGAATGATCCCTCGATAGATTTTGCTACAACAGGTCCTAATCAAACCTGGGATTATTCTACTTTGGTAGCCACCTCACAAGTACTAAAGGATTTTACTCCAATGACTGAAGCAGGTACCCTCGCATTATTTCTATTTGGACCATTTGCATCGCCTTCCTATCAGGGTTCCTATTTTATAAATTCATCATCTATACCCCTGGATCAGATTGCTCAATTACTCGGCCTGCCAATCGAGCCTTTTGATCAAGTAAGCAGAGTTAGCTCAACAGGTGTGACGAGTATTGGAAATATTCTAACAACAGGTGGAACGAATATCCCAGTGAAATCAGATACGATCGAAATGAGGTATGAATTGCCGCTCTCTTATAACCAGAATTATTTTTCCAGAGGGTATACCAATCTGGATTTGAATCCAATCCAGAATGCCCAATGGATCCAGCATCGTTCGAGAGCAGCAGAAGTAGATGGATATGGGATTATTACTACACCATTAGGAACGTTTAATGCGCTAAGGATTCATCATTTAATTCTTGAAACGGATTCGTTATACATTGATTTTAATGGATTCGGGACATGGATACCAATTCCAGTTCCTGCTGTTCACGAATACGAATGGTGGACAAATGGACAGAAAGAACCTCTTTTAAGAATCTCTACCTCAGAATTTGGAGGAAATGAAACAGTAACGGCAATCGAATACCGAGATATCTACCGTGGAATGGATGCTGGAATTCTTGAAAATGATCTTAAGATGGTCCTTTATCCGAATCCTACTGCGGACATGTTGTTTATCCTTGCTGATGGAATATGGGAACAATACGATATCAGGGATGCATCAGGTAAATTGATCTCAACAGGTCAGTATTCACAATGGATAGATATTGTAGACCTGTCTAAAGGTTCTTACTTCATCACACTATATCGTGAATCTAACAAGAACACAAAGCTTTTTATCAAGGAGTGATATTCATTCCGTATCTTTGCATAAGGCAAATCGGCTTATCGCTGCTCTGAAAAGAGGAGAGGAAAGTCCGGGCAGCATAGAGTACCGTACTTCCTAACGGGAAGGTCTTGATGGAAAAACTTATCAGGAACAGAAAGTGCCACAGAAAGGAAAACTACCCCGGGAAGTTCGTCTTCTCTGGGGAAAAGGTGAAAAGGTGGGGTAAGAGCCTACCGCTTTGGCAGCGATGTCAAAGGCAAGGTAAACCTTACGGGCTGAAAGACTAAATATACCGGGGTTTGAGGGTTACTCGCCTTACTCGGAGGGTAGGTCGATGGACGCTGTTGGTGACGACAGTGCTAGATAAATGATAAGCATTCTTAGGGATACAGAACCCGGCTTATAGATTTGCCTTTTTCTTTGAAAAATAAGAACCGTACAGCTTTCGTGAATCCCCCAGGTAACTGGAAAGGGATTCCATGCTGGCCGGATATCGCTTAAATCGGGATTGCTGGTAGTTGTAGGACCTCCTTGAACCGTAAGTAACTGGAAAAGTGTTCCACCAATTGTTGATCCGTTGATTTTGATCGTCTCTGAATAAATACTGAAGGAATTGACAAGCGAGGTCATAGTTTCTGCACTGTTTTACTAGTCCGATTCCTCTTAAAACGTAATTCACCCCTCCCTTTCGTTGATTGGGAAATACGACCTTTCCCTTAAGCACATAATTTCTATACAGCGAACTGTCTGCATAGAAGGTTGAATAAGTATTCAATAATGGAATTCTAACGCCTGTTGAGTCATTGATCATTCTGAAAGGTTGTTTGCTAGCGATCATTCCTGAGATCCAGCTTTTCTTATCAGAATGATTCTTTAATCGATGTAAAAAACCACAGAGCATTGACAGATTACATCGTTCATTCAGTCCAGCGGACCATCCGGAACTTTTTTTAAGATCGCCATAGTTCAGGATATGTTGCTCATTCCTTTTCGATGTTCCGATCACAATGGGATCAATAGCTAATCCGAACCAGTCCTGATTTTTACCTTTCAAGTTGTAGGGAATATTTGGAATGTTCTCTTCTCCATAGATCGTTTGAAGATGATTTTCATTCGACAGTAATACAAGATCGATCGAAGATTCTACGAGTACAATATCTATCATGGTTGAATAACCTTCGGCTTTCAGTTTCTTTTTGATAGAATCAGCGTCCAGATGTACGATCTGTATTCTTGAAGTTCCTGTGCTGAATTCATTGAAAAGAGTAGTGTCCTTCTGGAATAGGAAGTCAGAGGCAATGTAGATCAGATTTTCATTTGCTTGGCTTGCCTTATCTATTCCGCATGAATACAGGGACTGGACGATCACGCCAACTATAAGAAGTACCTTCATTCCTGATTTCATTGTACAAATATATGAGAATGAAAGGCGCTGAATTTGTACTTTTGCAAAAAAAAAAGAACCTTATGAGCGCATCGAATACAAAAAACAAAAAAATCACAGCGCTGGTTGCTGACTTACGATCTGGAAATAAGGATAAGATCCTTGGTGCGATCAAGTCATTGCAAGCTCATGGGGATGTTTCTGTTCTTGAACCGATGGCAGAAATCCTTTTGGTTGAGAATGGAAATAAAATTGGAAATGAGATCATTGAATTTCTTTCTGATCTGAAAGACTCAGCAAGTGCCCCGGTAATGATTGAGATCCTGAAAGACGATCGATTCAGAGAGATCAGAAAGGAACTTTTGTCAACGATTTGGAGTAGTAAGGTTGACTACAGCTATTTTCTAGCAGAATTTGTAGAAATGGCTGTTGAAGGAGACTTCATGGAAGCTCTTGATTGTTTGACAATTCTGGAAAATCTTGAAGGTCCGTTTGAAGAAAGACACATTCTTGAAGCTCAACTACATTTAAGAGACTATATTGAGTCATCTGAAAAGAAAGATGATCAAAAAGCTCAAATCATGAGTGAGATTGCAATTCTAATCAAAGATTTCGATCAGGAACTGGAAGGTTAGAACGACCATCCGTAACGCTTGCTTAAGGCGTTTTCAGCATATTTCACTACATGTTCGTCCTCGATTTTCTCAAGTACATCTCCAATGAAGGCCGCAACCAACAAATGTCTGGCTGATTTTTCACTCAGACCTCTCGTGCGAAGATAGTATACAGCATCTTCATCCAATTGACCTGTAGTTGAACCATGTGAACACTTTACATCGTCTGCATAGATCTCCAGCTCAGGTTTAGAATTGATGGTTGCGTCATCTGATAAGAGAACATTACCGTTCGATTGAAATGCATTGATCTTTTGAGCATCTTTTCTTACGAATACTTTTCCATTGAATACTCCAGTTGACTTTCCGTCTAGCACTCCTTTATAAAGTTCATTTGACTGACAATTTGGAGCAAGATGATCGATCAACGTATGGTTATCTAAATGTTGATTTTCATTCGTAACATATGCGCCCATTAAATGAGTCTCGGCATTTTGGCCCTTTACATTTATTCGAACATTGTTTCTTATCCAGCTTCCATTGAGGGTCAATGTATTGATCGTGAAACAAGAATTCAGCGCCTGATCAACACGTTCATTGAAGACAGAGAAATTGGAGCTCTTTTCATTCTGAATCTTATTGATCGTCAATTTCGCATTTTCGTGAACATCCGCCTCGATCACAACATTTGACAGACAATTCTGACTATTCACATCATGTGTCGAAACAATGAATTCTGACTCAGAAAATTTTGCGGCATTTATAGCGATGCGAGGCATACTCACAGAACCCTGTCCTGTACTGATCATTATCAAATGAATCGGATCTTTAAGGATTGTTTTAGATTCAATGTCGATGGTGATCGCATCGGTAGAATATTTGTAGTTCAAAGCATAGAAAACATCTTCTTGAAACTTGAAGTTTGAGTTTCCTTTTTCTTTGAATTCAATTCCTGAAACTTGATGAATGTCGTCTGAAAGGTCTTTTCTGTACACGCCATTCTCAAATACAATTTTCTGAGCATTGGGATTGATGATCGCCTCTTCTGGAACGGATTGGATGATTGATGCGTTTACGTTGACTTCCAAGTTGGAGATCTTTGTTAAACGGGTATATTTCCAGAATTCATCTCTCCTAGTAGGAAATTCTCTACCATTTAGATAAGCATCAGCTTGATCGAGCAAAGTCTGATCGATCTTTACTTTTGATGGAGTAAGCTTGCTTCTGAATTGGTCAAGTTTTGTATTCATCAATGTCTGACTCATCCTGTTAATGTGCTTTTTCTAATTCTTCTTTGATCCAGTCGTATCCCTTCTCTTCAAGTTCAAGAGCCAGCTCTTTAGATCCTGATTTCACGATCTTACCATCGTATAGTACATGAACAAAATCCGGAACAATATAATCCAATAGGCGCTGGTAGTGAGTGATCACAATTGCGCCATTTTCTGGAGTTTTCAATTTGTTTACTCCATTTGCAACGATGCGTAGGGCATCAATATCTAGTCCTGAATCCGTTTCGTCAAGAATTGCAAGTTTAGGTTGCAACATGGCCATCTGGAAGATCTCATTTCTCTTCTTTTCCCCTCCCGAAAATCCTTCATTCACCGAACGAGACGCAAGCTTGGAGTCCAATTCAACTAAAGTTGATTTTTCTCTGACAAGTGCCATGAAATCTTTTGCGCTGATCTGTTCCTGACCATTGTACTCTCTGATCTCGTTTAAGGCAGTTCTTAAAAAGTTGACGTTTGAAACTCCCGGAATCTCAACTGGATATTGGAATGCAAGGAAAAGTCCTTCACGCGCTCTGTCTTCAGTTGACAATTCAAGTAGATCTTTACCATCAAAATCAACGGTACCCTCTGTTATTTCATATTCTTCTCTACCTGCAAGAACAGACGCCAAAGTACTTTTTCCTGCACCATTTGGTCCCATGACCGCGTGTATTTCTCCAGGTTTAACCTCAAGATTAAGTCCTTTTAGTATCTCCTTACCATTGATCGAAGCGTGGAGATCTTTAATGTTAATGAGTGTTTTCATAATGTTATCCTACAGAGCCTTCAAGGCTGATTGTCAGTAATTTTTGAGCTTCTACGGCAAATTCCATAGGAAGCTGATTTAATACATCTTTACAATATCCATTGACGATCAATCCGATCGCTTTTTCTTCGCTGATTCCTCTTTGTAAACAATAGAAGATCTGATCTTCGCCAATCTTGGAAGTAGTTGCTTCATGCTCGATCTTAGCCGTACTGTTCTTGCACTCAATGTATGGGAAAGTATGCGCTCCGCATTCTTCAGTCATCAATAACGAGTCACATTGAGAGAAGTTCCTTGCATTATCTGCATTTTTATGGATCTGAACCAAACCTCGGTATGAGTTCTGGCTTTTACCCGCTGAGATACCTTTTGAAATGATCGTACTTCTCGTATTCTTCCCAAGATGGATCATTTTTGTTCCGGTATCGGCTTGTTGGTAGTTATTGGTAACTGCAACTGAATAGAATTCACCAATTGAGTTGTCTCCTTTAAGAATGCAGCTTGGATATTTCCATGTAATTGCCGATCCTGTTTCTACCTGAGTCCAGCTGATCTTCGAATTTCGTTCGCAGATACCTCTTTTCGTAACAAAGTTGTAAACTCCGCCTTTTCCTTCTTTATCACCCGGATACCAGTTTTGTACAGTCGAATATTTGATTTCAGCGCTTTCAAGAGCAACTAATTCAACCACAGCAGCGTGCAACTGATTTTCATCTCTTTGAGGCGCTGTACATCCTTCAAGGTATGAAACATAAGATCCTTCGTCTGCAACAACCAATGTTCTTTCGAATTGTCCGGTACCACCCTCGTTGATCCTGAAATAGGTTGAAAGCTCCATTGGGCATTTTACACCTTTTGGAATGTAGCAGAAAGATCCATCTGAAAATACAGCCGAATTCAACGCTGCGTAAAAATTATCGGTCATTGGGACAACTGATCCCATATATTTTCTGACCAATTCAGGATGTTCTTGAACGGCGTCAGAGAATGAACAAAATATAATTCCCAACTCCTTCAGTTTTTCCTTGAATGAAGTAGCGACCGAGACTGAATCCATCACGAAATCTACTGCTACTCCGGTAAGACGCTGTTGCTCCTCCATGGAAATCCCTAGTTTGCTCATGGTTTCTTTCAATTCAGGATCAACGTCATCCCATGATTCGTATTTCTTTGTTTGCTTAGGAGCTGAGTAATAGGTGATATCTTGAAAATCAGGTTTTACATACTCGACATGAGCCCATTCAGGTTCAGTCATAGTCTTCCAGATCTCGAAAGCCTTCAAGCGATGTTCAAGCAACCAATCCGGCTCATTTTTCTTTGCAGAAATGAAACGGATGATGCCCTCATTTAATCCTTTAGGTGCTTTGTCTGATTCGATATTGGTTACGAAACCGAACTTGTATTCCTGGTTTTCAAGATCCTTGGCAAGCTCATTTTCGGTATAAGACTGTTTTTTCATTGATCAATTTCGGTTAAACTGAAAAGGATTCTCCACATCCACAAGTTCTGTCAGCATTGGGGTTAATAAACACAAATCCTTTTCCATTCAGTCCGCCGGAGAAATCCAATGTCGTTCCGATCAGATACAGATAACTCTTTTTGTCTACAACTACCTTGACACCATTATCCTCAAACTCTTTATCATCCTCCTTCATTTCATTATCGAAGGTTAATTGATACATTAATCCGGAACAACCTCCACCTTGAACTCCAACCCGAATGAAATAACCTGTCTTACCCTCATCTTCCATAAGTCGTAAGGCTTGTTTTTTGGCATTATCTGTAACTGTGATCATCAGCTGTCGATTTATTTAGATTAATTTTAAATAAGACTGAAATCTGATGCAAAAATACCACTTTTATGGTATTTGACAAGACATTTATTAGTTAAGTAATTTAAAAATTAATTTACGTTGAAGGACATCTCAAGGTTTCTTGCTTTCGTTAATTGAGTGCATATTGACTACATTTGCATTTTAAATGCTGTAAGTGAAGGTATTCAGAGATCTTGATGAATTGGTGGAAATCAACAATCCGGTTGTCACGATTGGAACTTTTGACGGAGTTCACAAGGGACATCAAATGATCATAGATCGCTTAAGTGAGGAGGCAAAGAAGATAGGTGGAGAATCTGTGCTATTCACATTTTACCCTCATCCGAGAATGATCTTGTTTCCGGATAGTCATGGCGTCAAGTTAATTCAGACGCAGGTCCAGAAAATAGATAAGCTTCGTCGGTTTGGTCTACAGAATGTAATCATTCATCCATTTACACAGGAATTTTCCCGTTTAACTGCTACGGAATTTGTCAGAGATTTTTTAGTGAACACGCTTCACGTAAAGAAACTGGTAATAGGATATGATCATCAGTTCGGTAAGAATAGGGAAGGGGGGATACAGTTTTTAAAAGATGTATCTGAATTGTATGGTTTTGAAGTGATCGAAATCCCAGCTCAAGAGATCGATGAGGTGAATATTAGTTCAACAAAGATCAGAAATGCAATTAAAGAAGGGAATGTCGATCTTGCTAATACGTTTCTTGGTGAACCTTTTGAAATAGATGGCATTGTTATTTATGGGGATAAAGTAGGTACAAAAATGGGATACCCGACGGCCAATATTGAGGTTGATAGTGAGGTAAAACTAATTCCTGGAAATGGTGTTTATGCTGTGGAAGTTATGCTTGGAGAGGAGATACATCATGGAATAATGAATATTGGCAATCGCCCAACTATTGCTGCTCAAGGAGATCAAAGACTCGAAGTACATATTCTGGACTTTTCAGGAGATATTTACGGTCAGAATTTAACGGTACGTTTATTGAAAAGGATCAGGAATGAGCAGGTGTTTGAAAACCTGGACCTGCTAAAAGAACAGATACATTTGGATGAAGAATTTGCTCGTAATTTTTTTACTGTTGTTTAGCTTCCTTTCTTACTCTCAAGAGTATAGGATCTATTTATGGGACGAGGTGCAAAATACTTCACCGGATACAATTTTTGGAATAGACTTGTCAAGGTTAAAATTAGATTCAATTCCAATAGAACTTTCCAAATTCAAAGAACTCAAGTATCTCGACGTTTCAAAGAATAAGCTTTCTAATTTACCTGACTTTATATCAGGACTGGATTCTCTAGAAATCCTCAATGCTGGCAAGAATAGATTCGAAGTGTTTCCCATTGTTCTGATACAACTGAAAAACCTTAAGACCTTAGTTCTGAACCGAAATGATTTTGACCGACTACCCAAGGAGATCGGCTACATGGTACATCTCGAATACCTGGATCTATGGGAGACACCAGTTCAAAGTTTTCCTGAATCATTTTTTGAAATTAAGAATTTAAAAAAAATTGATCTTCAAGGAGTCAAGCATAGTCCAACCTTTAATCGAACAATGAAAGAACGTCTTCCCGATGTTGAACTATTGATTGATCCTCCGTGCGACTGCATGGAGTAAAATTTTCGTTGAAAACGAATTGAATGATCCTTTCAGTGCAACATAATTTCACAATTTTCGTCTGATTATGTGAAATTGATTACTTTTATCCTGCCTAAATACATACATTTTATGAAGAAGAGTTTGCTTCTATTGTCATTTTTAATGATAGGAACAATAAACGCGCTAGCTCAAAAGCCTGTATATCAAATTAATAAAATTGGAGAAAAGTATTCTCAATCTGATATTGAAGCGGCTTTTGAAAATTCGAATTTTTGTGGCTTGATCAATCCTGATCAGGATTATACAATTTTATTTGATGACGGAACTGAAGTTGTAATATTTTCAGCCCCCCTGGCTAAGGGATTTGATTCGACTTGTGTAAGAGAAAATAATAGTAAAGAAAACGATATCGTTTGGTCTATCAAGTCAGGTGTTTTGATGCGTCCAATGAGTGCCACATACAATAAAAAATCATGAGAAAGTTATATTCATTATTGATCATCGCCTTTGTAGGCGCAGGTTCTGCTTTTGCTCAGGGAGATAATTGTACTACTGCTACATCATTAGGCACTTTGCCTGCACCGGCAGCCTGTCCAACGGAAAATGGAACACCTGTCAACTTGGCAGGTACAACAGTTGGTGCCACTGCACCGAGTCCTTACGTTTACCTAGTGAACTGTTTAGGGGCTCCGGGTAATGGTGATGATATGGATGCACCAGCTGCAGATGTTTGGTATTCGTTTACGGCATCGGGTACTGTTTTGGATGTTGCGATAACTTCCTCCATGTCACAAATGAATGTCGCTTTGTGGACAGGAACTTGTGCTTCACTTTCCGGTGCTTTCTGTGACATCTCTGCAACTGGAAACTTGACTACAACGTTTGAACCTTTAACACCAGGTACTACATACTACATGCAAATTAGTGGCGGTAGTACCACAGACGTGAGTGCTTTCAATTTGACATTGGAAAACTATTTCAATTGTAATATATGTAATTTGCAATCATCTTTGACCGCAACCCCACCACCTACAAACGGATACTATGCACCAGGTACATCGGTTACTTTTTGTTTGACGGTTGAAGAATGGGATAATATCTCAAATAACTGGCTGCATGGCGTTATACCTACTATGGGTGATGCTTGGGACCTCATAACATTAAATGGCGTTAGTGCCCCGCCAGATTGTGGAGGTGGAGGTACCACTTATACATGGATGTGGCTGAATTCCAATACGTCAACGGCGACAGGTCTCGTAACAGGTGAAGGATGGTACGTGGATATTGATCCTAATGGGCCGACTCCTCCTAATGGTAATGCTGGAAACAACTTTGGAGATCCATGTTCAATTACTTCTTGGAGCGGTGCCGGTGGCCAATTCTGTTGGTCCGTATCTACAGTAGCTGTTTGCACCGGGAACTATGATTTAGGGATGGTAATAAATACCACTGCAGATGGTGAATCAGGTTCATGGTCATCTCTTGCATGTACTGGAGACCCTTCTCCTGCATTTTCTGCGACCCTGCTTTGTTGTGCTTCAATTGTTAATGCTGGTCCTGACCAAACGATCTGTTCTAACGCTTCAACCTCATTAAGTGGTTCGTATTCGAATACTACAGGAGCAGTTTCCTATGTTTGGACTGCTTCCCCAGCAGGAGCCCTTGCAGGTCTATCTAGTACAACTTCTTTAACTCCGACATTTACTCCTCCTGTTGGGATAACTGGTCCAGTAACATTTACATTGGCGGTTACAGATGACGCATGTACTCAATATGACGATGTGATCATTAATGTTACTGCATTACCAACTGCATCAATTTCTTACGCAGGACCATACTGTTCATCAGTTGCAACTGCCCAATCTGTTACGTTAACTGGAACTGGTGGATACACTGGTGGTACTTATTCCTCGTCTCCGGCCGGTTTGACAATTAATGCTTCATCTGGAGCTATAACGCCATCTACCACTACACCAGGTACATACACTGTGACGTATACAATTGCAGCGGCAGGTGGATGTCCGGTAGTAACAGCAACTACCACTGTTACGATAACAGCAGCACCGACCGCTACGATTGATTATGCAGATCCATTCTGTACGTCAAATGCAGGTCCTGCAGCAGTAACTATATCTGGAACAGGAGCATATACTGGCGGTACGTACAGTGCAGGTGCAGGGTTGACAATTAATAGTGGAAATGGAAACATCACACCATCAACATCAACTGCAGGTTCTTATACTGTTACTTATACTATTCCTGCGTCTGGAGGTTGTGCTGCAATACCTGTAACTACTCCAGTTGTAATCTCGCTATTGCCAACTGCATCAATTTCCTTTGCTGGCCCTTACTGTACATCAGTTGCAACAGCACAAGGAGTTACGTTGACTGGAACTGGACCTTATACAGGTGGTACATACAGTGCCTCGCCAGCAGGTTTGACAATTAATACTTCTTCAGGAGCTATTACTCCATCAACATCAACTGCTGGAACATATACAGTAACTTATGCCGTGCCATCAAACGGTGGATGTCCAAGCTTTAATGTAACTGCATCAGTTACGATAACAGCAGCACCGACCGCTACGATTGATTATGCAGATCCATTCTGTACGTCAAATGCAGGTCCTGCAGCAGTAACTATATCT
>Ga0102815_10000074_pt1 | contig 71238 bp, 63 predicted proteins | sample ColrivemetaGS759_FD_79113 | JGI IMG/M metagenome (GOLD analysis project Ga0102815, IMG submission 79113) | Estuarine microbial communities from the Columbia River estuary - Ebb tide ETM metaG S.759 | ecosystem: Environmental > Aquatic > Marine > Intertidal zone > Estuary | place: USA: Columbia... | reverse complement strand
GGGGGGGCGGCAATGCAGGCGATGATGCGTTGTCTGATAGTCTGGAAAAAGCCGCACGGCTCGCAGTCAGCGATCTGGAGGGTGTCAAGATTGATCTGCGGGTTTATGGCACCGGCGGAAATCCGGCGCGCGCGCAGGAATCTGCGCTGCAAGCCGTGGCGGACGGGGCCAAGATCATCCTCGGCCCGGTTTACGCCGAAAGCGCCAATGCCGTCGCAGTCGCGGTGGCCAACAAGGGCGTGAATGTACTGTCATTCTCCAACAACACCACGATCGCCGGGGGCAACCTGTTTGTCTTGGGCAACACTTTCGAAAACACCGCCACCCGGCTGGTCAGCTTTGCCACACGGCAGGGAAAACGCAAAATCGTGATTGCCCATGATCAAAACATTCCCGGCCAACTGGGTGCACAGGCCATCGTGCAAGCGGCTTCGGTCAGCGGGGCCACCATTGTTGCCTCCATTGGCTATGAGTTGAGCCAGCAAGGCGTGTTTGGCGCTGTGCCCGCGATCAAGGAGCAAACCGGGAATGGCGGTGCCGATGCACTGTTCCTGACCGCCAATACCGCAGGCGCCTTACCTATTCTGGCGCAACTTCTGCCGGAACAAGGCGTGTCATCCCCGACTACGCAATTCATTGGCCTGACCCGTTGGGACGTCCCCGTGCAAGCGCTTGATATGCCCGGTCTGCAAGGAGGCTGGTTCGCCCTGCCCGATCCCGCGGTCGCTGCGGCGTTCTCGTCCCGCTACCAAGCCGCCTATGGCGCCGCCCCCCACGCGATCGGCGGGCTGGCCTATGACGGCATCGCCGCAATTGGTGCCTTGGTCAAACAAGGCAAAAGCGACGCGCTCACAAGCGCTGCCCTGACCCAGGGCGCAGGTTTTCAAGGCACAGGCGGCGTTTTCCGCCTGCTGCCCAACGGCACTAATCAACGTGGCCTCGCCGTGGCCACGATCCGCGACAAACAGGTGGTTGTGATTGACCCTGCTCCCACATTCTTCGGCGGTGCCGGCTTCTGAGCCGTCTGTGATCGAGCTTTTTGCGCTGCCCGTCCCGGGCGGCGCCGACCTGCCTCTGGCGGGTGCAGACATCTTTGACGCCAGCGCCCTCAGCGCGGCGCTCAACGAAGCCCTGCGCGCCGCCCCCATGCCGTTGGATCGCGCCTGCGTCGTCCCGCTGCTCATCGAAGCCCGCCGCCATGGCCTCGCGCGGATCGAGAGCGCCCTCGCCGCACATCCCAAAGCCGCGCGTCCCATCACCCGCGCCATCGCGTGGCTGACAGACTGCCTCGTGCAAGCCGCTTTCCAACTGGCTGACCGCGCCCTCGTCCCCCCCTCTTCCGCCTCAGACCGCCTCGCCGTCCTTGCCGTCGGCGGCTACGGACGCGGCGAGATGGCGCCGCAATCCGACGTCGACCTCCTCTTCCTCTCCGATCCCAAAAACTCCCCCCGTGCCGACCAAGTCGTCGAAGCCATGCTCTACATCCTCTGGGACCTGCGCCTCAAAGTTGGCCACGCCACCCGCACGATCAAGGATTGCCTCAAACTCGGCACAGAAGATTTCACCATCCGCACCACCTTGCTCGAACAGCGCTTCCTATGCGGCGATGCCGCCCTCTCCGCGGATCTCGACCAACGCCTCAAGCGCGATCTCTTCAAAAACACCGTCCGCGAATTCATCGAAGCCAAACTCGCCGAACGCGACCAGCGCCATGAAAAGCAAGGCCAGCGCTATATGGTCGAGCCCAATGTCAAAGAAGGCAAAGGCGGCCTGCGCGACCTCCAATCGCTGTTTTGGATCGCCAAATATCTCCATAGCGTCCAAACCACCCAAGAACTGGTCACCCTCGGGGTGTTCCGGCCAGAAGAATACCAAACCTTCACCCGCGCCGAAGATTTCCTCTGGACCGTGCGCTGCCACCTGCACATTCTGGCTGGCCGCCCCACCGAACAACTCACCTTCGACATGCAGGTCCAAGTCGCAGACCGCATGGGCTATGCCGACAAGGGTGGCCGCCGCGCCGTCGAACATTTCATGCAAGACTTTTTCCGTCACGCCACAGCCGTGGGTGACCTCACACGCATCTTCCTCACCAAACTCGAAGCGATGCATGTCAAATCCGAGCCCCTGCTCGAACGCATCTTCCGTCGGATGCCCAAGGTCAAACCGGGCTACACGGTTATTCACAACCGGATTATGCCGCAGGAAGAACGCGCGTTTCTCTCAGATCCGCTCAACCTTTTGCGCCTCTACGAAGAAGCGCTCCGCACTGGCCTGCTGATCCATCCCGATGCCATGCGACTGGTGCAAGCCAATCTCCACCTGATCACCGATGAGGTCCGCACCGACCCCGAAGCCCAGCGCATCTTCTTTGATACCCTGCTCAAACATGGCAACCCCGAACGCGCCCTGCGCCGTATGAATGAACTCGGCGTGCTTTCGGCATTCATTCCCGAATTCGCCCCCATCGTCGCGATGATGCAATTCAACATGTATCACAGCTACACCGTCGATGAGCACATCATCCAGACGATCCGCGTGCTCAGCCAGATCGAGCACAAGGACCTGACCGAAGAACTTCCCGTCGCCTCCGGTATTTTGGAAGAGGGGGTGAACCGCAAGGTGCTCTACACGGCGCTGCTCTTGCACGACATCGGCAAAGGGCGCGACGAAGATCACTCCGTGCTTGGCGCGCAGATCACCCGCAAAGTCGCCCCAAGGCTTGGCTTGACCAAAGCTGATACCGAAACCGTTGAATGGCTGGTGCGCTACCACCTCCTGATGTCGGACATGGCGCAAAAGCGCGACCTGTCCGATCCGCGCACGCTCCGCGACTTCGCAAAAGCCGTCAAAACCAAAAAGCGCCTTGATCTGTTGACCGTGCTCACAGTCTGCGACATCCGTGGCGTCGGGCCAACCACTTGGAATAACTGGAAAGCCATGCTGCTGCGCCAGTTGCACAAGGAAACCGCCAACGCGCTGGAACATGGCCTTGAAGAAATCAACCGCGAAAACCGCGGTGCGGAAACCCGTAAACACCTGCGCGACGCGCTGGAAGGCTGGGACCCGAGCGATATCCGCATTGAAGCAGGCCGCCACTACCCGCCCTATTGGCAGGGGCTCGACACAGCAACACATGTGGTCTTCGCCAATCTCCTGCGCGGTCTTGGCACCGATGAAATCCGGATCGACTTGCACCCCGACACAGACCGTGACGCCACCCGTGCCTGTTTCGCGCTGGCGGATCACCCGGGTATTTTCTCGCGTTTAGCCGGCGCCTTGGCAATCATGGGGGCCAATGTGGTGGACGCGCGCACCTATACATCAAAAGACGGGTACGCCACGGCGGTCTTCTGGGTGCAAGATACCGACGGCCACCCCTATGAAATGGCCCGTCTGCCTCGGCTGACCCAGACCATTCAGAAAATTCTCAAGGGCGAGGTGAAAGCCACCGAAGCGATCCAATCCAAGGATAAGATCAAGAAACGCGAGCGCGCCTTTCGTGTCCCCACCTCGATCACCTTCGACAATGAAGGCTCCGAGATCTACACGATTATCGAAGTGGACACCCGCGACCGCCCCGGCCTGCTCTTCGACCTCACCCGCACCCTTGCCGCCAGCAATGTCTACATCGCCTCCGCCGTCATCGCGACTTATGGCGAACAGGTGGTCGATACCTTCTACGTCAAGGATATGTTCGGCCTGAAATTCCACAGCGCGTCCAAACGTGCGGGCCTAGAAAAGAAACTCCGCGAAGCGATTTCCAAAGGCGTCGACCGCGCACTCGCCTAAGCGCCGCAATTTCTTGCAAGAAATTGCCAATTCCCTTGCAAGGGAATTTTCGATTTCCTTGCAAGGAAATCGTCCGCCTCCCCCTGCGCGCGCGGGGCGTTAACCGACCCGGCGGTCAGAAATACGTCATGACGCAAGCCAGACACCAACCAGACGCAAACCAGACGTGTCGGAAACAGACAAGGTCCGCGATTAACGGCGCCGAAACGCACCCTTAAACTCTTGCAAACCAATCGCGCCCAAGAGCTGGCCAAAAAGGCCAAAACTGACCATCCCCAAAACGATCAGCACCAACAGTGCCAAATAGCGCCAGCCCGCCATTCCCAAGAATGGCATCAGCACCACCATCGCCCCCCAAAGCACGGCCCCCATCAAAAGCGATGCCAGAACAATCCTAGGAATCCGGGTGCGGAACCGCAGATCAAAACGCGCGACCTCGCCCATCGGTCGCGTGCCGAGATAGAGCAACCCCACCATCGCCCAAGCCGCCAAAGTCGTGGCAATCGCACAGGCGATCCACCCAAGAAACGGCGCCAGCCCCAAGGCAATCGCCGCATTTATCACCATGGAAACAAGGGCATAGCGGAATGGCGCCTTGGTATTTTCCCGCGCATAAAACAGCGGCTGCAAAAGCTTCTGCAAGACAAATGCGGGCAGGCCCAGCCCATAGACCATCACTGCCAAAGCGATTGCAGCCACATCATCCGACGTGGTCGCCCCACGCTCGAAAAGCACCGAAACAAGCGGGATCGGAATGACCACCAAGGCCACTGCAGACGGAAGGGTCAGGGCCAAACTGATCTCCGCTGCCCGCGACAAAGCGTCTCGCGCACCCGCATCATCGCGCGCCCGCAACCGTCGCGAAAGGTCCGGCAACAACACGACCCCCACCGCGATCCCCACAACCCCCAAAGGCAATTGATAAAGCCGATCCGCCGCATAAAGCCACCCCACTGCGCGGTCAAAATACGACGCCACCTGCTGCCCCACCAGCAAGTTCACCTGCACCACCCCCCCCGCCAACCCCGCCGGCACGGCTATGGTTACGAGGCGGCGCATTTCCGGGGTCCATTTGGGAAGGCCCGGCACCAGCGCAAAACCTGCCCTTTTTGCAGCGAACCAAACCAAAAACGCTTGGGCGACTCCTGCAAAGGGTATCCCCCAAACGAGAGCGCGCGCGACATCTGCGCCCATATAAATAGCACCAGCCATAGCCGAAACCAGCACGATGTTAAGCAAAACGGGCGCAGCTGCCGCGGCAGCGAAGTGCCCTAACGCATTCAACACACCAGAAAAGAGCGCAGCCAGCGAGATAAACAGAATATAAGGGAACGCAATCCGACCAAACTCAACTGAAAGAGCAAATTGTTCTTGTCCCGCAAAACCAGACGCCAAACCCCAAATAAGCCAAGGCATGATCAATTGGGCCAGCAAGGTGAGCAATATCAAGACAGCAGCCAGACCAGAAAGCGCCTCTTTTGCAAAAGCTTGTGCGTCCTCGCCGCCCTGAACCTTCTTTGAAAAGATAGGAACGAAAGCTGTGTTGAAAGCCCCTTCGGCAAAGAAGCGGCGGAACATATTTGGCAGGCGAAAAGCCACAACGAAGGCTTCATAGGCAGGGCCAGTCCCTAGCCAAGCCAAAATCATAGCATCACGCACAAAACCGAGGATCCGTGAAGCGAGTGTCCAAAACCCCACCGTTAGGAAGCCAGACATTAGACGGATAGGTTTCACGGCTTTTCCCCTTCGCGGCCAATTCGCCTAGAAAGACAGCTACTTCAACCAGCCTCTGGCAAAAAGGGGGAGCGACGGTGCGCTCCCCCTTTTTATTGTCAGGCGGCCTTTGGCTGGCCAAAGCGCCCGTAGAAGCTTTGGCCTTTTTCAGCCATTTCTCGCAACAGTTTCGGGCACTTAAAGCGCTGGCCAAAGCTGGCTTCTAACTCGTCACAGCGTTCGGCTGCATATTCTGCACCCAACATATCAAGCCACGAGAAAGGCCCGCCCGACCACGGCGCAAAGCCCCAACCGAGGATGGCTCCAACGTCGCCTTCCCGAATGTCCATTAACACGTTTTCTTCCAAGGCACGCACAGCCTCCAAGACTTGGCTGAACATCAACCTATGCTGGACATCAATCAACGTCGGTTGGTCGATATCAGCCGCGCGGTACTTGTCGCGCAAGCCGGGCCAAATACCTTGCCGTTTGCCAGCTTCGTCATAAGCGTAATATCCACTCTTGGTTTTCCGACCCATTCGACCTTGATCGTAGAGCCAGAACAGCACGTCATCCGCCGCACCCGCATCATAGGCGTTGCCAAGCGCCGCCTTCGTTGCCTTGGCGATCTTGACGCCAAGGTCGATAGACGTCTCGTCATTCAATTGCAGAGGACCAACGGGGAAACCCAGCATTCTTGCTGCGTTTTCGATCATGGCTGGCTCGACGCCTTCACCAACCATTCGTACGCCTTCGTTGATATAAGGTATGATGCAACGGTTGGCATAGAAGAAGCGTGCATCATTGACCACGATCGGTGTCTTGCGAATTTGGCGAACATAATCGAGTGCCTTGGCGACTGCGCGATCGCCGGTTTTTTCGCCTTTGATGATTTCAACCAAAGACATTTTCTCGACGGGAGAAAAGAAGTGAATGCCAATGAACTGCTCTGGTCGCGAGGACGCCTTTGCCAGCCCCGAGATCGGCAAGGTAGAGGTATTGGAAGCGTAAATACAATCCGCCGAGATTACCGCCTCGGCTTTTGCTGTCACCTCTGCCTTAACGCCCGGATCTTCAAACACAGCTTCAATGATCAAATCGCATTCAGACAGTGCCGCATAATCGGTGGTGGGAGTGATCAATGCGAGCAACGCGTCTTTCTTGTCAGGTGTTGATCTGCCCTTCTTGATGCCGTCGTCAGCATATTTCTCGGAGTAGGCCTTGCCACGATCGGCGGCTTCTTGGCTGGCGTCGATCAAGACAACTTCGATCCCAGCAAGGGCCGATACGAGAGCAATGCCAGCTCCCATCATTCCTGCGCCCAAAACGCCCAATTTCCGGACACGCTGATCGTCTACCTGAGCAGGGCGCACCGCGCCTTTTTCCAAGGCTTCTTTGTTAAGAAAGAGCGAGCGGATCATAGCCGAAGAGGACGGGTTCATAAGAACATGGGTAAACCACCGAGCTTCGATTTTCAGAGCCGTGTCGAAGGGGACCATCGCGCCTTCATAGACGGCAGAAAGTAGAGCCTTGGGCGCCGGGTAAGCGCCTGCGGTTTTACTTGTGAGCATTGCAGAGGCGCCAACGAACGTTTGGAAACCGGCGGGGTGATAGGGGTTGCCGCCGGGCATTTTATAGCCCTTCGCATCCCACGGCTTAACACAATCGGCGTCTGTCGCCTTGAGCACCCATTCTTTTGCAGCAGCGACAGGATCTGTCACGACATCATCAATGAGGCCTGCGCTTTTTGCCTTTTTCGGATCAACCATTTTTCCTTCGAGCAAAAACGGCGCGGCCATCATTGCGCCGAGCTTGCGAACCAAACGTGTGGTGCCCCCTGCTCCGGGAAAAATGCCGACAAGGATCTCTGGCAATCCGATTTTCGCTTTTGGATTATCCGCCACAAAAATCCGGTGGCATGCCAATGGCAATTCAAAACCGATACCCGCCGCAGTGCCGGGAAGTGCCGCAGCTACGGGTTTGGCCCCTTTCAGGGTTTTTGGGTCCATGCCCGCGCGCTCAATCTTCCTCAGGAGCACGTGCATCTGCATGATCCCATCGAACAGACCCTTGGCCGGGTTGTCTCCAGCGTCTTCGCGCATCTTGGCCAGCACGTTTAAATCCATGCCGCCCGCAAAATCCTTCTTGCCAGAGGTGATTACAATCCCCTTGACTGCGGGATCAGCCAAAGCTGCGTCGACGCAAACATCCAACTCCAAAAGCGCCTCGCCCGACATGACGTTCATGCTCTTGTTCGGGCAATCCCAAGTAATCAATGCGACGCCATCAGCGTCAGTTTTCATGGTGAAATCGGTCATTTCCGTCTCTCCCTCGCGCCTTAGACGCGCTCAATGATGGTCGCCGCACCCATACCGGATGCGATACAAAGCGTGGCAAGGCCCATTTCTTTATCTTGACGCTCCAACTCATCGAGAAGAGTGCCGATAATGATGGCGCCCGTTGCGCCCAAAGGGTGCCCCATTGCAATCGATCCGCCATTAACGTTGACCCTTGCTGGATCAACATCGAAGGCTTGCTGGAACAGTAAAACCACTGCGGCAAAGGCCTCATTCACCTCAAAAAGGTCGATGTCTGAGATGGCTATCCCGCTATCTTTGAGGATTTTTTGAGTGGCAGGCACAGGACCGGTCAGCATGATCGTTGGATCTGTGCCAATCTTTGCAGTCGCTCGGATACGCGCACGCGGCTTGATGCCCATCCGCTCGCCAAACTCTTTGCTCCCGATCAAGACACCTGCTGCGCCGTCTACTATGCCGGAAGAATTGCCTGCATGGTGAATGTGGTTGATCCGCTCGAATTGTGGATATTTCAAAAGGGCAACTTTGTCGAAACCGGGCATGATCTCGCCCATATCCTTAAAGGATGCCTTCAGCGCGCCCAAGGTCTGCATGTCAGTTCCGGGCCGGATGAACTCGTCATAAGACAAAATCTCAAGGCCGTTGATATCGCGCACTGTAATAACAGATTTGTCAAAATGACCCGCGTCCCATGCTGCCTTGGCGCGTTTTTGCGACTCGACAGCCAAAGCGTCAGCTTGATCACGAGAGAAGCCGTATTTGGTTGCAATCAAGTCGGCCGAAATGCCTTGTGGCACGAAATAGGTTTCCATGGCCAAACTTGGATCAGCCGCGATTGCAGCACCATCAGAGCCCATAGGAACCCGTGACATCATCTCGACGCCACCTGCAATATAGGCGTCACCCGCGCCGCCTTTGACTTGGTTCGCCGCCAGATTGACGGCTTCCATGCCCGAGGCGCAAAAACGGTTGATTGCCAGACCGGGGATCGACTCGTCCAACCCAGAAGCAAGGACGGCTGACCGGGCGAGGCAAGCGCCTTGCTCCATCACTTGGGTGACGTTACCCCAGATCACGTCTTCAACCGCATGGCCTTCAAGGTTGTTGCGCTCTTTAAGCGCATCGAGCACCTGTGCCGAAAGACGCACGGACGTAACCTCATGCAAGCTCCCATCGGCGCGACCCTTGCCGCGCGGCGTTCGCACCGTGTCGTAGATATAAGCGTCAGTCATCATACTCTCCTTTTTCACGCACGATCCGAGGGGTTGCCCGGCATCAGGTCATAGGGATGTTTCCAGCCGGGTTGAGCCGAAATATTGCTCATCCAGCGGTCGATATTGGCCCATTCCTTACGATCAAAGCCAAAGGGTTCTGGGTAAAAAAGATAGCCACAGCAGGCAATATCAGCATTGGTGATTGCATCCCCAACCAACCAGTCGCGCCCTTCAAGGGCTGCGTTCAGCGTTTGATAGGCCGCCTTCAAACGGCCTTGAGTAAATCCGATCACTTCTTGGGGGCGCTTGTCTTCGGGCAGAAAGTTCATCAAGAAGCGCGTCATCCCTGCTTGGCTGGACATTTTGTGGTTGTCCCAAAACATCCAGCGCATCACTTCACGCGCTTCTGCTGCGGTTTTTCCCCCAAGCTTTCCGGTTTTCTCTGTGACATACATCTGCATTACGCCCGATTGCGTGAGAACCAGATCGCCGTCTTCCAAAAGCGGGGCTTCCCCCATGACGTTTTTCTCTCGGTATTCCGGGCTGCGGGTAGCACCGCCAAAGAAATCAATGAAAACAGGCTCCCAATCGAGGCCGGACAACTCCAAAGCTAACGCGGCCTTGTAAGAGTTCCCACTCTCGCCGAAACAATGCAATTTGATGGTCATAGTCCGTCTCCCAAATCCGGTGAATGCGCGCCTTACGGCCGCAATTATCGCTTGCCCGAGGCCGAAAATCCGCGCGCAATCAGTTCTTTCATGATTTCGTTGGTGCCGCCATAAATCCGCTGAACGCGCGCATCTGCCCACATTTCGCCGATAGCGTATTCTTGCATAAAGCCATAGCCACCATGCAATTGCAGACAGGCATCCAGCACCTCACCCTGCGTGTCTGTCGTCCACCATTTTGCCATGGCCGCCTTCTCAACTGACAAAGCGCCGTTCAAATGTTCGGTGATACATTCATCAAGGAAGGCTCGGGCCACTTTAGTCTTGGTCAAACATTCTGCCAAAACAAAGCGCGTGTTCTGAAATTGGGTCAGCGGGCCACCAAAAGCCTCTCGCTCGTTGCAATAAGCGATTGTGCGCTCGACCGCCCCTTCCATCGCGCCGACGGCACCGCAAGCAATGATCAGTCGTTCTTGGGGCAATTGTTGCATCATCTGGCCAAAACCCTTGCCCTCTTCGAGGCCAAGGATATTTTCCGGTGGAACAGGCACGTTATCGAAGAATAGCTCCGAAGTGTCTGCCGCGTGCATGCCAATTTTCTCGAGATTTCGACCGCGGGCAAAACCCGGTGCATTCGCTGTTTCAACGACAATCAAGGAAACACCTTTGGCGCCTTTTGTCGGATCAGTTTTGGCAGCAACAATGACGATATCGGCATGCTGACCGTTGGAAATAAATGTTTTTTGTCCAGTCAAACGATAGACGTTTCCATCACGTACGGCCCGCGTCTTGATGGCCTGCACATCAGATCCGGTCGACGGCTCGGTCATAGCGAGCGCGCCGACAAACTCTCCTGATGCCATTTTTGGCAGCCAACGTTGTTTTTGATCCTCGGTGCCGTAGGCAAGGATATAATGTGCAACAATGCCTGAATGGATAGGCACACCCCAACTGGCAAGATTTGCACGCGGATGTTCCATGAAGATTACCGCTTCATGGCCAAAATCCCCTCCTGCGCCGCCGTATTCCTCGGGGATTGAGGGGCAAAGCAGGCCTTGAGCGCCCGCTTCAGTCCAAGCAGAGCGCTCCATAATTCCGGCTTTGCGCCATGTCTCAAACCGCGATGACCATTCTTCACGGATAAAACGCTGGGTCATCTCGGCCAACACTTTATGGTCTTCTGTCATCCATGAAGAAATGTGAGTTGTCATCACCGGCCTCCCCGCCTAGTGCGAAAGTCAGGCGCGAACTGCGCCAAACTCGCTTTAGAAATTGGCCGCATCCAGAGCCATCACCGTGTCTCCGCCGGAATTGATCCGGGTAAGATGCAGGGACGTGGCCGGAAGCCGTCGCGCCATGTAATAACGCCCTGTTGCGAGCTTCGTCTCGTGGAACGTCACGTCGGAGGTTCCGGAGGACAAAGCTTCCGATGAGGCCTTTGCCATCATCGCCCACATCAAACCAAGGCAAACATGGCCAAACATGTGCATGAAATCATACGATCCAGCGAGCGCCGCATTGGGGTTTTTCATTCCGTTCTGCATGAAAAACATACCTGCAGCCTGAAGATCCTTCGATGCCGCTTTCAATGGATCAAGGAAATCTTTCTTGAGAGACTCATCACCCTCATTTTCTTTGATGAACCCTTTCACGAGATCAAAGAAAGCCATGACGTGCTTGCCACCATCTTGCGCGAGTTTGCGACCGACCAAGTCTAATGCCTGAACGCCGTTCGCGCCTTCGTAGATCATTGCAATCCGCGCATCGCGGGTAAATTGAGACATCCCCCATTCTTCGATATAGCCGTGCCCACCATAAACCTGCTGTGCCTTCACGGTCATCTCATAGCCCTCATCCGTGAGGAAACCCTTGATGATAGGCGTTAGCAAGGAAATCAGACCGTCTGCGGCAGCATCTTCGTTGCGCTGAGCGCGGTCAATTTTTCCGGCCCCCCACAGCATGAAGGCGCGCGCCCCTTCGATGAAGCTCTTTTGATCCATAAGGGAGCGGCGAATATCGGGATGAACAATCAATGGGTCCGCCGGACCATTGGGGTTTTTCACGCCAGTGACATCGCGTCCTTGCAAGCGATCCTTGGCATAGGAAAGTGCATTTTGATACGCGGCATCGGCCTGAGCCAAGCCTTGCATGCCCACGCCCAAACGCGCCTCGTTCATCATGGTGAACATGGCGCGCATACCTTTGTGTTCCTCGCCAAGCAAGAAACCCGTGGCCTCGTCATAATTCATCACGCATGTCGAATTGCCATGAATGCCCATCTTCTCTTCGATCTTGCCGCAAGAAACACCATTGCGTGCCCCAAGCGATCCGTCGGCATTCACCAGAAACTTCGGAACGATAAACAGCGAGACCCCTTTGATCCCCTCCGGGCCGCCTGCGATTTTTGCCAACACCAAATGGATAATGTTGCCCGCCATGTCATGCTCGCCTGCAGAGATGAAAATCTTCTGCCCCGAAATTTTATAGGTTCCATCACCTTGCGGCATCGCCTTTGTCCGCATCATCCCGAGATCAGTCCCACAATGTGGCTCGGTCAGGTTCATGGTTCCTGTCCATTCGCAAGATGTCATCTTGGGAAGATAGGTCTCTTTTTGATCTTGCGTGCCATGTGCGAGAATTGCAGAGGCCGCGCCATGCGTGAGCCCCTGATACATGGTGAAAGCTTGATTGGCAGCCGAGAAGAACTCACCAACAGCAGTGCCCATAATATGCGGCAATCCTTGACCGCCAAACTCTTCGGGCATGTCGAGCGCCGTCCAGCCCCCCTCACGCACTTGGTCGAATGCCGCCTTGAAACCAGTTGGCGTCCGCACGATCCCGTTTTCAATCTGGCAGCCTTCCCGATCACCAATGGCATTCAATGGCGCCAAAACTTCAGAGCAAATCTTGCCAGCCTCTTCCAACACGGCACCAGTGAAGTCAGCCTCAAGGTCCGCATAGCCGGGGATGCCGGAGGCAGTCACTTTGAGAACTTCGTGCAGGATAAACTGCGTGTCTTTCACTGGGGCGGTGTAGCTGGGCATAATTCTCTCCCTAAAGATCAATGCGGTGTTGTCGGATTATTCGGCGGCGGCACGGGTTTGTTTCATCGAGGCGATCATGCGCTCGCCCCATTTCATCTGCTCAGCGAGATCGGCAATCGCGGCGTCCAGTTCTTGGCGTTGCCGCACCAGCTCATCCATCCGCTGCTGCGCGACCTCATATGTCTTTTCCAATTGGGTCACTTGCTCGCCACCGCTTTTGTAAAGCTCCAATAGCTGGCGGATATCCTCAAGGCTGAAACCAAAGCGCTTGCCCCGCAGGATCAGCTTGAGGCGCGCCCGGTCTCTATGTGTGAAAAGCCTTTTCTGGCCCTCACGGATCGGAAACAGCAGCTCCTTGGCCTCGTAAAAGCGTAGAGTACGTGGCGTGACCTCAAATGCGTCACACATCTCTCTAATCGTCATAAGTTTTTCAGTCATTGTCGGGCCTCTGACAAAGGGTTCGACGTTGAGATGTGAATTTTCTTGAGTCGATACAACAAGGTTTCGCAGTGACGTAAGCGATACGCTGCGTCACTTTTTGGTTGACGTAAGATCAGGTCGCGTCAATGCGTGATTAGGGAAATTTTCTTGCGGATGAGCAAGCCGAAAGTCACGGTGATCAATCGGAAGAACGAGGCAAGTCGCCGTCAAATTCGTTCAAAACCGGGTTATATGCGCCAATTTACAAGCGAACCCTAACCTTCAAGTTTAGCTAAATCTTTCGCTATATTGTCGCGAAGCGTGGCCAATTCCGCGCGCGCTTCCTCAATCTGACGCGCTTGATCGGCTAGTTCACCAAGTTGGCGATCCGCCATCTTGATCCATGCCCGCATCTGCGCGCCCGTACCTTCCTTTTCATAGATCAAGAGCCATTGGCGGATTTCCTCGAGAGCAAAACCAAACTTACGTCCCCGCAAGATCAATGTCATGCGCGCGCATTCGCGCGGTCCATACCAACGTGCACGACCGTCTCTTTCGGGGAAAAGCAACTCGATATACTCGTAATACCGAAGGGTCCGAGGAGTTACGTCGAACTTCGCGCACATTTCCTTGAACGACAACTTTTTGTCAGACATCCGTGTTTTGCTCCTTCTCCTTTCCCACTGTGCCGCATCGTGCAGTGAGGTTCCAGCCCCAGCATGCGACCTGCCTGTTGATCCAACATGTCCCTCCCACCCAAGCACAGGGGCGCCAATCTTGCATTTTGGAAACTAGACCTTGGCATTTCGCGCTCGAACGCATTTAACGGACCGCACCATCGCCATTCGGGGAGCTACCGCGTGGATAAAACGAAAATCGCACGTCAGTTTATAACGGCTATTCCACATGCCCGTGAGCTTGGCATGTTTCTTGATCATCTCACTGATGGCATCGCTGTGATGTCTATGCCCTATGATGAACGCTTTGTCGGTGATCCCGCCACTGGCGTAATTCATGGTGGCGCGGTGTTTGCGCTCCTCGACACCTGCTCTGGTGCCGCCGTTATGAGCCATGCCCGTAGCCCCGGCGGCACCGCCACAATTGACCTGCGGATTGATTACATGCGTGCCGCCACACCGGGGCAGCGCATCCGCGCACGCGCTGAGTGCTATCATGTGACGCGCAATGTCGCTTTTGTGCGCGCGACCGCAACCGATGACGATGATGACCTGCCCGTCGCAACGGCATCTGGCAGCTTTACGGTAGAGGGCTTGGCATGACGTCGCGCAAGCGCCCCGAACCTGTACAGGTGGTCAAGCAGCGCCGCGACGCCGCCCTGCGCGCGCTTGTTCACGGCGTTCCCTATATTCAATTTCTCGGTGTGGAATTTGATCGCCGTGGCGATGAACTGACTGCGGTACTGCCATTTCATGAGAAACTGATTGGGAACCCAATTCTGCCCGCGATTCATGGCGGCGTAACTGCGGCATTTCTGGAAATTACCGCTGTGATCTGCTTGTCATGGGCGACCCTTTGGGAAGAAATCGAAGCCGGAGCCTTTGATCCGGAACGACTGGTTGATGGGAAAATCCCCCGGCTGCCCAAGACTGTAAGCTTTACAGTTGATTATCTTCGGTCCGGACTGCCGCGTGATGCCTATGCTCGGGCGCAAGTCAACAGATCTGGTCGGCGCTATGCCAGCGTTCATGTCGAAGCATGGCAAGATAATCGCGAGCGCCCCTTCGCACAGGCTTCTGGCCATTTCCTGATGCCAAACCGCGACGTATAACGGGGCGCGCGCGCCCCGTTATCTTTTATGTCAGCTCAATGCTTCGTCGCAGCGCGCACAGGTGCCTGCATGAGAATGCGTGCCGACATCCGGAAGGATCTTCCAGCAGCGCTCGCATTTTTCGCCATCAGCCTCGTGGAAGACAACAGCAACCCCAGGCACGTCCTCAAGCACAAAGGCACCTTCGGGCGCTGTCTCTGTCGAAACCACGATACCGGAAGTGATGCAGATATCGGCAAAATCAGCTTCCGACAGCTCACCAATCTGCGCGCGCGCCTCGACGTACACGGTCGGGGCGGCTTCCAACGACGCACCGATTACTTTGGCAGTCCGCTGGACTTCGAGGGCCGCCGTCACTACGCGCCGCGCTGCCCGGATCTTTGCCCACTTCGCGGCCAATGCCTCGTTGCGCCACGCCGACGGTGTTTCCGGAATATCGGTCAGATGGACCGATGTTTCCTCGCCCGGATAGCGCTCTAACCAGACTTCCTCCATCGTGAAGACGAGGATCGGCGCAAGCCATGTGGTCAATCGGTGGAAAAGAATATCCATCACTGTTCGCGTGGCGCGACGACGCGAGGTGTCGCCATCGCAATAAAGACTGTCTTTGCGAATGTCGAAATAGAAGGAAGATAGATCGACCGTGGCGAAAGTGAAAATCGCCTGGAAAACGCCTTGGAAGTCATAGGCCGCATAGCCCTGGCGCACCTTGGTATCCAAATCAGCCAAACGATGCAGAACCCACTGCTCCAACTCGGGCATGTCTGCAAGGTCCACGCGATCACTTTCGGTGAAATCACTTAATGAGCCGAGCAAGAAGCGCATTGTATTGCGAAGGCGGCGATAGCTATCAGCCACGCCCTTCAGGATTTCTTTGCCGATACGCAAATCAACCGTGTAGTCGGATTGAGCGACCCAAAGCCGCAAGATATCCGCGCCGTATTCGTCAATCACCTCTTGCGGCGCCACGGTATTGCCGAGCGATTTGGACATCTTGTTGCCCTTCTCGTCCAGCGTGAAGCCATGCGTTAGCACGCCGCGATACGGTGCGCGCCCAATGGTGCCACAAGCCTGAAGCATTGAGGAATGGAACCAACCGCGGTGCTGATCGGTCCCCTCAAGATAAAGGTCGGCAATGCCATCTTCCGAGCCGTCATCACGATCGCGAAGAACAAAGGCATGTGTTGAGCCCGAGTCAAACCAAACATCCAGAATGTCGAACACTTGTTCATAATCATCCGGCGAAACTATTCCCTTGAGGAAACGGTCCTTTGCCCCCGCGACATACCAACAATCTGCGCCATCGGCCTCAAACGCGGCCACAATCCGAGCATTAACTTCCTGATTTCTAAGCAAGAAGTCGGCATCCGTCGGCTTTGCACCCATTTTGGTGAAGCATGTCAAAGGAACGCCCCACGCGCGTTGACGAGAAAGCACCCAATCTGGCCGGGCCTCGATCATCGAGTATAGACGGTTGCGCCCAGTTTGAGGTGTCCATTGTACCAACTTGTCGATCGAGGTCAGCGCACGCTCACGGATTGACGTGCCATAGGTATCCTGGCCGTCGCCCACAGGACGATCAATCGATGCAAACCATTGGGGCGTATTACGAAAGATCACGGGAGCCTTGGAACGCCACGAATGCGGATAGCTGTGCTTTAGCTTGGCCTTGCCAAAAAGCCCCCCGGAGAGCGCCATCGCCTTGATGTTGGACACATTTGCTGGCCCTTCTTTCCCATCAGGCAAGATGATGTGCTGGCCCGCGAAGATCGGCAGGTCAGTACGATAAGAAGAATCTTCGGTGACGTTGTAGGTCATTGGCAGGCCAAATTTTAGACCCAGCTGGTAGTCATCATCGCCATGCGAAGGAGCCGTATGCACAAATCCCGTGCCCGCCTCTTCTGTGACGTGATCACCCGGCAGCATCGGCACGTCATAGTCCCACTCTGCCAAACCGCCTTCGATTCCTCGGTAGGGATGCGCGAGGACCATTCCCTCAAGTGCCGCTCCATCTACGTCGGCGACCTTTTCAAAGCCCGTCACCCGTACGCCGACCATCACGCTCTCCGCGAGAGAATTGGCCAAAAGCACGACTTCACCGGGCTGCGCTGACGAATGCTCATGCACTTCTGTCACACGGTAGAGGCCATAAGAAATCGTCGGTCCATACGCAACGGCACGGTTTTGTGGGATCGTCCAAGGCGTCGTCGTCCAGATGACCACACTAAAAGGCGTTTCAGAGACTTTTTCAGCCCCACGCACGGGCACGAAGCGCACCCAAACCTGATGGCTTGTGTGGTCATGGTATTCCACCTCAGCCTCCGCGAGCGCAGTCTTCTCGACAGGCGACCACATCACAGGCTTTGAACCCTGATAAAGCGTGCCCGTCATGAGGAATTTCATAAATTCCTCTGCGATCACGCGCTCGGCGTGAAAATCCATTGTCAAATAGGGTTGCGCCCAATTGCCCGTGATGCCCAAACGCTTGAATTCTTCCCGCTGAACTTCGATCCAGCCTTCCGCAAACTTGCGGCATTCCTGACGGAACGCGACGAGGTCGACTTCGTCCTTGTTCAGACCCTTGGCACGATATTGCTCTTCGATTTTCCACTCGATGGGCAAACCGTGACAATCCCAGCCCGGGATATATCGTGCGTCTTTCCCCAACATTTGCTGCGACCGGACGATGAAATCCTTGAGCACTTTGTTGAGGGCGTGGCCAATGTGAAGGTGACCATTTGCATAGGGAGGGCCGTCATGCAGCGTGAACGAGCTGCGCCCTTTATTTTCACGCAGGCGGTCATAAACACCAATTTTTGCCCAACGCTCCAGCCAACCCGGCTCGCGCTGTGGCAGGCCTGCCCGCATGGGGAAATCGGTTTTTGGCAAATTAAGCGTGGCTTTGTAGTCAGGGGTCTCGGCGCACATCTTTGAGCGTCCTTCAGTCTGGAAAATAAAAAGGGGGTTGGCAGCGCAGAAACCTCATACGCCTTTTCCCGGCGGCTGAACGTTTCAGCGCGCCGGGCCGGTAATTCGAAGGATGTGTGAAACCCGGACCGTCATGCGGGCGTTATATGCGGGGTGGTGGGGCGCGTCCAGAGGGACAGAAACGCGCATTGCATCGCGGCGCCGCGGAGACCATATCTTGTGCATGATCGAAACCGCTATCCCACCCAAATTCCCTATCACGCGCGACGAAATCGCTCGGGTGGTCGCGGTGTTTTACGCCTCAGTGCGCCAGCATCCTGGGCTTGGACCTATTTTCGCAGTGCATGTAGAGGATTGGCCGGCGCATGAGGAGCGGGTTGTGCGATTTTGGGCCAATGCGATTTTGGGCGAGCGCGATTATGACGGCAGCCCTATGGTTGCCCATACAAACGCAGGCAATGTCAGGCCGGGCATGTTTGACAGCTGGCTACGCCTATTTGATCTCACCTTGCGGCTTGAGTTGATGCCAGAGCAGGCTGCCGCGTGGTCCGCCTTGGCGCATCGGATCGGCCGAAGCCTGCGCGCTGGCGTTACCGAGCGCCATCACGGCCCTGGGGGCATCCCCAACTTGCGATAATTCCCAAAAGTTGACGGCGCACCCCAAAGGGTGCGCCGCCATCCGCAGCCTTGGGCAGGCACTGGGAAGCCTATATCAAGCTGCTGCGATCTTGTCAGAAGTCGAGCAAAGCTCGGCGCCAAACTCGATGGCAATGCATTCCGCAATCTGACGGGCGATTGAGAGGGAAGGGCGTTTATAGCTGCGGCGTTCGGACGGACGGAACAAGTCAATCACGATGTCCGTTTCGGCAGGACAATGGAACAGCGCGCCGCAGTTTGAAAAAACAACCTGCTCATCTTCGAAGTATAGCGTCACCAACTCAAACTCTGCACAAGGAGCACGACGCTCAATGCCAAGATAGCCTTCGAGGGTGTGTGCCGGGATCATCGCGAAAGCGTCGCCCATCAATTCATCTGCGGCGTCATTTTCGATGATCACAAGTTGTTCTGGAAGAAGCCATATTTCCACACGGTTGCCAATAGCTCCTGCTGGGACAAACAGGGGCCAAAGGGCTTCGGGGCAGGCACCATGACCCGTCCAATAAGGCGTGCGCCGAATGCGGACAACCTTCTGAAGACCATCATCAAAGGTCAGGATTTCGTCGCCAACGGCAACTGCCTCAACTGGGCGCCAGCCCATCCGACCCGCAACGCGGGTACCACTCACGAGACCGCTGGTTGCAGAATGCGCCCCACCGTCATACGCGGCAGAAAGTTCTGTCTTACGTGCGGTTGCGATCTTTCCGAACAGCTTTTCCATTTTCTTTGTCCCTTGGTAGCGCCCGGTTCGTGAGTGACCCGGTGTCGTGCAGCAAGGACAATTGAAGTGATTCCGAGGACATCCGTTGGCCCGAAAAGGGACTAAATTGGGGCACTGTTCACACAGCGAAAGGCAATCCCCGGCATAACGGCCATTGTTTCAGAAATGACGGCTTTTGGTGGAGGAAATTAACGTGGATCGAAGGAGTATCCGAAGCGGGTAACATCTTCCGCACAGATTTCTGCCACTTTCTCTACCTGCGAATCGCTAAAAAATGTCCGCCAATCGCGTGACCGCGCACTTTCGTTGGAATGTGACAAGCTGAACGAAAAGCCCAGATGGGCAAAAAGAGGCGCGGCATCGGCATCGAAACGCTCTAACCGAATATATAGAGTGGCCCGCTCAGCACCGAAACGATCCGTGAGATAACTCCGCGCAGGAGATGCGCGCATGGACTTGCCCACATCCGGATGTTCGACAAATTTGCCAAAATCCAGTGTCTTCGCCAAGGCAACATGAAGATGTTCAAAGCGTTGCCCCTGCAGCCAGTGATAGTAGCTCACCATCCGGTCCCAAGGATTGCGAACCAAGGCAAAGGTAAAGGCCTCGCGAATAAGATTGTCTGGCAGCGCACCTGCAACATCCGCAAGGGTGGAATGCTTCCACAGTCGCCCTTGTGCCGGAGGCAGATCGTCCCAACGTGCGCGGCGACGGATGGCTTTGGGTGTATCGCCAAGCATCAAGTCATCTTTTATCGCCCGTTTTTCCAGTGCGAGCGCCAAAGAGGTTCCACCCGTTTTCGGGATATGAACAAAAATGAAATTGCGACCAGGTGACACTATCATGGCGGCAGATTACGCAAGCAAAGCTTGCTCCGCTACCCTGCCCCGCCATGCGATCAACAAACCAGCCAACACAATGAGGCCTATGCCTACAGTTTGTAGCGGCGAAACACTCTGCCCAAAGAGCCACCACCCAAAAAGAGGCCCAAAGATCATCACGGAATATTCAATGACAGACACCAAACTGGCATCTGCCAACTGATATGCTTTGACGATGCCATAAACGCCAACAATCGACCCGAGCGCCTGAACCCAGATCACGCCCCAAAGGCCGTCGAGTGGCCAGACCCACCCTCGATTGATATAGCTGTCGCCAGCCCAGCCTCCCAGCCACAACGTCAAAAGCACAAGGGCCGAGATCACCCCTTGTAACCCCATTGTACCCAAAAGAAGCACCACCGTGCTCTCTTCGCTGCATTTTTCTCGGGTCACCAGTGCCCCCACCGCATAAAGTGCGCCGCCGAAAATGGGCAATAACAGCGCCAAAGACAGGCCACCGCCGCCGGGTTGCAACACCAGTAATGCACCAGCAAAACCAATCCCCACGGCCAGCATTCTCCATGGGCCGATCCGCCGTCCCATCAGCAAACCAAAAATCAGCACAAAAATCGGAGCAGTGTATAGGCCTGCCAAAGCCTGTGCGATTGGCATAATGCCCAAAGCGCCAAAATAGCAAAGCATTGCCCCCGCGACGATGCCGGAACGCCCAAGCACCCAAAAGATCCGCTGCGCGCCCAGACCGCCAAGGCCAAGGAACGGCAGACACAAAATAGCGGGCACCGCGATGATCGTTCGCAAAACGAAAAACTGCCACAGTCCCAAGCGGCTAGAAATACCCGCAATCAAATTGTCGATAAGGCCGATCATCAGCATCGCCATCAACATCCATAGGGTCGCAGCCAAGGGTCTGTTTTGCATTTTGGTCCTCCTCCCCTTCCCTTTCCCCAGTGTACCGCAATAGTCTGTCCAGAAAGCGGCACGCGCCGCACTTGGGAGGACAATGATGGGTTGGTTGGCGGATGAGCGTGGCTTGGAAAAATGTGCGGCAAACTACGTACCGCTCACACCTCTGTCGTATCTAGACCGTGCAGTAGCCGTCTATAGGCATGAGTTAGCCGTCGTATATGGACCGCATCGCAAGACCTATGCCGAATATCATGCGCGCGTGAGCCAGTTGGCTTCTGCATTGGTAGGGTTAGGGGTGAAGCCAGGCGATGTGGTTGCGACGCTTTTGCCAAACATTCCCGCACAAGCGGAGGCGCATTTCGGCGTGCCTGCCTGTGGCGCGGTTCTCAACACAATCAATACGCGCCTTGAGGCCGATACTGTTGCCTATATCTTGGATCACGGCGGGGCCAAGGTGTTGTTGGTGGACCCGCAATTCCTTCCCCTTGCTGCGGAAGCGATGGAGCGCATGGCGGGGGCTGCGCCGATTGTGATCGAAGTGCCCGATGATCATGCTGGTGTCCACGGGCATGGGCATTACCCCCAATATGAAGAGTTCATTGCTGGAGGAGATCCTGAATTTGAATGGATCCGGCCCGACGATGAGTGGGAAAGCATCGCGCTCAACTACACATCAGGCACGACCGGTCGCCCCAAGGGTGTGGTGGCGCATCATCGCGGTGCCTATCTGAATGCCATGGGCCAAGTTTTATCATGGCGGATCACACTGCGGCCTAAATATCTGACGATCGTGCCACTTTTCCACTGCAACGGTTGGAGCCACACTTGGATGATGCCCGCCGTTGGAGGCACCGTTGTTTGCTGTCGCGATATTACTGCGCCTGCAATTTTCAATGCGATTGCCGACGAGGGTGTGACGCATTTTGGTGGTGCTCCCATCGTGCTAAATATGCTTGTGAATGCGCCCGCGGCGCAGCGGCGCGCGTTTTCACATGTGGTCGAGGTATTCACCGCAGGCGCACCGCCCGCACCTGCAACTTTGGCCAAGATCGAGCCCATGGGATTTAACATCACTCAGGTCTATGGGCTCACCGAGACCTATGGCCCAGCAACCGAATGCACTTGGGGCCCTCAATGGGACGACCTTACAGGGGACGCGCGCGCCGCGATCAAGGCCCGTCAAGGCGTGGGAATGCCCTTTATGGAGGGCGTCGCAGTGATGGACCCTACGATGACCCCAATCAAAATGGACGGGATCGAGCAAGGCGAGGTGATGTTCCGCGGGAATGGGGTGATGAAGGGTTACCTAAAGAACCCGGAAGCCACGGCGGAAGCCTTTAAAGGGGGATGGTTTCATTCCGGCGATATAGCGCTTCAGCATCCAGACACGTATTTGCAAATCGCAGATCGGGCTAAAGACATCATTATTTCGGGGGGTGAGAATATCTCATCTGTCGAAGTAGAGGGCGTCTTGATGGCGCATCCTGCAGTGCTTCTTTGCGCGGTCGTAGCCAAGCCTGACGACAAATGGGGCGAAGTGCCATGTGCTTTCATAGAATTGAAGGACGGCGAGATCGCTGACGAGGCCGCTTTGATTGCCTTCACGCGAGAGCGGCTGGCAGGGTTCAAATGCCCTAAGAAAGTTGTTTTCCGCGAACTCCCCAAGACCTCGACTGGAAAGATCCAAAAGTTCGAGCTTCGCAAAGTCGCCAAGACACTTTGATATTGACGAACCACGCGCACGCTGTGCAGCACATTGCTCGCACGGCGTGGGCCTGCTAAACTTATAGATGAAACAGAGGCTGAGCAGACGCCCAAATGACCGCCCTCACCGAATATCAACGCCTTGAGGCCACAGGGCTGTGGCGCGTCTCACCTGACGTGCAGCGTCGGGAGGTCATCGTGTCTTTGGGCGATGCCACGATTGTCATTTCCGATTCCTCTGACAAACCGCTCGCGCATTGGTCTATAGCAGCGGTCGCTCGGACAAACCCGGGCGGTATTCCTGCCATTTTTCACCCCGATGGCGATGTCGGCGAAACACTAGAATTAGGTGAAGAGGCCGCCGAAATGATTGCGGCGATGGAAAAGCTTCGGGGCGCAATTGCGCGGCGCAGGCCACGCCCCGGACGGCTCCGCGCAGTTAGTTTTGGGGCCATCATTTCAGGAATTGCCGCTTTGGGTGTATTTTGGCTGCCAGATGCCATGGTTCGCCATGCCCTCAGCGTGGTTCCTGCTGCACGCAAGGCGACAATCGGCGAGGCAATGCTCGATGAAATGCGCCGGATGACCGGACCGCGCTGCACCGAGGCCTCTGCCTTGCCTGCTTTGGGCCGATTGGCCAATCGGTTACAAGATGCATCTGGCAAGGCACCTACCTTGGCCGTGATTTCTACAGGCGTCACGGGCGTGAAGGCACTGCCCGGCGGCTTATTGCTTGTGGATCGCCGCTTGATTGAGGAAGAAGAGGCGCCAGATGCGCTTGCCGGTTATATTCTAGCGGCAATGGATGCCAGTCGCTTGAAAACGCCACTCGAGGGACTTTTGGAGTCCTCTGGAATTGTCGCCACCTTCCAGCTTTTGACAACTGGAGAACTGCCGCCAGACGCAATGCGGGAATATTCCGAGACCCTATTGGCCGCACCATGGCCCCCAATCCATCCGACGGATCTATTGGAGGCATTCAGGCGCAACGAAGTGCGGTCTACTCCCTTTGCAAACCGTCTGCCCGAAGGGCATCCCGAAATCCAAACCCTCAAGGCCAAAGACCCCTATCCAGAAGCGGCACCGCGCCCGGTATTGGATGACGCCGACTGGGTAAGGTTGCAGGGGATTTGCGGCAACTAAACGCCCCTGCAAGCACAACTTACCTCAGAAAGGCATCCCGAAAACCGGCCACGCGGATCGCACCTAGGGCTTGTGCCGCCTCGATCTCATTGGCGAAGGGGCCCGCCATGACCAGCTGCAAGCCTTTGCCGCCCCGTGTCACTTTGCTCGACGCTACAGGTAGACCCATACCCTGTAGCCGCCCCATCGTGGTTTGTGCGTTTTGGGGGATGTTGAAACTTGCGACTTGGACGTAGCGGGCGCCGGGTTTGGCGGTTTGGGATGCTAGATATTGTGTGCGGGGCTTGTCCGCGCGGGCCGCTACAGCGCGGTCTTCACGGGGCGCGGAAGAGCTGATCCGCGGGGATGTCGATTTGATCGGCTGGCGCGACTGAGTGGAGAGGACGACGACGCGCTTGCCTTGGGCTTGGGCCGCGTAAGCCTGCTGCTGAACGCTCATGTCCACATAAGGAAAGACGAGGTCCGGATTGAAAGCGGTCACATCGGCGCCGGAGCGCGTGTCGATCAAGCGATGCGGCACCTCTCGGGTCCAACGGAGATACATCTGCGCGCGACCTTCCAGCGTTTGATGGGCGCGTTTGGGATTCAAACGGTCATCTTCCCAGACACGACGCCACCCTTTTGGAGGCTGGCCGACATCCGTGGATTGCGCCTGAATTGCCGCGACATGGCGCGGCACCACGCGGGTGGTTGGACTGATCGTGCTGAGGGCGCTTTGGGCGTAGGGCGTGCCATGGATTGCCGTCGTGCCGCGATAGTTCGTTCCGCCCGTCGGAGCTTGGCCCTGAGGGCCGCACCGCGCGCCCACATTGGGTGCGACGTAACGCTGTGCGACAGGCGACAGGTTCGGACAGCCGGTGGCCACGGAACCCACCGCAGCAGAGCGATATTGCGCCCCAGCGGGCACCGCGACCGTGCGGGACGCAGGCACAATGATGCGGGGCGTCGCAGCAGCTGGCGGAGCATAGATCGGCGCACGAGCAACGGCGAGGGGCGCCGGGCGGACGGCAGGCTGGACATAGACTGGCGCAGGCGCGCTCGCCACCTGCCTCGCAGGCGCGGCGCGGGCGGGGGCTTGCGGCGCGGGGGCGCGTGCGCCGCCCATCGTCGCAGGAATGACGCGCACTGTATTTGGTGCGGTCATGCTGGGCATGCCTCGCCCTGCTTCCTCGTTTCCGGATGCGAACAGAGTGGAGCCAGTTGCCGATGGCAAAACATCACCGGGCGCAGGAAGAACAACGGGTGCTTCGGCAGAGCGTTGTTTTCCATTGTTTAATTCGGCCGGAATGCCGCCTGCAAAGGTTGGACGCGCGTTGCAAACCTGCTCTCTGGAGCGGGCGACGCGGGGGACCCACGTTGGGCTGCCGTCGATGCCGGCGCGAATAAAGACGCAGCCTTTGCTATCAACATATTGTTTGCCCGTATAACTCAAAGGCGGGATTTCCGCAGGCGTGGCGAAGGCCTGCGCCACGGATTCCCCCGGCATAAAGGTCATAAATGTTGTTGCCGATAAAATGGCAATAGATAAGAGCCGTATCGGCTTGAAGCTTGGCAGCAGCATTTGTGTCCCCACACAAAAAGATACGCCACTGTTGCAGAAACAATTGGTTAGCGCAAGCGAGCGGGATCACAAAGGCGCGAATTCAAGCCTTAAGAATGGGTCGTTCCAAACATTCGGTCACCCGCATCCCCAAGCCCGGGAAGGATGTAGCCTTTTTCGTTGAGACGCTCGTCTAAAGCAGCGGTGTAAATCGGCACATCGGGATGTGCTTCGGCCATCCGCGCCACCCCTTCGGGAGCCGCAAGAAGGCAAACAAACCGGATGTTGCGCGCGCCAGATTGTTTCAGCAGCGTGATCGCAGCAGCCGAGGAATTGCCTGTTGCAAGCATAGGATCAAGGGCAATCACCACACGCTCTGACAAAGCGGAGGGGAGTTTGCAGTAATATTGAACGGGTTGCAGAGTGGCTTCGTCACGGTAGAGACCTACGAAGCCAACACGCGCTGCCGGGATCAAATCGAGCACGCCATCCAAGAGGCCATTGCCGGCGCGCAGGATCGAAACGAGCGCCAGTTTCTTGCCCTTGAGAACCGGTGCCTGCATCGGCGTCAGGGGCGTTTCAATGGTGCGTTCCGTCAGTTCGAGATCGCGGGTGACCTCATAGGCCAAGAGCTGGCCTATTTCGCGCAACAATTGGCGAAACTGCACCTTGGGGCAGTCCTTGTCGCGCATAAGCGAGAGTTTGTGCTGCACAAGAGGATGGCGGATGACAGTCAGATGTTGGGTCATGGGGCGTGCTCCGATGGGTCAAGATGAGCCTAGCGCAAAGCGAAAGGGAGGAAAACAGGCACCCACAATATATAGAGGGGGGAGGCGTGGCGCGGCATGTATGATTTGCGTATGTTTCGCGTATGGGTGGCGTTATGACGTATTCCCGTCCACGTGGTCGGGAATACCCGCGTTCTGGAGTGGCTAGCCAAAGAGAGCCGGACGCCGCCCCGCCCAAGGCGCAGCCCGCTCCAGATCGGCGGCAAGGCTCATCAAGAGTTCGTCCCGACCTTGAGCGGCAGCAAAATGCACCCCAATGGGCAGCCCCTCGGGTGACATACCAAGCGGCACCGACATGGCGGGCTGGCCCGATGCGTTGAACGCCGCCGTAAAGGGGGAATAGGCAAAAATACCATCCGGCCCCGTGCGATATTGCACGTAGTCTTCGGTGGTATGATTAAAGCGGCCAATCTTGGCGGGTGGTTCGGCCAAGGTGGGGGTCAGCAGCACATCGAACCCGTCGAAGAAGGTCGCCAGTTCGCGGCCATAGGCATGGATCTTGGCCAGCGCATCGACGTAATCGGCACCCGAGATGCTTGCGGCGTAGTGCAGTGCACCACGGCTTACTCCTTCGATGTCGCCTTGTTGCAAATCGCGCCCTTTGAGGGCCAGCGTGCGGCGGATCGCGGCGGCCGTGCCGCAGGCCACGATCTTGGTCCAAGCCTCCATCATTCCGAGCGTATCGGCCTCGGGGCGGGCAGGCTCGACATGATGGCCCATGGAGGCGAGCAATTTGGCCGCGTCCTGCACCGCTGTGCGGCAAGCGGGGTGGAGGGCGGCCCCAGTCAGCGTGGTGTCGCACAGAGCCACGCGCAAGGGGCCCGGACGGCGGTGCATTGCGGCTGTGAAGCCTTCGCGCAGCGGCGGCGCGAAATAGGGCGCACCGGGATCGGCCCCGATGGTCGCGTCCAGAAGCGCCGCGCTGTCACGCACAGAGCGGGTGAGATAGCCGTCGATGGCCATGCCAGCCCAGCCTTCGCCGCGATAGGGGCCTGCGGGCAAGAGGGCTCGGGTTGGCTTGAAGCCGAAAAGGCCACAAGAGGATGCGGGAATACGCACGGAGCCGCCGCCATCCGAGCCATGTGCAGCAGGTAAGATACCCGCAGCGACCGCCGCAGCGGCGCCCCCGGAGGAACCGCCCGGCGTATGATCAAGGTGCCATGGGTTGCGGGTTGGGCCACCGTAAACGGCTGCTTCGGTCACAGCGCCGATACCGCCCTCGGGCGAGGTGGTACGGCCAAAGGTCACGAGCCCGGCGGCCTTGAGGCGGCTGTAAAGGGCGCTGTCGCCGCGTTGGCGGGTATTTTCCAAAAGGTGTGAGCCATAGTTCGAAGGGAAGTCTTGCGCCTCGATGGCGAGGTCCTTGAGCAAGAAGGGCACGCCTTTGAACGGACCATCGGGCAGGCCGGCGGCGATGAGGCTGCGCGCGACGGGTTCTTGGATTTGGACCACAGCATTGAGGTGGGGGTTGAGACGTTCGACGCGATCAAGGGCGGCATCGAGGAGCTCACCCGCAGTGACGAGGCGTTTTGCCACGAGTTCGGCAAGGCCTGTGGCGTCGTAGTCGCTGTAATCGCGCATGATTTCCCCCTCTTTGGCATGAGTGAAGCGCGGGGCGGGCCATGTGGCAATTGTTTTCAGCTTGGGTGGGAAAGTTTTTGCGAAATCTCAGGGGATAACGTGGAGCCAGCTCCAGACCGTGATGAGCGAGAGCGCAGTGCCGATGAGCACGGTGGACGCAGCCACGCGGCGGCCTGTGCCATACATCGAGGCAAAGACGTAGCTGTTGACGCCGGGCGCCATGGCGGAGGTGAGCACAGCGGAGCGGAAATGATCGGTGGGCAAGGCCAGAAAGCTGCCCAATGACCACACGATTGCGGGGTGCACGAGGAGGCTGACGCTGACGGTGAGGGCGATGATCTTGGCGTCGCCTTGGGGGCGGTAGCGGACGATGACGCCGCCCAGTGCGAAGAGCGCAACAGGAAGGGCGGAGCGGACGATGAGGGAGAGACCATCTGCCGCGAAAGAGGGCAACGAAAGCCCGGCGAGGTTGGTGGCGAACCCCGCGAGGATGCCCAAGACAAGTGCATTGCGAAACATGGCGCGCAGCACTTTTGCGGCAGTGGAGGCGGGCGTGCCGCCTGTGCCGCGGGCGCGCGCAATCTCCATGGCCGTGATGCCCAGCCCATAGCAGAACGGAGAATGGATCGAGACGATGGCGAAATTTCCCGCCAACCCCTCGACGCCATAGGCGCGTTCGGTAATGGGCAGGCCCAGCATGATCGAATTGGAAAAGAGGCAGACAAAGCCAACCGCAACCGCTTCTTCCCAATCGCGTTTGAAGCCGTATCGCGCGGCCAACAGCCCGATCAAGAAGCAGGAAAAGGCCCCGGTATAGAAGGCGGCCAACAATTTGGCGTCAAACGTCGTGGCAAGATCGAGGCGAGAGATCGCGGAAAAGAGCAACGCGGGAATGGCGAAGTTCTGGCTGTATTTCAGCAGGCCCTCGACGGCGCTATCGGGAAACCAACCGCGCCAGACGGCGATGTAGCCTGCGCCGATGACAAAAAAGACGGGCAAGATGACATCGAGCAAAGCCTGCATGGGCGCCCTCCGGGCTTAGAGCGGATAGCGGATGACCATGCCGTCATAGGCCGGGGTGATGTGATCGGGCGTTTCGGCCTCAAGCGTCGCATAGTCCAGATCGACATGCATATTGGTCAGCACCGCGCGGCGTGGGGCCATGCGGGCGATCCATTCAAGCGATTGGGCAAGATGGGCGTGGGTGGGGTGCGGCGTGTAGCGCAACGCGTCGAGGATCCAGCAATCGAGACCTTGCAACGCGTCCCACGCATCGTCGTAGATCTGTGCCACATCGGGGAGGTAGGCGAGATCGCCAATGCGAAAGCCCAAGGCATCAATGGAGCCGTGGTTTACTTTGAACGGTGTCAAAGTGATCGGGCCGCCTTTGCCTTCGATCACCACATCGCCCTTGATGGTGTGCATGTCTAGGATCGGGGGATAGGGGCTGTCATCGGGTTGGATGAAGGCATAGCCGAAGCGGGAAAACAAATCGTTTTGGGTGGGGCCATCGGCCCAGACCGGCAAGCGGCGGCGCATATTGAAGACGATCATGCGAAGATCATCGAGACCATGGACATGGTCCGCGTGAGGATGTGTCCAGACCACGGCATCCAGCGCGCCAATGCCCGCATCGAGCAATTGGGAGCGCAAATCAGGCGAGGTGTCGATCAGAACGCGGGTGATGCCTTCGGGCGTTTCGCGCTCGACCAAGAGCGAGCAGCGACGGCGGGTGTTCTTGGGGTTGGTCGGATCGCAGGCCCCCCAGACCCCTCCCAAGCGCGGCACGCCGCCCGAAGAGCCACAGCCGAGAATGGTGAAGCGCAATTCGCTGGTCATGCAGCCCCCCTGCCCTCCGCGGTCTTGGAAAAGAGCCGCTCGAAATTGGCTTCTGTCGCGCGCGCCAGATCTGCTAGGGACAAGCCAAAGATCTTGGCGGCGGTTTCTGCCGTATGACGGGTATAGCCCGGTTCGTTGCGTTTGCCACGGTAGGGCACGGGCGCGAGATAGGGGCTGTCGGTTTCCAGCAAGATGCGGTCAAGCGGCGCTGCGGCAAAGATATCGCGCAGTTCTTGGCTTTTGGGGAAGGTCGCGATGCCCGACATGGACAGGTAAAACCCCAGATCAAGTGCCGCGCGCGCCAATTCGGCGCTCGACGAAAAACAATGCATTACGCAGCTATAGGGCCGGAGGCGATACATCTCGGTGAGGATGCGCGCCATATCATCATCTGCAGCGCGGGCATGAATGATTAGGGGCAGACCCGTTTCTTGGGCTGCTTCGATATGGATGCGAAGCGAGGTCTGTTGCACAGCGGCGCTTTCGGCGGTGTAGTGATAATCCAGCCCGGTCTCCCCGATGCCCACAAATTTCGGATGCGCTGCCAGTGCGACGAGTTCCTCCAGAGTGGCCATCGGTTCTTCATGGGCGCTCATTGGGTGCGTGCCTGCCGCATAAAACACCGCAGGGTGCGCCTCGGCCAAGGCGCGCACGCGCGGTTCGTGGCGCAAACGGGTGCAGATCGTCACCATCCGGTGCACACCATGGCTGGCAGCGCGGGAGACAATCTCGGCGGTTTGGCCCTCGAAATCGGGAAAATCGAGGTGGCAATGGCTATCGGTGATGCGGATATCTGTCATGGCGTTAGGGTATCGGAGAATGCGCGGGAAGGGTCAAGGCAGGTTGGATCGGCGCGAAACCAATTGCCGCGTGCCGCAGCTTGCCAAGAGCGCATTTGCACGGCAGGAGCAAGGGAAAGAGAGGGCGCATGGATCGCTACGAATTTTCCTTTTGCGGTGAGACACTAGAGGCCTTGTCCTCGGGTGCGCTTCATTGGCCACGGCTGCGGTGTCTGGTGGTATCGGATTTGCATTTCGGCAAATCCGAGCGGATCGCCCGGCGTGGCGGTGCGATTTTGCCCCCCTATGAGACCGAAGACACGCTGATGCGGTTGGAAGCGGTGATCGCGGCGACGCAGCCACAGCTGGTGATTTCACTGGGGGATAGTTTTGACGATTTGACTGCGGCACAGAGCCTTGACGGACGCGCGCGCGACTGGTTGGCGCGGCTGAAAGCTGGGCGACGTTGGGTTTGGATAACGGGAAACCATGATCCGGGACCGCTGGACATGGGGGGAGAGTATCTGGCCGAATTGACGCTGGCGCCGCTCTTGTTTCGCCATATCGCCACGGCAGAGCAACCGGGCGAGATTTCAGGGCATTTTCACCCCAAGGTGCAGATTTCCAGTCGCGCCGGGCGCGTGGCGCGGCCTTGTTTTCTGGTGGATGAGACGCGGATCATTCTTCCCGCCTTTGGCACCTACACGGGGGGGCTTTCTTGCACCGACCCGGTTTTGCAAGGTCTTATGGGTGCAAAGGCCCGCGCCATCCTGACGGGGGCGCGGGCCATTGTGATGCCGATGCCGCGTTAAATGTGCTTAGGCGGTGAGGCCTTCGGGCTCGGCCAAGCCATTGGCGCGGCATGCGGCGGTGACGGTATTGGCCAGCAAGCAAGCGATGGTCATCGGGCCAACGCCACCCGGCACTGGGGTGATGGCCCCGGCGATTTCGGCACAGCTGGCAAAGTCGCAATCGCCGACGAGCACATTCTTGCCATCCCGCTCGATCCGGTTGATGCCGACGTCAATCACAGTAGCGCCGGGTGCGATCCAGTCGCCGGGCACCATTTCGGGGCGGCCCACCGCAGCAATAACGATCTCGGCGGCCCGAACGACGGCGGGGAGGTCTTTGGTGCGCGAATGTGCGATGGTGACCGTGCAGCTGTCGCGCAGCAAAAGCTGGGCCATTGGTTTGCCAACAATGTTGGAGCGGCCAATCACAACGGCATTTTTGCCTGCAAGCGACCCCAAATGTTCGCGCAGCATCATCAGGCAGCCCAAGGGCGTGCAGGGCACCATGGATTTTTGGCCCGTTGCGAGCAGACCGACGTTGGAGATGTGGAAGCCGTCAACGTCCTTCGCAGGATTGATGGCGTTGATCACCAGGTCTTCGTTGAGGTGTTTGGGCAACGGCAGCTGCACGAGGATGCCGTGCACAGCGGGGTCGTTATTGAGCTGGTCGATCAGGGCTAGCAGCTCGGCCTCGGGCGTGTCGGGGCTGAGTTTGTGCTCATAGCTGTTCATGCCCACTTCAACGGTTTGTTTGCCTTTGGAGCGCACATAGACTTGGCTGGCAGGGTCTTCCCCTACAAGGACGACAGCGAGGCCGGGGGTGACGCCGTGATCGGCTTTGAGGCGGGCCACGTGTTCGGCAACTTGGCCACGCACTTTGGCGGCGAAGGCTTTGCCGTCGATGATGGTTGCGCTCATTGGAGTTCTCCTCGCCAGCCCAAAGGAGCTGAAAATGTTGTGCCGCGCAGGGGGATGGGCGCGGCTATGGCAGGTTTGATGTCAGGGGTGAACGGGGCACCCGAAGGCACCCCGCCACGTTTTGCTGTTTAGAACAGGCCCTCGACGAATCCTTCGTCGTTGAGGCGGATCACCTCGGCAGAAGGCACGCGGGGCAGACCGGGCATTGTCATGATCTCGCCGCAGATGACCACGACGAAGCCAGCGCCTGCCGAGAGGCGGACTTCACGGACGGGCACCGAGTGACCGGTGGGGGCGCCACGCAGGTTCGGATCGGTCGAGAAGCTGTATTGGGTTTTGGCCATACAGACAGGGAGATGGCCATATCCCGCGGCTTCCCATGCTTTGAGTTGGTCGCGAATGGACTTGTCCGCGAGCACTTCGTCTGCGTGGTAGATGCGCTTGGCGACGGTTTCGATCTTTTGGAAGAGCGACATTTCATCGGGATAAATCGGCGCGAAGTTGGCTGCGCCAGACTCGGCCATTTGCACGACTTTATGCGCCAGATCTTCGATCCCGGCGGAGCCTTGTGCCCAATGCTTGCACAAGATTGCCTCGGCACCTTGCTGGGCGACATAGGCTTTGACTGCTTCGACTTCGGCATCGGTATCTGAATAGAAGTGGTTGATCGCGACGACGACAGGAACGCCGAAGGATTTGACGTTGGAGATGTGGCGGCCAAGGTTGGGGCAGCCCTTCTTGACCGCGTCAACATTTTCTCCACCAAGATCAGCTTTGGCCACGCCGCCATTCATCTTCATCGCGCGCACCGTGGCCACGATGACCGCTGCCGCGGGCATGAGGCCTGCTTTGCGGCACTTGATATCAAAGAATTTTTCCGCGCCGAGATCTGCGCCGAAGCCTGCTTCGGTGACAACATATTCACCGAGTTTCAGTGCGGTTTGCGTGGCGATGACCGAGTTACACCCATGCGCGATATTGGCAAACGGGCCGCCGTGCACGAAGGCGGGGTTATTTTCCAGCGTCTGCACGAGGTTTGGTTGCATCGCGTCTTTCAGCAGGACGGTCATTGCACCGTCGGCCTTGATGTCGCGGCAATAGATCGGGGTCTTGTCGCGGCGATAGGCCACCACGATGTCGCCCAGACGCTTTTGCAGGTCGGTGAGATCTTTGGACAGGCACAAGATCGCCATGACTTCGGAGGCCACAGTGATGTCAAAACCCGTCTGACGCGGGAAGCCGTTGGAGACGCCGCCGAGCGAGGTGACGATGTCGCGCAGAGCGCGGTCGTTCATGTCCATGACGCGACGCCACACAACGCGGCGCTCGTCGATTTGCAGCTCATTGCCCCAATAGATGTGGTTGTCGATCATCGCCGAGAGCAGGTTATGCGCCGAGGTGATGGCGTGGAAATCACCCGTGAAATGGAGGTTCATTTCCTCCATTGGCACGACTTGTGCCATGCCGCCGCCTGCCGCGCCGCCCTTCATGCCGAAGTTCGGGCCAAGCGAGGCTTCGCGGATGCAGATCACGGCCTTTTTGCCGATGCGGTTGAGGCCGTCACCCAAGCCCACGGTTGTGGTGGTTTTGCCTTCGCCTGCGGGTGTCGGGTTGATGGCAGTCACGAGGATCAGCTTGCCATCTTTCTTGCCTTGCAGCGAGGAGATGAAATCTTGGGAGACCTTCGCCTTGTCATGGCCGTAGGGCAGAAGATGCTCTGCTGGGATACCCAATTTGTTGCCTATCTCCATGATCGGCTTTTTTTTCGCTTCGCGCGCGATCTCGATGTCGGTCTTAAAGGCCATGGCCGGGGTTCCTCTCTCGCTCCCTGCAACCCCAAACGCGTGCTTGGGTGCTGAAGGGAGTGATAACGTGCTTTAGCGACGATCCAAGGTCGCGAATCCGACATTTCCGACGCGGGATGCGGCGGTATGCTGTAAAGGGTTTCGCATCGGAAATCGACTAAGCGGAGAGGAAACGAAAGAAAGGCCTGTTTTGGAAGGCACCCCTTGGTTCAGCCGCGCCACTTTCGTTGCGCCGGAATGAAGAGGGTCAATGCATCGTTCAGGTGCAGCGCACCTTCGCGCTCGACCCAAGCGGTGAGGCCTCGCCGCCCCTTGGCGGCCGCGGGATAGGCGCGGCCAAGGCCGGGGTGTTCGGCTTCTATTTCGCGGCCAGTCCAAGCGCAGGGAAGGTTTTCCATATCAATCGCGAGTGTCGCCCCAGAGGGGGCTTGCAGGCGGCTGCCGGGCGGCAAATGCGTGAGGTCGGGCAGACCTGTTACGATCATGGACGCGCCAACCCATTCGGGTGCAAGCGCCGCGATGCCTAAAGCAGCCGCCGTTTCGGCCAGTTCTTCGGTAGAGAGCACCGTCACTTGGCGTGTATTGCGAATTGGCGTGCCGCGTGGATGAAGCGCTGTAACGCGCGCGCACGACGGGCGAATGGCCCCGCCATGGCATTCCCCCTCAAAGCCATCGAACCTGGCCTGAACGGATGCAAGCGGGGTCGCGCGCAGGTTGGCGGCGCGATCGGGCACGATTCCAAGCCATGAGATGCGCGCGTCCAGCGCGACACGTTTGAGCACAGCCATCAGAACCACCCGCGCCATTTGAACCAGAGATAAGGAAGCAAGCCCGAGACGACCATGGCCGCGAGCGCGACAGGGTAGCCCCAAGGCTGCGCCAATTCCGGCATGGATGCGAAGTTCATGCCGTAGATCGTACCGACCAACGTCGGGGGCAGGAAGACCACTGCGACGACCGAGAAGAATTTAATAATGTCGTTTTGCTCGAGGTTGACCAGACCTAGGGTTGCGTCGAGCAAAAATGCCGTGCGGCCAGACATGCTGGACGCGTGCTCGGTCAAGGAGCGAATATCTGCAACAAGTGTGAGGGCTTGGTCCTTGTTCTCTTGCGATATGCCATGACGCCCCGGGAATTGGGCGAGGTGGCCGGAAATGCGATCCAATGACGCAAGGCTGTCGCGGATTTGGGCGTTCAACTCGCCGCGCTGACCGATGCGGCCGATGACAAACCGCAGCGCGCCGGGCCTTTTACGCACCCCACCGGACGCGGCGAAGACTTCGGTGGCGATTGAATCCAGTGCCTTGCCTTCGCGCTCGATCACGTCTGCGAGGCGGTCGACCACAGCTTCGAGAAGCGCGAGGAGGAGCGAGAGCGGATCTGTGATCCCGGCCCGCGAGCGCGCGGCTTGAACAAGGAAGCTCTTGAACGCGGAGGGGGTATGGTAGCGGATCGTTACGAGCCGTTCCGGATGCAGCACGAAGGTGACAGGCGCAAGCAATGGACGTTCGGTTTCGCTGCCTGACAGGAGGCTGGCGGTCAGAAGAAGCGCCGGGCCATCGGCATAGATACGGCTTGAGCTTTCAATTTCGGCCATGTCTTCGCGGGTGGGCAAATCGACCTTGAGGAGGTCTTCGAGGCTGGCTTCTTCGGTGTTTGAGGGGTGGTCAAGGTCAGTCCAAAGCACAGGACCAATCGCCGGGGTCAGAAGACCCTCATGGATGGCATAATCAGCGCGCATTGATCAAACCGTCAGTGTGAAAAAGAGGCGGCGGAAGGGGAAAAGCACAGAGCCATTCGCGGATTTGGGATAGGCGTGATCCATGACGGTCTCGTAGGCGGCGATGAGATGGGCCTGCTCGGCGGGATCAAGGACATTGAGCACAGGGCGGGCAAAGGTGGCTTCGGTAAAGCGGCGCACGGGATGGCCGTCTGTAGGCTCAAGCACTTGATAATAGTCGGTTTCCCAAAGTGACAACGTGCCCAAAGGGGCGAGCAGGCGGTGATATTCGACGGGGGTCAGCACAGCCGGACCAGAGGCGGGATCATAGCGGCCGGGGAAATGTTCGGCCATCAAGCTAAGCCAGACCCGGTGCGAGGGGGCGTTGTTTTGGTGGGGCACCTGCACCGCAAGCGTGCCACCTTTGGCCAAGCTGGCGGCAAGGCGCGGCAGGAGGGTGTCATGCCCTGCCAGCCAATGCAGGGCAGCATTTGAAAAGATCAAGGCGGGCGGCTTGGTAGGGGCCCATTGCGCGATGTCAGCTTCGCAGAGCGTGGTGTAGGCGGCGGTGGCTTGGGCTTCGTCGAGCATGGCCGGGCTGGCATCAACGCCATGCAGGGGGCGACCAAGCCTCGCGAGGGGGTCGCCCATAACGCCCGAGCCGCATCCCAGATCGATAACGTCCCCGTCGGGCAAGCGCGTGACCGCTTGGAGCAGATCCAGAGCAGGGCGCAAACGCTGACCCCGGAACCTATGGTAGGTCCCGGGGTTCCAGTCATTTTGAGGCGTTGTGGCGCTCACGTTGGTTCTGGCTCCATGCCACCTTTGCGGCGCGGTTTGGCCTTGGTCTTGGGCACAGCCGTAATCGAGGGCTGGCCCGAGGCATCGTCATCGGCTTTTTCGTCCGGGCCGGGCTGGGGCGGTTCGCCGCGCATCACACGCTTGATCTCTTCGCCCGTCAGCGTTTCGTATTCCAGAAGGCCCTGTGCCAGACGTTCCCATTCCGCGTTCTTGTCGGTGAGGATTTTCTTGGCGTTGATGTAGGCCTCATCGATAAAGCGCTTCACTTCGCTTTCGATGGTTTCCTTGGTGTTGGCGGAGACCGAGAACCCTGCGGTGTTGCCTTGGTAGCCATCATGCGCTTCGGCGTAATCGATATTGCCCACCTTGTCGGACATGCCCCAGCGCAAAACCATGGCACGGGCCAAAGCAGAGGCTTGCTGGATGTCGCCTGCCGGGCCATTCGACACGTTGTCTTCGCCATATTTCAGAACTTCGGCCGCTTTTCCGGCCATGGTCATCGCGAGTTTCTGCTCGCATTCCGACCGATGCCAGTTGAGGCGATCGATTTCCGGAAGCGAAACCACCATGCCAAGTGCGCCACCGCGTGGAATGATCGTGGCTTTGTAGACAGGATCACATTTCGGCAGAGCAATACCGACGACGGCGTGGCCTGCTTCGTGATAGGCGGTCTTTTCTTTTTGATCGGCGGTGAGGACCATGGAGCGGCGTTCGGCCCCCATCATCACCTTGTCTTTGGCATTCTCAAAATCTTCCATCATCACGGCGCGGCGGCCTGCACGCGCGGCCGTAAGCGCCGCCTCGTTCACGAGGTTAGCCAAGTCCGCACCAGAGAACCCCGGCGTGCCCCGCGCGATGATCCGCATATCGGCATCTGGCGAGAGGGGAACTTTGCGCGCATGAACCGAAAGGATTTTCTCACGGCCTTTGATGTCTGGGTTCGGCACGGTGACCTGACGGTCGAAACGACCGGGACGCAAAAGCGCGGGGTCGAGCACGTCGCGGCGGTTGGTGGCGGCGATGATTATGACGCCTTCGTTGGCCTCGAAGCCATCCATTTCGACAAGAAGCTGGTTCAAGGTCTGCTCGCGCTCGTCATTGCCGCCGCCATAGCCTTGGCCACGGGCGCGACCGACGGCGTCGATCTCGTCGATGAAAACGATGCAGGGCGCATTTTTCTTGGCTTGCTCAAACATGTCACGGACGCGGCTTGCACCCACACCGACAAACATTTCCACAAAATCCGATCCGGAGATGGTGAAGAACGGCACGCCAGCTTCGCCTGCGATGGCGCGGGCAAGAAGGGTTTTACCAGTGCCGGGCGGACCAACGAGCAGCGCGCCTTTTGGAATTTTTCCGCCCAAGCGGGAGAATTTCTGTGGATTGCGGAGGAACTCGACGATTTCCTCCAGCTCTTCCTTGGCTTCGTCGATACCTGCAACGTCATCGAATGTGACGCGGCCTTGCTTTTCGGTGAGCAATTTAGCCCGCGACTTGCCAAAGCCCATCGCACCGCCTTTGCCGCCCCCCTGCATCCGGTTCATGAAATAAACCCAGACGCCAATGAGCAGAAGGAAGGGCAACAAAGACAGAATGAACGTCTGAAAGCCCGACTGCTGCTGGCTCTCGGCGGCAACTTGAACACCTTCGTTGATCAAGAGATCGGTCACCGATGCGTCCGAGGGCACGATGGTGGTGTAATCTTTCCCGTCGGTGCCCCGGAAGGTGACACGCTCGCCGTCGACTGTGGCGCGGCTGACTTTCTCTTCCTTTACCGAACGGATGAAATCAGAATAGCTGACTTCGCGGCTGTTCATCGTGGAGCCTTGGCCATCGAACTGGCTGAAAAGCGCGATCACCAGTAGAAAAACGATGACCCAGAAGGCGATGTTACGTGCGTTGCCCAAGAAGGTTCTCCTGCGTCGAATGAATGGTCCGTCTTTGTGACGGAAACTTGGTGACAAGATAGGCATCGGCGCGGCAGGTTCAATGCGGATCGTCCTTGCGGGCGGTATTCCGCGACAATCAGACCCGTTACGGCCCAGTTTTTTGCATCAGCACGTCGTGCAAAGTCCATAAACGCCCCTTTGGGGTGAGGCGCAGCCCGTCATCGGGGCCGAACCCGATGGCGGAGCATGCAACGAGTCGCTCACCTTGCCAGAGGGCGGGCAGGCTGCGGGCGGCGCGATAAGAAGGTGCGGAGGCAGGTTTTTCGCCCGCCTGCACCCAGCCATCATGACCCAGCGCCCGAATTTCGCTTTCTGGCAGGGTTTCGTGCCAATGGACCGACCAACGCCCATCCCAGAGCGCGCCCTCTGCAACAGCTGTGCGAAGCGCTGCGACCGCAGCGTATTCGCGAAAAATGCGAATATGTGCGCGCTCGGTGACGGCTTCGCACCCATGCAAGGTGCCCGCGCCACCAGCTAGCAATAGGTCGAGCAAGGCTTCCAAAGGTGCTTCCCGAGGGGGATAGGCCCCCCCTGCGACATGTTGCAGGCTCGCACTGAGAAGGCGGAGTTGGGTTTCGCGTTCAACACATGCGAATGCGTCACGGGCAAGGAGAAGATCGCCTGTTTGCCTGTCCTCCTGACCTAACGCCTGCCAAACCGCCAAGGTGCGGGCGGCAAGGGCCTGAGAGACGCGCGCCATGCGTTGCGCCGTTTCGGCCAAACGCGTGGCACCAAGCCCGTCTGCCTCAAGGCCTGCAATACGGCTGCGGATCCGGGCGCGTTCATATGTGGGGTCAGTATTGGTAGGATCCTCAACCCAAGGGCCATGCAAGACCTTGAGATAATGCCTCAAATCGGAACGGGAGACATCGAGCAAAGGGCGCACCACGTGATAGGAGGGCGTGCGCCGACCCTTTTCGGGGGGCAATTTTCCCAAGACAGGAGGACTGTTTGTGCGGGGGGTATAGGGCAAGTGGATTTCACGCGACGCGCGCATCGCGGCGAGGCCATCAACACCCGAACCACGCGCAAGGCGCATGAGAAAGGTTTCGGCAACGTCGTCTTGGGTATGCGCCATCAGAACATGGCGCAGATCGCCGCGCCATTGGTCAATGCATTCAAGACGTCCCTGCCGGGCGCGGTCCATCACATTGCCTTTGCCGTTCCAAGACCAGCGCAATTTGGCATGCGGCCAGCCCAGTCGGGCACAGGTCGCGGCAACCATTTCCGCTTCAGCCGCCGCTTCCGGGCGCAGGCCGTGATCTACGGTGCAGACCCAAAGGCGCAACCCCCAAACGCGGGTCCAGTTATGGGCCAAGTATAGCATCGCCATGCTATCGCCCCCGCCGGACACCGCGAGGCCGATGTCGGTGGGAAAGTCGGGCCCCAAGAGGCGCCCCATTGAAGCCGCGAAGCGGGCGTCAAGGCTGGGCTCTTCGGTTGTCGGATTGTCGGTCACTGACAACCGATCCGAGCGCGCGCCTCCTCGGCCTTCAGAACCGCAGGCGCAGTCGGAAAGCGCGAGCCAACTTCGGTAAGCGTGACGCAGGCTTCGTTCGTTTGGCCTAATTGGCCAAGCATATTGCCCAGCGCATAGAGCGCATCAGGGGCAAGTGGACCTTCTGGCGCGGCAGAAAAGGCATCGAGATAGGCCCGCGCTGATCCAGTGCGATCTGTCACCGCTTCGAGTGCTGTGCCCCGTTTGAGATGGGCTTCTGCGGTCAATGGGCTGCCCGGGTAGGCCTCAAGGAAGGTCGCAAACTGGTTCGCGGCGCCCTGAAAGTCACCTGAGGCGAGCGCCTCCGACGCTCGCCCGAAGTCTGTTTTCTCGCCTACGGCCAATTCCGGCCCGGACGAAGGGGGGGCCGTGGTGCTGTCAACGACAGGTGCCACCGTAGCGGGGGCTGACCCGCCGCCCAATGTCGAGGTTTGGCCCAGCTTGGAGACGTCGCCGCCTTCCAGTTCAACCAGACGAAACTCGAGGTCGCCGATGCGGTTTGTTCCGTCGGCAACCACGTTGTTGATGCGATTTTCCAACTCTTCGGTGCGCGCGGTGAGGCGCGACATCTGCGCCTCGATGGCATCGACGCGCGACAGGACTGATCCACTCACCGTCCCTGACGTGGGGGCACCCGTGGTGGACAACTCAGTCCGCAATTTTTGCACCTCGACGTTTAGAACGGTCAATTCCTGACGGATATCCGCCAAGGATTGTGCCCGGTCTTGCGCCATGGCCTGCCCTACGCCGCTCAGCGTAAGGACAAGGAGAGACACCGAGAGAAGGACGTGCCGCATTCTGTCTCCGATCAGCCCGAAAGGCCTGCTGCCAGCACGGTTACCGCGCGACGGTTGCGCGAGTAGCACGACTCGTCCGAGCAGACCTCGATCGGGCGCTCTTTGCCGTAAGAGATTGTCTTGAGGCGCGCGGCGGAAACACCTTGCGAAATCAGATAATCTTGCACGGCTTGTGCGCGGCGCGCGCCGAGGGCGAGGTTGTATTCGCGGGTGCCTTGCTCGTCGGCGTGGCCTTCGATGATAGCGGTATAGGCGCCATTGGAGTTAAGCCAATTGGTCTGGCTATCCAAGACGGCTTGCGCCTCGGGGCTTAGAGATGCCTGATCGACTGCGAAGAGAACGCGATCGCCAACGGATTGCTGGAAATAGGCCGCCGAAGTGGGGTCGGAGGCAGACCCCAGACCCGCGCCATTCGCGCCGCCTAGATTGACGTCATTGCCGCCAAATCGGTTTGGGTTGGTACAGGCCGCCAGCCCGAGGGCTGCGGTGAGGAGGAGGCTTTTTGCCAAGAGATTCATGGGATTTTATCCGTTTATTTTGCTGCTCTGTTTCGACTTTACCATACCTGCGTGGCAAAAGGAATCATCTCGCGCCACGCATCACAAACCTGTCACACCCCCCCCCCGATCAGGGCTGGAGTGGTGACCATGCGGGATCAGAGGCCCCGCCGCCTGTCGGCACGCGCTTGAGGTTGCGCCCTGAAATATCGACCGAATAAAGGCTCGACTCGCCGCTTGCGCCTTGGGTCTCGCGCGCAAACATCAACACGCGGCCATTTGGAGCCCAAGTTGGGCCTTCGTCGAGGAAGGAGGCGGTCAGCAAGCGCTCTTCGGAGCCATCGGTTCGCATGACGCCAATATGGAAGCGCCCGTTGTTTTGCTTGGTAAAGGCGACAAGGTCACCGCGTGGCGACCAAACGGGCGTGCCATAGCGGCCTTGGCCGAAGGAGATCCGCTTTGGCTCGCCGCCGTTTGCGGGCATGATGTAAAGTTGCTGTGTGCCGGAGCGGTCGCTCTCAAAGACAATCTGACTACCATCGGGACTGAATGATGGTGCGGTTTCAATTGAAGGCGCGTTGGTGAGGCGTTGTGCGCCGCTGCCGCTGATATCCATTCGCCACAAGTCGGTATTGCCGCCTTGGGTGAGCGAAAAGATCACCGTCCGGCCATCGGGACCAAAGCGAGGAGCAAAGGCCATGTCCCCCGGAGGGATCGGCAATTCGCGTTTGCCGACATTGGCCACATCCATCACATAGATGCGGGGAAACCCGGTTTCATAGCTTGTATAAAGGATGCGATCCCCGGTCGGAGAAAAGCGTGGCGCCAGCACCAAGGCATTGGAATCGGTCAGATATTGAACATTCGCGCCATCATAATCCATAATTCCCAAGCGCTTTTTGCGGTCGGCTTTACCGCCCGTTTCAGCGACATGAACCACGCGGCTGTCGAAGTAGCCGCCTTCGCCTGTGATCCGGCTGTAGACCGCATCGGCCACCTTATGCGCGATGCGACGCCAGCCATCCTCGGTGCCTTGGAATTGCAAGCCAGACCCAAGCTCTTGTCCGGCGAACACGTCGTAAAGACGGAATTTGACAGTGAGTTGCCCACCGCCAGCCGTGACCGCGCCGGAAATCAGGGCCTGGGCATTGATCGCTTTCCAATCCGCATATTGAACCGGTGCGCCAAAGCTGGTGATTTGGCTGATAAAGGCCTGTTCGGGGATTTCGCGGAAAAGCCCTGTGCCAGCAAGGTCGGCCGCGACGACGCGGGCGATTTCAGTGGCTAGCCCACCTGCCCCGCTGTTTTCGGCGACAAATTTGGGCACCGCGAAGGGCAATGGCTCAATCACGCCTTCGGTAATTTCAATCCGCAGAGGGCCGTTTTGAGCCAGAGCCGGTGCGGCACCTGCCAATAGAGCCAGAGCGACAGTCAGAGCACGTAGCATCACTTGATCCTCATCTTCTCGGGATTGAATACCATCTCAATCTCACGCCAATGGTCATATTTTTCACGGGGAAGGTTAAAGCCGGAGGCCCCGCAACGGATGATCGCACGTCGGGCTGCCTCGTAGGCCTGCCCAGCGGCGGCATCGCTGCCTCCTTCGAAGCCGAGCATCCGGATGGAACCCGTGTTCGGCTTGCCGTCTTCGTTCATCTCGACAACAACGGTAACAGTCACTCGGAGCGCGTCGGACGAGAGCGCGCCGACGTTCCAGCATTGTTGCACCGCCACACGGAGTGCGTCTTTTTCGCCTGCGGTCATTGGCGGGCCAGAGGCGGCAGCCCCTGTGCCACTGGCGTCTGCGGGCGCAGTCGCGCCAGCGAGCGCTTCGGCCAAGGCGCTATTGACCGCGTCTTGGGCAGCAGGTTTTTCCGTGGGTTTGGCGGCGGCGGTTTCCGCAGGCTTTTCGGCTGGTTTCTCAGTCGGTTTCTCAGTCGGTTTCGCAGCAGCAGGTCGGGTCTTGGGCCGCATGGAAGAGACAGGCGCGGCAGCGGGCTTTTGATCGGCCTCCGTGGCAATCTGCGTTGTGGCCTCTTCGGGCTGGGCGGCGTCTTGCTCTTCGACTGTCTCCGCCTCTGGCGCCTTCTCGGGCGACACGGCCTCTTGGGGGGCTTCGGCGGCTTTGGTGTCAGGTTCGGGCTGGGCCACAGGGATAGGGGCCACGCGGGGCACGGGGCGCGGCACGGGACGATCGGAGGTTTCAGGCGATAGAACCACGGTTTCTTGTGGCGGAGGCGCGATGACCGGCGGCTCGGAGCTGACTTCGGCCTCTTGCGGCTGTGGCAGGGCTTCGGGCGGCGTTTCGGGTAAGGGGGCCTCGGTCTTGGGCGGTTCGGGCAAGGGCTCGGGACGCGGTTCTGGTCGGGGCGGCTCGGGCGCGGTAATGGGCGTTTCAGCGGGCGCTTCGGGAGCAGCAACAGCGTCTGTGACCTTTGGAGCCCCAGCACCTGCGACCATGGCGGCAAATTCCTCGCCGCTGATTACGGCAACTTCGGTTACTTCAAACGGCTCGGGCGCAGGCGCAAAACTGCCGCCTACCAGCACCCAGACAATTAGTCCGAGGTGGCCCGCTCCGGAAATGACGTGGCCCTTGTGCACGTGACGCCCCTCAATTGCCTGCGCCATCAAGGCGCGGCCCGCCCGCATCGGTCACGAGACCGATGTTGGAAAATCCACCCCGATTGAGCGCGCCCATCACTTGCACGACTTGCTCGTAAGGCACTGCCCCATCGGCACGCAGGAACACCCGGTCCCCCTCGCGCTCTGCGGCGATGGCACGGAGGCGGTTCACCAAATCTTCAAGTGGCACTTCGGTGGTCTGGATCATCACCTGCCCCTCGGCTGTGATGGTCACGGCGAGCGGTTCCTCTTGCTCGGATGGCAGGGAGTTCGCAGCCGTCTTGGGAAGCTCTACCGGGACACCGACGGTCATCAGCGGGGCCGCCACCATGAAAATGATCAAGAGAACCAGCATCACGTCCACAAAGGGCGTAACGTTGATTTCGGACATAGGCCGCGCGCCACCAGCACGCGAGCGACGGCGGCGTCCGCCGCCTCCAGCTTTATTCATGACACCCGCGCCCATGGATCAGGAATCCAATTGGCGGCTAAGGATGGTGGCGAATTCATCCGCGAAGCTTTCCCAACCCGCGACGATGCGATCACTATCCGCACTGAGTTTGTTGTAGAAAATCACAGCCGGGATGGCGGCAACAAGGCCCAATGCGGTCGCGAAGAGTGCCTCGGCGATGCCGGGCGCGACAACAGCAAGGTTGGTGTTTTGCTGCTCTGCGATACCGATGAAGGAGTGCATGATACCCCAAACAGTACCAAAAAGACCAACGAAGGGAGCCGTCGATCCGACCGTGGCCAAGACTTGTAATCCGCTTTGCAACAAAGCCGCCTCGCGGGCGATAGCCACGTTCATCGAGCGGTCAATGCGGGCCTGCGCCCCTGCGATGAGCACCCCATCCGTACGGTGCGAGCGCCGCCATTCGATCATGCCCGCCGCGAAAATCCGCTGCGAATGACCTGCCGGCTCGGGGCCTATCTGGTCGAACAACTCGTCAAGGGGCTCTCCTGACCAGAAGGCGCGGTCAAAGGCCTCGGCTTCGGCAGTCGCGCGCCGATAAAGGATGAGTTTTTGCACAATGATCGACCATGCCCAGAAGGACGCGCCCATTAGTGCCACCATGACAAGCTTCACCGTGAAGGTGGCTTGCGCGAAAAGGCCCCACATGGAGAAATCAATCTCCTGCGCGGCCGCAAGGGTCGTTGTATCCATATGCCTGCTCTCTCAACGGCCTGTTTGATCGGCCTGTTGCGATGATTCTACAGCATATGGAAGCCGATTGCCAACACATCCGGGTGATCAGGCCGTGTGTGCGCGCCACTTCGCTTAGAGCGGGTGGCAAAATTGGGCGGAGTTCCGCCGAATCAGCAGGATCTGAGGGGTGAAACACAGCTCAGAGCGCAGCAATGTCGTCAAAAGAACCGTTAGGCGGGAATATCTTTTGGTAGCCTGACCGGGCGACCTTCGAGCGTCATGCAGACCACGGTGACCAAGGCGCGAAAAAGTTCGGTATCGCCACGGGTCACGCGCTGCCCCATGATCATGCGGGCAGCACCAAGGCTCTCGACCCATGTCTCTACAATGAGTTGGTCGTCGAGGCGGGCGGGGGCGATATAATCGGCCTCAACGCGACGGACGGCAAATACGATGCCGTCAACATCCTTCATGCGATTTTGATCTAGACCGATCTCTCGCACCCATTCGCTACGGCCGCGCTCAATATAGCGGAGTTAGTTCGCGTAGTAGACGATGCCCGCCATATCCGTGTCTTCATAATAGACCCGCAGGGGCAGTTGAAAGACGCGGGGGGCATCATCGGACTGGCTCATGAAAACATCCTCTCTGAGCGCAGTCTAGCTTGTCTTACAAAGGGGTGCGAGGGGATTAAACCGGGCGTGGCAGACGCGCAAAGAGGCGCATGGCATGGCTCGCATCCTGCGCGGTGACCGGGAGGGTGCGGTCATAGGCTGCGCGGATAACATCACCAATTTCTGGGCGCAGGATAACGTGGCCATCAACTTCGCCTAACGCAGAGCGGTCAGCGAAGGCGCGGTCAGACCATAGAAGGATGGCTTGAACTGCTTGATTGAGGGCCAGAACGTCGGCGGAAACGGCCTCGAGGTGGCGATCCATCCGAATGAAAACGAAACAAGCCTTGATACCACCATCTGGATCGAAGCGGAAAACCCGGTATTGATTGGCCTCTGCGGCCTGCAATTTTATGCAAAGCGCCGCAAGATCAGGAACAAGGCGATCGAGATTTGGCACCTCGGGCAGTTCGGCCCAGTTGCGGAAGAAAAAAACCATGAGGTTGGCCCCCAGTTCGGGGTCTGTTTCCGCCATTTTGTGGCCCGCGAGTGCGACAACGGCTTCGATGGCGCCTTTGACAACGGAAAGCGTGGCCTCCTCGACACCAAAAACGACTGGCACGATCGGACGCCCCCACCGCGCGCAGAGATATTGGCCATCTGCGCGCGTAAAAAGTGCCTCTAGCTGATCTGCGGTCATGCGGTGCCCTCAAACAATGTGGTTTTCTGGCCGGGTGCTTAGCGGCCTAACGTGCAGGCAACAAGAGCGCGGCTAGTCGAAGAGGCCGCCCGGCCCCTTTGGCACGGGTTTGCCAAGGTGCGTCCACGCGGCTTGGGTCAGCATACGGCCGCGGGGGGTGCGCTGAATGAGGCCTTGCTGCAAGAGGAAAGGCTCGATGACTTCTTCAATGGCGTCGCGACTTTCTGAGAGCGCGGCAGAGAGGGTTTCCACCCCCACAGGGCCACCCTGATAAGCATCTGCAATCAAGGTGAGATAACGGCGGTCAGCACCATCGAGACCGAGGTTATCGACGCCCAACCGGGTGAGCGCGTGATCTGCAAGTGCTTGCGTCACGCGGCCGTCGCCCTCGATCAGCGCAAAATCCACCACGCGGCGCAACAGCCTGCCGGCGATCCGGGGCGTGCCACGCGCGCGGCGTGCAATTTCGCGCGCGCCGCCCTCATCTGACGGTGCACCGAGCAGACGGGCGTTGCGGGTAACAATCTCGAAAAGTTCGGCATCGGTGTAGAATTGCAGGCGCGTGGGAATGCCGAAGCGATCGCGCAGCGGTGTGGTGAGCAGGCCCATGCGAGTGGTGGCGCCGACAAGGGTAAAGGGCTGAAGATCAATCCGCACGGTGCGCGCGGCGGGGCCTTCGCCGATCACCAGATCCAGCGCGAAATCCTCCATCGCCGGGTAAAGCACCTCTTCGACTGCCGGGTTAAGGCGGTGGATTTCGTCGATAAAGAGCACATCGCGCGGTTCGAGATTGGTCAGGATGGCAGCAAGATCGCCCGCCTTGGCCAAGACGGGCCCCGAGGTCATGCGAAATCCGACCCCCAATTCGCGCGCCATGATTTGCGCCAGCGTGGTTTTTCCCAAGCCCGGAGGACCATGAAACAAGGTGTGGTCCATGGCTTCGCCGCGTTGGCGGGCGGAGGCGATAAACACCTTAAGATTGGCGCGAGCATCGGCTTGACCGATGAATTCGTCCAGCATCTGTGGGCGCAAAGCGCGGTCATTGTCTTCGGCCAATGTTTCGGGGCGCAGGGTCGGATCTGGTTTGGAGGCGGGCGTCACTGTGAGTTATCCCTTTGGAGCCAAGAGTTTAAGCGCAGCGCGGATTAGGGCGGAGGTGTCTGCCTCGGGATCCGTACCCGCCGCTTCGGCCACTGCGGAGGCCGCCTCGGAGGGGGAATATCCAAGATTGGTTAATGCAGAGAGCGCCTCGGCTTGGGAGGCGGCATTGGTGCGGGGCTGGGCGGTGGGTTTTGCACGCGGTTTTGGGGACGGGGTTGGGCTGTCGGCCGTATCGATGACTTCGGAGAGGGCGGATGGGGCGGCACGACCCGCCAGTGCCATCAGACCGGGAGCCTTATCTTTAAGTTCAATAACAACACGTTGCGCGGTTTTCGGACCGATTCCTTTGGCGGCGCGAAACGCGGCGGGGTCGCTTAGGGCTATGGCGCGGCCAACACCTTCGGGACCGAGGGCGCCAAGAATGGACAGGGACGCTTTTGCGCCAATCCCCTGCACCGTCATTAACAATCTGTGCCACTCCTTCTCGAGAAGTGACGGGAAGCCATAAAGCTGGAGGAGATCCTCGCGCACCACGAGGTCGGTGAAGAGGGCCACGGCCTCGCCCGGGCCGGGAAGCGTGGCCAAGGTCCGGTCTGAACAGAAGACGAGATAGCCCACGCCGCGCACATCGATCAGCACATGATCATCCGCACGATAATCGATAATTCCTGATATTTTTCCGATCATTAGCCAGCCCTCGCTTGCGCTTTTCGCACCGCCGCTTCCAGCACGCCGGCGCTGCGCGCATGATGCGCGTGACAGATCGCGATGGCGAGGGCGTCGGCGGCGTCGGGGGAGGTCAGGGGCACACCGGGAAGCTGCATGCGGACCATATGGTCCACCTGTTGCTTGGCGGCATGGCCCACCCCCACCACAGTTTTCTTGACTTGATTCGGTGCATACTCACCCACGGCCAAGCCCGCTTCGGCGGGCGCGAGCACAGCGATTCCCCTTGCTTGGCCAAGTTTCAGAGTTCCGGCCCCATCTTTGTTAACGAATGTATGCTCTACAGCCGCTTGATCGGGCTGATAGAGCCGGATCACATCCTGCAACTGACGAAAGAGCGACAAGAGGCGCAGCGGCAAATCAGTGCCCTCGGAATGGCACACACCATTGGCCACATGGGACAGGCGGCTTCCGTCGACGTCAATCACGCCCCAGCCCATATTCCGCAAACCGGGGTCAATTCCGAGAATACGCATACCACCACCCTGCCCTGCTACCCTATGGCACCGCCACGCGCGACTCAGCCACAGATCCGAACGTCTTGCGCGGGACTTTGTGCGGCCCGAATGGACCAGACCCTACCGCAAACGCTCGAAATCCCCAGTGGACGCCCTGCGAGATGGCCGCCTGTTGCTTTTCCGCCTCACTAGCACGAAACGCGAACAAACACCAAGCGGAATGCGCGGCGCCACATTTTCGCCGCAATGCAGCACAAAAAATGGGTAGAATGAAAGAAACTCGCCGTTGCGAGGGTTAAAAACGACATTTTCCTGCTTGCGGATTGCGACGGATTTAGCTTGAATTATAAGGATTATCACCCATGCGCGGCGCGCAAGGGTGTGTTGCGTTTTCCGACATTGTGCAAATGCAGCATGAGGCCTAGATGCGGCTCATCCCGGACACATCCGGCACATCATTTTCCGCTAAGGACCGCTGACATGGCACTTTATGAATCTTCCCGCATTGCCCACGGCGCTGGCTTTGCCGCCCGTATTTCTTCGATTTTCGTTGCGACTGCCGAAGCCTTCACCGCTTGGAACGACGCGCGCGTGACCCGCAAGGCGCTTGCACAACTCACCGACCGTGAGCTTGACGACATCGGCCTGTGCCGTGGCGACATCGAGCTGGTGGTCAACCGCCACTAAGCGCGCCGACAGAATTCCGCACCTTCGCCCTCCCTCGGAGGTGACGGAAAAACGCCGCAGATCTGAGGGTCGGCGGCGTTTTTATTTGGCGCGCCCCAAACAAAGGCGTATGGCACTGGCATGAAAACATTTCCACTCGCCGAGGCTTCCTCGCTGCCCCGCTGGCGCCGTCCTTTGGCGCTATTGTTCTTGATGGCCGCAGGCATGCCAATTGCATTTGCGACGTGGTCGGCGCTGCTCAATAACTTTGTGATTGAAGTGGCGAATTTTGACGGCTCGGACATTGGCTGGCTGCATTCGGTGCGCGAAATCCCCGGCTTTCTGGCAATTGGGGTGATCGCGGTCTTGCTGGTCATGCGCGAACAAGTGCTGGCGATGGTCTCGCTGATCTTGCTGGGGGTCGCGACGGCACTGACTGCGTATTTCCCGCAAATGGGCGGTATTTTGATTATCACGCTCTTGTCGTCGATTGGCTTTCACTACTACGAAACCGTCAACCAATCGCTGCAATTGCAATGGATCCCAAAGGGCAAGGCCCCCCAAACACTGGGGCTTTTGCTGGCAGCAGGATCGGGAGCCACTTTGGTGGCCTATCTGGCGATTATGCTGACGTGGAAGGCGTTTGGGCTGAGTTATAACACGGTTTATATGGTGGCAGGCGGGATCACGGCGGCGATCGCGGTCTTCGCGCATTTTGCCTATCCGCAGTTTGAAGCCCCCAATCCGCAGCTCAAGAAGTTTGTATTGAGAAAGCGCTACTGGCTTTATTACGCGTTGCAATTCATGGCGGGTGCGCGGCGGCAGATTTTCATGGTCTTTGCGGGCTTCATGATGGTGCAGAAGTTCGGATTTGATGTGCATGAGGTGACGGCGCTTTATCTGGTCAATCTGGTGGCGAATATGATTTTCGCACCGATCATGGGCCGGGTCGTGGCGCGATTTGGTGAACGGCGCGCCTTGATGTTTGAGTATACCGGGCTGGTCGGGGTGTTTTTGGCCTATGGCGGGATTTACTGGTTTGGCTGGGGCGTGGTGATGGCGGCGGTGCTTTATGTGCTGGACCATTTCTTTTTCGCGCTGGCCTTGGCGCTGAAGACCTATTTCCAGAAAATTGCGGATCCGCAGGATATTGCGCCAACTGCGGCCGTTGCGTTTACGATCAACCATATTGCGGCTGTCGGACTGCCGGCATCTTTGGGGTATTTGTGGCTGGTCTCGCCTGCTTCGGTGTTTGTCTTGGCAGCGGGGATGGCGGGAATTTCCTTTGGTTTGGCCACGCTCATTCCGCGCCATCCAGAGCCGGGTTACGAGACAATTCTTACCCGACCGCGCGCGGCGGCCCCTGCGGAATAAGGCCCGACGCAACAGGTATGATCGGCGTATGGGCGGCGTCTGGCGCGCGTCATGACGTAAACCCGACTGATGGGTCGGGTTTGTTTGGATCACAGATAGGTGAGGCTTAGCTTGGGCGGCTGTGGCGCAGGGCACCGCCCACCCATGTGGCGCAGATCGCGCGATCATCGCCCATCATCAGCGTGGGAAAGAGTGCCTCCCAGAAATCATTGGCCCGTGCATGGCGTTGCGCGATGGCGGGGGTTGAGGCGAGGTCGAGCACAGTGATGTCGGCTTCGGCCCCGACCCCCATGTGACCGATGGTGCCGGAAAGGCGCAGCGCGGCGGCGGAGCCTTCGGTGGCGAGCCAGACCAATTCGCTGGCATGCAGCGGGCGCCCACGGAGTTGGCCCACTTCATAGGCGGCGGCCATGGTGCGGAGCATCGAGAAGGATGAGCCGCCCCCGGTGTCAGTGGCAAGGCCAACGGGTGTGCCTTGGGCGATGAGCCCTGCGACATCGCAAAGCCCCGAGCCGATAAAGGTGTTCGAGGTGGGGCAATGGACCACGGCAGAGCGGGTTTCGGCCAAGCGGGCGCGTTCGCGCGGTTCGAGGTGGATGGCGTGGCCAAAGACTGCGCCTGCGCCGATGAGGCCTGCGCGCTCGTAGGTGTCGAGGTAGTCGCGGGCCTCTGGGTAGAGGGATTTGACCCAGGCGATTTCGTCGGTCTGCTCGGAGAGATGGGTTTGCATCGCGCAATCTGGGTGTTCGGCCCAAAGAGCGCCCAAGGCGTGAAGTTGATCTGGGGTAGAGGTGGGCGAAAAGCGTGGGGTGATGGCATAGCCAGCGCGGCCTTTGCCATGCCAGCGGTCAATGAGTGCCTTGGACTGGTCATAGGCGGATTGTGCGGTGTCGCGCAGACCCTCCGGGGCGGTATCGCGGTCCATGCAGGTTTTCCCGGCGATCACCCGCATGCCACGGGCGGCGGCGGCGGAAAAGAACGCGTCGACGCTTTCGGGGTGGATGGTGCAATAGGAGGCGACCGTGGTGGTGCCTTGGGCGAGGACGAGATCAAGGTAGCGCGCGGAAATTTCGGCGGCATAGGCGGGATCACCAAAGCGCATTTCTTCGGGGAAAGTATAGGTGTTGAGCCAGTCGATCAGCCGTTTGCCCCAGGATGCGATGATGGCGGTTTGGGGGTAGTGGACATGGGCATCGACAAAGCCTGCCGTCAGGAGGTGCTGGCCGTAGGAAATGACGGGAACATCCGGGTGAGCGTGGCGCAAGGCCGCGCGGGGACCGATGGCCATGATGCGCCCTTGCGATAGAAAAACGGCACCGTCCGGTTCGAGATGGGCGGCGGAGGGACCCTCGAGAAAAGGGTTTGCAGAGAAGCTAAGGACTTGGCCAGTCAGAAGGACGGGGCTGGTCATGGGGTCTCCTGTTGCGCCGACGTGGGGCCGTGCGACGCGACCGTAAACCCGCGATGGAGAGAGGTAAATCACCTTGAGCGGCATTGTTTCTTTGGGGCGATTTCCGATAGGGTGGCGGGGAGACCGTGTAGCGCGGATGATGCGCCGAAGACGGGCAGACAGGATCGGGGCGATGGGGCTCTCCGTGGACGGATGTCTGGGACTGATGGCGCGGGGCGCGCAGAAAAGGGGGAGCCATGGCCGAAGAGGATGACCTGATCGAGCGTGACGCCCCGGACGCGGAGAGCGAAGACGACGACCGCGCCTATGCGTTGGAGAAGCGCACGGTTGCGGCGATTCTGGCTGCCGTGGATGAGGGCGATGCGGCCAAGCTGACAGAGTTGATGGAGCCGCTGCACCAAGCGGATATCGCCGACCTTCTTGAACAGCTCAAAGCCTATGATCGTCGCCGCCTGATCGAGCTATATGGGCCCGAATTTGACGGCGAAATCCTGTCGGAATTGGACGAGGGCATCCGCGAAGAGGTGCTGGCGTTCTTGCCGAGCCATGTGTTGGCGGATGCCGTCCGCGAGATGGACTCGGACGATGTGGTGGACCTGCTCGAAGATCTCGACGAGCCACAGCAAGAAGCGATTCTGGGTGCGCTCGACGAATCCGAGCGACTGGTTATCGAGCAGGCCCTGACCTATCCGGAGTATTCCGCAGGTCGTTTGATGCAGCGCGAGGTGGTGATTGCCCCCGAGCATTGGACGGTGGGCCAAGCGATTGACCACATGCGAAGCAGCGACGACCTGCCAGACCATTTCTACCATGTGATCCTCGTGGACCCGCGCCTCCACCCGGTGGGGCAAGTGAGTTTGGGCAATATCATGCGCTCGCGTCGGGATACCGGGCTGATGGAGCTGACCGACGATCTGTTTCGGGCCATTCCCGTGGATCAATACGAGGGCGACGTCGCCTATGCGTTCAACCAATACCACCTGATATCTGCCCCCGTTATCGATGACGATGGCCGTCTGGTGGGGGTGATTACCATGGATGACGCCATGGCCGTGCTCGATGAAGAGCACGAGGAAGACATCTTGCGGATGGCGGGTGTGAGCGATGAAGCCTCGCTCTCGGATACGATACTGGAGGCGGCGAAGGGCCGGGCTACGTGGCTTTTCGTTAATCTGCTGACTGCGATCCTTGCCTCTTTTGTCATTGATATCTTTGCTAATTCCATCAATCAGCTGGTGGCTTTGGCGGTATTGATGCCGATTGTGGCCTCGATGGGGGGCAATGCGGGCACCCAGACGATGACAGTGGCGGTGCGGGCGCTGGCGACGCGCGATTTGACGGCGCAGAACGCGCTGCGGGTGATTTGGCGGGAAGTGGCTGTGGGCGCGTTCAATGGCGCGCTTTTTGGCACGGTGATGGCGGCTGTGGTGGCTGTATGGTTTCAGGTGCCGATGCTGGCGGCGGTGATCGGTGTCGCGATGTTCTTCACACAGGTCGCAGCCGCGCTGGGCGGCATTCTCATTCCCATGGCATTGGACAAAGCACGGATCGACCCGGCGTTGGCTTCGGGCCCGTTTGTGACCACGGTCACTGATGTGGTGGGCTTTTTCGCTTTTCTCGGGTTGGCAAGCTGGGTGCTTTTGTAAGGCGAGACGATGGATTTAGACAGCGAGAAGGCGGCGGCGCGCAAGGCGGCTTTTGCACGACGCAAGAGTGCGTTTGACGCGGGCGCGCCGGGTGCTGCCGCGCATTTATCGGCGTTTTTGGCAGGGTATCGCGGTGCGGTGGTGGCAGGATATATGCCGATCCGCACGGAAATAGACCCGCTGCCCGCGATGGAAGAGGCCGCAGCCCATGGGCCTGTTTGCGTGCCGGTTATTCGCACGGCGGCGGCGCCTTTGGTTTTTTCGCAATGGACCCCCGGCTGTGCGCTGGCAGAGGGACCATTTGGCGCGCGCGTCCCGGCGCAGGAGCGGCTTTTGGTGCCAGAAGTGGTGATCGTCCCTTTGGTGGCCTTTGATCGGCAGGGCGGGCGATTGGGCTATGGCGGCGGGTTTTACGACCGCTCCCTAGAGGGGCTGCGGGCGCGTGGCGCGGTGCTGGCCGTGGGGTTTGCTTGGAGCGCGCAGGAAGCAGAGGGGCTGCCGCTGGAGGCAACGGACCAGCCGCTCGACCTGATTATAACAGAGACGGAAATCATTGAAATTCAATGATTTATAAAGATTTTTTCAAAAAATCTTGGGCTCAGAACGGGGCGTCGTGATAGCCGACCCCGGTGAGGGTGAGGCCATCTGGGGGCGCGACAGGGCCGCAGCGGGTGCGGTCGGCGGCGTCGAGGGCTGCTTGAAACATCTCCAAAGACCAAGCGCCAGTGCCAACCCTTTCGAGGGATCCCACCATCGAGCGCACTTGGTTGTGCAGGAAGGATCTGGCGCGGAAGGTGAAGCGGTATTCCTGCCCGCCGGGCGCCTCTTGGAAGACCACATCTGTTTCGTCGAGTGTTTTCACCGGGCTTTTTGCTTGGCACAGGGCGGCGCGGAAGGTGGTGAAGTCATGCAGGCCTTCGAGCCGTTTGGCGGCGGCGCGCATGGCTGTGGGATCGAGCGGGTGTTTAACCAGCCATGCGCGCCCGGCATCGCTGGTCAGTGGCGCGCGGCGGGCGATGATGCGGTAGCTATAGCGCCGCTCATGGGCTGAGAAACGCGCGTGCCACTCCGGGGCGACGCGGGCGGCTTTCAAAATGGCAATCGGGAGCGGTTTGAGGTGGTAGTTCAGGGCCTCGGACAGGCGGAATGGGTCCCAATCTTGCGAGAGATCGCAATGGGCGACCTGCCCGATCGCATGCACGCCTGCATCGGTGCGCCCTGCGGCGGCAATGGTATGAGGGCCGGGTTCAAGTTTGGCCAGCGCAGCTTCGATTGCCCCTTGCACAGAGGGTTGGTCGGCTTGGCGTTGCCAGCCTGCGAAGGGGGTGCCGTGATATTCGACAAGAAGGGCATAGCGGGGCATAGGCGCTGTTTAGCGGGTTCGGCGGAAGCGCGAAAGGGGGGCAAAGCGGGGGCTGGCCCTTCCCTCTCGCAGGTGCCGTGCTTATGTTGCGTCCAGTATGCGAGTGGAGTGCGCCTGTGGGACTTTCGGATATGGCCCTTGGGCTGACGCAGCGAATTGAGACGGTCGCGGAGACGCTGACGGCGCCGTTTTCGGAGGGCGTGATCCGGATTGGGGTGACGGGATTGGCGCGCTCTGGCAAGACGGTGTTCATCACCTCGCTGGTGGCGAATTTGCTCGACCGCGGGCGGATGGGCCAATGGGGGGCTGCGGCGCGCGTTGAGGCTGCCTATTTGCAGCCGCAACCTGACGATACGGTGCCGCGGTTTGATTTTGAGGCGCATTTGGCGGATTTGACAGGCGCTGCGCCGAAATGGCCCGACAGCACGCGGGCGGTTTCGGAATTGCGGGTCTCGTTGAAGGTGCGGCCGCAGGGATTGCTGGGGGCCGTCAGCGGGCCGCGCACGGTACATGTGGATATTGTGGATTATCCCGGAGAATGGCTGCTGGATCTGGGGTTGATGGAGAAAAGTTACGCCCATTGGTCGCGGGAGACCTTGGCGCGAATGGCGGAGCGGGATGAGGCGGCAGAGTTTCTGGCCGCTTTGTCGGAGGGCGCGGTGCGGGGCCCGCATGACGAAGCGCTGGCGCAGCGTTTGACCCGTGTGTTCACTGGCGCGCTGCAAGCCGCGCGGGCGGCGGGCTATTCGGATTGCACGCCGGGGCGGTTCTTGATGCCGGGCGAATTGGAGGGGGCACCTGCGCTGACCTTTGTGCCTTTGCCGGAGGGGGCCGCGCCCCGAGGATCTTTGGCGCGCGAGATGGCGCGGCGCTATGAGGCTTACAAGGCACAGATCGTGCGGCCATTTTTTCGTGATCACTTTGCCAAGATCGATCGGCAGGTGGTGTTGGTGGATGTCTTGGGTGCCATCCATGCCGGGCCTGCCGCCGTGGAAGATTTGCGCCGCGCGATGGCAGAGACGCTGGTGGCGTTTCGCCCCGGTGGAAACGGGTTTTTGACGCGGCTTTTGCGCGGACGGCAGGTGGAGCGGATTTTGTTTGCCGCCACGAAAGCCGACCATTTGCACCACAGCCAGCATGGGCGATTGACCGGGATCATGGAAGCCTTGGTGCGTCAAGCCCGCGACCGGGCCGATTTCGCGGGCGCAAAGACTGCCGCCCTGTCCATCGCGGCGCTGCGCGCGACAGTCGAGCAGACCTTGTCGCATGATGGGCAAGAGTTGGACTGTGTGCGCGGCACTTTGCTCGACAGTGGCAAGCAGGCGGCGTTTTACCCCGGCGAGTTGCCCGATGACCCCGCCGCATTGCTCGGCCCGGCGCGGGCGGGGGCCGCCAAATGGCTCGATGCGGACTGGAAAGTGATGCGCTTTGCCCCTGCCCCGCTGACCCGGAAGCCCGGCGAGGGACCGCCACATATCCGGCTGGACCGAGCGGCGGAGTTTCTTTTGGGAGATCGGCTGTGAGTTTGGCACGGCATAGGCCCGCCCAAGCGCACCGCGGAGCTGAGGAGCGCTGGGAGGTGACGCTGCCGCAGATCGAGCATGCCGCGCTGTGGCATTTGCCGGGGCTGTTGCGGATTTTGTGGGCCTTAACCCGCAACACCGCTTGGCTGCCCGTGCGACGCTCTCGCTGGACGGATCTGCGGCTATGGGCGCGGTTTATCCGCGCAAAGCAGGTCCGGATGCTGTGTGAAAATGCCCGCCCGGTTGCTTTTCTGGCACGACATGGGGCGCAGGTTCATGCGCTTTATGTCCATCCCGCTCATCAAGGGCGGGGCTATGGGCAGCTTTTGATCGAAGAGGCGCAAGCCAGTGGGGCGCTTGAGTTATGGACCCATGCAGAGAACCTGCCAGCGCGGAGGTTTTATGGGCTAGCGGGTTTTCAGGAGGTTGAAACGGGCCATGCCAATGATGAGGGCGTTGCGGATGTCCGGCTGGTGTGGCGCAAGGAGACAGAGCGATGAGCAAAGGCCCGGTGTTGATCGAGTTGGAGGGCGAACCGCCCGCACGCCCTGAGGCCGCGCCGATGGTGCTGGACCCCGGCCGGCGTGAGGAGGCGCCCGAAGCCGGGCGCGCCATGGCCAAGGCCCTAAAGCTGGCAGGGCGCCGTCCGTCGCGTTTGGGACGCTGGTTTTGGGGCTTGGCCCTGTCGCTTACGCTGACCATCGCCGGGCTGGCGGCGTGGGATTACGCGTGGGCATTGGTGGCGCGGGTGCCGCTTTTGGGCTGGGCCGTTACAGCGGGGCTGGCGGCGTTGGTGGTGGTTTTGGCGGTGCTGGCCTTGCGCGAATTGGCCGCCGTGGCGCGGTTGGGGCGGATCGACAAGGTGCAAGCCAAGGTGCGCGCGGCACAGAGTTTGTCTGAGGCGCGGCGGGCCGTGGCAGAGGTGCGCGGGCTCTATGCGCGGCGCGACGAGGTGGCTTGGGCGCGGGCGCGATTTGATGCGCGTGCATCCGAGGTGATGGACGCGGATGCGCTGATCACCTTGGCCGAACGCGAGATCATGGCCCCGCTCGATGCCGCCGCTGCGCGCGAAGTGGAAGCCGCCGCGCGCCAAGTGGCCACGGTCACGGCGCTGATCCCGCTGCCTTTGGCGGATGTCATGGCCGCGTTGACGGCAAACCTGCGGATGATCCGGCGGGTTGCGGAAATCTACGGGGGGCGGTCTGGCGTTTTGGGTAGCTGGCGGCTGACCCGTGCCGTGATGGCCCATGTGGTGGCCACGGGCGCGGTGGCCATGGGCGATGATATGCTGGGATCTTTTCTAGGCGGGGGGGTGCTGGCCAAACTTTCGCGCCGCTTTGGCGAGGGGGTGGTGAATGGGGCGTTGACCGCTCGGGTGGGGCTGGCGGCAATGGAAGTTTGCCGCCCCATGCCGTTTAGCGCAACGACACGCCCTTCGGTTTCAGGCACGGTAAAACGCGCGCTTACCGGGCTTTTCGGGCGCGATTAGGCGCAGATTTCAGCCGCTTTTGAGCGCCGACGGCGGGCGCGCGCGCGGATGGGCCGCATCATAGGCTTCCATCAAGCGCGCCGTATCGACAGCGGTATAGGCCTGTGTGGTGGAGAGCGAGGCATGGCCCAAAAGCTCTTGGATGGCGCGCAGATCACCGCCCGCAGAGAGCAGATGCGTGGCGAAGGAATGGCGCAAGGCGTGAGGTGTGGCCGACGCGGGCAGGCCCAGTTGTCGGCGGACAGCCTCCATCACCTTTTGCACCAGACGTGGATTGAGCGGCCCGCCGCGCGCCCCACGAAAGAGCGCGGCATCAGGTGCGAGCGCATGGGGGCAAAGCGCGACATAGCTGGCCACAGCTTTGGCGGCTTGAGGCAAGACAGGCACGCGACGTTCCTTGCTGCCCTTGCCACGGATCGTCAGCGCAGAGCCTAAAGGCGCGTCGCGCCCGGTCAGGCCAAGGGCTTCTGATATTCGCAGGCCACAGCCGTAGAGCAGGGTCACCACAGCAAGATCGCGCGCCGCGATCCATGGCTCCTCGGATTGGGTTTCCACCCGGTCCAAGACAGCGCGCGCGGCTTCTGGCGCAAGGGGGCGCGGCAAGGGTTTGCGAAATTTTGGACCGCGCAGCGAGAGCACAGCGGTGGCATCTGCCCCCTGCCGCTCGGCCAGCCAAGCAAGGAACCCCTTGATGGCAGAGAGCTTGCGCGCCAAGGACCGGGCACTGACATCGCGGGCACGTTCATGGGCGAGAAAGCTGCGAAGATCGGAGGCTGTGAGGCTGGTCAGCGCGGAAAGGCCAAGGCTGCTGCCATGATGCGCGACAAGAAAGCCCAGGAAATCAGAGACATCGCGCCGGTAAGCCTCGATCGTATTGGCCGAAACCCCTTTGAGCGCCGTTAACCCGTCGAGCCAGCGCGCCAAGGCCGCGATCGCTGCCTCGGAGGCCATCTTATGACAGCCAGCGCCGCATGGTGCGCTCGAAGATCCCTGTGAAGAAGGCGAGGAGATCGCTGCCTTGTTGGGGTGAGAAGAGATGCGGGTCTTCGGCGCCAAACACCAGCATGCCCGGTAAGCGGCCTTTGCCGAAATCCAATTTCAGGCAGGCCTCGGAGCGGATCCAATCCGCCGCCTCGCCGTAGATCGCGGCGGAGCCTTGTTGCATTTGCCGCAAGGTGACTTGGCGCAGTGGCACGTTGCGCCCTTGGCTCAGGTATTCGCCGATAAATCCGGGCTCGGCGACGCAAAGGACATCGCCCAAGCGGGTGATCGCCGGATCGCGCTCGTTTTGCACGGTTTCCAACACCAGCTTGACCACATCGACGCGCAAAATATCGGCGACTTCCCCGCCCAAGCCCTTGAGGAATTCTTCAAAGGACAGCGGATCAAGCATCTTGAGAATGGCGCGATGGATTTGATTGGTGCCCGCAAGGTTTTCGTAAGCGGCGGAAATCACCGAGCGATGGGTGTCTTCCAGACGATCCAGCCGCGCTTCGAGACGTTCCATCGCGACACCACGAAGGTCGATCACATTGCCGCCCATGGCGCGTTCGTTAGCCGAAATCAACGCCCGCATCAGATCTTGATCCTCAAGCACGGATTCAGGGTCGGAGATAATCCGGTCGCGCAGCATTTCTTCCATGCGGGGTTTGGTGGTCATAAGTTCCGGGCCTGCTCGTTTCTTTCGCCTGATCCTACCAGAAATGGCAGTTCAAGGCTATTTTGTTTTTGCTCTGCTGACCGACTTGCGCCAGTCGGGGGCCTTCTGTCAAGTCTCGCGCGGGAGCGCGGTGTTACGGGAAAGGGCCTGTGGCGGCAAAGCAACCTTAAGGTGAGTAATATATTTATCTTTCTCTTTTAAAACAATCTCGTCAATTGCAGCGCAACCGCGCGTTTGGGTCAGCGTTTTGGGCGTTCGGTGGCGAGGTCGATGTTGAAAAGCCCATCCCCCAAGCTGCCGCCTTGGCGCAATTCGCCCAAGATGACAGTGGTGGAATTGCCCCCCTCATCATTGATGACCCATTGGCGCAGCTCGACCGGACTGTCGGTAAATTTGAGTTGGATATTGCCGTATTCGGGATGATCGGGATCTTGGGCGGTGACGGTGGTCGCGGTGCCATCATAGATGTGACCAACCACCATTTTCGCCTGAGCCAAATCAACGGTTTTGGCAAGGATCAGCGAGAGCGGCGTTTTGTTCAGCGGATAGGTTTCCGGTGTGGGGCCAGCCTTTTTGTCGAAGATCGCGACAGCACCGCCACCTGCGATGACCAAGGTTTGCTCGGGCGGGTCATATTCAAACCGCACACGGCCGGGGCGTTTGATCAGGATTTGTCCCGTGGCGATGGTGCCGTCGCCATTGATCTGGGTGAATTTGCCTTGGGCGGTTTGCAGCGCGTTGAGATAGGCGGAAAGCGCATTGAGGGAGAGCTGCTCGGCGGCGGCGGGCAGGCTGGTGAGCGCGGCGACAGCGATAGCCAGAACGCCCGCCCGAACACGGCGTTGAACGGGAAATGGGGCGGGTTTACTCATCATTACTCTCAAATCTCCATCGCCAGGGGCCCCGGCTTGCGCGGCTGATCCCCGCTATGGGGATCAGATGGGGTCTTTGTCGCGCAAGCCCAAGTGATATGCGATAACAACGCAGTGAAAGCAGGGGTTAATGCTGCTCCGGGACGAGGATTTCGCGTTTTCCGACGTGGTTTGCGGGGGTCACGACGCCTTGGTCTTCCATTTGTTCAACCAACCGCGCGGCCTTGTTATAGCCGATGCCTAGTTTGCGCTGGATGTAGGAGGTGGAGCATTTGCGGTCTTTGACCACAATCGCCACCGCTTGATCGTAAAGCGCATCTTCGCCTTCGGTATTGCCACCTGTGTTGAGCCCCAGAACCGCATCGATATCGGCTTCACGGTCGTCGTCATGGCCTTCGATCACGCGTGAGACATAGGTGGGCGGGCCGAACGCTTTGAGGTGGTTGACGATCTCTTCGACTTCTTCGTCGCTGACAAACGGACCGTGGCAGCGGGTGATTTTCGCGCCGCCCGCCATGTAGAGCATATCGCCCTGCCCCAAGAGTTGCTCGGCGCCCATTTCGCCCAGAATGGTGCGGCTGTCGATTTTCGAGGTGACTTGGAAGGAGATACGGGTGGGGAAGTTGGCCTTGATCGTGCCCGTGATCACATCGACCGAGGGGCGCTGCGTGGCCATGATGAGGTGGATGCCAGAGGCGCGCGCCATTTGAGCCAGACGTTGAATGCAGGCTTCAATGTCCTTGCCTGCGACCATCATCAGGTCTGCCATTTCGTCAACGATCACAACGATATAGGGCATCTTGACGGGCTGGAATTCTTCGGTTTCGAAAATCGGCTCGCCGGTATCCTCGTCAAAGCCGGTTTGGACAGTGCGCGAGAACATCTCGTTTTTCGCCAGAGCATCGGCAACGCGGCTGTTATAGCCATCGATATTGCGGACGCCCATTTTCGACATTTTCCGATAGCGCTCTTCCATTTCGCCCACCACCCATTTGAGGGCGACGACGGCCTTTTTCGGGTCAGTCACAACAGGCGAGAGAAGATGCGGGATGCCGTCATAAACGGAAAGTTCCAGCATCTTGGGGTCGATCATGATCAGGCGGCAATCTTCGGGTGTCAGCTTGTAGAGCAGCGACAAGATCATCGTGTTGATGGCCACCGATTTGCCCGAGCCTGTTGTCCCTGCGATCAAGAGGTGGGGCATTTTGGCGAGGTTGGCGACAACGGGATCGCCGCCAATATCTTTGCCGAGCGCAAGGGGCAGTTTCATCGTTGTATCGCCAAATTCGCGGGCGGCGATGATTTCACGCAGCACCACTTTCTCGCGGTGTTCATTGGGCAATTCGATGCCAATCACCGAACGGCCCGGCACAGTCGAGACACGCGCAGAGAGCGCCGACATGGACCGCGCAATGTCATCGGCCAGACCGATGACGCGCGACGCCTTGAGACCCGGCGCGGGCTCCAGCTCGTACATGGTGACGACGGGACCGGGGCGGACCGAGACGATTTCGCCTTTGACACCGTAATCGTCGAGAACGGCTTCGAGCAGGCGGGCGTTCTCTTCGAGTGCATCGTCGGAGAGGTGATGGCGCTGGATCAGGCCGGGATTAGAGAGCAGCGACAGCGGCGGCAGCTCGAATGCGCTGGCGGCCTCGTCGAACTGCAGGCGCGGCTGGGCTTCGGCCGCGGCACGGCTAGAGGGTTGCAGCGGCTTTTTCGGCGTGTGCTGCACCACGGCGCGGCGCGGCTCGGCCACGGGGATCGCGGAGCGCGGGATCGCCATATGGGGCGGAAGCTCGGCATCAAGGTCGGTGTCGTTGGCATCGCTGTCTTCTAGGAACATGTTATGCGAGGAATAGTCTTCGGCGAAGGGATCGGCGGCGTCTTCGGAGAGATCGGCGGCGAAGTCTTCGTCGCGGTCATAGGATGGCAGCGCCTCACGGAAGGCGGGATCGAGATCAGCGGCGTAAGGGTCGGGCCGCGCATCAGATGTGCGGGGACGGGTGAGCAGTGGTTCTGGCGACAAGCCCGGCGCGGCACGCAGCGCAGCCGTCAGCGGGGGTTCGGCCCCAAAACCCCGGCGGGTGGTGTCGAGGATGAGCGGGCGCGGACCTTTGGGGTGGGCAGCGGCGGCATTCGCAGCCACGCTGACCACAGGTGTCGGGCGCAGGCGGGCGCGGATGGCATCGCTGATTTTCTCGCGGATGCGCTCTTCGCCGGGGGCGGCGACCTCGGCATCCGACCAGGTTTCGATCAGCTCATTTTCTGGCAGAGCAAGATCGGCTTGGGCGGCATCGGGGCGGCGAACCATGCCCGGCATCCGCTGGAGAAGAGAGGGTTTTGCAGCGGGCGCGGCGGTGAGCGCCGCGGCGTCGCCTTGCCAGGGCTGCACTTCCCAGTTCTGGCCCAAGGCAAGCTGTGCGGCGCTGCGTTCTTGGGCGCGGGCGCGCAGGGCGGCGGCTGCCGTCATCGCACCGCCAGCGCTGCGGCCCATCAAACGCATCAAGGTGGCATAGCTCATGACCAGACCAACCCAGAGGAAGGCGCGGATGCGGCGGCGTTCGGCGCGGTCAAACCCGAGAACGAAGAAGCCCATCGCCAGCACCAGAACGCCCAACAAAAGCGCGGCGAATTTTACGCCCATGCCAGCAGGGATCGGCAGGATGGTGAGCATCAGACCGAGCACCATGTCGCCAAACATGCCGCCCATGGAGAAGGAATGCGTCCAGCCTGCGTTTGGGGTAAGGGTGGCGGCGTAGACCGAGATCAGGGCGATCCAGATTGGCATCCAGATCAGACGTCCGATGGCGCGCTCTGCCCCTTTGTGCAGTGCGAACCGTGCGCCCCATGCGATGGCGCCCAGCGCCAAGCCCCAGCCGCCCCATCCCACGATCATCGCGATGGGGGCCGAAAGCGCGGCCCCGGTGCGGCCCAGCCAGTTTTGCACCGGTGCGTCAGTTGCAGAAACGAAGGAGGGGTCGTCCGGGTGATAGCTGTAGATCAGCGCGCCGATGAGACAGCCGATCACGATCAGGCCAAGGCCCAGCAGCTCGCGTCCGCGTTTCTCGATTGCCTGTGCCATGTCCCGGTCAAACAGCGGGTCGCGGCCTCGGGTCTGATATGCCATGCCTGTCTTGCCTCTTCTTATTTATACAGACTGTTCCGCAAGCGGATCAGACCGTCTTGCATCTCGTCTTTTGGAGCCACCATCGCGACCCGGATATACCCTTTGCCAGGATTTTCGCCCGTGGCATCTTGTTGGCTCAGATAGGCACCGGGCAGCACCCGGACACCTGTTTCGCGCCACGCCTTGAGGGCGGCGCTTTCGCCATCTTCGACGGGAAGCCAGAGGAAAAACCCGGCTTCTGGCCCTTGGTAGGAGTTCACTTCGCGGAAAATCTCATCGGCTACGCGGTATTTCTCGCCGTAGAGGCGGCGGTTCTCGACAACATGAGCCTCGTCGGCCCAGAGGGCTTCGGCGACGCGTTGCAGGGGAAGCGGAATGGGCGCGCCGGAATAGGCGCGCAATTGTTTGGTGGCGGCGATGGATTTAGGCCCACCTGCGATGAAGCCTGCGCGCAATCCGGGGAGGTTTGATCGTTTGGAGAGCGAGTGGAAGACCACGACCCGTTCGGGGTCTGCGCCCATCTCTTGCGCCACTTGCAGCGCGCCGACGGGGGCTGTCTCGCCGCGATAAATCTCGGAGTAGCATTCATCGGCAAAGATGCGGAAATCATAGCGCTCGGCCAAGGTGATCAGGCGGTGCCAGTAGTCGCGGCTGGCGACGGCGCCCTGCGGGTTGGCGGGGGAGCAGATATAGGCAGCGGCGGTGCGGTTGAGCACGGCAGGCGAAAGGCTTTCGTAATCGGGCAAATGACCGGTTTGCTGGGTCGCGGGCACGAAATGCGGCTCGGCGGCGACGGAAATCGCGCCGATCATATAGACCTGATAGAAGGGGTTCGGCATCAAGATGACTGAACGCAGGCCTTTGACCGCTTCCGGCACCAAGGCCATACAGGCGTTATAGAGCGCTTCTCGGGTGCCATTGGCGGCCATGACTTGGGTCTCGGGATCGACGGCGACGCCGTAACGACGGGCGATCCATGCGCTGATGGCAGAGCGCAATTCGGGGGTGCCTTCGTTCGGGGGATAGACGCCGAAACCTGCGATTTCACGCGAAAGAATGTCTGCAATCCATGCCGGGAAGGCGTGGCGCGGTTCTCCGATTGTCATATGCACGACGGGGCCGCCCGCAGAATGCGGGTCAAGCAACGCCCGCAAACGCGGAAACGCATAGGGCGGCAGGTTGGCAAACCGCTCGGGAAACATATCTGACTGCCTCAATTTTCGGGATCATAAGCGCCCCGTTTCACCGCAGAGTAGCCAAAGCAAAGCCAGCCGTCCAGAAAAAGCAGCGCTTTCCCCGCCTCTTGTGGCTTTTTGGACAAGGTTTGACCCCAAAGAGACGTGCGAAGCCGGATCAGGCGCTTGCGGTGGCTTGCATGCATTGCCGCCCATCCGCCCCGCGCACCCACATCGCGCCATCTGAGCGCCAGCACAGTGCGACGGTTTCGTCCACGGTGACCGGAGAGGTGGCGCGGAAGGAAAAACCACGCAGGGCGCCCATTTTGGTGGTGGCCAAGAGCATGAGAAGCTGTGCCAGCAGCGGGCCATGGGTGACAAGGCCGGGATAGCCCTCGACGTGGCGGGTATAGTCGGGATCGTAATGGATGCGATGACCGTTCATCGTCAGAGCGGAATAGCGAAAGAGCAAAGTCGGTGTAAAAGACGCGATCTCGCTGGCGTCTTCGTCGGTGCGCGCCTGTGGCGCGACAGGGGCGGCAGCGGCGGGATCGGGGTCTTCGCGGTAGACGAGATCTTGCTCTTCGGTGAGGCACAGCGCCCCGTCTTGCCAGATTTCATGCAAGAGCGTGACAAAACCCAAGGGGCCGGAGCGGCCCTCTTTGCGATCGATGTTCAACACGGAACTGCGTTTTTCAGCAGCAATCCCCGCGCGGAGCTCTTGGGCGAAGGTCAGGCGGCCACCAGCCCACATGCGGCGCGGCAAGCCGAGGTCTGGGATGATCCCCAGCCCTGTTTTGGGGTGCCCGTCGCGGCCCAGACGGGTGGGAGGCTCGGGAGCCCAGAAGTAAATCTGGTGAAAGAACGGCGGCAATGGGCTGCCCAAGGCGCTGATAGTGGGAAGGCCCAGCGCGATTTCCAAAGTGGTCGCGCGGGCGGGGTCCATCACGTCAGCGATGACTTCGGTTTGACGGGGGGATGTGGGATCGTTAGCCATGATGGCGAAACCCTAGAAGCCCTTGGAGAGGCACGCAAGATGGCCCAGAACCCGACGTTGGATGCGCTTGATCATTTGGTGCTGACGGTGGCCAATGTGGATGTGACTGTGGCGTTTTACACCCGCGTTTTGGGGATGGCGGCGGAACGGTTCGTTCCTGCGGATGGCAGCAGCCGCTGGGCGCTGAAATTTGGCGAGCAGAAGATCAATTTGCACCAAGCGGGAGCAGAGTTCGAGCCAAAGGCGGCGCGCGTGTGCGCGGGGAGTGCGGATTTGTGTTTCCTGACGGCGACCCCCCTGCCCCAATGGCAGGCCCATTTTGCCGCGCAAGAGGTGGTGGTGGAGGAAGGCCCCATTCGGCGCACTGGTGCGCGTGGGCCAATCCTGTCGCTCTATCTGCGCGATCCCGATGGAAATCTGCTTGAGGTGAGCAACGCGCTTTAGCGCTGCGCCTCGTCGCGCAGGCGTGTCATCAATGTCGCGAGCGTGTCGCGGTAGAGCGGGTTGGTGAGGCGCTGCGCGCTGTCGAATTCTTCCGTGCAATTGGCCAGATGCAATTCTGGCCCGATGACCAGTCGAGGCTGGAAAGGCACGAGAAAACCCCGCAGGATCATTTGCGCCCGCTCTCCTCCGGCGCGTCCGGCTGCAGCAGACATGACAGCGACGGGTTTGCCTGCGAGAGGTTGCGGCTTGACCCGGCTGATCCAGTCAAGGGCGTTTTTCAGCACGCCGGAGGGGCCTTTGTTATATTCAGGTGTCGAGATCAGCACCGCACTTGCCCCGGCGATTTCGGCGGCCAGCGCAATGACAACGGGCGGGATGCCTTGGGTGGTTTCATGATCGCCGTCATAAAGCGGCAGGCGCAGGTCGGCCTCATGATAGGCGATGGGCCCATAGGCGCGGGCCGCTTCGCGCAGCAAGGCGCTGTTGGACGATTGGGCGCGGAGCGATCCGGAGAGGCCAAGAATATAAGTCATGTGCAGTCTTTGATTGAGCGCCCGGCGCTGCCTTGATCTGGGGCGCGCCGGGAGAAGCGAGAAACAATCAGGCGTTGGGCAGGATCACGATATCGACGCGACGATTGAGCGCCCGCCCTTCTGAGGTGAGGTTGGACGCGACGGGCTGGTCCATGCCGCGACCGATGGTTTGCACCCGCGTGGCAGGCACACCGGAGCCGATCAGCACCGATGAGACCGCAGCGGCGCGGCGCTGAGAGAGCTCGTAGTTGAGCCCGGCGGAGCCTGTGTTGTCGGTATGGCCCAGAACCTGAACAGTGGAATTGGGGTAGTTCAGCAGCGAGGCCGCGACGGTTTGCAGATCGGAAGTGATGCCAAGGTTCAGCGTGGCGCTGTTGGTGGCAAACAAGATGTCTTGTGGCATGGTGACGATCAGGCGGTCACCTGTGTTCTGGATCGTTGCGGCAGTGCCAAGCTGTGCGCGCAATTCGGCCTCTTGCTTGTCAAGCGAGTAGCCAAGAGCCGCGCCTGCGCCTGCGCCCAGAACCGCGCCCTTGATGATGCCTGCGCCTTTGTCATCGGAAACGAGCGCGCCAGTGACTGCGCCCAAAAGCCCGCCGATCAGCACGCCTTGCTGGGTCTTGTCACCGGGTTGTTGGGAGCCGGGGGCGCCGGGATCTTCGCAGGCGGCAGTGAGGGTGAGGGCAGAGGCGGCGAGAAGAAGCGCGGCACGGGAAACGAGGCTCATAAGAATTTTCTTTCTGCTCAAGAGGTCCGGTGGGCCGGATTTGCCCCCTTATATAAGCGAAGCTTGGGCTAATCGAAGGGTGCAATCGTGCGGATCGGCACCTTTCCGCGCAATTTTGCGTGTGAGGCGCGTTGGAAGGGGGGCGCGGCCCCCCTCGGCCTGACGGCCTCACCCCCCGGGATATTTAGAGCAATGAGAAAGACAAGGGGCAAAAGGGGGGCAGCGTCAGGGGCTGTGGGCCTCTTCGCGGGCCGCTTCCCAAGCGAGCATGGCGCGTTTGACGGGCAGGCCCCAATGATAGCCGCCCAATGCGCCGGATTTTCGCAAGGCGCGGTGGCAGGGGATCAGGAAGCTGACGGGGTTGCGTCCGACAGCTGTGCCGACGGCGCGCACCGCTTTGGGATGGCCGACAGACTGGGCCAGTTCCGAATAGGTGGTCACATGGCCGGAGGGGATCCGCATGAGTGCCTCCCAGACCTTGATTTGAAACGGGGCGCCGATCATGTGGAGTTTGGTTGCGCCCGATTGGCCAAAGGCGGCGGCGACCCATGGGGCGAGGGCTTGGGGGGCTTCGAGATAGTTGGCTTGGGGCCAGCGGGCGCAGAGATCCTCCATGGCCGCCGCGCGGCCCGTTTCAGCGGTAAAGGCCAAGCCGCAGAGTCCGCGATCGGTGGCCATGGCGAGGGCTTCGCCGAAGGGGCTGTCGAAGAGGCCCCAGCGAATGGTGAGCCCTGCGCCTGATTTGGCAAATTCGCCGGGGGTCATGGCTTCCCATTGCACGAAGAGGTCGTGCAATCGGCCTGTGCCAGAAAGGCCAAGTTCACCGGCGGCTTCGAGCATGGTGAAACGGGCGCGGAGGACGGAGCGGGCGTGATCAAGGGTCAGGTATTGTTGATATTTTTTGGGGCTGATGCCGACCCATTGTGAAAAGAGCCGCTGAAAATGCGTCGGGCTCATTTGCATCTGCTGGGCAAGGTCGTCGAGGGTGAGGCCGGGCGGGGCGGCATCGATTGTCTCAAGAGCGCGGCGCATGACTTGGTAATGATAGGCGGCGGTGAGCGACATCGGGGGTGTCCTTTTGTGGTCGGGCCAGCATAGGCGCAAACGGGTTGGGCTGGCGACCCGGAACCTGCGGAGAAAAGCGAGGGGCGGCTCAGGCGGAGGATGGCGGCGGGAGATGGGCACAGGCAAGGCGTGATGGCTATTGGGGGTTGGCCATTACGTGACGGCCCGTGCGTGACGGCTCTTGCGTGACGGCTCTTGCTTGAGGGCGGGCAAGCTTGGTAGGGGGAAATATGGCAAAGCAATTGAACTATGCGACGATTTACGAGATTTTCACCCGGTTCCGCGCGGCGGAGGCCGAGCCGAAGGGTGAGCTGCATCATGTGAATGCTTATACTTTGGTGGTCGCGGTGGCGCTGTCGGCGCAGGCGACGGATGCGGGGGTAAACAAGGCCACAAAGGCGCTGTTTGAGGTGGCCGATACGCCGCAGAAGATGCTTGTGCTGGGTGAGGATGGCTTGATTGAGCATATCAAGACGATCGGGTTGTTTCGCACCAAGGCGAAGAACGTCATCAAGATGAGCCAGATCCTTGTGGAACAGTTTGGCGGCGAGGTGCCGTCGTCGCGCGCGGCGTTGCAATCCTTGCCGGGCGTTGGGCGCAAGACCGCGAATGTGGTGCTGAACATGTGGTGGCAGATGCCCGCGCAGGCGGTGGACACGCATATCTTTCGCGTCGGCAACCGCGCGGGCATTGCGCCGGGGCGCGATGTGGATGTGGTGGAACGTGCGATTGAAGATCATGTTCCGGCGCAGTTCCAGCAGCACGCCCATCACTGGCTGATCTTGCACGGCCGTTATACCTGTGTGGCGCGCAAGCCCAAATGTGGGGCCTGCCTGATCCGCGACCTATGCCTTTTTGAGGAGAAGAACCTGTGAGCTATCAAGTGATTGGGATCGGCAATGCGATTGTCGATGTGATTTCGCATGCCAATGATCCGTTTCTTGAGGAGATGGGAATAGAAAAGGGCATCATGCAATTGGTGGATCGCGACCGCGCAGAGTTGCTTTATGCGGCCATGCGCGACCGGATCGAGACGCCCGGTGGGTCCGTGGGCAATACGATTGCCGGGATCGGGGCCTTGGGCCTGAAGACGGCGTTTATCGGCAAGGTGAAAGATGACGCGCTGGGGCAGTTCTTTGCCGAGAGCCTTGCGGCCTCGGGGACGGCGTTTCCCTTGCCGCCGCAAGCCGTGGACTTGCCCACGTCCCGGTCGATGATTTTCGTCTCGCCGGATGGGGAGCGCTCGATGAACACCTATCTTGGGGCGGGTGCAGATATTTCCTCGGCCGATGTGCCTGATATTTTTGCAGGCTCGGATATCTTGTTTCTGGAGGGCTATCTCTTTGACAAGCCAGAAGGAAAGACAGCGTTTTCTGAGGCGGCAACACGGATGAAGGCCGCCGGCGGGCGGGCGGCAATTTCGATTTCGGATCCGTTTTGCGCCGAGCGCCATCGCGCAGATTTTCAGGCGTTGATCGCTGGGGATGTGGATATTGCTATTGGCAATGCGGCAGAATGGATGACGCTGTATCAGACCGAAGATCTGGACGCGGCGTTGAGGCAGGCTGCGGCGGTATGTGCGGTGGTGGCGTGCACGCGCTCGGGTGCACCGGTTTGGGCGATCCAAAATGGGGTGCGGGTGGAAGCGCCTGTGACTGCGGTGACGCCAGTGGATGCGACGGGCGCAGGCGATCAGTTTGCTGCGGGCTTTCTTTTCGGCTTGGCCACGGGGCGCGATCTGGAGACGGCCGCGCGGATGGGGGTGATTGCCGCCTCTGAAGTGATCGGGCATATCGGGCCGCGTCCGCAGGCAGATGTCCGCGCGCTTTTTGCGGCTGCGGGGCTTTTGTAACCCCGGGGGGTGTTCGGCCAAGGCCGCGACATTCGGGCGGGGCGGGATAACCCTGCCCTGCCATTTGATTTTCCGTTGCCTTGGATGATCTTACCGCAGGCTGCGGCGGCATCCGGCCAGTTGCACATCATACATTTCGGCGCGCGATTGCACTTCGCCTGCGATCCGAACCAGCCAGCTTTTGGCGCGATAGCTGCCGCGCGCATAGCCGGTGGGGCCTTCGTGATAGGCGAGGTATTGGTTGCGGGCGTCGCTGAGGGAAATGCCGAGTTTCTCGCGGGTATTGGTCATATACCAACCCATGAAATCGGTCGCATCCTTGATGTCGTCGCGTTTGCGGCCAAAACCACCATCGGCGCGCTGGTATTCTTCCCATGTCGAATCAAGGGCTTGGGCATAGCCATAGGCCGAAGATTGCCGCCCCATCGGGATCACGCCCAAGGTCCATTGCAAGGGGGTGCGGGCATTGCCGATAAATTTGCTTTCTTGGTAGATCGTTGCCATCTGCACAGCAACGGGAACGCCCCAGCGCCGCTCTGCCGCCTTGAAGGCCCTGCCATAATTAGGGCGCTGTGCCAAAATCGTACACGCATTGTCCAAATTACGCGGCGCGGAATAGTCGCCCCCGCCGCAGGACGCCAACATTACGAACAGGATCAGCGCGCGAAGGTATCTGCTCATCGCCTCACGCTTTCTTAGTTTTTCTTTCAGTCTACGACAAAGTGCTGCGTGAGGGAATCCCCTAAGCACATTTTCGGCAGATTGATGCCGAGGCGGCGCG
>Ga0102815_10000073_pt1 | contig 72401 bp, 63 predicted proteins | sample ColrivemetaGS759_FD_79113 | JGI IMG/M metagenome (GOLD analysis project Ga0102815, IMG submission 79113) | Estuarine microbial communities from the Columbia River estuary - Ebb tide ETM metaG S.759 | ecosystem: Environmental > Aquatic > Marine > Intertidal zone > Estuary | place: USA: Columbia... | reverse complement strand
TCCCCAATGACATAGCCCAGACAATGTCATCCCTGTTGGTAATTTCATCATAAATGATTTCGCGGCGCTTGTGACTAAGCTTTTTCGAATCATCAAGCAATTCATGGCAGAAATCATGAGGTAAAATGACTGCAGCGGCTGATACCGGGCCAGCTAACGGCCCCCGCCCAGCTTCATCGATACCTGCGATCCAACGAAAGCCGGCGCTTTGCTTTGCCTGTTCATAAAAAAGACTGGGCATGCAGAAACATGCCCAGCCTTGATATAAAGAGCCAGAAATTAATATCGTAAAGTTACTGCCAGCCTATGGGGCGAATCCCCCTCGGTGCCCCGAGTGGCTGAGCGCCCATGCAAATGGTGATGTAAATATCACCCGTAGATGCTTTCTCAACACCAACACCAGTAAGGTCCCAAGACTGTAGCATGTGTTTCAAATGAGCAGGACTTGCCTTCCAAGCCTCGACAGCATCAGCAGCAGGATCGTTTGAACCACCGTATACAACATAGGTCATCTCGCTTAAGTTTTCGATGCTGTATTTTAAGTATGCATACTGCGCTCTGTTTTCAGATCCAAAATGATTTGCCTCACTCAGAGTAGAGCCCATATATAGACTGTGCTTCTGTGCTAATACATTGAGACCGTAGTGACCTCGCATTGATTTCTCGCCAGCTAATTCACGTTGCTCATTGACTAGTGCATAGACGCGTTCCGCGATGACACGCTCATCAGTAGAAACAGACAAGGCAGCAGATGACGGCTTGTTCGGGGCCGTGAGGTTAGATGCACATGATGCCAAAAAGAGGCTCATAGCAGCTGAGGTTGTAAGGGTGAATAACTTATTCATAGTGAATCATCTTTACTCCTCTACAATCAAGATGTCTATACTATACTGGTTATTGTAATTTATAGTTTTAATTACCTTTTATATAAATTTTTTTCGTAAAATAAATACGTTCGCAAGCCTTTTTTTTTCAATTTTATAAAGTTATAAATGAACCCTCATAATTAGAATCAGTTATACTTGGCAAGAAAGCTGTCTCCACATAGCTTGACGCATGCAAAAAATAAGCACTTATGTTGTTTACGCATACAGTATTTGTATCTGTACAGCTATACCCACTCTAATTACTTCCTGTGGCTCTAATGAAAATCAATTACCCCTCTCATCGGCGCTCAACAATGATGCCCGCAATCAAGCGGCCGGTCTTTTGTTAACAAAAGCTCGAGCTTATCAATCAGAGGGAAAAATCGGCAAGGCGATCGATGTTTATCGCGATGTAAGCAAAAAATATCCACGCACAGATGCGGCTTCAGACGCTCGATTTGCCGAGGGCCAGCTTCTTGATGAACAGGGTGATTTACTCAAAGCATTTGATGCGTATCAAGACCTGATTACCAACTACCCAAGAAGCCGACACTATTCCCCAGCACTCAAACGGCAACGGGCTGTTGCTTTAGCTGCTGTAAATGGAGTGATTCAAAACAACTTTTTGGGTATGAAGACAAAGATAAACCCAACGAAAACAACAAGAATGCTCGCCAATGTGAGAGACAATGCGCCGCAAGCCCCCAGTGCCTCAGAAGCTCAATATCACATTGGTCGTGTCTGGCAGAAAGATGGTAATGCTCAAAAAGCTTTAGCTGCATACCTCCGCATTTCAGCTGATTACCCGGCTAGCTCTTACGCACCGGAAGCCCAGTATCAACGAGGTCAAATCCTCGTCATGAAAGCTGAAAAAGGAAATCAAAATAGAGCTCACCTTAACCAAGCTAAAAACATCTTCCAAGATCTCATCGAAAGATATCCTGATCACAAAAGAGCTTCCGACGCTCGCGACAGTATCTCAAAACTTGCAGGTCAAGACGTCCAACGTAGTTATGATACCGCAGAATTCTACCGTAAAAAAGGTAACAACGACTCTGCTGTCTTTTACTACAAAGAAGTTATTCGAAATAGCCAAGCTGGGCCTTTGAGTGGTCAGGCTAAGAAACGAATCAGTGAGCTCAATCCTTAAATCTACAACAAGGCTATCGCATCATCTATGCCCCCAAAAGACTCCCCATCAGTGTCCCATGTCTAGACTAGTCCTCATCATATGCCTCATTTCAGTTTCTTGTGCGGGCTATCAAATTGGCGGTTCCAAGCCTAGTGATTTAAGTCATGTAAAGAGCATCCATGTTCCCCTGTTCCAAAATGACACTCTCTTTGTAAGGGCTGAAACATATGCCACTAATAGTGTAGTTGACTCCCTAACTCGGGACGGCACCTACCAAATAGCCACAGCCCAATCGGCTGATGCTATTTTAAAAGGTCGTATTACCGACCTCGATTACAGCCAAGTAAGCTCAATACGAACAGACAGCTTACGCTCAGAAGAATTAAGGCTTACCGTTCACCTTGACTGGTCACTAGTAGATGCGTCAAACCCAACGCGTATCCTTGCAAAAGGCAGATCAACAGGGCGCACGACGTTCTTCGCTCGTGGGAATCTGAATACTGCACGTACTAATGCCTTACCCGATGCACTCAAACGAGCCTCTCAGTCGCTTAGCTCACGCTTGTCAGATGGATTTTAAGAATCATCCAGAGTATTTACCATAGCTGTGATATCATTCATTCCAACACCTATTGGTAATCGTGCAGACATCACCTTACGTGCTATTGATGTCTTAAAAAATGCTGATCTCATTGCATGCGAAGACACAAGGCATTCACGCCCCTTACTCCTTCATCATGATATTGATCGACCACTCATCTCCCTGCACGACCACAATGAAGTTCAAAGAATTGGGGAGTTAATCACAAAAGCAAAGCAGGGCTTACTGATCGCTGCGATATCGGATGCTGGTATGCCTCTCATCTCAGACCCAGGCTATAAGCTTCTTCAGGCATGCATCGAAGAAGACATCCCCTACACCGTTTTACCTGGGCCGTCGGCTGTTATCACGGCCCTTGCTGGCTCTGGCTTCCCTTGTCACTCATTTCGATTCGACGGTTTCCTCCCTGTCAAAAAGGGCAAACGCAGAAAAAGTCTCGAGGATGCAATTGAGTCGGATGCAACTGCTATGTTTTTCGAATCTCCGCACAGGATCATCTCAACTATGGAGATACTCGCTGAGATAAACCCCAATGTTAAAGTGTGTGTTGCACGCGAACTGAGTAAAAAATTTGAAACTTATCACCGAGATACAGCTGAAAATTTATTATCTCAATTTCAGAATAAAAAACCAAAGGGTGAAATAGTTATTCTCATTGATGGTGCCTCCGTGCGCTAACTTGATATTCAATAGTAGATTATTTTCATATAATGAGAGTAGCTTACCTTTATTGATTATGAGGTTTATGCAATATCATCAAGATATGTTGATATTCTTTTTTAAAAAACAGGCATTCCGAGCCCCTATAAATAGGACAACTCATCACAGGAGGGCATAATTATTTTGTCTAAGACATGCGGAGATGAGTTAATAGCAATGCTTTCCCAAAGGCCAGTTTCCCCAAACTGTAATTCTCATCTCCCCTCCAAATATATGCACAATAATTCTGACAACACTAAAAATCTATCTTGGTCTAAACAACCTAAGAAAAACCGCTGGTTTTTCTATATGAACACCGTCATCGCTATTGTTGTGCTAAGCGCTGCATTCCTCCTCAAGGACAGTACTTCGCTTTACCAACCACGATCAGCATATGATGTAGCCTATGTCGAAGTTTCCAGTAAAGAAAAAGACCCTAAAATGTTACACAACGGGATTGTCTACACTGAAGCAGCTCGAGCTCACGCATACAGATCAATCATCAGACAAAGTAATGGTACTTTTGTAATAGGCTTGATAGTTTCCTTAGCATTCATCGCCAACTCGATCTATATTTTCAAATTAGCTAACCGCCAGAAAGTAGTAGCTACAGTATAGTTCCTGCTCACCTCTGATAGGTTTAGCTACCATATCAGTATTTACCAAACGTCGACAGCCGCAAACAGGCTTCGGCGTTTTTTGCTGCCTGCTACTTTGTTATCGCTGTAGCAGAATATCATCACCTAAAACAACCAGATCGATACTGCCATCAAGCGTTTTGTCGAGAAAGGGTGTATTCTGACTCTTTGAGCGCATAAAATCGGCACTAAATGTTGTTTCACCCTTAGGATCAAAAAGGATAAAATCAGCTTTACCTCCCTCTCGAATAGCGACTGGCTCTAGCCCCATCATTCTGCGTGGCTCAGCAGAATAGCGATTCACGAGCAAGCTCCAGCCAAACTCACCCTTGTTAATATAGTGATGAAATAGTGAAACGACCGCTGTCTCAAGACCAGTGATACCATTAGGCGCGTTGATGAAATCCTGTTCCTTTTCAAAAGGGGTATGAGGTGCATGATCTGTAGCAATGATATCGAAAACTCCCTCTTTAAGACCCTCCAACAAAGCTGCATTGTCCTCAGCCGTCCGCAAAGGTGGATTCATTTTGTAATGAGTGTCGTAATTACCAATATCTTCCTCGTTAAAAAGTAGATGGTGAGGAGAAACTTCTGCCGTAACTTTTGCCCCCATTTTCTTCCACCAGCGTATCGTCTCCATTCCTATTTTGCTGGATACATGCTGAATGTGAAGGCGGGCGCCTGTCGCATGAGCTAGTCTGATATCGCGGTCCATACAGATCTCCTCACTGCAAGCAGGGGTGCCTTGGATTCCGAGTTTATAGCTCACCTTACCCTCATTAAGAGCCCTAGGACCGGAGAGTTCTAAAACCTCACAGTGACTCGCAAAAAAACAATCAAACTCACCAGCATATTCCATCGCTCGCTTAAGCAACATCATATCTGGCACAGCATCACCATCATCGGTGAGCATCTTAACACCGAGCTGGAGCATGCCATCTATACCCGCAAGCTCCTTACCTTCACGGCCCTTGGTAATACACCCTGAGGTATAGACAGGGATGCGTGCGTCTCGCTCTGCTATTTCATAAATGGTGCGCACCATTGCCGCCGAATCTATGGCGGGAGAAGTATTAGGCATCAGAACAACACCAGTAATCCCACCATTGATCGCAGCTTCCGTTCCACTCTTGATCGTCTCTTTGGCCTCCTGACCTGGTTCGCGCATGTGAATGTGAGTATCGAACATCGCAGGCGATAAGATTTTACCAGAACCGTCGATAACGCGAGTGTCTGATTCGGCATCAATATCACTGCCTATGGATGTAATCACCCCCTCTTTTACTAGAACGTCAGCCAGCAGCAGGTCATCATTTTCTTCTGATGCAATCCTCGCGTTTTTAATAAGTAGTGATGCCATGATAATTCGTTCGTCTATTGCTAAGCCAAAATCGTATTTTCACCTGTATTAGGCTTGAGCCAGTAGAGCACAGCCATACGAGCTGCAATTCCATTTTCAACTTGCTGATCAATCAGACATCGCTGGTAAGTCATCACATCGTCACAGAGCTCCACTCCACGGTTAACTGGGCCCGGATGCATGATGTAGATCCCTTGGTCTGAGATACGCTTGAACCTCTCTTGAGTCACACCATACAACTTTGTGTATTCTCTAAGACTGGGGAAAAATGGAGCGCTCTGTCTTTCCATTTGAATCCGGAGCAAGTAAATGGCATCTGGTGACCACTTCATGGCCTCATCATAATCAGTAAATCTTTTAATTTCACTAGGTCCGTGTTTGGGAACCAGAGAACCTGGCCCCAACCAAGCCACTTCGACTCCAAGCTTTCGCATCAAAGTAGACGTCGAGCGGGCGACCCTACTATGAAGAATATCTCCGACGAGCAGAAGCTTCTTACCTGCAGGCTCCGGAAACACTTCTTTAAAAGTGAATCCATCTAAGAGAGCCTGTGTTGGATGCGCGTGAGCTCCATCACCAGCATTGATCACACTGGCCTTGGTTGCTCGCGCTATGGCTAGTGGAATACCTGCCATTTGATTGCGTACGATAATGTAATCGGTACGCATCGCCTGCAGAGTCGCGATAGTGTCACGAACTGATTCTCCTTTAACAACCGACGACTGAGGCACATCGAATGTGGTAACATCAGCAGAGAGCCTTTTTGCCGCAACCTCAAACGAGGATAGGGTCCGAGTGCTTGGCTCGTAAAACAGAGTTAGCACCGATTTACCTTTCAGGGCTGGCACCTTTTTAACCGACCTGGTGAAGAGCTCTTTGAAAGGAGCTGCTTGATCGAGCAAATGCTCGATTTCCTCTCGACGGAGAGATTCGATATCTAGTAGATCTTTGCGCGTCATTGAGTGTCTGCTCGAACTGATGGTTTTCTTACACTGTTATGCCGCTATACACAAGCAATCATATGGGACTATGCTTATTATCTCCCAGAGTTATTACACTTGCTTGGCAAAAAACATAAATAGACTACGGATTCTTATTCTGGGTTACCTCAACGAAATCAATTCCGTCGGTCTCCTTAAGCTTCACATCCACATAGTCCATTCGCTGAGTTTCTAGTTTAATACCCACATAATTAGGGGCAAACGGGAGCTCTCGGTGACCACGATCAATCAGCACAGCTAGCTCAATTTGAGACGGCCTGCCATAATCCATAATAGCGTCAATAGCAGCTCGCACAGTACGACCGGTAAAGAGCACGTCATCCACTAAAATAATATTGGCCTTATCTACGGCAAATGGCAGCTCACTACCTTGCAGCTTTGGATTCGAGTTCAGGTGCGCGAGATCATCTCGGTAGAGCGAGATATCAAGTATGCCCATTGGCACCACCAGACCTGCTGCTGACAACTGTTCTGAAATTCTAGCCGCGACCTCATCGCCACGACTCCTGACACCAACAAGAACAAAGCCCCCATCAGGGTTACCTTTTGCTATTTGATTGGCGATAAATTCGACCCCTTTGCTGATATCTGTCTCTGTAAGCTTGGTTGACATAAATTCTTAATTTGAAGCTAAAAGTCTCGCTCGAACCACGTTGAACTACTCTAATGTTGGTTAGCGCGCAGAGACAAAATTAGCAAGTAGATTGACGCAAACTATACACCCTTTCACATAGGCTTATTCCAGATTCACTAAGAACCATGACTTGACCATCACTCTTTATCTTGCACCCAAATATTGCGAAACTCGATTGGATCTTTGTGCCATTGAATACGGATGGGCGCTTTGTCAGGATGCTTACTCGGATAGGTTGCCAATTTTTTAAAGGTCGTTGGACCATGAAGTTGCTGACGATCGTGAACTTTTACCCCGTTGTGAATCACCGTCATGAAAGCTGGTTTTTCCAATCCATTATCTCCATAGACTGGAGCCTCGAAAATAATATCATAACTATGCCATTCACCCTGCGGAACTGAGGCATTAACGCTCGGCGGATACTGACCATAAATAGCGGCTGCTTGACCATCAGCATAAGTCACATTTTCAAAACTCTCCAGCACTTGAACTTCGTAGCGGCTCATGAGAAAAACCCCACTATTAGCTCCATACTGGCCATCAACCTTGCGCCCAGCTGGGACTCTCCACTCAACATGAAGCTTACAACTCCCGAAGGATTTTTTTGTTTGAGTGCTTCCAGGAGATGCAATCATAAGACCATCTTTGACCCTCCAAGCCCTGGTAAAAGCATCCGTGTTTTTACCATCAAATAATACAACAGCACCTGCCGGCGGCTTGGTGCAAACTGCCCCGTTTGTTTTCACCTTCTCAGGATTTGGCCGGTCAATTTGATGAACCGTATAATCACTCCATGGTTGCTTCGGAGTGTCATACTTTTTGGGCTCAGCTTGAGTATCTACACTAAGAGCCAAGATCCAAGCGACTGAGGAAATAAACGCACAGGTCAGTCGTGATCTTGATTTTGTAGTCATGATACTGATACGAATTAAAAGGTAACTATATTACAATAAAACCTGCAGATAAAAAATCACACTCTTCGGAAGCCTGCTTTCAGCTCAGCAACACTCGTTGCTCTCAAGACAAGAACAAGCACCGCATAAATAGATATGCCAAAACCTATAAGAAGGGCTAAACAAGCACACTGCTTCCAAAACGCCGCCTCAAACCATGAGCCAAGTAATTGGTAGCCAGCCCACACCAGCCCCCCCATCACAACACTCGCAAAGCAGATGCGCAGAGTTTTCGTCCAAAATTCTTTGTCAACGTGAACAAGCCCACGTAGCCCACGCGCCAGTAAGAAAACATTCACCCACGCTGCAACTGTAGTTGCGATAGCTATGCCCACATGCCCGAGAGGAGCAAACAGTAACAGACTAACCACAATGTTAACCAATACAGTAATACCGGCCATCATCATCGGAGTACGCGTATTTTCCCGAGCAAAAAATCCAGGCTGAAGCACCTTGATTAATACATACCCCGGAAGTCCTAGCGCAAAGCCTCGAAGTGCCATACCAGTCTGATAAGCATCATCCGCACTGAACTCACCTCGTTGAAAAAGAACTTTAATAATAGGCTCTGGAATAACCATCATTGCAATGGCAGCTGGAAGTGTAATCAACAAGCCAAGCTCCATTCCTCGCACCATGCTATCAGAAGCTCCTTTATGGTCATCGCGCCGGACAAGCCTCGTCACCTCGGGCAGGAGCACAACACCAAGAGCAATCCCTATCATCCCCAGAGGAAGCTGATAAATACGGTCTGAGTAATAAAGCCATGAAATAGCACCCTGTTTGAATGATGCAATGACCCCTCCTACAAGCAGGTTGATCTGCTGTATGCCAGCAGCTAAAACCCCGGGACCCATTAGCAAAAAGAGGCGCTTAATCGAGCTATCAAAAACCGGTTTTTGTAACCTGACTCGGTATCCGTTTTTCCAACAAGTGCAATACAACATCATGAACTGCAGCACTCCAGCAATGGCAACACACCAAGCCAATACATGGGCTGGCACTTCCGAATGCTGCCAGGCTACAAAAACTCCAAGACCAGTCAGGAATACAATATTAAGCAAAATAGGAGCAGCTGCTGGCACCCCGAAAATCTTGAAGGTATTGAGTACGCCACTCAAATGCGCAACAAGCGCCATAAAAAGAAGATAACAAAAAGTAATTTGCGAAAGCCTGACCGTGAGGTCAAAAGTATCTGGGTGATTACGGTAGATTTTGAGATAACCATCAACTGTATTGCCATTACTAAGATTGGTTCTTAGCAACTCCCCCTCGAACCAGCCATACCCATGCCCCTCGTGGAGTTCTATACTAGCGTCGGCACCATACGCAATGAAAGCCACACCTCCCCCACTAAGCGATATACCATCTATCGGATTATCATGGCTAGCATCACTTGTAGGGGATGCCTCCAGGCGACGCTCTTGATACTCTTTTAAGCTTATCGACTCCCCCCTAGGCCCGTCTCCAAATATGTTTGAGAATTTCTTAGGCTCCTCTTTTACAAGGCGCAAATTAGCAAATTGTTGTTGGGATTCATGCTCACGGCCCTCAACACTCAAGCAAATGATACGAGAGCCATCAATCTCCATAGAGAAGGGTTGACGCTCATTGGAATCAACCGTCGCAACCAGAGGTATTTCGACCTTAGCCTTAAAACCTGGAACAACCGCGCCCATGATCCAATGCATACAAGGGATGGCGATAATGGTCAGCGAAATGAGCATGACAAGTAAAGTAGAGAAAGCATTCGAGGCAAATTTCATCGCATCCTCTTCGCCCTCTTTCTCTAACCTACGACCGAACATCGGCACAAATGCAGCATTAAAAGCCCCCTCCCCAAAAATACGCCGAAACAGATTCGGAAAACGGAATGCTGAAAAAAACGCATCACCAAGAAGACCCGAGCCCAAGTAACGAGCTATAAGGATGTCGCGCAAAAATCCCAGCACACGGCTAATGGCCGTGAAACCAGATACCTGCATCAGTGAACGTATCATTACTTAAAAATCACTCTAATCTTGGGCTCCAATAATCCAAACTAGCGAATACTTGCCCGGCGAAGCTTGTCCATTATTGCTACGCCCAAGCCTGTCTCAGAAACTGGCTCCGCAATAATTTCATCTACTCCACTCTCATCAAGCACGCGCAACAAATAGAAAAACCTTACCGCCGCCTCTGCAAGCTTACCGTTTCCGGGAGACAACTGCTCCACAGCAGACCAATCATGAAGGCCTATGAACCCGGCTTTCTCGGAGCCACAATAACTAAGCAAGCCATACTTCTTATCAGGCTCCGGTTCGAATTCAGATGGATTTGACAACAAACGTAGAGGCGTGACCGGCGCGTAGTGACTCGACAATTGCCCAGGAGCTTCGGGAGCCTCCTCTGAGCGATTCTTCTTCACCCGCACTACTTTACCAAAGCGCTGCAACATTTCTTTTGTCACTGGTCCTGCTCTTAGCAAATGAATAAGCACCCCTTTCTTTCCTGCCTCAGCAGAGATTTCCGGTCTTATAATCGTGCTTTCCAAACCCTCTCTGCATGCACCTCCGTCAATAATCATGGGGATGCGGCCTGCCAGCTCCTTTTCAACTGCGCTTGCAGATGTCGGGCTGATACGACCAAATCTATTAGCACTGGGAGCTGCAATCGGCTTTCCTAGTTTTCTCACAATAGCTTTCATCAAAGGATGAGCACTCATCCTCACAGCTACGGATTGCAATCCGCTAGTAACGATGTCTGGGACACATTCTTTTTTGGGAAGAACTAGCGTTAGAGGTCCTGGCCAATGAGCCTTCATCAACTTCTCAACGACCTCCCTCAACTCGTCAGGTATATCGGCAACCTCATCAACCTGTTCGTATGATCCAACATGCACAATGAGAGGGTCAAACTCAGGGCGCTCCTTTGCCGCAAAAATCTTAGCCACCGCCTCAGAATTTAAAGCATCAGCGCCAAGGCCATAAACTGTCTCAGTAGGCAAAGCCACCACTTCACCTTCAGACAATAGTCCTACAGCTAAATCTACAATCTTGTTTTGATCCGAAGGATCCGATGCATCAATAATACGAGTATCAGTCACGCTGTTTGAATTAGCGCACCCGTGATGAAAATAGAAGCTTAATACACCCTTCGTTTTAACTAGCCCTCAGACTCCACAGAATAAACTCAAATCACAGACATGCTTCATTACTGCGTTGTTTAAAGAAGTTGATGACAATTTTTCTGTTTTTCCCTATCGCATCATCAGCCACATCTACCTAATGTATCTCAGATGGAATCATCAGCCAAGGAAAGTTCTACGAGTGAAAAACCACTACAAAATATTGTATTGGTAGGCTTTATGGGCTCGGGAAAGTCAAGCATAGGAAGAGAACTCCATCAAAATCTCGGCTATGAACTCATCGATACTGATCATGTGATCGAGCAACAAACCGGAAAATCGATTCCTGAGATTTTCGAGCAAGAGAGTGAGGCAATATTTCGCGATTACGAGACTGCGCTATTGGAACAGTTGTTAAGCAACAAGACCAGCAAACACATTATTTCAACCGGTGGAGGAATGGTTTGTTCACCTAAAAATCAAACTTTACTGCGACAACTTGGTTTTGTCGTCTGGCTGCAATGCTCTAGCGAAGAAATCTTCGAAAGAACCTCGCAAAACAAAAATCGACCTCTTTTACAATGCGATGACCCCATGCATGCGATCAAAAGCCTTATGCTAGAACGATCACCTTACTACCAAGAAACAGCTCACTTGGAAGTGAACACCACGGGATTGAGCTTAGGCGAGGTATCCTGTGGCATCCTTGAGAGTGCACGATATTATTATGGTTCATCATGACGTTATGTGAGCCCAACTTTGCGGGATAAAAGTTGCAGCAATCTTCATGTGTGCCATAGTAAGCACCTGCAAAACCCTTTGTCATCATCATTAGACATGTCTACTACTAAGCCTAGTTCAAGCCCTAAAATACCATTCAAGCTAGTCAAAAAAGAGCTCAAGGAGGTCGAGGCTCAAATCCGAGATCAGGTCCTTGCCTTTGACCCGGCTGTGGCGCCCTACATTGACTACATTTGTAATACAAGTGGCAAACGTATCCGCCCCATCTTATCGATTCTAGCTGGTGGAGCAACTGGTGGCGTCAAACCTGCCCACCTTACTATTGGCGTAATTCTCGAGCTCATCCACATGTCAACGCTAGTTCACGATGACATCATCGACGGAGCTGATACTCGCCGGCAAGTTCCTACTGCGAACGCAAAGTGGGGCAACGGCATGGCCGTCTTACTCGGTGATGCGCTGTTCTCACACTCATTATTACTTGCTACCAATTTCAATGACATTGAAGTTTGTCGTAAGGTTGGCAAAGCTTCACGCGAAGTTTGCGAAGGTGAAGTAATGCAAACCCAAAGAAGGTTTGACCTCACACTCACCAAAGAAGATTACTTCCACATCATTGAGCTCAAAACCGGGGCACTCTTTGCTGCCGCAACTAGCATCTCAGCTGCCTTATCAGGTGTAAGTCAAGAGACCGAAGATATGCTCTATGACTACGGTATGAAACTGGGCACGGCTTACCAAGTATATGACGATTGCCTCGACTTAGTTGGAACGGAAGATCAAGTCGGTAAAACCTTGCGCACTGATCTTGAAAAAGGGAAACTGACCCTTCCCTTGCTTAATCTATTAGAAAAGGCAAATAAACCCCAACGAGACCAACTCAACAAACGCATCATTGAGCAAGAACCTCTTGATTTGCCAGTTCTCGTTGGTATCGCCGAATACGAAGGTGCTGTGGCTTCAGCCTTAGACACTGCATCAGAATTACTTGCTGATGCGCGGCAGTGCCTAACCATCCTCGATCCAAGTGAATGGCGTAATGGCCTCGAAGAGATCACCCATTACCTCGAAGGCCTTCTCAATAAGTGCCGTCGCTAGTCCAGCACAAAGCCCGAGTTAACCGGCATTGTATTTACTGACAACGTGTAGGTTTTCTAGACCGTTTGTTGTAAATTCCTTCCAAAAACGTTTTGCGATAGGCGCAGTGACTTCTTTGCGCCTTTGTTCATCCATTGCATCAAGCTCGGACTTATCATATCGCTTCCCAAGCTCACGTTCTGCCATGCGGATGACAAGTTCATCCCAAAATGTTTCCGCGCGCATCTCATCATAACACTGAGCATAGAAAGAAGCTTCCTCTTTATCCTTTCGAAGACGCAACCGTTGTCGTTCAGGGTCATTCTCAACCTCCGCTGACAACCCATTATGCTGCATGCGTGATAGAATTTTCTCAAGCATATCATCAAAACGTGCAACTCCTTCATCCGCTCCCTGCTTGTGATTCCAAAACGTTGCCCAGCATGCAAGGGTCAACATCTCAGCAAGCGTCGATAGCTCATCATTATTAAAACGCAGGTGCATGGATTTAAATCTGAAAGAACGCAGCATACACACAAGCTTAATTGAGTCAAAAAAAAGACAGCTTCATCAAAGCTCAAATTATTTAACCCTAATTCTCTCTTTTCGCTTTAGCCTTAGTTGATGTCTCGTATGATACTCAGCATGCAATGTCCATATTGCCAGACTCAACTAACGGAATCTTCTGTAGAATGCAGTCATTGTAGTCTATCCATTAAAAGCGCAAACGCGCTACTTGGCCCCGTTCCGCAATTATCAACCGGGATAAATGACTTTCTGGCATTACTGGACAAAAAAGCTAAAAAAAAGCTTAACAAGTCATTGATCAAACTTGGCGAACGTTTTCCGCAAGTTCGAATGCATATCATCATCAACGAATTTGACCCCAAATATTCTGTCGCTACGCATCTTTTCTGGCTCTTTAATCAAGATTCACTCAGCACCAGCGATCAGAAAGGTGGCAAAAACCACAGTATATTACTAGGTCTAGATACAAGCCAAAGTCTCTGTTCTATAATTGTCGGTTATGGGCTCGAACCATTTTTAGCTCGAAAAGCACTCGACGACGTGCTTGATACAGCACAAGCATCTTTAAGCGCAGGTTGTTACAGTGACGCGATTTTAACTATTATCGACAATCTCTCACATCTGATGCAAGAAACATGCCAACAGCTCACAGAAGTCCTGAACCTCTCAGAAGCTGAAACATCTCAACCTATCGAATATTAAACAACATACCTACTAACATTATGAGTTACGAAACATACAAACTGATACACTTCGCTGGAATTTTCACATTATTCCTTGCCTTTGGCTCACTTTTCAAAGGAGACAAAACTACGAAAGGCGCCGTTATCGGCCATGGCATTGGCTTGTTACTTATTCTGCTCGGAGGCTTTGGCATGCAGGCTAAAATGAAGGACGTTTATCAAGCCGTCTATGGCTCAGGCTTTCCAACATGGCTAATCATCAAGATTGTTATATGGCTTGCTCTCGGTGGAAGCATTGTCCTTGCAAAAAGAAAAATCATCAAAGGGGTAGCCGCCTGGATCATTATTATTGCCCTTGGTATGGCTAGCGCCTACCTGGCCCTGAAAAAACCAGCAATGGGCAACAAGCCTGCTGCTGCTGCTGTAGAATAAGCTCTTCAGCTCTATCGTTTCGCCATGAAACATGTCGAAACCATATCCCTACCTCATGATCTCAGTGAATTCACTGAGATCATTGACGTACGGTCTCCTCTAGAGTTCGCAGAAGACCATCTTCCAGATGCGGTTAATCTTCCCGTGCTCAATGATGAAGAGCGAGCCAAGGTTGGCACCCTATATAAAGACAACCCATTTGAAGCCAGGCGACTGGGAGCTGCACTCATATCATCCAATGCGGCTAAGCATCTTAAAGAACATCTGGCAGACAAAGATAAGACCTACGCCCCTCTGGTCTATTGCTGGCGAGGCGGCATGCGTTCCAACTCTCTGGCACAAATACTTCGATCCGTAGGCTGGAGAGCACGTCTACTTGATGGCGGCTACAAAACATTTAGATCATTCGTCAGTACCGATACCGAATGCATCTTATCCAAGCCAGATTTTCGGCTCTCTGTTTTGGCAGGGCAAACTGGTGTAGCCAAAACCCGTCTACTGCACACCCTGCATAGCAAAGGGGCTCAGATTATTGACTTAGAAGGCTTAGCTAGCCACCGCGGCTCGGTTCTCGGCCTTGAGCCAAATACACAGCAACCCGGACAAAAGCATTTTGAAACCCGTCTCTGGCATATTTTATCTCAGATCGACAGCTCACGGCCTGTCTTTATAGAGGCAGAGAGTAATAGGATCGGCATGCTTCACTGCCCTCCACCACTCTGGAAAAAACTAGGAGAAGCTCAGGTTTTCAATATTGAACTTCCCCTTTCTCAGAGGGCGGCTTTCCTTCTTGATGATTACCCGCATTTCACGAAGGACTCGGAGCATCTGAAAAATTTGCTTAACCGTCTCGTTAAACTACGCGGCAAGGAACAAGTCGCCAGATGGCACGAGCTAATCGACTCCCAGCAATGGACTGGCTTCGTTGAGTCGGTATTACGCGATCACTACGATCTTGTTTATCGTCGAGCAGGTGACGAAAAGTCAAACTACCCTGCCCCACAGGAAACTATCACCATGGAAGACTTTACTTCATTGTCTCTGAAACAGGCTTCCGACACATTGATAGACTGTGCAAGACGCTCATAACCACCTTCAGGACCCTCGCCTTGATGTTGTTCGTGAAGACCTCATTGAGGCTATGATCGAGCAGGGTGTCACCCGCTGTGTGGTCAATGGAACATCCCCAAGGGACTGGCCCCAAGTCGCGAATCTAGCCAAATCCCACCCTAAGCTAATCATCCCATCATTTGGACTTCACCCTTGGCAGAAGCCGACTTCAGATTGGCTCGAGAAACTCACCGTATACTTAGACACGATTCCTCACGCGTGTGTTGGCGAATGTGGGCTAGATCGTTGGATCAAAGACTATGACATAAAGACACAGCAAGGTATATTCGAAACGCAGTTAGAAATTGCGGCAGAGCGCAACCTGCCATTAAGCATCCATTGTCTGAAAGCATGGGGACTCATGATCGAAATACTAGAATCCAAGCCACGACCAGAGCGCGGTTTTCTGCTTCATTCTTATTCGGGCCCAGCCGAGCTCGTTCCTCGCCTTACCATACTTGGTGCTTACTTTTCCTTTTCAGGATACTTCCTGCATGACCACAAAAAAAGCATCCGCGATACTTTCAAAATAATCCCCCCTGATCGGCTTCTACTCGAAACAGACGCACCTGACATGCGACCACCTGATATATGTATTAAATACGATATAGACAATCGTCTGAATCACCCAGCAAATATCAGTAAGATAGGAACCGAAGCATCGCAATTTTTAGACACCTCGCAAACCAAGGGTAATTTTGAGCGGTTCTTCGAAATGGGATTTTAAGTCCACCATAAACCAATCTTACCACTCCGATGGATTCATCTCAGGGTGTCTGAAGACAAAACCATTCTGTAATAACCTTCGCGGCACAACCCAATTACTCTTGAGGATAAGTTGTGGCTCAGTTTGCAGCACAAAAGCTCCTATCCTTGCCATCCAACCGGTTGCCGGCAAACCAAAGAGTCTCTTTGCAAGCTTCTGAAAGCGCTTCATCATATCTGCATTAGTGAGAGGATCCGGTGCAGTAACATTGATAACACCTCTGATATCGTTGTGCTCAATCAACCATTCCACCGTCCGGCAGTAGTCCTCGACGTGCACCCAACTTACCATTTGCTTGCCGCCACCAACGGGGCCGCCCAAAAATAATTTCGAAAGCTTCAGCAAGTAATCATAAACCGTACCCTCTTCGTTGGCCATCACTAACGATGTTCGGAGTGCAATTCTACGCACATCTTCAGATACCTTGGCGTTCATCATGGCCCCCTCCCAGGCCTTAGCCACATCAACAAAAAAGCCTTCCCCTAGTTTCATCCCCTCACCCTGCGGACTTGTCTCTGCATCAGCATAGACTGATGCAGTACTAGCATTGAGCCATACTTCAGGAGGATTGGGACATAGTGCTAATGCCTGGCCCAAAACAGTGGTGCTAACGACACGAGATTCAACGATTTGGTGCTTATTTTTTTTGTTATGCCTGCAGTTGATAGACCTACCAGCCAAATTGATCAAAGCTGTAGCACCATTCAACTCAGAAGCCCAATCACCTACCGTTTTACCATCCCAAAGCACGAGCCTACAGTTCTCATCTAGCCCTTGCTTGCGCCTCGCAAGACCAACAACCTCCCAGCCGCTGGAATGAAAATAGCGCGTTAGGTGGCGCCCCAAAAACCCGTTAGCACCCGCAATGATCAACTTTTTCATCGTCCCCGTCTTTTTTCGGTGAAATTGTTATCGTCAGAAAAATGATACATCTGCTGTTGCTTATATGACTGCTAAATAATGCCGTCAGGTATCCCCGCCATGATTGTCATGATTTCGTCTCGATCATCGACTTCACATCTAGACAAAGGCAATTCAGCAAGTTGAGAGACTATTTCATCATCAGTTGAATTGGAAAAAAGATCTTTCAAAGCAAACTCATCATCAGCAGCCAAATGGCATACCTTTTTTGCCACAGCTGACAACATCGGCGAAGTTAGCCTTTCGCCAATCTCACCATAATTTAGGCAACCAAGCATGCACTGAACCCAAGCTGCGTCGCCTCGATACATACCGCCGCTGTCATTACGAACCGCGAGTGATCTTTCTGATTCACCATCAGATAGACCACGAAACCACTCCTCTGCACGCGCTGACTGGTAACTTACAAAATTAACATTACATGCATAAGGCTGAAGACTGAGCCAGTTGATGAAAGAAGAGCAGACAGAACACCTGTCGTCATAGTAGACGTCTAAACATTTGTTGAATTGAGTTATTTTCATAGAATTTGGGTCGTGATAATTTGTTATTTAAATATTGAGATTGAACGTTAACTGAGAAATTTGGCTGCGAGCTTCATCGCAGGACCATATGAGAGCTTGTCGACTTGACTGCCAATGTTGCGGGCGAAACTGACAAAATTTTCGAGCTCCTTAACTTGATTGCGAAACACCTCCGCTTCCTCACCTTGGAAATCCTTTGTGTCCTCTTGGCAATTTCTCAACAACTGGAGAGCCGGGTCTATCTCGCGGCGCTGCCGCTCCCTCAGAATAATGGTGAAAATTTTCCAGACATCTCTCTCAGCATCAAAATATTCCTTGCGATCTCCTTTTTTGACAACAATTCGAACCAAGCCCCATGAAACAAGCTCTTTCAAATTTGTATGAGCGTTGCCACGACTAACCGTCAATCTGTCCATGACCTCATCCGTACTCAGAGCTGCTGGGCCCGTCATCAGTAACGCGTGAATCTGAGCCATCGTTCTGTTAATCCCCCAATGACTGCCAAAAGCACCCCATTGAGCAATAAAATTGTCTCTCACCTCATTGAGAGAAGTATCTGCAGAAACATCTAATTCATTCATCGCTTTCAGTAGTTACTGAAAATTCAGATACTTTCAAGACATTTATGGTCTAATGTCATTATAATATGGCTTTTCGGCTCTCGTTGCGCATTTAGCCATCAGCAAGCATAGAGATGCTTATCTGAACTATTTCTTGCTTTTGTGCGTAAATATTGAGGCTGAGCCCTGCGGCATGCTCAATAAAGTCATTGGTGAAAAGTATCCAAACCCAGATATAACAAAAGGAGAGACGCGCACCTTCATTATGAGCGCTACTTGGAATACGAGGCCGATGGTTATCCGCCAGTTATTCCACTAGGCGGTGCTATTATCTTTGAAGTCGAACTGCTCGACTTCTAGCTTCCGTTAGCCGCAACATACTCTGAATGTAAATATTTAGTGTAGATTAAGTAAAAAGTCCCCACTCAATATAAATACAAGCCTACCATGATCATGGCTCCGCGATGGCAGGCATGTCATACGCTTGTGAAATATTTCACAAAGTGCTTGCTTATTGTTTCATTCTGGCCCTCATTCTCCTCGGCAAATTCTCATGAATTCGACTCCTTACCAAGCACCCGACACCGCAGCCAAAACTCAGGCTGGGCTCGACTCTGATTATCAGGCAGAAACCGATGATATACTCGGTGAAAAAATGGTGCTCAACATGGGCCCCTCTCACCCAGCCACACACGGCGTGTTGCGCCTGGTGCTTGAGCTAGATGGAGAAATTGTAACAAAATGCGACCCCGACATTGGCTACCTCCATCGTGGAGATGAGAAAATCGCGGAAAACATGCACTACAACCAGTTTGTCCCTTATACAGACAGGCTGGATTACCTCGCCCCACTCGCCAACAACGTTGCTTACACATGTGCCGTGGAAAAGCTTATGGGCTGGGAATTACCTCCACGAGGTCAAGCCATTCGGGTTATTTGCTGTGAGCTAGCCCGCATCGCATCTCACATGCTTGGAGTTGGTGTCTGCGCAATGGATGTCGGCGCCATGACCGTATTCCTCTACACCTTTACCGAGCGAGAAAAAACCTACAATCTGTGCGAACAGCTAACGGGTGCTCGCTTCACCACCTCATATACCAGAGTTGGTGGGCAAATCAGAGATTTACCCGATGGCTTTATCGGCAACCTAGAAACTTTCCTTGAGGAATGTTCGCAGTCGATTGATGAAATTTCAAAGTTACTCGACCGCAACAAAATCTACCTCAAACGCATGATCGACATCGGCACCATCTCTGCCGAAGACGCGATCACTTGGGGCATGACTGGCCCATGCTTGAGGGGCTCAGGGGTCACTCGCGATTTACGCAAGGACAACCCATACTTGGGCTATGAGAATTACGATTTCGATATACCAATTGGTGAAAATGGCGACTCCTACGATCGCTATCTATGTCGAATGGAGGAAATGCGCCAATCAATACGTATCATCCGCCAAGTCATTGCGGACCTGCCTGACGGCCCTGTGAACATCGCAGACTCCAAAAACATGTTGCCTGCCAAAGAAAAGGTACTTACCAGCATGGAAGAACTCATCCATCACTTCATCGTTGCTACCCAAGGCATAGAAGCTCCAGCTGGAGAAGTATATTTTGGCGCAGAAAACCCCAAGGGCGAACTCGGATTTTACATCAATTCCAAAGGTGGTGGTGTACCACACCGCATGAAGATTAGGTCCCCATCTTTTGTTAATTTATCTATCCTATCACACCTTATTCCCGGTCACATGATATCGGACGTTCCAGCTATCCTTGGCTCACTCGACTTCGTCATGGGTGAGTGTGACCGATAATAATCACAACCAAAACCACCGCTGAGTAGCATCACAAACCCTGTTATTCCAGTTACAAAATGGACAACAACACATTCCCACCCTTTCTTGTCACTCCTGAGATTGACGCTGAGGCCGACAAGCGCATCAAGCAATACCCAGACGAGAAGAAGCGTTCTGCAGTATTGCCATTACTGCACATCATTCAACACAACTTCGGCTTCATCAATACCGAGGCAACCGAATGGGTTGCGTCAAAATTGGCGCTAGAGCCGATGCAAGTTCATGAGGTTGTCTCGTTTTACCCGGGATTACGTGAGCATGCCCCAGGCAAATATCACATGCGTATTTGCCGCACTCTATCATGCGCCATGACTGGCTCGGCAGAACTCATGGAGCGCCTATGTGAACTCACTGGCATAGACCGCTCAAAAAGCGACTCTCACCACAACCCTATTGCTGTCTCCCCATGTGGGCAATGGTCAGTGGAGTTCGCTGAGTGCCTCGCATCTTGTGGCACTGGACCAGTTTGCTTAGTCAATGATGACTTCCACGAAGCCGTAACCCCAGACGACGCACAGGGCTTACTCGACAAGTATAGCACAGCATCTTAATCTTAATCGCTTAATCAGACCACCCAATCATGAGCAACATCACATATCTACCTGGCAAAGAACCAGACCAGCGTGAACATCGCTTGATCTTTAAAAACATCGACCGAGAAGGCTGGGATAACTCAATTGATTGCTACATCAAAGATGGCGGCTACGAGCAACTCAAAAAGGCTTTCAAGATGGAGCCCCAAGCCATCACTAACGAAGTCAAAACTTCAGGCCTTAGAGGCCGCGGAGGAGCCGGCTTCCCTACGGGTGTTAAATGGGGATTCATTCCACCAAACAACACCAAGCCCGTTTATCTGATATGCAACTGTGACGAATCAGAACCAGGCACATTTAAGGATCGCTATATTGTCCACCAAGATCCTCACCAACTCATTGAAGGCATGATTATTTCATGCTTCGCTGTTGGGGCCAACACCGCTTACATCTACATTCGCGAGGAGTTCCCGGACGCCTCAGGAATTCTCGAAAAAGCCATTGAGGAAGCTCGTGCAAAAAACTTCCTTGGTGATGACATTCTTGGTTCAGGGTTCAACCTTGAGATCTACCTGCATCGTGGTGCAGGAGCATACATTTGCGGTGAAGAAACAGGACTAATTGAATCCCTCGAAGGCAAGCGGCCCTATCCACGGATCAAGCCGCCTTATTTCCCCGCGGCACTTGGACTCTACATGTCCCCTACCATCGTCAACAACGTCGAGTCTCTATGCCACGTTAAGCACATCATCGGCATGGGTGGTGAAGAATACGCGAAGCTTGGAACTCCGCGAAACACAGGCACACGCATTCTTTGCGTTTCTGGTGATGTCAAAAAACCTGGCTACTACGAAGTCGAGGTTGGCAAAATAACCATGGGCGAGCTCCTCAATGACGTTTGTGGTGGCCCCAAAGATGGCCGAAGCTTCAAAGCTGTCATCCCAGGTGGTTCATCAGCTAAAATCATGCGCTGTGAGGAAACATACGAAATCAAAAATCCAGATGGCTCTCAACGCAACCTTTCTTTTTATGACATCCCAATGGACTTCGACACCATTGCAGCATGCGGCTCGATGGCTGGATCCGGCGGCGTCATCGTGATGGATGATTCACGCAAAATGTCGTGGGTCCTCAACAACATCAACCACTTCTACGCCCATGAATCCTGCGGCCAGTGCACCCCTTGTCGTGAGGGCTCCATGTGGATGCGTAAGATTTCTGATCGTATCGCCAATGGTCAAGCTACCCCTGAGGATGTGCAAACACTCGAAGATGTAGCATACCAAATTGATGGCCGCACCGTATGCGCCTTTGGTGAAGCTGCCTCATGGCCAGTTGAAGCTATCATTTCCAAATTTCGTGATGAGCTCGAAGCCGAAACGTCAGAGGAAAATGAATACCTTTCTGATGAAGCCAAACGACAGCTCGCATTTATCAACCACTAAGCGAAGTTACTCGAGACTAACCAGCACATTACCAAAATGAGCGATTCTACTACTACCAAGCTACCAAAGGATACCGCAGCTGAAAAAGGCATGGTTAACATCCAGGTTGACGGGCATTGGATTCAAGTGCCGAAAGGCACACGTATGATCGAAGCCTGCAAGCAGGCTGAGAAAGAGGTCCCCCATTACTGTTACCACCCTAAGCTCTCATCGCCAGGCAACTGCCGTATGTGCCTGGTCCAAATGGGTATGCCACCACGTCCTAATCCCGGTGAAGAACCATCCTATGACGAAAACGGCTTCCAACAAATCAGCTGGATGCCTCGTCCTGTTATTGCATGCGCAAATACAGTGACTGAAAACATGGGAATCCGAACTCAAGGTGATCTCGTTGAGAAATGCCGTGAAGGTGTCATGGAGTTCCTGCTCATCAACCACCCCTTGGATTGCCCAATTTGCGACCAAGCTGGAGAATGTAGCCTCCAAGAGTTTTCCGTTGAGCACGGCAAAGGCAGTTCACGCTTTAAAGAAGACAAAGTCAAAAAGCCTAAGAATGTTAAGATCGGACCACGCGTTCGCCTTGACGATGAACGATGCATTATGTGCTCACGTTGTATTCGCTTTATGGATGAAGTTGCAGAAGAGCCTGTCCTAGGATTCTCAGAGCGAGGCACGCACACCACCGTAGGTGTCTATCCTGGCCGAGAACTCAACAACAACTACGGCCTCAACACGGTTGACTTATGCCCTGTTGGAGCGCTTACATCGAATGACTTCCGCTTCCAAATGCGCACCTGGTTCCTCAAGGAAACGCCAAGCATTGACACCAACTGCGGCACCGGAACTAACATCAACATCTGGACCCGAGGCAACAAGATCTTCCGCGTTACTCCCCGCCAAAACGACGAGGTAAACTCATGCTGGATGCCGGACAGTCACCGCCTTAGCTACACATGCCCAAGTCATGACAACCGCTTAACTGCTCCTTTAATCAAAGCCGAAGGAGTTCATGAAGAAACTTGCTGGGCAAATGCCATCGGAGCAGCGGGTGATGCCCTAAAGCAATTCGAAAGTGGTGAAATAGCGATCATCGCCTCAGGCCAGCAAACAAACGAAGAACTCTTCATGATGCGCACCTTAGCTGCCGAGCTAGAGACAGAATCAATCAGCATCGTCCCTCACGCTCAAGAGTCAGATAAGATGCTGATCTCAGAAGATCGCAATCCCAACACCACCGGAGCCGCTCTTATACTTGGACTAGATGAACCTAGTCAAAAACTCGATGCTATCAAAAACGGTATTAGCAATGGTACTATCAAGGCATTAATCACAGCCTCAGAGGATCTCCTCACTGCAGGTTTTTCAAATGAAGATATCGAGTCTCTCGAGCTTCTCATATCCATCTTCAACACGACCAATGCTACAGCTCAAGCAAGCGACATTGTCTTCCCCGGAGCAAGCTCAGCAGAAAAACGTGGCAGTATGATCAACGTGGCTGGCCGCCTTCAGAAACTTAATGCCGCCTGCATTCCCCCTGCAGACGCTCGCGATGATTGGGAAATTATTAGTGACATCATCCTAGCTATTAGCGGTGAGACTCCAGAACAAGCTCCTTTAAGCGTCGATCAACTATCAGAGATCATCTCCAATACTATCCCTCAACTTGAAGGTAAAACACTCACCAAAATCAGCGAACTTGGAGAGGCTATTATTGATACCAATATCACTATACCTCTTCTAGATCGCGAAAATCAGCGTATCGCAAACGGCGAAATCGTAGGTTAATCACTCAACTGATCACTCCATATTATGGATCCTGAAATTCTCTTCCTCATTCTCACCACCGCGGTCAAGATCATCGTCTTTACCTTTGTGTGCACACTGCCCATCATCGCTTATTCAACCTATGCCGAGCGTCGGGTTTCTTCAATCATTCAGGACCGGGTCGGCCCTAACCGCGTGGGTATCCCCCTCACCCTTTTCGGCGCAAAGAAAGACATACCATTCTCTGGGTTACTCCAACCTCTGGCAGATGGTCTGAAGGCATTCCTCAAGGAAGATCTCGTTCCTGCACACGTGCGTAAATTTTTCTTTTGGATCGCCCCTGCACTCACCGCTGCACCGGCTTTCCTCTGTATTTGTATCATTCCTTTTGGCAGCAGTATCACCGTATTTGATCAACCGGTAAAGCTGGTGATTGCCGATATTGACGCTGGCCCGCTCTTTATTTTCGCCATCGCATCACTGAGTGTTTATGGCATTACTTTCGCGGGCTGGGCATCCAACAACAAATACTCATTTCTGGGAGGCGTAAGATCTTGTGCGCAGATGATTTCCTACGAGATTTCCCTAGGCCTATCACTCATTCCGATTTTGATGGTTTTTGGTCAGCTAAACTTATCTGACATTGTTCAAACACAGGCCCAAAACGGATGGACCCTCCTGCCGCTATGGAATGAACATGGCAGCATCTTTGATGCGGGCTACTGGCAAAACTGTAAAGAGCAATGGCTCTTGATGATCCCCTTAACTATTTCCTTTATCGTATTCACGACTTCTATTTTCGCTGAAACTAACCGTATGCCATTCGACCTTCCTGAGTGCGAAACCGAGCTTGTCGGCGGCTACCACACCGAATATTCATCGATGAAATTCGCTCTGTTTTTCTTAGGAGAGTATGCAGCAATGATTGTTGGTTCAGCTGTGATCGTCACTCTTTTCTTCGGAGGTTGGTCACTAGGATTCGGCCTTGATGCCGCGATTTCAAGCATGTCATTAGGTGGACTCATCCACATTCTCATCTTTCTCACCAAGGTTATCGCGTTTGTCATTTTCTTCATCTGGGTTCGCTGGACCGTTCCCCGCTTTCGATATGACCAGCTCATGAAACTTGGCTGGGTTGTCTTTTTCGAACTCGCCTTAGTTAACATCTTCATCACCGCCGGCATCATCATGCTGCTGAACTAAACCTCACGCACAATTCTTACGCCCACAGAACATGGCCATCATAAAAATCAAACGTCCTCAGCTCACCTTTGCCGAGAAGCTTTACTTACCGGCAGTCATCAAGGGCCTAAGTATCACCTTTGGTCACGCGCTCAGAGCGGTTCTAGGGAAAACGCCTGGCGCCAAGAGAAACTTCAACTCCTCGGGCTTGGGTATTACTATGCAATATCCCGAGACTAAATGGGATGACCAGCTTCCCGATTATTACCGCGGTGTACCAGCTCTAGTTACAGATGAAAAAGGACGTGAGCGTTGTGTTTCATGCCAACTTTGTGAATTTATTTGCCCACCAAAGGCAATTGCGATTATCCCCACTGAGATAGAGTCAGACGACCCGTGGGCAAAAGTAGAGAAGCGCCCAGCAGAATTTGATATCGATATGACCCGCTGCATCTATTGTGGAATGTGTGAGGAAGTCTGCCCAGAACAAGCCATTTACCTTCGTAAAGACTATTCAATGACGGGACTATCACGTTCCGAAATGGTGAATGACAAAGAGCGTTTATACGAAATTGGCGGAGTCCGCACTGGACTCGTCAACAAGTGGAACGACATCAAATAATCTTTAGCACTTAAAAACATGCCATCACCTATTTTTTATATCTTTGCAGCTATGATGCTCGTTGGCGGGCTCATGGTTGTATTTATGCGCAACCCTGTCTCATCAGCGCTATCAATGGTACTAAGTTTTCTCGGACTCGCCGGTATATTCATTGGATTGAACGCCTACTTCGTAGGTATTCTGCAAATCCTCGTCTACGCTGGAGCTATCATGGTGCTCTTTATTTTCATCATCATGCTACTCGATGTGAAAGATGAGGAAAGCCATCCTCGAAAAGGCCTCGCCCTCACTGCAGGCGTTCTGATTCCTATGGTATTGATTATTCAGCTAGTAGGCGTAATTGCTACTGATGAGAAATCTCCATCAGCACCTGAATTAACACTTGGTGTTGCCGCAGAGGATTACAGGCCAGGTAGTGTCATTCACACAAAACTAACCAGCGGAAGCCTTCCAGATATTCACCTTATTGGTAACAAGCTCTTCACCGATTACAACTTCCCGCTTCAAGTTATTGCCGTTCTCCTGCTAGTTGCAACAGTCGGCTGCGTAGCACTGTCAAAAAAGTCAGTGGCAAAAAACAGCAGCGACCATGGCAGTAACAAACCAGACCAAGGCTAACCCTTTTATCTTAGAAAAGCAGTCATCATGCCCACTCCTTCACTCACCGAATACCTAATCATTTCAGGCCTACTCTTTTCCATCGGCTTGGGTGGCGTCATCATAAGGCGAAACATCATTGTGATCTTCATGTGCTTGGAGATGATGCTTGCTGCCGCATCACTAACTCTAGTTGCGTTCTCGCGCTTTAATGTCACAAGCAAGGGACTTCCCGACTACGACGGGCAAATGCTGGTATTCTTCATCATCACAGTTGCTGCTGCTGAAGTTGCTGTTGGCCTAGCCATCATCGTCTCCCTCTATCGTGCCAGACAAACCATCCATACTGATGAGCTCACCTCCCTGAAGGGTTAAAGCCGCTACATCAGCCACCAAAAGCTTCAATAGTCCATTAAGATTTCAACAAATGAATCCCTGGTTACTTCTCATTCTCCCCATCATTAGTGCTGTTATTATTCAGCTGGGACTTAAACGCAGCGCCACCGCATCTGCTCTTCTGTCGACCCTGTCGGTTATCTCAACCCTCATTGTCTCTCTGAGCATTCTTGGCAGTGATACATCTGTAGCTGCTCTCGACTGGATTAACATCTCCGGCCTTGATCTCAAAATTGGACTGGAGCTTGACCAACTCTCCAAGGGCATGATGATCGTTGTCACTGGTATCGGTGTGCTCGTCCACGTCTTCTCTCTTGGTTACATGAAAGACGACGAGGCCAAGGCTCGCTACTTTGGCTGCCTATCTCTCTTCATGTTCTCTATGACCGGTATCGTGCTGGCATCGAACTTCATCATGATGTTCATCTTTTGGGAGCTTGTCGGTCTATCGTCCTACTTACTCATTGGTCACTGGTATCACAAAAACTCTGCTGCAGATGCCGCCAAAAAAGCTTTCCTGACCAACCGTATTGGTGACTTCGGCTTCATGATCGGCATCCTTATGCTATGGGGTATCATGGGCACCGTCGTTTTTGCTGATATGGACGGCAGCCAGTTTTCCCCTCTTTGCACATGCTTGACTGGTATGGTTGTATTACTGATTTTCTGTGGTGCCGTTGGCAAATCTGCTCAACTACCTCTCCACGTATGGCTTCCTGATGCCATGGAAGGGCCGACACCAGTATCGGCACTCATACACGCAGCCACCATGGTCGCCGCCGGCGTCTACATGATGGCTCGATTCTACGTCTCGATTGGCACGGAAGTCCTCCCCGCGTGGTCATCTGAGACCATCGCCTGGATAGGCGGCATCACCTCACTCTTCGCCGCCTTGATGGCCACACAACAAAATGACATCAAGAAAATCCTCGCTTACTCGACCCTATCCCAGCTCGGCTACATGGTAATGGCAGTGGGACTAGTGGCTCCAGAAGCCGGAATGTTCCACTTATTTACTCACGCATGGTTCAAGGCACTTTTATTCCTTGGTTCTGGTGCCGTCATTTATGCATGCCACCACGAACAAGATATATGGAAGATGGGAGGGCTACTCAAAAAAATGCCCATTACAGCGATCACCTTCCTAATTGGTACAATGGCACTCACTGCCGTTCCCTTTACGGCTGGATTTTACTCCAAAGAAGGAATTTTACACGCAGCACACCACCAGCCCCTATTCTGGGTAGCTGCATTTGTAGCCTTGCTGACGACCTTCTACATGTTCCGCTTATTTATTGTCGCGTTCTTGGGTAAAGCTCGAGAGCATGGCTCTGAAGAAGCATCCGAGGTACCGCTCATTATGTCTGCTCCGCTAGTTATTCTTGCGGTCATGTCATTCGCAGCACCTCACATTGCTAGCATATTTCCAGTGCCCTCATCGTGGGCTCTGAAATTTGATGTGATGCCTCACTTTGATGATCCCGTATTCTGGACCTCCATAGCAGCCTTTGTTATCGGTGCCACCTCCGCATTCGTCCTCTATACAGGAAAAGACAAAGACCCTATTAGCATTCCCCTGTTCCGCGACAAATTCTACTTTGACGAAATCTACGCCTGGATCATCAAGATTTTCCAAGATGCTCTTGCCGCTATCATCCACTTCTTTGATGCCTTTATCATCAACACAATTATCGTAGGTGGCTTAACTCGCTCGGCCACAGGCATCGGCAATGTTTTTCGTCGATACGCTCAATCTGGCAGCCTAAGTGGCTACGCATTCCTCATGGCTGTTGGCGTCCTCCTCGTTATCTACTTCACCGTCTTTGCATCCAAATAATAAGTCCATTGGACATATAAGACCTACTCCTTCATACCATGCTACTCGCTCTCATCCTCATACCGTTCTTGGCTGCTATTGGCATCCTAGGTGGTCTACCAGCTCGTCTTTCTGCTGTTATCGCTTCGCTCGCCAATATTTTGGTCGCGACTTACGCCTTATCATGCCCCGCATGTTGCGACGGCTTTAGCCTGCAAGTGCTAGCTGACCCCAACATCAACCTCTCACTAGGTGTTACTGGTATAAGTGCAGTTATGCTCATACTGAGCGTGATCGTAACCCTCGCCGCAGTTTACAGTGGCAAATGCCCCAGCGGGCGAGAAAAGCTCTGGTATTCTAGCTCACTCTTCATATCCGCAGGCGCAATCGGGGCCTTCCTTTCAACAGATGTCTTTTTCTTTTATGCCTTCCACGAACTGGCATTAATTCCGACTTTTCTAATGATTGGAATTCTCGGCCGTGGTGACCGTAAAGAAGCTGCTTGGAAAATAACGATCTACCTCGCTTTTGGATCGATCATCTTGCTCGCCGGCCTGTTATTAGCCACATCACACACCGGTAGCTTTGCTTTCAGTGATTTGAAAGAGATCCCAGCCACAGCTCAAAACACAGTGGCATTACTGCTCATCATTGGTTTTGGCACACTCGTTTCCTTGTTCCCACTACACAGTTGGGCAGCTCCAGCATACGCAAGCGCACCCACCCCAGTAGCTATGCTGCACGCTGGCGTGATGAAGAAATTTGGACTCTATGGCCTTCTCGTTATCGGAATGAAAGTCGCTCCACAGGGAATGCTCCACTGGTTGCCATGGATTTGCGTTCTCCTACTTGGCAACATCATTTGGGTTGGTCTTGTCACAATCAATCAAAAGCGTCTCGATCTCATGTTGGGTAATTCCTCTGTGATGCACATGGGATATATCTTTCTGGCCATTGCCGCACTCTCAGCCAATCCGGACAACAGTATTGCAGTGCCCGCCGCTGTGCTGCTTATGTTTGCGCACGGTATCTCAATCGCCCTTCTATTTTCATTGACCTCAGTTGTAGAACAGAAAACAGGCACTCTCGAAATCGCCCAGCTTGGAGGCCTTGCTAAAACTGCTCCAGCTCTAGCATTCCTCTTTGGATTAGCTGGCATGGCATCCATCGGGCTTCCTGGTTTGGCTAACTTTGCTGGTGAAGTCATGGTATTCTTTGCAGGCTTTGCAGACTGGACCCCTGGCGAAAGCTTAGGGTGGGTTCAGATCACCACGATCATAGCTCTCTGGGGCGTGGTCATTAGTGCCGTTTATATGCTACGAGCCTATCGTAATACCTTTCAAGGCCCACTAGTTAAGGCGACAGAGAACGCTGCTGACATTCATTACTGCGAAAAGATACCATCTTATATCTTAGCCATCACACTCCTTGTTGTTGGCATCTATCCACAAATCATTCTTCAGTTCCTATCTAACTGATTTGTTACCAGAGGAACTCCTAGCTTATTTCATCATCATGCAAGCGCACCTTATTGAATTCATCACCGTTGGCCTTGGCCTAATCCTGCTGATGTTTGAAGCCTTCTCGAAAGGTAACAAATCACAGATCGGACTCGTCGCCGCTGCTGGATTAGCCGTGATTCTCACCATGCTGTTTTGTCCAGCCCCGTCTTGTTGCCCGGTTCCTGATTGGATGGAACGCTTCTACAGTGACAACCAAACAGCTCGTTTCTATAAAATCATCGCTGTCACCAGTACTATTCTCGTGCTTCTGATGTCTGTCGATTTCAGCAAAGTGCTCACAAAATTCACTTCAGGTGACGATGACGACTCAGCCACCGGTGAGTTCTACTGCTTACCCGTATTTGCCTGCGCTGGCCTCATGTGGATGGCATCTGCAACGGACCTTGTTTCTATCTTTGTATCCCTCGAGCTCGTGACCATCACCTTCTACGTAATGGTTGCCTTTATGCGCCGCAATGTCGGTTCCCTCGAGGCAGGAGTGAAGTATCTCATCCTCGGGGCTTTATCGACGGGCTTTCTCGTCTACGGCATCGCTTGGATATATGGAACGATGGGAACGACAGATATATCTCTCTACGCAGGCATTCTTGAGAATGGCACCTATAACCGGAGCTACCTTCTCTTCGGCATTGCTCTAATGCTCATAGCTCTCGGTTTCAAAGTTGGAGCCGTTCCCATGCAGCTATGGATTCCTGATGTTTATCAAGGTGCACCTACCCCGATTACAGCATTTCTCTCAGTGGCTTCCAAAGCCGCTGGTTTCCTAGTATTGATGACCATCATATCACCTTTCTTGGCCGCTGAGCATACAGGCAACACGATCAGCGCTGTACTACTGATTATGGCGGGGGCGACGCTTCTCTATGGTAATTTAGCTGCTATTTCCCAGAACAACTTCAAACGCTTGCTAGCATACTCATCCATTGCACACGCCGGATTCCTACTCATGGGTGTCGCTACCCAGGATTACTCATCCGTATCCTTTTACCTCGGCACTTACCTGCTAATGACTTTTGCGGCTTTCTTTGTGCTAGCATTGATCCGATCCGAAGAGGATAGCGATGAGCTTGATGCCTTCAACGGTCTCGGCCAACGAAATCCAGTGCTAGCTTTTGCACTTACCATTGCCATGGCCGCACTCGCTGGAATACCACTTACCGCAGGTTTTTGGGGTAAGTTCTTCATCTTCAAATCGGCTATAAGTAATGATGTGTCTTGGTGGTTACTTAGCATTGCATTTATTAGCGTAGCTGCTGGCTTCTATTACTACCTTAAGGTCGTCAAAGCTATGTATTGGAACAAGGCCCGAAACGAAAACCCCATCACCGTTCCAATCATCACTAAGTTTGTCTTAATATTGCTCACTGCGGCTATTCTTGTTTTAGGAATTTACCCGCAGCCCATTTTCAACTTACTGGGACATTAGTAACTCTGTGCCTCTGTGAGGAGTTTTTTCATGCTGAGAAAATTGATTTCGTGCATCAATTGTGGCCTCTTAAAAAACAGGACCTGACACTCGACCTCACGCCTCCCTCATTGTAGAATTAAGACATGATAAATGTTGTAGTTCTATCTCTGCTTACCGGACTTATCGTCGGCATCTTGTTTACAGCCCTCAAACTGCCATTACCTGCTCCCAATGCCTTTGCTGGTGTCATGGGTATCGTAGGCATCTATTTAGGTTCTCTTGCATGGCCGATGATCAGCAAACTTTTCTCTTAAATCATGCTGCCTCAAGAGATCATACGTCGCAAGCGTGACGGCCTTACCCTGTGTGATGAGGAAATTAAGTTTTTTGCCGATGGCATTGCCAGCGGCTCGATTAGTGAAGGTCAAGTTGCAGCTTTCGCTATGGCTGTTTTCTTTCAAGGGATGGATGCTGATGAAGCCTCCACCTTAACAATAGCCATGCGAGACACTGGCGACGTCATCGATTGGAAAGATCTGGACCTATCTGGGCCAGTCATCGACAAACACTCCACCGGCGGCGTGGGTGACAACGTATCACTTATTCTTGGTCCATTAATTGCAGCGTGTGGCGGATATGTACCCATGATTTCTGGTCGGGGTCTTGGACATACTGGCGGCACACTCGATAAGTTGGATTCGATACCCGGATATAAATCCACGCCAGACAACAGCTTATTCCGTAAGGCTGTAAGCCAATGCGGCGTCGCTATTATTGGCCAAACAGGCAATCTCGCACCAGCTGACAAACGTCTCTATGCCACGCGTGACATCACCGCCACGGTGGAATCCATACCTCTGATCACTGCCTCCATTCTTTCCAAAAAGTTTGCCGCTGGCTTGGATTGCCTCGTCATGGATGTCAAAACAGGATCGGGAGCATTCATGCCCGACTACGACAAAGCTCGCGAGCTCGCACTCAGCATCACCCAAGTTGCCAATACTGCAGGAGTCAAAACAAGCTCATTAGTGACCGATATGAACCAATGTCTGGCGCACAATGCAGGCAATGCTCTGGAGATACGAGAAGCCATTGATTTTCTGACGGGAGAAGCACAATCACCACGACTAAAAAAAGTCATTTTCGCTTTGTGCTCCGAGCTACTCATTCTAGCCAAGCTCGCTAACGACAATGACCATGCTGTGGCCATGCTCAACGCGGCTCTAGATGACGGCAAAGCAGCTGAGGTCTTTGGAAAAATGACTAGCTTACTGGGCGGCCCCTCTGACCTTATCGAAAACTATGATAAGCATTTGACTAAAGCTGCGATTATCCGCCCCCTATTCTCCGATCAAACTGGCTATGTGAGTAAAATGGACACGCGAGCACTAGGCCTCTCCATCATTGGTCTTGGCGGAGGAAGAACGCGCGCCGAAGATACAATTGATCACTCAGTAGGCTTGGAAAAGGTAATTTCTTTAGGCGAATCATCAGACCAGCCATTGGCTATTATTCACGCAAATAGCGAGACTGCCTGGCTTGAAGCAGCTCAGACCATCAAGAAGGCAATCTCTTTTGATGCTGCGCCCCAACCAGAGCATCCACTCATTTACGAGGTTCTTCGGTAAGCAACATTAACATCAGCTATAAGCAAGCATGCACATCAATCGTATCATCATCTTGGTATTGGATTCCTTTGGGATAGGAGCCTCTGCTGATGCCAATCAATTCGGTGACGCGGGTGCCGATACCCTTGGACATATTGCAAATACATTTAGTCAAAATAAAGAGCTCGCTTTACCTAACCTATATAGGCTTGGTCTAGCTCACGCCTACCAGCTAAGCACCGGCCAATTCCCCAGTGGCATTACCCCCCCATCAGAGCTCAATGGTTCATACGCTTGCGCCCAAGAAATTTCCTCTGGCAAAGATACGCCCAGTGGCCACTGGGAAATGGCTGGAGTTCCCGCACTCTGGGACTGGGGCTATTTCCCTGATAAGGATGACTCGTTTCCTGATGACCTACTTCGAAGCATTGTCAATCGATCAGGAATACCAGGCTACTTGGGTAATTGCCATGCTTCAGGCACCGAAATCATAGCTAGATTAGGCGACGAACACATTCAAACTGGCAAGCCCATCTTCTACACTTCCGCGGATAGCGTTTTTCAAATTGCTTGCCACGAAGAACATTTTGGACTGGAGAATCTTTACCGCCTTTGTGAACAATGCCGCGAATTACTCACTCCTCTAAACATTGGCCGAGTCATCGCTCGTCCGTTCACAGGCACTAGTAACAGTAGTTTTGTGCGCACTGGAAACCGGCATGACTATTCCATTACCCCACCCAGCCCTACAATACTTGAAAAGTTAGTTAAAGACGGCGGCAAGGTAACGGGAATAGGGAAAATAGGCGATATTTTTGCCCACACCGGCATCAGCAAAGAAATAAGAGCATCAGGACACCCTGCCCTCTGGCAAGAGACGCTTGCTGCCATGGAACAACCTGCTGTTTCTGCAGACCCTCGAAGCATCATCATGACGAATTTCGTCGATTTTGACGCCCTATACGGGCACAGGCGAGACATCATCGGTTATGGTAAAGCCTTGGAAGAATTCGATCGGCAACTCCCCTTATTGTATCAAAAAATGAATGCTGATGATTTATTAATACTAACTGCTGATCATGGCAACGATCCTAGCTGGCATGGATCAGATCATACACGCGAACACGTCCCCATACTCCTTTTTCAGCATGAGCGACCCTCAGAGAACCATGGCTTCCGTGAAACCTTTGCTGACATCGCTCAAACCATTGCCCAGACATTCCATTTATCTTCATTTCAATACGGTAAACCACTGGATATTTGAACATTTCAAAGATATATATACGAACTCAATGACTCCACATATCGAAGCAAAACCTGGCGACTTCGCCGAAACCTGCCTACTTCCAGGAGATCCTCTCCGTGCAGAGCACATCGCTGAAAATTTCTTATCCGATGTAAAACAGATCAACAGCGTCCGCAACATGCTCGCCTTCACCGGCAACTACAACGGCATACCAGTATCCGTGATGGGAACAGGCATGGGAATACCCTCCATCTCTATCTATGCCAAAGAGCTCATTACCGAATACGGTGTCAAAAACCTGATTCGTGTGGGTAGTTGCGGAGCCATCAACACCTCTATCAAAATACGCGACATTGTCATTGGTATTGGAGCTAGCACCGATTCAGGAGTCAACCGACAGCGTTTTCAAGGTCATGACTATGCGGCCATTGCGGACTACGGCATTATCAAGGCACTCAACACAGCTGCGCGAGAATCGAAAATCGATGTTAAAAATGGCAATTTATTTTCATCTGACCTTTTTTACAGCCCAAACTCCTCGATGTTTGATACCATGGACAAGATGAATATACTCGGCGTCGAAATGGAAGCTGCAGGCCTTTACGGCGTCGCCGCAGAATACGGTGCCAAGGCAGCCGCAATTTGCACCGTATCCGATCATATACGATCAGGTGAATCCACAAGCTCTGAGGATCGCCAATCTAGCTTCGAGGAAATGATGCGTATTGCTCTTGATGCTGCCAAGCTTCTGAAAACTGATAATAAAGAGATATGATCAACCCTAAGGAATTAGCAAGGCTGGCATCATCAGCTCGCGAATTGGCCTACGCACCTTATTCAAAATTTAAGGTTGGAGCTGCCATATTAACGACTGACGGCAAGACCTACACTGGTTGTAATGTGGAAAATGCCTCATACGGCATAAGCATGTGTGCAGAGAGAGTTGCTCTCTTCAATGCTGTATCTGACGGGCAGAAGTCAATCCACTCGATTGCACTCTCGTTATCTGGTTCTGGCAGCCCTTGTGGAGCATGCCGGCAAGCCCTTTATGAGTTCAATCCCTCTATGATGGTCTATTTAGCAGATGAAACAGCAAGTATCCATCACGAGACCACGCTGAATATGCTCTTACCCCACGCATTTGGCCCCGAAAACCTCGGTTAAGCGCGACTATTCCCTTTCACCATGAGCCAAATTCGCTTATTCCCCGTGTAACCAATATTCACCTTTTATGCGTGTTTTTCTCATACTCTTCAGCAAAGAATTCAAAAACTTTTTCCTGACCCCTTTTGGCTGGGTCATCTTAGGCCTGGTCTCACTCATGCAAGGTCTCTCTATGACAACAGCCATGGAGAAAATGAAAGACGCGCCCATGAGTGAAAACTTCCTCTACATAGCATTCAGCTCACCGAACTTCTGGTTTTACTTCCTGTTTATATTCCCACTGCTCACCATGCGACTTTTTGCAGAGGAGGAAAAAACAGGTACTCTTGAAACATTGATGACGGCTCCTGTTACCAGTAGCCAAGTTGTGCTCTCCAAATACATGGCCGCCTTTGCTTTTTATGCTCTCTTGTGGTCGCCAATCTTACTTCATCTGAAAATATTCACTGCCGTGACGGGGAGCCCCCCTCCACTCGAAATGGGTCATTTGATTGCCACCTATGCGATCCTTTTGCTCATTGGCAGTTTTTTATTAGCAATCGGTTGTTTTGCATCGACGCTAAGTTCTAGCCAAATTGTCGCTGGCATCATCACGATTGCCATCATCGTTATTCTTTTTTTCTTAGGCTTCGTGCCCTACTACACAGGCGAAGGATTTCAGGCAGTGTCTATGTTCCATTATGTAGCCATCCAGGAACACCTGAGCCTATTTACAGGTGGAGTCATTGATAGCCGACCCGTTGTCTACTATCTCAGCATGGCCGCCTTCTTCCTTTTTCTTACTCACCTAACTTTAGATTTCCGACGCTGGAAATCCTAACATTTACCCCGCTTCCTCATGCCTGAAACATCAGCATCCAGCTCACCCGCTCGTCCAGTCCGACGAGCAGGACGGACGGTCAATGTTATCATTCAAACCATCCTGATCGTTACTGCCGTAGTTGCCGCTAATTACCTCAGTTGCGCTAACCATAAGCGTTACGACCTAACTGAAAAAAGAAATTTCACCCTTTCTGACTTCAGTCAAAAGTTTCTCAAAAGTGACATACTTCAAAACCACGGTGCGCCCGTGCAAGCTTTTGTTGTCATGCGTCGCACCTCGCCTCACTACTCAAGAATATACCACCTGCTTGATGAATACCAGCGCCTAGCAGGTAAGGCCATGAGTCTTGAATTCATTGATCCCCTTCGCCAAACAGATCGCACACTCGAATTAGAGGCGATCTACGGAATACAATATAGTGAAGACATGATCATTATTGATGGCTTCGTCAACAAGACTGAGTCAGATGAGGATGCCGAGACTAACCAAGCAACCAACCCTACTTCTACACCCAAAGCACAAGATTCAGCTAATGCTCTAGAAACCGCTGCGGCAGCAGACGCCAATCCGGCAGCAGACGCCAATCCGGCAGCAGACGCCAATCCGGCTGCAGACGCCAATCCGGCTGCAAACGCCAAGCCGGCTGCAAACGCCAATCCGGCTGTAAAAAAACCATCAAGCCACCTTCGTGCCATTCGTGTCTCCGACCTATACTTGCAGGACGAGAATCAGATCATTGTTGCATGGCAAGATGAGGATATTATTACCTCAAACCTAATTAGTTCTATCGAGGGTTCACCTCGCACCATTTACCTAGCGGCTGACAAAATGAATTTACAATCGCAAGATGGAGAACCTGCATGGATCGTGTTAGCCCGTATTCTTCTTCAGCAAAATATCGAGCTCCGGCCAATACGTCTGGCTGATATAGACGCCATCCCAGAAGACGCTGAAGCACTTGCGCTCATAGGCCCAGCATATGACCTCAATGAGCGTGAACTTAAGATGCTCAAGCAATACTGGGACAGGCAACAATCAGCCCTACTTGTAACGCTCGACCCCACTGCCAAACTCGATAATCTACGGATTTTCCTACGCAGCTATGGCATCACAGCACGCAACGATCGGATCATTACCGTAAAAGATGGGCAGACCTTATCGAATGCTCAATGCCTCTTCTCGCGTGGTTCTGAAATCAATAGCTCTCTACAAGGTAAATCTACCGTATTCGAGGGAGTTAGCTGCAGCCTAGAAGTCCGAGAAAATGACGAACGTCTATTGAATAAGCGTATTCAACCCATTGGCCTAGCCCAGGCTGTTTCTGGCTGGTGGGGTGAAACTAGGCTCCATGAACAAAACCCCCTCTTCAATCCTGAAGAAGATTACGCTGAACCTTTATTTCTATCTGCTGCGATTCTGCGTGGGCAAGCCACATCAGACGACACAGCAAACCTCGTTTCAAAGATGGTTGTCATAGGTAATACAGACTTCCTAGCCAGTCGAAAAACTCGCCCCGAGCAAGCCGACTTTATCCAATCGAGCGTCAATTGGCTTATAGGTCGTGAGGAACTTATCGGGATAGGCCCCAAAAAACTTTACCGGCATAAAATGACCATACTCGCAGCTCACAATGCCTTTATAACTAAGTTAGTTCTAATATTCATTCCCGCTGCAATCATATTGATAGCTCTCATTGTCTGGAATACCCGTCGGGCGTAGTGTTCGTATCATTATCAACTAGCCTCTGACTACCACATCACAGTTGTGCGTATCTCATTCACCATATTATTAGCCATAATCACAATATTACTTTGTGCATTAGCTGTCGTATTCACTGATGAGGATTACCGCCAAATACTATTCGGCAAACCTTCCGCTCAAGCTGGAGAAAAGCTATTTAATACCGCAACGCTCGATGACGTCCGAAAAATCACACTAGCCAACAGTGATGGCGACGATGCACATTTTTACGTGGATGACAATCGCTGGATGGCAACAAGACCATGGCAAGACAGAGCAGACCCTCTTTTCATGAAAGCCTTAATGCATTTCACTGCCTTACTACAGGTCGAAGAAGTCATTGCTAGTGATGAAATAACACTCAGTGAATGCGGGCTGGAAGACGGGCATATTAGAGTCTTGATGCAAAATGAAAGCGGTAAAAATGTCTGCCAATACCTTATCGGAAGACAGGCTGCATGGCACCTACCCAGCGACGGAGAAGACAAAAAAAAATCACCTTCAATTTTCATACAAATTCCATCGAGCGAACAAAAAAACAATATCTACGTATGCAGTCAAGAGTCGGCAAACGCCATACATCAGCTATTTAAAAATAAATTTGAGCGATTCAGAGATCACCACCCATTCTATTTCAGCCCTAAATATCTCGATAATGTCCGTGTTCAAAGCGCCCAAGGCGAAGTAGTTCTCTCTCGTGAAAATCTTCAATCAGCCTGGGCAATCACCAAGCCCTTAGAGCTGCGAGCAGACCCGACCAGCATCAATAGTCTTTTTACTGACCTTGCGAAACTAACGGCACTTCGAGTCGATGATCGCGAAAACGTAACGCTCCCTGCCGGTCAAGACACCACTGCTCAAACTCAGGAACTATCAATACGCTTTGCCGATAGAGGAGATGAAATCACTCTGCGTATTTACCCTCCTGCTGAAGACAATAATAACACCGTACTTGCCACAGTCAGCAACCGCCCAAACGCCGTTTTTGAATTACCTCTCACTTTAGAGGCTGCTCTCCCCAATACAACATCACTCAGCCAGCTACAATCTGGAGTCAATGACCTACGGGCCAAAACAATGACGCATCTGAATGGTCCTCAACTCAAAACAATCATTATCCGACCAGAGGCTAAATCCCCCATCATGCTACAGCGCACCCCGAAAACCACTTGGCGTGTCTTACGAAGAACAGGTTGGAAGGAAGCGAATCAAGATAGCATCATCAACTTGATGACCGCGGTAACCAGAGACAAGGTGCAAAAATTCGTAACAGATGCAGCTACTGACCTCTCTATCTATGGTCTTGACCAACCATTCCTCCAAATAGCCTTCATTAGTTTTAAAAATGAAAGTATGAGAGTGGCATTTGGTCGCGATGCGAAAGATGAAAACTTATATGCAAATATTGTAGGCAAACCCAACATTTGGCAAATCAGCTCAGAAACATTGGCTAAGATCGCACAAAATTCATGGCAATGGCGAACTTCACATATCTGGCATATCCCAAAAATTGATGTCACAAATATTAGTATTCAGAAAAAAGATCAGCCAAGTTCAGAGCTTGATTATAATCACTTCACCGGCACTTGGACAGCCATACAAAATGGAAAAATAGCATCAGCCAGCCTTAACCCCAATAGGGCTGATAAATTCCTTACCTATCTTGATTCTTTGACGACGCTTCGGTGGCTGGGGCCACTTCACTCACAAGCTATGCTGTCACTTGCAAACCCAGATATCACGATTAAAGTCACCATGCGACGATTCGACAACGAAGGTAACGATCTACCACCCATGATAAAAACCCTAAAAATATCTCAGACCCCTGGTGGCTATATCAATTTTGGCAAAGTGGATAGTTCCTCCATCAACCCTGAACAAGAAGATGAGATCAGCTATTTCCTACTCAGCTCAGAGAACATCAAAAAGCTCAGCATTAATCTATTCGAGTAACCTTTTTTATTACCATGCCAGGCATTGATCCATATTCCCTCCGCAAAGATTTCCCCATTCTTGATCAAATGATCAATGGTAAGCCATTGATCTATCTAGATAATGCAGCAACTTCCCAGAGCCCAAAACAGGTAATGGAAGCCAGCACCCACTATTATTCTCATATCAATGCGAACATCCACCGTGCTGCTCATAAACTCGCCAGAGAAGCAACCGCTGCACACGAAGGCGCCAGAGAGACCATAGCTAACCACCTCAACTGCAAGCACAGTCACGAGCTTATCTTCACCTCAGGAACAACAGACTCGATCAACCTAGTATCGAATACACTTGCCCTATCGGGAAAGATATCAGCTGGCGACAAAATCATCATCTCAACGCTAGAGCACCATGCCAACATTGTGCCATGGCAAATGCTTTGCCAGCGCACCGGGGCTTTACTTGAGGTCATCCCCATGAACGAAAATGGCACACTGGATATGAATGCTTATGGCGAAATGCTTGATGAGAAAGTCAAACTAGTGGCAGTCAGTCACGTTTCAAACGCCCTTGGAACAATCAATCCTGTCTCAACTATTATTTCTATGGCTAAAGATTATGATGCTTTAGTTCTCATCGACGGCGCTCAAGCAGCGCCTCACTTTAAAATCGACGTTCAAGACCTGAACTGTGATTTTTATACTTTTTCAGCTCACAAAATTTACGGACCTACGGGAATTGGCATTCTCTACGGCAAAGAACAAATCCTCAACGAACTCCCGCCATGGCGAGGAGGTGGCGAAATGATCAAAGAGGTAAGTTTCGAACATACCACATATAATGATCTTCCATTCAAATATGAAGCTGGAACACCTGATATTGAGGGAGCTATCGCTACAGCTGCAGCTGTCGATTACATGAACAACATAGGCCTCGAGAAAATCGCTGCACATGAGAGCAAGCTAGAGCAAAGGGCAACATCAGCTTTAAAAGAAATAGAAGGCATTCAACTTTACGGTACCGCACCCCAGAAAGCTGGCGTCGTTTCTTTTCGTATCGAAGGTATTCACCACTACGATCTCGGAACACTACTAGATCAAATGGGAGTAGCTGTTCGTACTGGTCATCATTGCTGCCAGCCCCTGATGGCGCGTTATGGTGTTACAGGTACGGTGCGCGCCTCATTCGCAGCATACAATACCGAGCAAGAAGTTGACGCCTTTATCGAGGCCGTCAACAAAGCCGCCAGAATGCTGACGTAAGTTATACTAAAGCCTTGCCTTAGCCAGACGGCGCACAAAAGCCTCCATCTCATCCTGTCTTTGCTCAAGTTGATCAACGAGCTTTAGTTGTGTTCGTGCGCGGTCAAGATTCTGTCCGTATCTCCTGGTTTTAAAATACACATCCCCTTCTAAATAATCAGTCAAAAAGCGCATACCTGTCTCAAATGATATAAGCACTCCGGCAAATGCTAAATTATCAAGCTCTGCATCACATAAACAATTGCAGGCATCAATGTAACCTTCCGCTAGCGCCTCAAACATAGGCATACGCACCACTACTTTGGTGAGGTCTCGCTCGTCTTCTGCAGCGGGACTGACCGCAGTTCTTACTAAATCTCCAAAATCGTAGAGAGAGAGGCCAGGCATCACAGTATCAAGATCGATAACACAAACGGCTTCGTCTGTGTCCACATCCATCATCACATTGTTTATCTTAGTGTCGTTGTGTGTGACCCGAACAGGCAGTAGTCCATCACGACGCAAGTTCACTAGTTTAGAAACGATCAGATGTCGTTTTTTGATGAAATTCAGCTCAGATTCAACCTCGGCTAAGCGACCACAAGGATCGAGATCTGCCACATTCATCAAGCGCTCATAGCGCTTAGGGGTATTATGAAAATCAGGAATAGTTTCCTCAATGCCCTCGAGAGGGATATCACTGACGAGATCCTGAAAGGCTCCAAAAGCATGGGCTGCTTGGTATGCCTGCCTAGTATTTTCGACAATTTCGTAGGTACGACACCCCTCGATAAAGTTATAACAACGCCATATACCACCACCAGAACCAGACACATACGCGCCCCCTTTTCTTGCTGGATATAGATTCAATGTTTGCCCCCCAATATCACGCTTAACTCGCATCACCTTCGAGTTAATATGCCGGGTCACCATTTCTACATTGCGCATCACTGCAAGCGGCTCCTTGAATACCTTCTCATTAATTCGCTGAAAAATGTAACGGCGCTTGAGGCCATCTTCTGTTTCAAATGCCGCCATGTAGGTCGCATTGATATGACCACTGTGTATTTCCTCACCCTCAACGAAAGCACCAGCAATGGCGAATTCATTGGCAATCTTTTCGATATGACAATCGTAATCCATGATGTGAATAGACTCTAAGAGAATTCCTTATCAAGTCGGCTAATGATACTGGGCAAAGCCAACTCGATCACAGTAGCCACTTCCTGGTAGGCCCTAGATCCCATACCTATAGGGTCAGGCAAATCAGCACCTGCAAGACCTTCATCCTCATTGATAAAGTCACACAACAAACATACGGAATCAGCGCACTTAGGAAAGTAATCCTTCACCATCGCAGCATGCGAGTTGGTCATAGCGATAATCAAGTCAGAGCTTGATAATAAATCCTCATCTACCAGACGGCTAGAAAAGCCCGAAAGCGATGCTTTTTTAGATTTCACTATATCAAGTGTCTCACGACTAGCAGGTTGCCCTATCATGGCCCCTACTCCTGCAGAGCCTATCTTAAGCCCTGAATTATCACCCACGGCTTTTCTAAGCAGCGCTTCAGCCATGGGGCTACGACACGTATTACCGGTGCAGACAAACAAAACACTTTTCATCGACATAGCTTAAAATTAAAGCAAATGATCTTCCCCGTATACAAATAAGATCACTAATTAGAAATAGGAAGATTGCAGAACGCTTACCTTGTCTTCAAATGTACAGATGTGCGATTTCTTCCGCCCTCCGAGCGCATGTGGTAGGTGAAACTATCCATCATACCTAATGCACCTAGTCCCGTTTCGATCATTTCCTTATTAGCATTAAAATCACTCAGCTCAGAAGCTGACATCAGTTCATCAGCATTATCCTCAATCAATTTGAGCCACTGCTCAGCATAGCTGTGCATCACCTTCATATCAATATCTAGCCAAACGCCTTGACGAGAATCTCCATCTCCCTTGGCTACGAGCGACGCCAAGTCTTCAGAAAAGCGCTTCGAGCTCGAAGCTAAAAACAAATCATCATTCACAGATACAGAAGGAACAAAATCATCATTCTGGAATGGGATCGGGACGAACCAAGTTTTCAACCCCTCTTTCTCGCTACTCATCGGCACCTGCATTGGAATATCAGCACCTGTCATCTCACTTGCTTTTTTCAATAAGCTCTCAAGAGCTTTATTCAGACGTGTCCATGACGTTTGTAATTTCTCTCGATCATCAACGGTACTGACATATGCCACACGTGGTATCTTGCCCCCTTTGACAATAGCTTCGGGCAGCATTGGCGCCTTTGGCAGCGAACCATTAATATCGACAACGAGCGCTGTTTCAGAGCCAAGACCCTCTGCCATATCTGTGCGTAATGCTTTCCAAACCTCCATCAAATCACTGCGGAACATTTGATCAAACATCTGTATACTTGCATTATACTGGATGAAATCTGCATTACCCTCATCAGCAGCGGCTTGTGAAGCCAATTGGGGTAATATGTGCTGGGAGGTAGCATAACCTACCTCAACCAGGGTATCAATCAAGCTCATCAAACCCTCGTTGTATTTAGGATTAGTGGCCCAATTTGCGAACAGGAGGTTACCTTCCCCTTGAGACATAGCGGAGAGCTTATGATCGGAACCCATATCGTATTGCGGCATATTAGAGCCCCCTTGTATTTCAATTTTGATACCCTCCTCCAAATAAGCAACATAGCTGGCATCTGAGCCCTTGAACATTGCCGCAAGTTCACGAGCCTGCTTATCAATATTATCAAGCATCACTTCCAAATCTTGAGTGTCACCCAATGACTTTGACGCCGCCAACTGATCAGCCAAACCTTCCGAAAAAGATGCTGTCCAATTATACAGCACCTTCTCCAAAGCTGATAAATCATAGGCCAATTCACCGTCGTTAAAGCCGTAAGTAAACAAATTACGATCAAGATACTCGTCTGCAAACTTGACCTTCTTGCTTGCACATAGCGAATCCTCAACATCATCAACTAACACAAAGTCGTCTTCTGAACTTCCCATAAAAAGAACGACATAACCATGAACCTCACCCACCAAAGCAACGATCGTTTTAGTTTCGATGAGTTTGAGGAATTCTCCAACTTCGACGTCAGACATACCTAACTCTTCCAAATTCGAAGCCCAGAGAAGGCCTAGGCCCTGCCCCTCCCCCATCTGATCCATCATTTTCTTGCCACTAAATTTATAACCCTCGAATTGAGCTCCCCCTCGCTCGACAACCACTGATTCAACACCGACGTCGATCATACTGAATAAATTCGGCACAGCCTCTAGCTGATCACGAACAAGTGCCCGAGAATCCTCATCGACTATCTTAACACCTTGATAATAGGCTGGCATGTCGACTGCACCAAACATCTTAACAAAGTCTGATGGAAAACCTTTAAGCGGGCCTGCGAAAATTTTCTTAGGATCATTCATTGCTCCAGAAAGATTCTTGGTCACTGCTGCATCACCCACATAGGCAGCCATCCGACCACCATAATAAGATACCCGGTCAGAAAAATTTATGACTTCTAGCCCTACTTTTGGAACATTCTCTCCATACGCTACGAAATAATCTTCCCCGTATTGTGTGGCTTGCATTTGAATCAATCCTTGATTGCCAGCCAGGTCACCAAAAGAGACACCCTCTTGTTCCAAACGCTCCTTAAACACCTTGCCCATTGGAGTTTGCCACATCTTATCTATGACACTACTACCATTAATTACTGCACTATAAGCGCTCGTATTTGCAGGTAGATATTGAGCAAACCCTAACTTTTCGGCTCGCTGTTCAGGACTCACTTCCACTTTGGCAGCAGGCACTGGAATCTTTACTTCAACCTGAGACTCGCTCGATTGCTCAACTGATTTTTTATTACAGCTTACGAAGGCAAGCAGTGCAGAGAATAGGAACGGGATAATATATTTTTTCATCTTGTTAATAATGGCTGTTTGACTTCATTTGGTTTTAGCCGAATGGTTTTAAGGCTTACAACTCGAACACAACGTTGACGAACTTCCTCACCTGTCGTGTTACATCACTAAATCTAGCTCCTCATGTTCTTTTTCCAATTACAAAGCTCGATAATTTTCATAAGGTAGATCCATAACCATGCCAGAATTACCAGAGGTCGAAACGACATGCCGTGGCATTGAGCCTTACCTTATTGGCCGTAAGGCTTTAAGCATCGATATCAGGAATCCCAACATGCGCTGGCCCATCGAGGAAACCGTTCGAGAGCTTGTAGGCGTAAAAATAGAGGCTGTACAACGTAGAGCAAAATACATATTGATACGATCAAATAAGGGAACCTTAATTCTTCATCTGGGAATGTCCGGAAGTCTTCGGATATGCCCCCATGAAACGGAATTTAAAAAGCATGATCATTTTGTCATTGGACTTGGTAGTGACATAGAAATGCGTCTTCACGATCCGAGGCGATTTGGTGCTGTCTTATGGCATCCAACTATTGACGGCCCCGTCTCTAAACACCGACTATTACAGCATTTAGGGCCGGAGCCCCTCAGCAAAGACTTTGATGCCAACTATCTAGTAACTAGTTGTAAAAACAGAAAGACGACTATCAAACAATACATCATGAATAACAAAACCGTCGTGGGCGTCGGCAATATTTATGCCTGTGAAGCGCTATTTAGATCAGGAATCAAGCCGAACCGCAATGCTGGCAACATATCCCGTGCGAAGCTCACTTTACTGAGTGAACAGATTAAAAAGGTTTTAAGTGAAGCCATTAAACAAGGCGGCACTACCTTACGTGATTTCCTCAGACAGGACGGCCAGCCTGGCTATTTCAAACAACGACTTCAGGTATATGACCGAGCAGGAAAACCTTGCCGGCATTGTGGCAGTAGTATTCAAAAAATCGTCATTTCTAATCGGTCTACTTTTTATTGTTCAAAATGCCAGCGATAGGTTCATCTCACATCTTGACATTTTTCTAAATTAGCTCAGATTTCGCCCGTCCTCTACCAAGGACATTCAGCACATGCCGGTGTGGCGGAATTGGTAGACGCGCGTGATTCAAAATCACGTTCCCTAGGGAGTGCGGGTTCGATTCCCGCCGCCGGTACTTTTGAATTCTTCGCGCCTAGGTGTCTATTGAGCCTGTTGGGCCTACTATCAACCTAGTCGTTTAGCTATTTCTTGTCAGCAAAGTGGGCTCTGAGCGCATCAACAACTCCCCTACTCGCCTTCCGCGTGGCAACATAGCCCCCGACTCTTGCCACCTGCAACTTGACTTCAGGGCATGCATTCGCGGGACAAGCCAGCATTTCAGCCATCTCAGGGTCTAGCATATCAAGATCATTATGACTGTCCCCGACAGCAAATGCGTGCTGTTTTGATAAACCCATCAAACGAGCCACCTCCAGCATGGCTGTTCCTTTATGGAAATGCTTGTGGCTAAAGCGCAGGTAAATGCCGTTGCGTTGATATGAAAGAGACGTTTTAGATTCAATCTCGCCATCAATTTTACGCACGATCATATCCATTTCCGACGCCGTGGAGGCAACAATGCCTGCTGGCTCTTCTTTTTGAATACCCCATACAGCTGCAGTCTCATCCTCTACCCACTGCTTCAAACCTTTTAGCACCTTACGACACTGTCGAAACAATTTGTGGTGCTCTCGCTCACAGCGTTTGTTCCAATCTTCATTACCAACCCAGCGACCAAACTTATTAGGCAAATAAATTTCGCGTTCACGAGCTATAATATAGTCAGGCAAAATAGGGAAACGTGCATCGATTAGGCCCTGCACTGCTTGCATCAAGGACCTCCCTGTATTGATACCCCAGCAAGACTTGTGAGCACTTCGCATCTCCTTCATCAGCTCAAAAAAATCAGCACTGACGGCAGGATCTTCGTCAGGGTCCACAAGGGTTCCATCGAAATCAAAAGACAACAGCCAACGCGGCGAGTCTGCTTCAGTAAATGGCTTCAGTAATTTCACAGATGGTGAGCTTCATCAAATAACAGACTGGATAAGTGCACGGTAACTATTCCTCCACTGGTATTGCTTTTCGTGGTGTGGATTCAGGCTCCGCAATCGCTTTGGGAGGCTTAATGCCAATTCCGTCACCGAACTCTTCCTCAACAGGCACAGCCCTGGCGGGGACTGCGCTACGAACATTGGGCTCAGTAACAGCACTACTGATTTGCTTTACCTCATCACTTGGTCGATTCCTGCGCATTTTAATCTCCACGCGCCGGTTCGGAGCTTGAGCTTCTATATCACCAGCTTTGACCAATGGTGCTGTCTTACCAAAGCCCCTCACCGCGATACTAGACTCATCAAGACTCAAGGTGTTGACCAACCATGTCTTTACCGCCATAGCGCGCTTTTGAGATAATGCTAAATTGGGCTGAGCTTGACCTATCAGATCGGTATGACCATCAACCCAACATACCAAATTGGGGTGCTTATCGATAAGGAGAGCTACCTTCATTAAGCTAATCCGAGCGCTCTGACGCAAGGTAGCACTATTAAAATCAAACAAAAGGTCGCTCCCGATCAATGCCTTCGTAGCTAATAACGAGTTACCATCCATGCGAGCCATTGCATCCAGCGAGGTAAAGTCTTTAAGCAAGCCATTCTCCGATTCACCACCTGCACCTTGCCGTAAAGCATCAGTATAAACATCTGGGTCATGTTCAGCGGCTTCTCGAGCGCCAGGGTCAACAGCAACCTGACTCTCGTTTGCTCTAGGAAAAAAGTCTTCGGTTTTACCCAAGTCCGGTAAGGATGCTTCGAAAATCGGCGCATCAAGCTGATTCAACATTTCTGCATCTAGTTCGCCCGCTGCTGCAGGTTCAGACATAGGAACCTGAATCGTCTCAATATCTGGGCTAATATCTATCTCCACATCTGCCATGTTTTCCAGCATGTCGAGTTCATCTGCTGGCGGAACAATTGGCACAGACTCGACGACATCTACAGGTTCTGGTCTATTCAGCTCTGGTCTAGAATCTGATTTATCCACTCGATTCACACGAACCACCTCAGTCTGTATCTCAGATTGTTCAACACTCTCTCGGAGTTTGATATCTATGCGGCCCAGCATCACGAATGCGAAAGCATGTAAAATGATCGCAACCATTAAGGCGATAGCAACCCACTTGCCAACCCCTTCGTTCTCAGGGAGCCTGAAAGAGGATGTCCCTCTCAGACCGCCATTCCAGCTGTAATCATCTTCCATCGGATGTGATGTTAACTTATTTTGATTAAATGGCAACCGAGCGTTTACAGAGATAAGTTCGCTTAATCGATACTTTCACTTTAGCGCTGGCTCGTTCCATTGATTTCCATAGAATCAACAAGCCATGAAACCAGATACAGCAAACCAACATTCACATCAAAATGACGACGGTATGAACAAACCCAAAAAAACCGCGAGACGCTATGTCTGGATAATCCTAACGTTATCAGCTATGCTCTGGTTTGCCCCCAATATATATTTTAAGAAAAGCCTGCAATTTTCCAAAGTTGAACTGCAATCTGGCAGCATCAGCCAAGTCGACTATGAATCGAACCTTCTGAGCAATCGCCGATATTTTTTAGCCTGCAAAATAGGATCTTCGATTTTATTATTGGCTTCTATCCTATACCTCGTCAGCCAGCTTGAAATTCGTCGCTCTCCCAGTTCAACTCAAGGGGCCCGAAAATCAAGTAACTCAGACATATAGCTTCACCAAATGCATGATAATCATGTTTAAGAAAAATCGGTAAATTTGAACTGTAGTATTGGCAAGGCATAATTCCTCCACTACAAATATTGAGTAATTATAAATAATATTTCACCATTCCATGCAAATTTCATGCCCTCACTGTAATACAGCTCTAGATGTAGCGCCCGAGCACTTCGGCCAACAAGTTCAATGTCCTGCTTGTAACAATCGTTTTCAAATTCCAGATGGCCCAACAGATCCAAGTGATTCTGACTCCCTGAAGCCAGAACGCCAAGGCTGGGAAGAGGGAGATCACGCCAATGTCAATTTTGGCAAAAGCTTTCTTATCGGAGCTAGCCTGACTATTGGTTGGTTATTGCTCATGCTCCCCTTCGTTGAAAGTTTCGGAGCTATATTCCTGAAGCGTGGTTGGGTAAACTGGGCCGAGACACTCTTGTTTTTCTGGGGTCTTACCATCCTCTTTATGAAGTTGAAGAAAAACCAACATCAAGCTCAAGCTACCTTGCTCAACCTTTTTCCTGAAAATATCGGCAAAGAAATTAACTCCTCTACCGTCGGCGCCTTTATTGACAATATTTACAGCACGCCTCTGAGCCTACGTGACAGCCTCATTGTGAACCGCATTCGCAAATCTCTCGAGCTTTTCGAATCACGTTGCGACAACGGTGAGGTCGCAGGCTTCTTAGGCATACAGTCAGACCTCGACGCGAATCGTTCCATGGGCTCATATTCGCTGATCAAGGTATTCTTGTGGGCTATTCCAATTTTAGGATTTATCGGAACGGTGATGGGCCTGTCTGTTGCCGTTGGCTCACTTGCAATGGGCGACAACTCCGACCCAGAGGCACTCAAAGAGTCCATCAATAGCCTGACGGGTGGTCTTGGAGTAGCGTTTGACACCACCCTACTCGGTCTGATCTTAAGTATCTTACTTAGTTTCCCTCTAGCCGCCGTTCAAAAAAGGGAAGACGAAACCCTAACTCTTATCGACACCTTCTGTACTGAGAAGCTCCTCCCTAAGCTCAATGACAGCAAGCAGCTAGGTACAGACGAACTCATCGAACAAGCCGATAGCATACCACAACTGGTGGCATCATTGGCGCGAGCACACGAAACATTTTTGGTGAACCTGAATAAATCTACTGTTCAGTTAAATCAAACCCACACCAAACTTGAGAGTTCATTAGACCAAGCTGTCACTAAACTTTCTGATACAAGCAGCGAGCTCTTCTTAAAGTCGCACAACAACTTAACAAGATCCTTTGAGAGCATTGCAAGCGGCATTGAATCTATCAACCGCAGCTTACGCCAACTTGGAGAAAAAGAAATCCCCGGCGCCATACCTAAGAAGCGAGGCCTATTTTCCAGAAAATAATCTGTCGTGCCAAAGCGTCGATCTAATAGTGACGAAGGGGTAGACCTCTTCTCTTTCATGAGCATTCTAGCATGCCTCATTGGCATCCTCACGCTTATGATCAGTGTCATGATGCAAGCTCAACAAGCCGAACAAGAAGAAAAGGCAGGCAAGACCAAGGAGGAGAGAGTTCGCGCCATGGAAAACCTTCAACTCAAAAAGAAAGTTGAGATTGCCGAAAAAGAAAAAGAAAAGAAGGAAGAAAAAATCAAAAAAGAAAAGTCCTCCGTTGCAGCACTTCAGCACCTCAAGGATCGCACCATCGCACTATCACTGAAGCTTGAAGGACTCAAAAAAGCAGAAGACCCCGAACAGTCTGATACCGCTTTGCAAAAGACGATCGAGAACATGATCAAGGAAATCGCCGCCCTTAAAGAGGAACAGCCGCCTTTGGATAAGAGGCTCAAAGAGCTGCAAGCCGAATTGAAATCACGCAAGGAAGCGCCCAAGCCGAAGCAGTCAGTAAAAATAAGGCCGCGTGGCTTTGGTCAAAAAGGTGCACGCAATCTATTCTTTGTTGAGTGCAACTCAACAGGAGTTGTTCTCTACACCAAAGGTGTTCCAGGTAAGCCTATCTCCACAAAGGCTATCCCCACCAACGAGATATTTAATGATTATCTAGAAAAGGTGAAAAAAACAAATGATTCCATGGTGCTGTTTTTGGTCAGGAAATCTGGCAAGCTAGCCTACGACTGGGCAGCCGGAATTGCCGAAACTAAATACAACGTTGGCCACGGCAAATTACCCATGCCCAATGACGGGAAAATAGATCTTTCCGCATTCAAATAAAATTATATGGCACGCAGGAAAAATTCAGGCGGTGACGGAGTGAGCTTAGACTCACTCATGGATGCGCTTACCAACGTAGTGGCGGTTCTGATTCTCGTGCTTCTGCTCGTCTCCGCGGATGTTAAACAAAAAGTAGAGCAATTCTTTGATGACATTGAACCCGCTACTCCAGAGCAAATCGAAGAATCTAAGAAAAAAATCGAAGAACTGGAAAAAGAACAACAAAAACTTGATCAGCTACTGAGTGAAGATCCACCCAGTCCAGAGGAGCTTGAAGCGGAAAAAAGGAAACTCTCGCTTCTCGAGAAGACCATTGAAAACACTGAGAAGAAAAACAGAGAGCTCCTTGCCAATCTTGAACAACTCAAAAAGCTTGAAGCCGAAAAACGCAAGCAACGAGACGCAGAAGAAAAGAAAACCACCTTCATGCAAGAAGAAATCTCACGTTTAGAGGCTCTACTAGACGAGACACCTGTCCTCAGCATACCAGCTACCGAAGTTAGTATACCCGTCAGCAGATCAGTACCGAAGAATTCAGAAACCTACTATGCGATTGTAACTCAAGATCGTTTACACTTCATCGATCCATTCACTCCAGTAGAAACATTAGAAGATCAGGTCAAAAAGAATGATCGAAAATGGCTTGTTGAGAGAGCCAAACGAGGCGGTGAACGCATTAGGATCTACGACCAGGCAAAGCTGGCTGAATACTTTACTACTTTTGATTTTAAAAACACGCGTAAACAGCAAGTTAAGATTATCACTAACCCTATTCACACGAGAGTCTCGATGAATATCATTCCTGATCTCAAGGAGGGTGGCACACATATCGACGAGATGACAGCATCTAGCAACACCTTTGTAAGCATTCTTAAAAAACTGCGCAGCAATAAAAAAGCAGTGATATTCTTCGTTGTAGACCCCTCATCTTTCAATACCTATTTGCAGGCTCGAAGCCTTACAGACAAGGCTGGCATTTCAGCTGGCTGGGAAATGAACTCCATGAACTTCGACACCGAAACAGGAAGAGGCAACGTAAATGCTAAAGGAAGCTTCGGCATGATGCTTAAAGAGCTCGAAGTAACTCGACTTAAGGACCCTCCCCCACCTCCACCGAAACCTAAAAACCCACCCAAAAAAGAGCCTAAACCTGCTGGGCCACCTAAGATTGGGCCTAAATTGGATTAGGAAGATTTTTAGTCGTATCTAGGCCATTTCATGGGCCTATGACAAAGTTTTTATTGGCTATCGTTGACAATAGCTCGTTTCAGATGCAAGTGGCACACCCGTTGCTCGCCAACAAGTTAACACCAACAATCAACGATACCATCATGGCCAAAAAAACAGCTAAAAAGATCACGAAAAAAGCAGCTAAAAAAGCCGCAAAAAAAACTACTACAAAAAAGGCAACCAAGAAAACTACGATCAAAAAAGCGGCTAAGAAAACCACTACTAAAAAAGCAGCTAAGAAGATTGCAAAAAAAGCAGCTAAGAAAAAAACCCATGCTTCCGTCAAGAAGACCGCAGAAATCAGTCATGAACAAATTAGCCAAGCGGCCTACCTCAACTACATCAGCCGCACTGCAGAGGGCATACACGGAGATCATGCTGGCGACTGGTTAGCAGCTGAGACTTCGCTACGAAACACCCAAAAGTAACGCATACAAACCACCATTCACGTAAGCCGTGCCTCACCAGAGGCACGGCTTTTTTCATGGACTTAACACACTATCTTCATCATATCTTCACAATGATTCTAGATTATTTTTCACATGAGTAATAGCCACCCTCATGGCTCAAGCTAAAAAAACACAATCTTCCTCAATGAATATGAATAGCCACGATACACTACAAAGCATCCCTGCACTATGCCGTGGTAGTCGTCAGCTATTACATGACTGGCTTTACAACAAACCCACACGCTCACTGAGTTTTTGCATTCCTATGATCATTTTGGGATGCGGCGTCTACGGTTTCACTATGGGCATTTGGCAGGGCTGGTTGATGGCCGCTTACGTCGCTATCAAATTTCCTCTCGTCATTTTTGCAACCCTTATCCTTAACGGGCTCATCAACGGTATGCTGGCGATGGCTTTGGGCAGCGGCATTAATTTCAGGCAGAGCTTTCAGTTCCTCTTAGCGGGTTTTGCATTAATGTCATTAATACTTCTATCCCTCAGCCCCATTGCCTTATTTATCGTCTATCACGCACCAGACCCAACGGCCTCAAACGCAAGCCAATCGCATAGCATCATCTTACTCTCCCACACATTGATGATTGCTTATGCAGGCATCATTTCACACCGCTCGCTCCTCGGCCAAGTGAGAGATTTCGCCACGTCACCCGCACATGGCAATCGCACATTCTTTGCTTGGCTCGTCGGAAACCTTTTTGTTGGAGCTCAAGTATCGTGGATTATGCGCCCATTCTTCGGCACCCCAGGTCTTGAAGTTCAATTCCTTCGAGATTACCCGATGAACGGCAGTTTTTACGACACCATCTGGAACAGCTTCTCCAACATCTTCTTATTTTAAGATGATTTTAGATTATCCTGATACACACCCAAATCACCATTAACCACAAGACATTATGACTGACACACAACCACCTAAATTACCAAACACAGCAACGAACCCAGCGCAGGCCAAAACTACAGTGCCTGACCCTGATTATGTAGCAATGGAGGGTTCTAGCTTTTCTCAGGTCCTTAGCCACCTGCTCAGAAAACCAATGAGTCTCGTATATTCATTCAAACATGATACCAAAAGCCCAATTTTTGTCCTACTGCTCGTCACGCTTGTTTGCCTCGCTATCTTTGGCTTTGTCATTGGAATATTCAGTGCTGGCAATCAGCTCTGGGTCGCTCCGGTAAAGATTATTGGAGGCGTTCTCTTCAGCTGCCTCATATGCCTACCTAGTCTTTATATATTCGGCTCTCTGGGCGGAATGAATGCTAAATTACAGGACGTTGTAGGGGTAATGTTAACCTTCATAGCCATCACCTCTCTTCTCTTGGTTGGCTTTGCCCCCGTTGTCTGGCTGTTCTCGACTTCAAGTAACTCACCCGTGTTCTTTGGCTTTTTAACCATCACCATCTGGATTGTTTGTCTCATTTTTGGCCTCCGAGTCATTAACCGTGCATCTCGTTGTATGGGCGGAGGTCGTGGAGGACACCTCACACTTTGGATCCTGATTTTTATTCTCGTAACCCTGCAAATGACCACCACGCTCAGGCCCATCGTTGGCAAATCCGACGAATTCATTAACCTCGAAGAAAAGCATTTCTTTCTCGGTTACTGGTTCAAGAACATGAGTGAACCCAATCAGTCAGAAGCAGATAAATTAAAAAAAATCAAAGTGAAAACTTGGACCGAAGCCGAAAAGCAAAAACAAAAAAAATAGCGATCTACTCGAGAAAACCGGTCAGCGGACTTGTTGCTGATGCGTGATCATCAGCCTCGGGCAGCCCCATCTCGTAAGCAGCACGTCCAGCTTCGACTGAAAGCTTGAAAGCCTCCCCCATCCTTACTGGATCGGAAGCAATCGCCATAGCCGTATTAATGAGTACTGCATCAGCGCCAAGCTCCATAGCCTCAGCCGCATGAGACGGAACTCCAAGACCAGCATCTACCACCACAGGCACAATCGCTTGATCAATAATGATTCGGATCTGATCACGCGTAATCACCCCTTTATTTGACCCAATGGGAGCACCCAGCGGCATTACAGCAGCCGTGCCCGCCTCCTGCAGCCTCTTGGCAAGCACTGGATCAGCATTAATATAAGGCAACACCGTGAAGCCCTCTTTCACCAGGATCTCCGCCGCCTTTAATGTTTCGATTGGATCTGGCAGTAAATAGGTAGGATCAGGATGAATCTCAAGCTTCACCCACTTGGGAAGTCCGGCAGCTTCAGCAAGCCGAGCAAGACGCACAGCCTCGTCAGCATCCATGGCTCCACTAGTATTTGGCAAAATCAAATATTTCTCTGGATCAATAAACTTGAGGATATCTGCCTGTGGATCATCCCCACCTGTAAGATCAGCGCGTCTCAGTGCAACGGTGACAATCTCACAACCGCAAGAGACCAAGGTATCGCGCATCAAGCCGTTGGATGCAAATTTACCCGTCCCAGCCATAAGACGTGACTGAAATTGACGGCCGGCTATTTCCAGAGGTTGGTTCATCAGGGGCAGACATTAGCCGCACACGGCTTGCATGCAAGCGCAAGCATAGCCCAATTTTGGTGAAATAAATTGCTCTGCTCATTGCTCTCAATTTCATTCGTTATTGTTAAACGAACACGTCAAGCTGACAAACAAATCATAATATGAAATACATTCCGAATATCTCTGCCGTCATCCTTGGTCTCGCCTTTATATTATTCGGGCTCATCAATCATTAAACAGAGCCTTTGAATCAACAAAACCTCTCTTGCTTTAAATATTCAAAAAAAAGGCCCCGGGAGCTTGGAGTCTCCCGGGGCGTTAAATTCAGTTCCTACACGCTGATGTATTGGAAAATCTGACAACTGCAACTGTTGTGTTCACTTGGTATGTGATTGAGCACCGAAACATACGGTGTTCATAAGACATAGACTCTTCATGACTGTATTCGTTCAAAGAAAATTAACATTAGTTTCATTTTTAGTGTCTGAGACTTTCTAAGTCCCCTATTTAATAGGATTAGCTCTGAATAAATATCTGTTGATCATTTAGCTTTCTATGGCTTTACCTCAATGAACGCAATTCGCTTGCGAATTTTCCAATGCAGCGCTACATCGTGCCCGCATTCATATTTATGGCGGGATTCTTCAAACAACTGTTAAATAAGGTAACCAATCGAGCTGATGTCGATTGGGATGAATTGGAAGCCGACCTCATTGGCGCTGATCTTGGCGCACGTATGGCAATGTCGATAGTCGATGAGCTTCAGGCCAAGGGACGCAAAGTCTCTGGTGAGGATATCGTCAATGTCTGCAAACAGCATATTGGAGAAATTCTAAACCAAGATGCTGATGAGCTGAAACCAAGGTTAGATGGTAAACCTACAGTCATTCTTATCGTTGGGGTCAATGGCACAGGAAAGACCACATCTTCGGCTAAATTAGCTTATTCCCTCAAAAATAAGGGTTATTCGGTCATGCTGACAGCTGCTGACACCTTCCGTGCTGCAGCCGTAGAACAACTTGGAGTCTGGGGCGAACGTCTAGACGTCCCCGTCGTCAAAGGAGCTCACAATGCGGACCCCTCTTCAGTTTGCTACACAGCCCACCAAAAAGCCCTACAGGAGGGTGTTCAGTTTTTGATTTGTGATACAGCAGGCCGCATTCACACACGGCACAACTTGATGCAAGAGCTGGGTAAGATCGAGCGCACGATTAGCAAGCAAGACGAGGATGCCCCTCACCTTAGACTACTCGTGGTTGACGCCACTACCGGAAGCAATGCTCTCTCTCAGACCAAAGAGTTCAATAAAGCCATAGATATTGACGGCCTTATCGTCACCAAAATGGACGGCTCGGGTAAAGGAGGTGTGGCAGTTGCCATTCAACAAGAACTGGGTATACCAACACGCTTCATCGGTTTAGGGGAAGAGCCCGAGCTGTTTCAACCTTTCCAAAAGGAAGAGTTCATCAACGGGATCTTGTAACAAAAAAGAGCGAAGCATCTAAATGCCTCGCTCTTGTGATGAAATTAAATCACTGGGCTATGCCCAGAGCTTACTCGGGAAGTGGAAAATCGCGATTAAAGGCATACACCCGGTCACGAATTTCCGCCAGCTTAGCGTCATTGTCGTGATTTTGAAGCGCTTCATGGATAAAGTCTGCCACTTGCTCCGCATCAGCTACCTTCATGCCTCGTGAAGTAATGGCAGGTGTTCCAATGCGAATACCACTGGGTTTGAATGGGCCGGCTGTATCGAATGGAATGGAGTTTTTGTTAACCGTGATTCCTGATTCATCAAGCGCATGCTGAGCCATCGATCCGTCCATGCCGGCAGGTCTCAAGTCAACCAACATAAGGTGATTGTCTGTTCCACCGGAAACGATGCGATAACCATGCTCTACGAGACGAGCTGCCATCGCAATGGCATTATCCACTACCTGCTGAGCATATCCTTTGAAGTCAGTATTAAGAATCTCCCCGAAGCATGCAGCCTTGGCCGCAATCACATGCATGAGAGGTCCGCCTTGAATCCCAGGGAACACATTACTATCAATCTTTTTAGCATACTTTTCTTTGCAAAGAATAATGCCACCACGTGGTCCACGTAGTGACTTGTGAGTCGTCGTGGTCACGAAGTCTGCATATGGAACAGGGCTAGGATGAACACCTCCTGCAACAAGACCCGCAATGTGAGCCATATCAACGAAAAGATAAGCTCCTACCTTCTTCGCGATTTCACCCATGCGTTCAAAGTCTATTTCACGAGGATAAGCACTAGCACCAGTCGTGATGAGCTTAGGCTTCAACTCAACTGCTACTTTTTCCAGAGCATCATAATCAATACGCTCATCTTCCTCACGCACTCCATAGTGGGTAACATCGTAGAATTTCCCAGAGAAGTTGGCTTGGTGGCCATGAGTTAGATGCCCTCCGTGAGCGAGATCCATCGTCAAAATTTTGTCACCATGCTTAAGCACTGAGAAGTATACAGCGGTATTCGCCTGTGATCCTGAGTGTGGCTGCACATTAGCATGATCAGCCCCAAAAATTTCTTTTGCCCGATCAATCGCCAACTGCTCTGCCACGTCGACAAATTCGCAACCTCCATACCATCTGCGGCCTGGGTAACCTTCAGCATATTTATTGGTCAACAAACTGCCTTGTGCCTCCATAACAGCTCCGCTGGTGAAGTTCTCAGATGCAATCAGCTCTATATTAAGATTCTGTCGATTTTCTTCGGCACAGATAACATCATAAAGCACAGGGTCAGTGACAGCCAAGCGACTCCCAGATGCTTTGATCACACGAGTCTCGTGCCTACCGCCTTCAAACTCTGTTTCAAGGAAAGCGTCAACCATTGCCAAAGCCTCATCTGTTTCCAGCAAGCCAGCTCCTAGACAAAGAACATTGGCGTCGTTGTGCTGTCGCGTGGTGATTGTCTCAGCAACGCTTCGTACGTTGGCGCCCTGAATACCACGGTAACGGTTAACCGCCATCGACATCCCAACACCAGACTTACACACTAGAATACCACGATCATATCGACCGCTCACTACTCCACGAGCAACCTTGCTTGAGTAGTCTGGATAATCTACTGAATCCTCACTATTGGTTCCAAAATCTTGCACCTTGTGTCCAGCTCCCTGCAGGCGAGCAACAATTGCGTGCTTTAAGTCTACTCCGCCGTGATCGGCTCCTATGGCAATATTCATGTTAATCTAGTTTTTAGTATTAATGTTTGTATTGGATAATCCTGTTTTAAAATTAAGCTAGGCTTTTTGCTGCGATTACGACGTCTTCTGGTGTCATACCAAGTTCCGCCATAACAATGTCTCCGGGTGCAGAAATGCCAAAGCGATCTATTCCTAGGACTTTGCCAGCCAAACCTGTATATTTAACCCACAGGGGCGAGACACCGGCTTCAATAGCAACCCTGCGGGTGCAAGATGAAGGCAAGACACTTTCGCGATAATCATCACTTTGGCGGTCAAATCGCTCCATGCAAGGCACCGAGACGACACGAACCCCGTCGCCGAGCTGCTCTGCTGCCTTAATGCAATGTTCAACTTCAGAACCGCTCGCTAAAAGAATCATTTCTAAATCAGCTGTCTCCTTTTTGAGAATGTAACCACCGAGAGCAGCGCCTTCGCGTCTCTCGCTAACCGAGACGTGGTTATATGTGGGCACTGTTTGGCGTGTTAAAAACAAGGCACTCGGCCCATCTAAGCGCTGCATTGATGCAGCCCAGGCCCCTGCTGTTTCTTCCGGATCTGCCGGTCGGAACACATCCAAACCTGGGATCACTCTGAGACCACTCACCGTCTCCACTGGCTGGTGGGTAGGACCATCTTCGCCTACACCCACAGAGTCATGGGTGAGAATATAGGTCACAGGCAAATGTGCCAACGCCGCTAATCGAATAGATGGACGCAAGTAGTCTGCAAACACAGCGAAGGTTGCGCAAGACGGGCGGAATAATCCGTCATAAGCGATACCGTTGGAGATTGCCCCCATGGCATGCTCGCGAATGCCATACCAAATGTTGCGACCAGCAAAGTCCTTGGCGCCGAAATCTCCACCATCCTTAATGTAATTCTTGGTAGAACCGTAAAGATCTGCTGAGCCTGTAATGAATGACGGAAGTGCTGCTGCGACTGCTTGAATCACATCTCCACCCGCGGCCCGAGTCGCGTTACTGTAATCAGCTGAAAACTCAGGAATCTGATCAGCCAAATCATCAGGCACTACTCGTGAGACACTCGCTTTGAGTTCCTCAGATAGCTCAGGATTAGCTGCAGCCCATGCATCATGTGTGGTATTCCACTCATTGTATGCGGCCTGACCAGCCTGTTGCCTCTCATTAAAGTAACTTTGTGTCTGCTCAGAGACATAGAAAGTATCATCTGGAAGTCCTAAACCACGGCGAGCTGATTCAGCAAAATTAGCACCGCCTTCACCATGCCCTTTGGCAGTTCCTGCCACTTCAGGGATACCGCGACCAATTTCCGTTTTGGCAATAATTACCTTGGGTTTACCATTATCATTGGTTTTCGCTGATTGAAGAGCCTGCGATACAGCAGCGAGATCGTGACCGTCAATGACAACTGCGTCCCAACCTTGGGAGATAAAATACTGCTCCGAATTCTCGCCTTGAGTAACATCCGCCATAGCGTCCAAAGTCACATCATTGCTATCATATATAAGAATCAAATTATCGAGCTGGTTGTGCCCAGCAAAGGCAATTGCCTCTCTAGAAACCCCCTCTTGTAGGCAACCGTCACCAGCTAAAGCAAAAATGTGTTGGCTGAAAATAGTATGCTCAGCAGTATTAAATTTGGCCGCCGCCTGCTTACCACTTAGCGCATAACCCACTGCGTTACCGATACCTTGCCCCAATGGCCCAGTCGTGGCCTCAACACCAGGCGTCTCATCAAATTCAGGGTGGCCAGGAGTGATACTGCCTAATTTCCTGAAGCTTCTCACATCATCGATAGAAACAGCATAGCCTGCGAGATGCAGCCAGCTGTAAATAAACATAGAGCCGTGACCTGCCGATAATATGAAACGGTCACGATTGAGCCACTTCGGCTCGGCTGGATTGTAGTTCAGCCCATTATCAGCATCGCCAAACAAAACGGCTCCAATTTCAGCACATCCTAAAGGTAAACCTAAATGACCGGAAGAGCAGGCGTGAACAGCATCAATAGCAAGACCTCGAGCTTCGTTAGCGGTTTGAGAGAGTAAATCTAAATTCATTGCGCGGAGAGTCTACATCAAGCTGGGTTTCGGCAAGCATGAATCACGTCAAAGTATGAAGAATTGACACTTTTCTCTCTTATTTAACAACCAAACCCGCATTAATCTTCACAAAACCAAAATTTCGCGTTGATTCTTGTGATTTAGTCGCTAAACAAACCGCCCGTTGCTGTTGCAGCGACCAGCATAACAGAAGCTTTCTTAAGCAATGTCAAAAAAACTAAAAATAGCGCTACCCAAGGGCTCACTTCAAGATCCTACGATCAAGTTGCTGGAGCAAGCGGGTTACAACATCTACACATCATCACGTGGCCTACGCCCCGACTCTGATGATGCGCAGCTCGATATTTACTTTATCCGGGCTCAGGAGATTGGACGTTATTTGGCCTCTGGATTCATCGATTGTGGCATTACGGGGCTCGATTGGGCATCCAACCATGAGGACAGCCTCGTTGATTTAGCCGAGCTACCCTACTCACGGGCAACAGTGCGTCCAACAAAGTGGGTTTTAGTTGTCCCTGAGGATTCACCGATTAAATCAGTGCAAGATTTAGAGGGGAAACGCATTGCTACTGAAGGCGTAGAAATTACTCGTAACTATCTGAAAAAGAACGGTGTAAATGCTGAAGTTGAATATTCATGGGGTGCTACCGAGGTCAAGGTCCCCGATCTTGTGGATGCCATCGTCGATGTCACCGAAACAGGCGCTTCTTTACGAGCTAATGATTTGCGCATTGTTGATACTCTACTGACTTCATTCCCCCACTTTTACGGATCCAAGGAATCTTACCAAGATGACTGGAAAAAACAAAAGATGGATCGCATGGTTCTGATGCTCAAAGCAGCGCTCGAAGCCCGTGGCAAAGTTGGACTGAAGATGAATCTTCCAGAAAAATCCTTGCAAGCAGTCCTCGACAAACTACCTTCTCTTCGCCGCCCGACCGTTTCACATCTTGCAGAAGATGGATGGGTTGCCATTGAGACCATCATTGAGGACGCCGTTGCACGCAACCTCATTCCTGACCTCAAAGAGCTCGGAGCAGAAGGAATCATTGAATACCCCCTCTCTAAAATCGTTCTCTGAACACAAATCACCAGACTTTACAGTCCTTATAACAACATAACCTAGAATACCAAAACCATGGGATGTCTCAAAAAACGTCGTAAGACGAAAATCAGTAAGCATAAGCGCAGAAAGCGCATGAAGGCAAATCGCCATAAGAAGCGTCTTCGTTATAAGTCCTAGTCATCAGACTTGGATCTTATATCGTGTATTAAATATACTCTAATAAAAGGGACACAGCCTCGAGTTGTGTCCCTTTTTCTGTGTACTCAGATATAACGCAAGCGCATCAGGAAGGTGCAGACCTGAACAATGATAAATAAACAGTAGGTTTACTCTCTAAAAATGCATGCGACCAATATCTGTGCGCTGCTGAGCACCAGCAAAACTAACTTTAGCTAATTCGCTATAGGCTAAATCAACCGCACTGATACGATCTTCCCCACCTGCGACTACAGCCAAAACTCGTCCACCGTTGGTCTCCCATTGGTCTTCAGCATTTAGCCTTGTTCCCGCATGATAAACTCGAGCGCAGCTCAAGTCTTGTAGACCCGCTATGACATCTCCGCTACGTGAACTGGCTGGATAGCCTGCACTCGCTAAAATCAAGCATACACTCCAGCCCTCATCAAAAGAAAGAAGTTCTGACTTCATCTCACCCTTAGCGGCTGCCATGCAGAAACTAGCAAGATCCCCTTGAACCAGAGGCATTACCGCCTGGCACTCAGGATCACCAAAACGACAATTGTATTCGATGATTTTAGGCCCCGAAGCCGTCATCATAAGACCGAAGTAGAGGTAACCACGGTAAGGCAATCCATCTTCAACGAGGCCGTCAACCGTTGGTTTGACGATTGTTTTTTCGATCAAAGCTAATGTCTCAGCATCAATCAGCTGCCTACTAGCCACCGCACCCATTCCACCTGTGTTCGGGCCCTCGTCATTATCTCCAATGCGCTTGTAATCTCGAGCCGGGGTGAAAATTAAATACTCATCATCGCAAACAGCCGCAAATATAGAGACTTCTGGACCTACCAGGCACTCTTCTACAAGCAAACGCCCTGCGCCGAACTTACGCTCTACGAGCACCTCATTAAGAAATTCTTCTGCGCTAGCTTCATTTTCGCAAACAGCCACACCCTTACCCGCTGCAAGCCCATCAAATTTGAGCACAGTTGGATAAACTCCACCGATCGCCGATCGAGCCTCGTCAATGTCAGCGCAACCAGTTGCCGCACCTGTTGGGATATTGTGTCGCAGCATAAACTCCTTGGCGAACTCCTTACTTGCTTCAAGCTGAGCAGATTGTTTGTGCGGACCCCAACACGGAATACCTGCCTGCTCACAAAGATTGGCAAGCCCCTCGTCTTTTACCAGATAACTTTCCTCTCCGGCAACACACAGATCAACATTGTTGCTACTCATCCATTCAATGAGGCTATGCAACCCATCTACATCAACACTCTGAGCTAAGGGCTTGATCGCGTCACTACCGGGAAAACAGTATAAATCGGTGGCGACGGGAGATTCAGCCAGCGCCGTTATTAATGCATGTTCACGCCCTCCTTTTCCTACAACCAAAATTTTCATGGCCGCAAATGAAGCGGAGTGTCGACAAGCACGCAAGTGTTTCTCGGCAAAATGACCCATTTTCTACAAGCAAAGCCAAAACAAGATCACATCAGGCCGCCAAGAAGCCAGAAATCTCGTGTCATAATGGAATTTCGTCTATACTTGTGAAGTTTTTTTAACCAAAATGTTGCGGGCAGATCATTTTGGATTATAGATCTGTGCGCGTCCTACTCACAGGAAGCTAATTTTCAAACAACCCTTGAGAATTACTGCGTGCAATGACCACATTGCCACTACCAAAATACATACTCGCTGTCGGGCGGAAAATTTAAATCATACTCACTCATGTCGAATCATATTAAATCAAAAAAGATAAACGGAATGCCAGTAGCTCAGGGCCTTTATGACCCAGACAACGAACACGACTCCTGCGGAGTAGGCTTTCTCTGCCATCTGAAAGGCAAAAAATCCCATGATATTATCAAGGGTGCGCTCGATATGAATGTTTGCATGGACCACCGTGGCGGTTGCGGCTTCGATGCAGCTACCGGAGACGGCGCAGGACTTTTCTTCCAGCTACCTCACAAGTTCTTTAAAACGGTCACCAGCGAACTCGGCTTTGAGCTTCCCGAAGAAGGACAATATGCAGTTGGCTTCGTCAATCTTTCCCAAGACCCTGAAGAATCAGCTGCGGCCATCGAGACATATGAAAAGATTGTTAAGAAAGAGGGTCAAAGCGTGCTTGGCTGGCGTGACGTGCCAACCAAGAGCGAAATCTTAGGCAAAGCTTCCCGCGAATGTGAGCCTATGATGAAGCAAATCTTCATCGCTCGCTCATCAGAAATCAGTGACGACCTCGACTTTGAGCGCAAACTCTACGTCATCCGCCGCAGAAGCTCTCAGGCTGTGCGCTACTGCAGCACCAGTGGATCTGAGTCTTTTTATACCGTTACACTATCTGCTCGCACGATCGTCTACAAAGGCATGCTAACAACATGGCAACTTAAGGACTACTTCCCAGACCTGCAGCACGAGGACATGGAATCAGCTATGGCGCTTGTTCACTCGCGCTTCAGCACCAACACATTCCCAAGTTGGCCTCGAGCTCAGCCATTCCGCTACATGTCTCACAATGGTGAGATCAACACTATGCGCGGTAACGCGAACTGGATGCAAGCGCGTCAGAAATTACTCTCTAGTGGCGTTCTAGGAAAAGACCTAGACAAGCTACTACCTATCATTCGAGACGACGGCTCTGATTCCGCAATGTTTGACAACTGTCTTGAGTTCCTCGTGCTATCTGGCCGATCTCTACCAGAGGCTGTCATGATGATGATCCCTGAACCTTGGGAAAACCATCAACACATGAGTGATTCCAAAAAAGCATTCTACGAATACAATGCCACACTGATGGAGCCCTGGGATGGCCCAGCATCTATCGCTTTCTGTGATGGCATTTCTATCGGAGCTATCCTAGACCGTAACGGCCTACGCCCTTCACGCTACTATGTCACCAATGACGACCTTGTAATCATGGCATCTGAGGTAGGAGTGCTCAAAGTCGATCCCGCTACCGTTATCAAAAAAGGCCGCCTAGAGCCGGGTCGCATGTTCCTCGTCGACACCGAGAAAGGCCGCATTATTGACGACACCGAAGTGAAAGAAGAAGTAGCTCAAACCAAACCATACGGTGACTGGCTTGAGAAAAACCGCGTTTTCTTTGCCGACCTTGCAAACGGTGCTGCAAAGCCAGCCATTACTGGCCATGACCTCATTCAGCGTAATCGTGCATTCGGTTACACCTTTGAAGACAAAAGACAAATTCTTGCGCCGACTGCCCTAACAGGAAACCAACCGCTTGGTGCCATGGGTAACGACACCCCTATTGCCGTCTTATCTGACAAGCCACAGCTGCTTTACAACTACTTTAGGCAGCTCTTTGCTCAGGTTACCAACCCAGCCATCGATCCCATCCGTGAAGAACTCATTACATCAAGCGTGACCTTCGTTGGCTCAGAGAGTGACATCCTTCACCCTGGACCAGAAAATTGTCGTATGGTGCGCCTCGAAAGCCCCATTATCGACAATCATCAGCTTGCTAGCCTGCGTGACATCGACCTTGATGGTTTCGAGTCTGAAACTCTACCTATCCTATACATACCTGAAAAAGCTGAGGCAGGATTAGCTGCTGGCCAGCTACCCGGACACGCTGACAATCCAGATGTCGCAGGCCTATCAGGAGATATCGATTCCCTATCCGGAGAATCGCTCAAGCTCGCACTCGACAAGCTATTCGATGCAGCTGATACCGCCATCCTGCAAGGCGACAATGTTCTTATCTTGTCCGACCGCGGCATGAGCAACAAGAAAGCCCCCATTCCGGCACTACTCGCAGTAGCGGGACTCCACCACCACCTCATTCGCCAAGGCACACGTACTAAGGTGTCTATCGTCCTCGAGTCTGGCGAACCGCGCGAAGTTCACCACTTTGCCGTATTACTAGGATATGGTTGTGACGTCATTAATCCATACCTTGCCATCGACACCCTTGCTCAAATGACCGAGGACAAAGAGCTCGAAATGGAGCATGATGACGCAGTTAAAAAATACCTCAAAGCATCTATCAAGGGCGTTATCAAAACCATGTCTAAGATGGGCATCTCAACGGTTGCAAGCTATCGGGGCGCTCAGATTTTCGAGTGTATTGGACTCAACAGCGAGGTGATTGATCAGTACTTCACGCGCACCACATCACGAGTCAAAGGAATTGGACTAGGCATCATCTCTCGCGAAGTAAAACTACGTCACCATGACGCTTACAAAGACCGCGAAACTGAAAACGACGCGCTTGATGCAGGCGGCGTCTATCAGTGGCGTGCGGATGGCGAACGCCACCTGTTTAGCCCACAAGCAATTCACCTCCTGCAACAATCCACCAGGATGGGTGATATGGCAGTTTTCCGTCAGTATTCAGACCTCATTGATGAGCAGTCCAAAGGACTCTGCACATTACGTGGCTTGATGGACTTCAAATTTGACGAAGACAAATCAATCCCATTGGATGAGGTTGAACCAGCTAGTGAAATCGTCAAACGCTTCAAAACTGGCGCCATGTCCTACGGCTCGATTTCAAAAGAAGCTCACGAAGCTCTTGCTGTAGCGATGAACCGCCTCGGTGGTAAATCTAATACTGGAGAAGGTGGAGAAGATCCTTACCGTTTCACTTGGACCAATGAAAGAGGCGACTCCAAAAAGAGCGCTATCAAACAGGTAGCTAGTGGTCGTTTCGGCGTCACCTCCGACTATCTAGTCAACGCACGTGAAATTCAGATCAAAATCTCACAAGGTGCTAAGCCGGGTGAAGGTGGAGAATTACCCGGTCATAAAGTTTTGCCTGCCATCGCTAAGGTGCGCGGCACGACTCCAGGAGTGGGACTCATCTCCCCTCCTCCGCACCATGACATCTACTCCATCGAGGATATGGCTGAGCTCATTCACGACCTCAAAAATGCTAACACAGAGGCTCGCATCAACGTGAAGCTTGTCTCCGAAGTTGGTGTCGGAACCATTGCTGCAGGAGTAGCCAAGGCCAAAGCTGATGTTATTCTCATTTCAGGTCATGATGGAGGTACCGGGGCCAGCCCTCGCTCGTCTATTCAACATGCCGGATCCCCTTGGGAACTCGGCCTAGCTGAAACCAACCAAACACTGCTACTCAACAACCTTCGGAGCCGAGTTATCCTTGAAACAGACGGACAACTCAAAACTGGACGTGACGTTGTTATCGGAGCTCTCCTTGGTGCTGAGGAGTTTGGCTTTGCCACCGCTCCTCTCGTTACCCTGGGTTGCATCATGATGCGTGTTTGCCACAAGAACACATGCCCAGTAGGTATAGCCACTCAAAACGAAGTTCTCCGCGCTAAGTTCAATGGCTCTGTTGAAAACGTCGTCAACTACATGAACTTTGTAGCCGAAGAAATTCGTGAACTAATGGCCAAGCTGGGCTTCCGCTCAATCAACGAAATGGTGGGTCGCTGCGATCTCCTCGAAATGCATGGCGCTGTTGATCACTGGAAAGCTAAAGGCTTAGACTACTCTAAAATACTCTACCGCCCGAAAGTGGGAGAAGAAGTCGGCACATTTGCTACCCAAGAGCAGGACCACTTACTCGATCGAGCATTAGACAACACAACGATTCTTGATATCTGTCGTCCAGCGATTGAAAACTACGAGAAGGTTCATGCTGAGCTCGACATCATCAACGTAAACCGCGTTGTAGGAACAATCACAGGATCCGAAATTACTCGCCGTCACGGTGCAGCCGGTCTCCCTGAAGACACGATCCACTTGAAATTCAACGGCTCTGCTGGACAAAGCCTGGGTGCATTTTGCCCGAAAGGCATGACCTTCGAGCTTGAGGGTGATGCCAATGACTACATCGGCAAAGGTGTATGCGGCTCAAAAATCATCGTCTACCCTCCGAAGTGCTCTCCTCCAGAGCTCATCGCTGACAAAAACATCATCGTCGGCAACGTTGCCTTCTATGGCGCTACGTCTGGCGAGGCCTACATGGCAGGTGTTGCAGGAGAACGCTTCTGCGTGCGCAACTCAGGTGTCCATGCCGTCGTCGAAGGTGTCGGTGATCACGCTTGTGAATACATGACTGGAGGATCTGTCACCTGCTTAGGTGGAACTGGCCGCAACTTCGGTGCCGGCATGAGCGGTGGTGTTGCATACATCTACAACGAACATGGCGACTTTGAATCAAGGCTCAACCGAGCTATGGTTAACCTCTATCCACTGATTGAATGTAACTCTGAGGAAATCGACGAGGTCAAAGCTCGCATTCAAAAACATATCGATTACACAGGCAGCGTCAAAGGCAGCCACATACTCGATAACTGGGAAGAGGAATCTGCTAAATTCCTCAAGGTTATGCCCGCAGATTACGAACGCGTGCTCAACGCACTCAAACGCGCTGAAGAAAGTGGCTTAGAGGGTGACGATGCCATCCTAGCCGCATTTAAAGAAAACGCGGAAGTCGGAAACTAATCTTTCCGCTCATTCATACGAAACAACTTAAAACTAACTCTACTAGAAATGGGAAAACCAACAGGCTTTTTAGAATTTGAACGTGCGACCATACCAGATCGCTCACCACTCGAACGTATCAAGGATTGGAAGGAAATCCACGACCATGGCAATGACGGCGCGCTGAAAAAGCAAGCCTCACGTTGTATGGACTGCGGCGTCCCTTACTGCCACACAGGCATCAATATCAGCGGCATGGCGAGTGGCTGCCCGATCAACAACCTCATCCCAGAATTTAACGACCTCATCTACAGAGACCGTTGGGATGAAGCCCTACAGCGCCTACGCAAGACGAACAACTTCCCCGAATTTACTGGGCGAGTATGCCCTGCCCCATGTGAAGGGTCATGCGTTCTTGGCGTGATCGAGCCCCCTGTAACCATCAAAAATATCGAGTGCTCCATCATCGATCACGGCTGGGACAACAACCTGCTTACACCCAACCCACCAGCAGAGCGCACCGGTAAGACGGTAGCCGTTGTTGGATCGGGACCTGCAGGTCTAGCAGCCGCAGACCAGCTCAATCAAGCCGGACACAAGGTTACCGTGTTCGAGCGCGCAGATCGTCCAGGAGGACTTCTCATGTATGGCATTCCTAACATGAAACTCGACAAGACCGAAGTCGTCGACCGTCGCATCAAACTCATGGAGGACGAGGGTATCGAATTCAAATGCAACGTTTTCGTCGCAGAAAACAATGAATGGACACCAGCTAAACTAAGAAACGAGTTTGATTCTGTGATCCTTTGTTGTGGTGCTACTAAACCCAGAGATCTTCCCATTGACGGTCGTGATGCCAAAGGCGTCTACCAAGCAATGGATTTCCTCACCACAAATACCCAATATCAGCTCGATAACGAATTTGACGGAACAAATCCCGACCTCAACGCAACTGACAAAAAGGTCATTGTTATTGGAGGTGGTGATACAGGCACTGACTGCGTCGGCACTAGTATTAGACAAGGTTGTGAAAATGTCATTCAACTTGAAATCATGCCCCAGCCTCCAGCTGAGCGAGCAGACAACAACCCATGGCCAGAGTGGCCCAAGGTCTACAAGATGGACTATGGTCAACAGGAAGCCGAAGCCACCCAAGGTGCAGATCCACGCAGCTATTTGGTCATGACCAAGGAAATCCTCAAAGATGAGGACGGCAACGTATCGGGACTTCAAATCGTTGACATCACTTGGGAGAAGAATGAGCAAGGTCAGTTTGCCCCTAAGGAAACTGATGGGACACTGCGCACACTTGACGCTCAGCTCATCCTTCTTGCCATGGGATTCCTTGGACCAGAAGAAAAGATCATCGATCAATTCAAACTTGATACCGACAACCGCTCAAACGTGAAAGCAGATCATGAGGTCTACACCACCAATGTAGATGGGGTCTTTGCTGCTGGCGACATGCGCCGTGGTCAATCACTGGTAGTGTGGGCTATCAACGAAGGTCGCGGAGCGGCAAGAGAGTGTGACCGTTTCCTAATGGGCTCCACTCAACTACCGTAAGTAGCAACATAAAAATCATAGGGATCTTCTGCAAGCAGGAGGTCCCTTTTTTTGTCCCCCATAAAAAGACTGATAACAAAAACCCAGCAACACTTTAGTCAAAAGCAGGCTGGCAAAGACCCTTGCTAAGACCCTGGTATATCCTTCAATGGTGCGCGCGAGAGGAATCGAACCTCCACAGGGTTGCCCCCACATGAACCTGAATCATGCGCGTCTACCAATTCCGCCACGCGCGCACTGAAGACGGGCGGAATGAAACAGTTTGCCCTCAGAATTGCAACCAAGATTTTGTTGATTTTTGATCAACCCCTTGGTTTCACCATTATTACCATATCCTACAATCAGCCGTGTAATTTTCGACTTTCCTTGAGCCGAAATTTGAATAAAACCATGTATTCGCCATGCTCACTCCTTCATCAGATATACACGGTCACATCAACGACGTGCCTGTTCAGATATTTACTCTAAAAAACAAAAGCGGCTTGATTGTAAAGGTAAGCGAATTGGGAGCCAACCTCACCAACGTCATCATGGACGGAGACGAACTTACACTCGGCCATGATACTTTTGAAGGATGGATGAAGAACACTCACTACCTGGGGGCCACTTGCGGACGCTTTGGAAACCGCATTGCTCATGGTGAGTTTAGCATCAACAATCAGCGCTATTCCCTAGCCACCAACAACACGCCGGGTGAAATACCATGCCACCTTCACGGCGGAGACATGGGTTTCCACACTAAAATCTGGAAAGGCACTCCTCTCAATGAAGCAAACCGGCAAGGGGTTCAATTCATACTCCAGTCCCCTGATGGCGACGAAGGCTACCCTGGCAACCTCGACGTCACCGTCACCTACTGGCTAAATGATGACAATGAACTTAGCTGGCGCGCCGAGGCACAGACCGATCAGCCCACACCAGTCAACCTCATCAATCATAGCTACTGGAACCTCAGCGGTAATTTCAACGAGCCCATTATCGACCACCAGATCCAGATCCACGCCGATTACTTCCTGCCCACCAATACGGGAATGATCCCTACTGGAGAAATCCGCTCTGTTACCGATACCCCGATGGACTTCACTCGTCCGCAGAACATAGGCAAGAGCATTAACACGGACTATGATCCCATCAATCTCGCCGGAGGCTACGACCACTGCTGGGTGTTACGCGACCATCACGACGACAACAAGAAGTGCCACACGGCAGCCATTGTCCAAGATCCTGATAGCGGCAGAACGCTTGAAGTCCTCACCAACCAGCCCGGTGTCCAGTTTTACACCGGAAACTTCCTCTCTTCACCCTTCAAATACCGTTCTGGTCTCTGTCTCGAAACTGAAGGCTTCCCAAACTCCCCGAATCACCCTAACTTCCCATCTTGCATTTTGCAACCGGGCGAAACCTACCGTCACGACCTGATTTGGAAGATTTCCTGAATACCTCAATTCCTCACTATCTCAAAGTAACCAAGTCAAAAATACCAATATAAATTATGAATACTACCATCGAAGTTTGTTTATTCGTCATTGCCGTTGTGGGCGTCATTGCCCTGGGCATCTGGAAATCCAAGGATGGGGATGACAGCGAGCACAAAAAAGGCGCTGCCAACTACTTCCTCGCAGGCCGCGGCCTGACCTGGTGGCTGGTCGGCTTCTCACTGATCGCTGCTAATATCTCAACAGAACAATTCGTCGGCATGTCTGGCTCCGCTGCCAACTGGCTCGGCATGTCCATCGCCTCCTATGAGTGGATGGCGGCCGTCACCTTAGTCTTTGTGGCGTTCTGGTTCCTTCCAAAGTTCCTCAAGGCCGGTCTCTACACCATTCCGGAATTCCTCCAGTACCGCTTCGACGGCGTCGCCCGTCTCGCCATGGCCATCCCCGCCATCGTCACGCTCGTCTTCGTTACCACTTCTTCTGTCATCTTCTCAGGCGCCAAGTTCGTCTCTGAATATTACAATGACATCCCCGTCATCAACAACCTGACCGCCATGTGTTGGCTGATCGCCGGCTTTGCTGCCGTCTACGTCTTTATCGGCGGACTCAAGGCATGCGCCTGGACCGACCTCATCTGGGGTGCCGCACTCATTGTCGGTGGTGCCGTTGTCATGTGGTTTGCCTTCCAAACCATTGCCGACCGGCCTGCCGATGAGCTCATCCTCACCAAAGTCGCCAACTCAGAAGCAACCGTAGCTGACCTCGAAGGAGCCTCTGCCTGGGAACGCATTAAGCTGCTCAACGACGGTGTTCGAGGCGAAGCCGAAGCCGCAAACGGGCCCAACGGCTCAGGCGGAAAAATGCACATGATCCGTCCTAAGGAAGACACCGACATTCCATGGACCGCACTGCTGATCGGCCTCTGGATCCCCAACTTTTTCTACTGGGGTCTCAATCAATACATCGTGCAGCGAACCCTCGGATCCAAGTCCCTTGCAGAAGGTCAAAAGGGTATCGTCTTTGCTGCGCTACTCAAACTGGTCATCCCTTTCATTGTCGTCATCCCCGGCATCCTAGCCTTCAACCTTTTCTCCACAGATCTGCACAGCTCAGCAGCGGCGAAAAACATCAGGGCACTTGAGGAAATCGGCGAG